>OFDC01001076.1_pt1 | contig 15814 bp, 15 predicted proteins | sample 1520941 | NCBI WGS metagenome assembly OFDC01 (sample SAMEA94258168, study PRJEB24077) | hot springs metagenome | biome: Aquatic biome; feature: Water | place: India | collected 2012-12-06 | depth 5 m | reverse complement strand
GGGGAGGGGATGGGGGTGGGGGGCCGCCCGCGCAATACCCCTGAAATGCCCCGAAATGGCCCCGCCGCGGTAACCCCCCGGTAACCATTTCCCGACGACTTTCAGGGAGCATCAGAAGGGGCACCATCATGGACGGAACACATCACGCAGGCTTTGCCGAGGCTCGGTCGGCCTTTGCCGCCGCCGAGCCCCTGCCCGCAGCCCCGATCCTGGCCGAAGGCCGTCGCTTCCGCGTCCGCTCCCTGCGCCTCTCGCCCGGTCAGTCCACGTCATTGCAATCCCATCTCCACCGCTCCGAACACTGGGTCGTGGTCGAAGGCACCGCCGAGGTTACGACCGGCGTCCGGTCCCGGCTCGTGGGCGAGGGAGAGGCCGTGCTGATCCCCCTCGGCCAGCCGCACCGGATCGAAAACCCGGGCCGCCTGCCCGTGACCCTGATCGCCGTGGAAACCGGCCACTACCTCGGCGACGATGATGAGGTCCGCCACGACTGAGGCCTCCTCGCGTCCCTCCGGTCGCTCCTCGGCGGGCCGCCCGCGACGAGCGACCTACGGAAGCGATAAGCCGTCCCGATGGTAAAGACCACGTAAACGCCCCTGCCCAACCCCTTGATTTCCCTATAGCCGCAAACCTGTCCTGCGTGGACACACCCCCGGAAACCCCGGTTTACACCGCCCCGCGCATCGGCGATAACGACCCCACACCGAAGGGTCCGCCGCCATGCTCCTCCTGATCGACAACTACGACAGCTTCACCTACAACCTCGTCCACTACCTGGGCGAGCTTGGTGCGGACGTGGTCGTGAAACGGAACGACGCCCTGCAGGTCCAGGATGTGATCGCCATGCAGCCCGAGGTGATCGTCCTCTCCCCCGGTCCCTGCGACCCCGCCGCCGCCGGGATCTGCCTGCCCCTGACCAAGGCCGCCGCCAGTGCCCGCATCCCCCTCCTCGGCGTCTGCCTCGGCCACCAGACCATTGGTGAGGCCTTCGGCGGCAAGGTGATCCGCTGCCACGAAATCGTCCACGGCAAGATGGGCACCATGCACCACTCCGGAAAGGGCGTGTTCCGTGGCCTGCCCTCGCCCTTCCAGGCGACCCGGTATCACAGCCTCGTCGTAGACCGCGCCACCCTTCCGGCCGAGTTGGAAGTCACCGCCTGGCTGGAAGACGGCACGATCATGGGGCTCCGCCACAAGCACCACCTGATCGAGGGCGTGCAGTTCCACCCCGAAAGCATCGCCTCCGAACACGGCCACCAGCTTCTGCGGAACTTTCTTGACGAAGCGAAAGCCAAGGTCCCGGCATGAGCGACACCCTCAAGCCCCTGATCGGCACCGCCGCCAACCGGCCCCTCACCCGGGCCGAGGCCGAAGCCGCCTTCAACGCGCTGTTCGAGGGCGAAGGCACGCCCGCCCAGATGGGCGGCTTCCTGATGGCGCTGCGGACGCGGGGCGAGACGGTCGACGAATACGCCGCAGCAGCCTCGGTCATGCGGTCGAAATGCAACGCCGTGAAGGCCCCTGCGGGTGCCATGGACATCGTCGGCACCGGCGGCGACGGCAAGGGCACGCTCAACATCTCCACCGCCACCGCCTTCGTCGTCGCAGGCGCGGGCGTGACCGTTGCCAAGCACGGCAACCGGAACCTGTCCTCCAAGTCAGGGGCCGCCGATGCCCTGACCGAGCTTGGCCTGAACGTCATGGTCGGCCCCGAGGTCGTGGAGAAATGCCTGGCCGAGGCCGGGATCGGCTTCATGATGGCCCCGATGCACCATCCCGCGATCCGCCACGTGATGCCGGTCCGGGCGGAACTGGGCACCCGGACGATCTTCAACATCCTCGGCCCCCTGACCAACCCCGCCGGGGTGAAACGCCAGCTGACCGGGGCCTTCTCCGACGCGCTGATCCGCCCGATGGCCGAAACGCTCCTCACCCTCGGCACCGAGAAGGCCTGGCTCGTCCACGGCTCGGACGGCACCGACGAGATCACGATTTGTGGGCCGACCTCGGTTTCCGCCGTCGAAAACGGCGCGGTGCATGACTTCACCGTTCACCCGGAAGACGCGGGCCTTGCGCCTCAACCGTTCGAGGCGATCCTTGGCGGCACGCCCGCCGAGAATGCCCAGGCCTTCCGCGCCCTCCTTGACGGTGCGCCGGGAGCTTACCGGGATGCGGTGCTTCTGAACGCCGCAGCCGCGCTGGTCGTCGCCGACAAGGCGGGAACCCTGCGCGACGGCGTGGCGTTGGCGAAGGAGTCAATCGATTCCGGTGCCGCGAAAGCCAAGGTCGACGCGCTCCGCCGCCTGACCAACGCCTGAGGCCCGCATGTCCACTGTCCTGAACCGCATCAAGGCCTACAAGCTGGAGGAAGTGGCCAAGGCCAAGGCCGCCGTGCCGCTGGCCGACCTCGAAGCAGCCGCGAAATCCGCCGCCCCGCCCCGCGGCTTCGCCCGCGCCCTGAAAGAGGCAACGCTGACCGGCTACGGCCTGATCGCCGAGATCAAGAAGGCCAGCCCCTCCAAGGGCGTGATCCGTCCCGACTTCGACCCGCCGACGCTCGCAAAGGCCTATGAGGCCGGGGGGGCCACCTGCCTGTCAGTCCTGACCGACGCGCCGTCCTTCCAGGGGGCCGACGAATACTTGGTGGCCGCCCACAACGCTGTGTCGCTCCCCTGCCTGCGCAAGGATTTCCTCTACGACAGCTACCAGGTCACCCAGTCCCGCGCGCTGAATGCCGACTGCATCCTGCTCATCATGGCCTCGCTGGACGACACGCAGGCCGCCGAACTGGAAGCCGCCGCGATGGCCCTTGGCATGGACGTGCTGATCGAGGTCCACGACGAGGCGGAACTCGACCGCGCGGCGCTGCTCAAATCCCCGCTGATCGGGATCAACAACCGCAACCTCCACACTTTCGAGGTGACGCTGGAGACGACCCGCCGCCTGGCCCGCCGCGTGCCCGAAGACCGGATGATCGTCGCCGAAAGCGGGCTCTTCACGCCCGATGACCTCGCCGACCTCGCCCAATACGGCGCGCGCTGCTTCCTGATCGGCGAAAGCCTGATGCGGCAGGCGGACGTCACCGCCGCGACCCGGGCGATCCTGGCGAAACCCCTGACTGCGCAGGGTGGGCTGTGACCTCCGGCCTGACCCATTTCGACGACCGGGGCCAGGCGCATATGGTCGACGTCTCGGGCAAGCCGGTGACCGACCGGGTCGCGGTGGCCGTGGGTGCCGTTCGGATGGGCCTTGAGACCCTCACGCTTATCACCGAAGGGCGGGCGAAGAAGGGCGATGTCCTGTCGGTCGCGCGGCTGGCGGGGATCATGGCGGCGAAGAAAACCTCGGACCTCATTCCGCTCTGCCACCCCCTTCCGATCACCAAGGTCGCGCTGGAGCTGACCGCCGACCCAACGCTGCCGGGCGTCCGGATCGAGGCCACCGTCAAGACCTCGGGCCAGACCGGGGTGGAGATGGAGGCGCTGACCGCCGTCTCGGTCGCGGCGCTGACGGTCTATGACATGGTCAAGGCGGTCGAGAAGTCGATGGTGATCGACGGCATCCGGCTGATCCTGAAAGACGGCGGGAAATCAGGCCGTTACGAGGCGAAGTGATGATAACGGTTGAAGAGGCGCTTGCCCGCTGCCTGGCCCTTGCCTCTCGCTTGCCGCCTGAAACCGTGCCGCTTGCGGAGGCCGCGGGCCGCTGGATGTGCGTCCCGGCTGTTGCCACCCGCGATCAGCCTCCGTTCCCGGCGTCGGCGATGGACGGCTATGCCGTCGCAGGCGACCCGGGGCCGGACGACAACCTTCTGGTGATCGGCGAGGCGGGCGCAGGCCATGCCTTCGAAGGCGCGGTCGGCCCCGGCCAGGCCGTGCGCATCTTCACCGGCGCCCCGGTGCCGCAAGGGGCCACCCGGGTCATTATCCAGGAGGATGTGGTCCGTCTGGACGACCGCATCATCCTGAAAGAGGGTCTCGACACCGCCACCCACATCCGCCCGCTGGGTCAGGATTTCCGCGCCGGGGATGGCCTTTCGCCCCGCCGCCTGCGCCCGAATGACCTGGCTCTGCTCGCCGCGATGAACGTTCCCGGCGTCCAGGCCACCCGCAAGCCCGAGGTCGCGATCATCGCTACCGGGGACGAACTGGCGATGCCGGGCGAGGACCCGAGGCCGGACCAGATCATCGCCTCGAACAGCTTTGCCCTGAAGGCGATGGTCGAGGCGGAGGGTGGGTATGCCCGCCTGCTTCCCATCGCGCGGGACAATGCGGAGGAACTGGCGACGGTCCTTGGCCTCGCTGAAGGGGCGGACCTGATCGTCACCATTGGCGGGGCGTCCGTGGGCGACCACGACCTTGTCGGCAAGGCGGCAGGACTTGAACACAGCTTCTGGAAACTCGCCCTCCGCCCTGGCAAGCCCTTGATGGCGGGGCGGCTGAACGGCGTGCCGATGCTGGGCCTGCCCGGCAATCCGGTTAGCGCCATCGTTTGCGGGCATCTGTTCCTTTTGCCCATGGTTCGCGCGATGCTGGGCGACCCGGCACCCGGCCCGGCACCCCGCAAGGCCCGCCTGACCGTGGACCTGCCCCCGAACGGCCCCCGCGCGCATTATATGCGGGCGCGGCTGACGCTGACTGACGGGTTGCCCGAGATCGCGCCCTTCGACCGGCAGGACTCGGCGCTTCTGTCGATCCTGGGCCAGGCGGATGCCCTGCTGATCCGCCCCATCGAGGCACCCGCCTGTCGCGCGGGAGACACGGTGTCCTACCTGCCCCTTTAACGGTTTGTGGATAATTCTTGACACAAACCAAGAACACGGGCAGAACATTGTGTTAACACACGCTGTTGGGGCTTCATCCATGCTGACACGCAAGCAGTTGGAACTTCTGGACTTCATCAAGACGCGGATGGACCGAGACGGGGTGCCGCCGTCCTTTGACGAAATGAAGGATGCGCTGGACCTGCGGTCGAAGTCGGGGATTCACCGGCTGATCACCGCGCTGGAAGAACGCGGCTTCATCCGCCGCCTCGCCCACCGCGCCCGCGCGCTGGAAATCGTCAAGCTGCCCGAAGCGATGGAGAAGCCGGGGTTCAGCCCCAAGGTCATCCAGGGCGACAAGATCGATCCGCCAAAAGGCGCGATGGAGGTGTCCAGCGTTCACGCGATGGAACTGCCGGTGATGGGCCGCATCGCCGCCGGTGTGCCGATCGAGGCGATCTCCGAGGTGTCGCATCACGTCGCCGTCCCGGGGTCGATGCTGTCGGGCAAAGGTCAGCACTATGCCCTTGAAGTGAAGGGCGATTCGATGATCGAGGCCGGGATCAACGATGGTGACATCGTGGTCATCCGCGAACAGACGACGGCCGAAAACGGCGATATCGTTGTGGCGCTGGTCGAGGATCACGAGGCGACGCTGAAACGCTACCGCCGCCGTGGCAACATGATCGCGCTGGAGGCCGCGAACCCGGCCTATGAGACCCGTGTCTTCCCCGACCACCTGGTCAAGGTGCAGGGCCGCCTCGTGGGCCTGATCCGCAGCTACTGACCGGCCAGTTCCACGGGCCGCACGGTCAGGTCCGGCAGCTTTACTTCCCGCGACGGGGGCGACCAGAGACGGTGCGCCCCCTTCGTCCTTTGAAAGCGCAAGCCCGCTCCGTCCTGCCAGATGGCAAGTGGCCCGGTCTCGCGCAGGACCCCTTCGTCAAGCAGCGGGCACCCGGCAGGGGTCGCTTCGGCCTTCGCGGCAAGGATCACCAGGTCAGCCCGCCCGCAAACCTCGGCCAACTTCGCCTCGGCCCCCTTCCCTGACAACGCCACGGCCTTCAGTCCCGCCACCTCAAACCAGCGTTCGCCCTTCTTCCCCTCAAACCCCGGGCGGGCAGCGGCAGCGTCCTGCAAGGCTAGGTCCCCATCGTTCTGCAACCAGTTTTCCGCAGCGAATCCCCCGCCCTTTGAGGCAGACAGCACCCGCCCCTCCTCTCCAGACAGCCCGACAAGACGTCCGTCGCCCGAGATGAGGAGAAGCGGCCGATCCGCCATGGCCCAAAGAGTGAAGGAGGCCACCACCGGCAGCAGCCCCACCGCCTGCACCCGCCCGCGCCAGAGGATCAGCCAGATCGCCCCCATCGTGAACAACGGGATCACCCAGGGCCCCGGAGCGGGGATCGCGGTCACGGATCCCTCCCAGGACGAAATCTCGTGCGCGATGAACAGGATCCAGCGCGCGCCCTGTTCCATGAACCACAAGGGAATCCAGGCAAGGCCCAGGGGCGCAAGCAGCGCGGCCAATGCGCCGGCGGGCATGATGACCGCCCCCATCACCGGAACGGTCAGCAGGTTGGCCAGCAGACCATAGTCGGTGAACCGGTTGAAATGCGCCGCCGCATAGGGCGCGGTCGAGAGGCCCCCGATCAGCGATGACAGGATCAGCGTGAAAACCGGCATCAGCCAGCGCGGCACCTGCTGGCGGTAGATGCTGCCGTCCAGCGCCTGAAAGCCCACGATCAGCGCGATGGTGGCCGCAAAGGACATCTGGAAACCAGGCTCCAGCAGGCTTTCCGGCTTTATGAGCATCAGGATCATTGCCGCCACGGCGACCGACCGCAACGACAGGGCACGGCGGTCCAGAAGCACCGCGCCCAGCACCACCGAGATCATGATGAAGGCCCGTTCTGTCGCCACATTGGCCCCGGACAGCAGAAGGTAGAACAACGCGACCCCAAGGCTGACCACGGCGGCGACCTTCTTGGTGTTCACCCGCAGCGCCACGTAAGGGATCAATGCCAGCCCATAGCGGAAAAGCGCAAAGACGAAGCCGGTCAGGAAGGCCATGTTCATGCCCGAAATGGCCAGGAGATGCGCCAGCGACGAATCGCGCAGCGCCTGTACCGTCTCCTCGGTGATGGCGGACCGGTCCCCCGTCATCGCCCCCGCCGCAAAGGCCCCCGGCTGGCCGTCCATGTGGGCGAGCATTCCCTGCGTCAGCCAGGTGCGCAGCCGATCAATGGGCAGCGCGCCGTCCACGGGGTCCTCCAGCAGCAGGACCGGCGTCCGCGTGTATCCCACCGCGCCAAGCTGGTCGAAGAAGGCCATGCGGCGGAAGTCGAAGGCCCCAGGCTCCACCGGTCCTTCGGGGGCGGCAAGGTTCGCCGTCAGGATCACCACCTGGCCCGGCAGCGGCTGCAGCCAGTCCTGATCCTCCTGCAGGGAAACGCGCACCCGCAGCGGGGTCTTGTCCGGCGCGACCTCGCGCAGGACGACCTGGTCCAGCGTCAGCCGCAAGGCGTCGGACTGCGAGCGGTCGATCTCGACGATCCGGCCTTCCACGGGCCCATAGTAGCGGAAGGTCAGCATGGGCGCGTCCAGTGTATGCGCCCGAATACCCGAGGCGATCCAGCCTGCGGCTACGGCTGCGACAGCCAGACCCAGCGGCCGCGCAAGTCCTGACCGCCATGCCAGCCCCAACCCGCCCACAAGCAGGATGGCCGCGACCGAGTAGCTTCCGGCCCCCGGTTCCCGGTCCAGCGTAAACCACAGCCCGATGCCGCAACCGATCAGCACGGCGATCCAGGGAAACAGCATCCCCCGCGCCGTCTGCAACGCCTCCAAGGGTGCCAGGAGGAGGCGCGAGATCGTCAGAAAGGCGGCCACCTTGTTTCCCACCCCGCGATTGCCTAAACCCGGGCCAAGCCTACGCCGCGCATGGTTTCCGAAAGGTTAACGCCCGATGTCTTCCCCCGTCGTCACCCGCTTCGCACCCTCGCCCACGGGCTACCTGCACATCGGTGGCGGACGGACGGCGCTGTTCAACTGGCTGTATGCGCGGGGGCGCGGGGGCAAGTTCCTTCTCAGGATCGAGGATACCGACCGCGAACGCTCGACCCCCGAAGCCACCGCCGCCATCCTGCGCGGCCTCACCTGGCTGGGCCTCGACTGGGACGGCGAGGTCGTCAGCCAGTTCGAGCGCCGCGACCGCCATGCCGAGGTCGCGCGCGAAATGCTTGCGCGAGGAACGGCCTACAAGTGTTTCTCTACAAAGGAAGAAATCGAAGCCTACCGCGCCGCCCGCGAGGCGGAAGGGGCCAGCTATGCCGTCTTCCAAAGCCCCTGGCGCGATGCCGATCCGTCCACCTACCCCGACGCCCCCTATGCCATCCGCATGAAGGCCCCCCGCACCGGCGAGATGATCATCGAGGATCAGGTCCAGGGCCGCGTGGTCATCAGGAACGAGACGCTGGACGACATGATCGTCCTGCGCTCGGACGGGACGCCCGTCTACATGCTGGCCGTGGTCGTCGATGACCACGACATGGGCGTGACCCATGTGATCCGGGGCGACGACCACCTGAACAACGCCGCGCGCCAGCAAATGGTCTATGACGCGATGGGTTGGACGGTGCCTACTTGGGCCCATATCCCGCTGATCCACGGGCCGGACGGCAAGAAGCTGTCGAAACGCCACGGGGCGACGGGGGTCGAGGAATACCAGGCGATGGGCTACCCGGCCGCAGGTATGCGCAATTATCTGACCCGCCTCGGCTGGGCACATGGCGATGCCGAGATCTTCACCAGCGAAGAGGCGATGAAGATGTTCGACTTGTCTGGAATTGGCCGTGCCCCCGCGCGGCTGGACTTCAAGAAGCTGGAGAACACCTGCGGCCACCACATGGCGATGGCCGAAGATGCTGCGCTGCTGCATGAATTGCAGGCCTTCCTTGCCGCAGCGGGGCGCGAACCCCTGTCGGTTGGCCAGACAGACCGCATGCTGGCCGCGCTGCCCTTCCTCAAGAAATCTGCGAAGACCTTCCCGGAACTCATGGAAAAGGCTGCATTTTTGCTGATCGACCGGCCCGTCGCGCGCGATGCCAAGGCCGATGAGGTCCTTGATACGGTATCCCGTGGTATACTGAAATCATTGACGCCGCGCCTGCAAAATGCTAGCTGGACGAAGGAGGCGCTGGAGCCCATCCTGAACCGGACCGCCGAAGAGAACGGCATCGGATTCGGCAAGCTCGCTGCACCGCTGCGGGCCGCACTTGCGGGCCGAACTGTTACACCTTCGGTTTACGACATGATGCTAACCATCGGTCGGGAAGAAACCGTCGCCAGGCTGTCGGACGCCGCCCTATGAGGCCCGCCCCCCGGCCTTGAACCCACCCCCGCCGGGGTGCAGGATAGCCAATGGCCGCCCCCCTGCCCGGGTGCGACCGCCATGACCGGGGAGAACCATGTCGGACACTGTCGCCAAGCTCAGCCTCAACGGGAACACCTACGACCTGCCCGTCCACAAACCCACCATCGGCCCCGATGTGCTGGACATCCGCAAGCTTTACGGCGAGGCGGACGTGTTCACCTTCGACCCGGGCTTCACCTCGACCGCCGCCTGCGAAAGCGCGATCACCTATATCGACGGCGATGTGGGCGAACTTCTGTATCGCGGCTATCCGATCGAACAGCTGGCCGAGAAATCGACCCACCTGGAAGTCTGCTACCTGCTTCTCTACGGCGAATTGCCGACCGCCGCCCAGCTGGCGGATTTCACCCAGCGCGTGACGCGGCACACGATGGTGCATGAACAGATGCACTACTTCTTCCGCGGCTTCCGCCGGGATGCGCATCCGATGGCGACGATGGTGGGCGTGGTCGGCGCGATGGCGGCCTTCTACCACGACAGTACCGACATCAACGATCCCTGGCAGCGCGAGGTTGCGGCGATCCGGATGATCGCGAAACTGCCGACCATCGCTGCGATGGCCTACAAGTATTCGGTCGGCCAGCCCTTCGTCTATCCCAAGAACAGCCTGTCCTATGCGGGCAACTTCCTGAACATGTGCTTCGCCGTCCCGGCCGAGGATTATGTGGTCAATCCGATCCTGGAAAAGGCGATGGACCGCATCATGATGCTCCACGCCGACCACGAACAGAACGCTTCGACCTCGACGGTGCGTCTGGCGGGGTCGTCGGGCGCGAACCCGTTTGCCTGCATCGCGGCGGGCATTGCTTGCCTGTGGGGTCCGGCACATGGCGGGGCGAACCAGGCTTGCCTGGAAATGCTGAAGGAAATCGGCACTGTCGACCGGATCCCGGAATTCATCGCCAAGGCCAAGGACAAGACCTCGGGCTTCCGCCTGATGGGCTTTGGCCACCGGGTCTACAAGAACTTCGACCCGCGGGCGAAGGTGATGAAGGAATCGGCGGACGAGGTGCTGGGGCTTCTCGGCGTCGACAACAACCCGCTTCTGCAGGTCGCCAAGGAACTGGAGCGGATCGCGCTGGAAGACGAATACTTCATTTCGAAGAAGCTTTACCCGAACGTGGACTTCTACTCGGGCATCATCCTGGAGGCGATGGGCTTCCCGACCGCGATGTTCACGCCGATCTTCGCCCTGTCGCGCACCGTGGGCTGGATCAGCCAGTGGAAAGAGATGATCGCCGAAAAGGGCCAGAAGATCGGCCGTCCGCGTCAGCTGTACATCGGCCCGGCCAAGCGCGACTACATCGACCTGCGTCACCGCTAAAGCTTTCAGAACCGCGCGAAATGGCCGCCTTCGGGCGGCCTTTTCCATGCGCTGAGACGCCGCAGGCAATGCCCGATGCTTTTCGTCGGATACCCCCCATATCCAGGGGGCGCTTTCGTCTGTGGAGTATGACCATGAAAGACACCTATCCCGATCTGACGGCCCATCACGCGCCCGCCAGTTTCGGTGACCGCGTCGCCCTGAAGACCGTCAAGTTCATGCGCGTCTTCGCCGATGCCTTCTTCTCCAAGCGTTACGGCCACCGCGCTGTCGTGCTGGAAACCGTCGCCGCTGTCCCTGGCATGGTCGGAGGCCTTCTCCAGCACCTCAAGGCGCTCCGCCACATCCGCGACGACCAGGGCTGGATCAAGGAACTGCTTGAGGAAGCGGACAACGAGCGCATGCACCTGATGACCTTCATCCACGTCGCCCAACCCTCGCGGCTGGAACGGGGGATCATCATGTTCGGCCAGGCGATCTTCTATAACGCCTATTTCTGGCTTTACCTCTTCGCCCCGCGCATCGCGCACCGGATCGTGGGCTATCTGGAGGAAGAGGCGGTCGTCAGCTACACCCAGTACCTGGCGCAGATCGACGCCGGGCTGGTGGAGAACGTCCCCGCCCCGCAGATCGCCATCGACTACTGGCTCCTGCCGCCCAACGCCCGCCTGCGCGATGTCGTCATCGCCGTCCGCGCCGATGAGGCCGGCCACCGCGACCGCAATCACGAGATGGCGGATCAACTGAAGGCGCCTTGAGGACGTCCGTCCAGCGTACCGACGGCCCGGTAAAGCTCGGGCCGCCGGTCGCGGAACAGGCCCCAGCTTGCACGCAGGGCCGCAATAGCGTCGAGGTCGAACTGGTGGACCAGCACGCCCTCGGTCTCCCGGTCGGCCTTGGCGACGAGCTGACCCGCATGGTCGGCAATGAAGCTTGAACCATAGAACGTCACCTCCCGCCCGTCCGGCGCGACCTCGGTCCCGATCCGGTTCGATGCCACCACCGGCAGGATATTCGCCGCCGCATGGCCGCGCTGGACCATCTCCCAGTGCGGCTGGCTGTCATAGCCGGGCGCGGGCGGTTCCGACCCGATTGCGGTTGGATACAGCAGAACTTCGGCCCCTTGCAAAGCCATCGACCGCGCACATTCCGGGAACCACTGATCCCAGCAGATGCCTACGCCGATCCGGCCGTAGGCCGTATCCCAGACCCGGAACCCGGTATCCCCAGGCGAGAAGTAGTATTTCTCCTCATACCCCGGCCCTTGGGGAATATGGCTTTTCCGGTAGACGCCCAGCACCCGCCCATCCGCATCGACCATCGCGACCGAGTTGAAAAACGCCTGCCCCGCGCGTTCAAGGACGCTGACCGGAAGCACCACGCCCAGTTCCTTCGCCACCGCCGCGAAGCGGGCGACCAGAGGGTGGCCGTCGATGGGCTGCGCCAAATCGAAGTACCCTTGGGTGCTGCTCGATGCAGAAATAGGGGGCGGCGAACAGCTCCTGGATCAGCACGACCTGCGCGCCTTGCCCCGCCGCCTGCCGGACCAAAGCCTCGGCGCGGTCGGCATTGGAGGGCAGGTCCCAGGAGCAGGCAAACTGGGTGGCGGCGACGGTGATAGGTCTCATGGGCAGGCCTCGGGGCTGGTTTGGCCCAGACCTTACGTCTCTGGCGGGGCGGCTTGAAGCCCGATTCCGACGGGTTGCGGCCAGCGCCCGCCTGCCGCCGCCACCGCGGTCGGATGCAGCCGTTCCGACCGGTCGCGCCCCACCGGCCGCCGCCTGCGCAAAAGGAACCACTTGCCCCAGCTGCGCCAGGTCCCGACCATCGGCGCATCGGGGTCACAGGGGTAGCGCGCGCGCCAACCTTCGGGCAGCGCCAGACCCAGCGCCTCGGCCCGGTCCAGCATCCAGACCAGCGGAATGTTCGCCAGAGGCCGCGCCGGGGCGAAATCGCCAAGCTGGCCCCCCACGTCGCCATGCGCGCCCCGGAACCAGACCTGCTCGACGTTGCCCTCCCAACCATCCGGACAGTCCCACAGGACCGGCGCAAAGGCCTCGCGCGTCTCGTCCAGTGCCAGCGCGTGATAGCCGTGCCGGATCGATGACCCGAGGTGATGGTTGTGAAAGCCGTGCCGGTCGGTTGCGAACATCCAGAACAGCGGCAGCCGCAACCCCAGCGCCTTGACCGTGTCAAAAACTCCGATCATCTCGATCGGCGCTTCAATATGACAGAAGCGGCGAACGAAGGCCTGGGATGACGGGCTTTCGGTCGCGCGTTCGTAATGCCGCCAGGCCAGCCGCACGGCCCGTTCGGTGGCATGCTCGCGCTTCAAAAGCCCCACCCGGTCGATCACTCCGGCCAAGGACCGCACCGCATAGGCGCCCCGCGAATAGCCGAACAGGAATATCCGGTCGCCCTCGCGGTAGCCCGAGGCCAGCCAGCCATAGGCGCGCTGGATTTGCGGCGCGGTCCCCCGCCCTTCCAGGATCGCGATGCCGCGCAGCCAGCCCTCCCACTGCATTCCCGGCTCATAGTACAGCCGCCGGTTGGCGCTGTGGCCCATCTGCTTGAGAAGCCGGAAGATCAGCCCGGCATTGCTTTCCTGTCCGGGCTCAAGGCTCGACATCGTGCCGTCCAGAACCACCACATGGTCGACCACCCCACGCACCCGCCCTGGTTCCGGGGCAGGAGCCGGTTCGACCGCAGGCTCGACCGTGCGGCGGAAAAAGCTGCGAAGGCGGTCCAGAAGGCGCGTGGCGGGTCTCCCTTGCTAGGCGCTGACGCATCATCGCGCCACGCGGGTTAAGGTTCCCTTGCCCCCGATGCTAAACGCCCGGCGGATCATGTCCAGCCGGGCGTTCCGATTTCACGGGGATGTCAGACAATCAGAGCTTGAGGCTCAGCACCGTTGCCATCTGCAATTCGCCAAAGCCGTTGAAGCGGGTGTTGGTGACGGTCGAATAGGACCCCATCCCCTGCCAGATCACGAAGTCGCCTTCGGCCAGATCGGACGGCAGCGGGATTTCGCCCGGCAGACGGTCCACCGAATCGCAGGTCGGCCCGAAGACGATGCGCGGAACAGCCTCGCCCGTGCGCTTCTGCCCGTCCGCCGCCATCACCTCGATCCGGTCGATCACGCCGATCATCGGCAGTTCGGTGAGCGAGCCATAGACCCCGTCGTTCAGGAACACATGGGTCCCGTCGCGCAGCGCCTTGACGCGGGCGGCCAGCGCGAAGGCGTCACCGCACAGTGCCCGGCCCGGCTCGCAGATCAGCGCGGGGCGGTCGGTGCCGAAGGCCTCGGTCGCGACACGGTCGATCAGCTGGAAGGTCTCCTCCAACTGCGGGACGACCGCCTGCAGCCGGTGGTTCGGGAAACCGCCGCCCACGTTCAGCCGCGCGATCTTCACGCCCGCGCCTTTGGCGATGTTCGCGGCCTCACGGATATAGGCCTCCCAGGCGTGGGGGTCGGTGCACTGGGTGCCCGGATGGAAGGTGATCGAGGGGATATAGCCCGCCTCGGCCACGGTCTTCAAAAGCTCCGTCGCCAGTTCCACCGTCGCGCCGAACTTTGCGCCGAAGTTGTAGGCAGCCCCGGCAACCGGCAGCTTGAAGCGGACGGAGATTTCGGTGCCCTGCACGGGGACCATCTCGATCAGCTTCGCCAGTTCCGACTTCGAATCGACGCTGTAGGACTTCACGCCCCGTTCCACCGCATAGGCGATCTCGTGCCGGGCGCGGACCGGGTTGTTGTAGTGGATCGCCGCATCGGGGGCGAGGCGACGGATCAGGTCGATCTCGAAGGGCGAGGCGCAGTCAAAGCCGCGCACGCCCGCCGCCGCCAGGTTCTCCACCATCGCCTCGCCGGGGTTCGACTTGACGGCATAGGTCACCAGACCCGGGAAGCCGTCGATGAACCGCCGCGCGGCGGCCTGCGCGGCCGAGGGCGCGAAGAACAGCACCGGGTTTTCCGGCTGCTCTTTCTTCAGAAAATCAGTGGGGTTGGACCAGATTGTCTTGGAGAGTCCCATCGGCGTATTTCCCTTTGCCAACAAGACGCTTCGCCCTTCCCCGTGCAGCTGTGGGACCGGGCACCAGCGTGGTTTCAAGTGAACCAGGCCAGGTGCGTATGAGCCGCCCTTTTCCTGCAATCGAGGATGCCGCATATGGGTTACAACTTCACCGAACAAAACTATATAAATGCGCGGTTTCGTCGTTATAATGACGAAAAGGATGGCAGATTGCATGGACGAGCTGGATCGCAACATCATCGGGCTGCTCTCCGCCGACGCGCGGGTTTCGGTGGCCACCCTCTCGCGCCGGTTGAAGGTCGCCCGCTCGACGATCCAGGCCCGGCTGGAGCGGCTGGAGACCTCCGGCGTGATCGCCGGCTACACGCTGAAACTGGGCGAAGCGGCGCGCGAGGGGCGGCTGCGCGCGTCCGTTTTGCTGACCATCGAACCCCGGTCCCAGGCCGCCGTCATCACCCGCCTGAAGTCGATTGCCGAGATCGAGCGGGTCTTCACCACCTCCGGCCGCTTCGACTTTCTGGTGCAGGTCGCCTGCCCAAACACCCAGGTCCTCGATTCGGTGCTGGACCAGATTGGCGCGATGACCGGGGTACGGGCGTCGGAAAGCCTGATCCACCTGTCGACCAAGATCGACCGCGCCGTGTAGGGGCGGTGGGCGCGTCGCCCACCCTACAGGCCGAGCGCCCAGAGCAGTCGTAGGGTGCGCTACAGCGCACCGTCAGAGGCCGAGCGCCCGGAACACCTTCGGCAGCTCCTCCGGCAGGTCCTCGGCGATCAGCCCCGGCCCGAACGAGAGCGCACATTCCACATGCAGCCAGGCCCCGGTGCAGGCGGCGTCGAATGGGCTGAACCCCCGCGCCAAGAGGCCAGTGATGAACCCCGCCAGCACGTCGCCCGATCCCGCCGTCGCGAGCCACGGCGCCGCCCGGTCGTAATGGGCCGAGTTGATCGCGCAGCGCCCCGTGGGGTCGGCGATCACCGTGTCGGGGCCTTTGTACAGCACCACGCAGCCCGCCCGCTTCGCGGCCTCGCGCGTGGCGTCGACCTTGGAATAGGCGGGGCCTTTGGTGGCGGGGGCGGCAAGTTTCTCGGCGATGTCGGGGAAAAGGCGGGCGAACTCCCCGGCGTGGGGGGTTAGGACGCAACTCTCATGCAGGGCGGCGAAGAGGTCGGGGTGCTGCGAGAGGATCGTCAGGGCGTCGGCGTCGAGGACGACGGATCGCCGGGGCACGCCCCGGCCTACGGTAGGTCGGGGCGTG
>OFDC01001075.1_pt1 | contig 15840 bp, 18 predicted proteins | sample 1520941 | NCBI WGS metagenome assembly OFDC01 (sample SAMEA94258168, study PRJEB24077) | hot springs metagenome | biome: Aquatic biome; feature: Water | place: India | collected 2012-12-06 | depth 5 m | reverse complement strand
TCGTAGCCGGAAAAGGGACCGCTGCCGGAGGCGTTCTCCGCCTCGAGGCGGCGGTCGGGTTGGGTCGCACGCGCGCCTGGCGCACCCGGGCCTCGGCCGCTTCGAGCAAGGCGTCGGCCTCGGCCGCGGAGGGGCTGGCCCCGATGCGCTCAAGCAGGGTCCGGAAGGATGGCGCGGGATCGGCCCAGGCCGGGCCGGTCAAGGCGGTCGTCAGGGCGACCACAGCGCAGCCGACCGCGAAAGGCGGCAAGCGGCGAATAGGGGATGGCATGTCTCATGTCCCGGAAGGTTGACGTGAAGGGCGCGCGCGAACGCGAGGTCACGTCAGGTTCTGGGCGGGCGCATGGGACCGGCGGGCATCCGGGAGGCCGGCGCCTGATCGAGCGATGGCGCCAAGGGCGCGCGATCGAGGGCCATCGACCTCATGTCGTCAATGGCCGGCGGCGCGGTAATGCCGCAATGGTGGCAATGGCCGTGGGCGCAGGCGACCTGACCTGCTGCGTCCTTGCGTTCGCCGTGACCTGTATCGGACACAGCGACGACGTCCGACGCGGCCAGGCCTTGCAAGCTTCCGGTCTCGGGTGCGCAGGCGAAGGCGTCGGCTGCGGAAACCAGGACGAACAGGGCCAGGAACGACGCGAGCAGCGCCGCCATCCACCCATGCCTAGTCGAGGGAAACCCCATGCCGTCCCATAACACGGTGCGCCGCGACATCAATCGCCTCATCGTCGCACCGCCCGATACAGAGAGATGGATCCGGTGGCGGTCGGGATGACATCGAGCACTTGAACCTGTGTGAAGCCGGCCTCGGCCATCAGCGTAGGCAGAACGCCGTCGGCGTTCGGTTGGGTGTTTTCGTAGCCGTCCAGAGACTGCACCAGGCGGAAGAGCACGCGCATCGCACCCGACTGGCGGCCGTAGTCCGCGACATGCAGCGTTCCGCCCGGCTTGAGCGCCCGCAGGCTCGCGGCGAGGCCCGCTCGCTTCTCGGCCATGGGCAGCTGATGGAAGACCAAGCTGGAGACCACCTTGTCGGCGGCGTCCTCGCCCAGGAGCGCCGCCACATCGCGCGAAAACCCCTGGATGAAACGGACGGCCTGACCTGCAGCGGCCGTCTTCGTCTCGGCCCGCCTGAGGATGTCGCCGTCGGGATCGAGGCCGAAGATGCGCGCGTCCGGCGCCCGGTTCGCCATGGCGATCGCGAATGAGCCGGTTCCACATCCAAGATCGATGATCGTCTCGCCAGGGGACGGAGCCACCTGTTCGAGAAGGCGGCTCCGCCACAGCGGTTCCCGGGTCAAAAGCGCGATGGCCGGATCATACAGCCCGCTCAGGGCTGTATGGCCGAGCGCGGGGGTGAAGTTCGCGGTCACGCGGCGGCCTTCAGTTCTTCGCGGGACTGACGAATGATCGACCAGCCGGATTGCAGGAAGACCACCGCCAGGATCGCGCCGGCGATCAGGTCGGGCCAGCGAGAGGCGGTCAACCAGACGGCCACGCCCGTGGCCGCGACCACCAGGCTCTGGATCAGGTCGTTGCGCGTGCACAGCCAGACCGAACGGACATTGGCGTCGCCTTCGCGATGGCGGACCAGCAGCAGCGCGGCCAGGGCGTTGGCGAAAAAGCCCAGGGCGCCCAGGCCGGTGATGACGACGCCTTCCGGGGGCGCCCCCGAGGTCGCCCGCCAGATCGCGTAGCCAAGGATGAACAGCGCCAGCGCCGCGAGGCTGGCGCCCTTGATGATGGCGGCCCCGGATCTCACGGCGACCGAGCGCCCGATCACGGCCAGGCTGATGCCGTAGGTGGCGGCGTCGGCCAGGAAGTCGAGCGCGTTGGCGCCCAGCGAGGCCGAGCCCTGCAGGGCCGCGCCGCCGGCGATGGCCAGGAAGGCGGCGCCGTTGATAGCGATCACCGCCAGCAGGATGCGGCGATAGGCCGGGGTGGCGCCGTCGAACTTGACGGCCGCGCCGCAGCCGCAGCCGGAGGCCGCCGGTTCGGGGGACGAGAGGGAGTCAGTCATCGAAGTCCGCCTTTCACCACGAGAATGCATCCTCCAGTCGCTTGAGGATCAAGAACAAAATGGATGCCTCGCCCCAAAAAGACGCGGTTTGGCGGAACCGACTTGATCCTCTAGTAGCTAGAGGACGCACAATCGGACGAAATCCACAGGAGGCCTCATGATCACGATGCACCCGTCGCGACGCGGTCCCAGCCGCATGCGGGCGATCGCCTTCTCGTTCTTGATGCTGATCGCCGCTCTGGATCAGGCCGCCAAGGCCGCGGCTCGCGCCCGACTCGAGAGCCCGGTGGACCTCACGCCGTTCCTCGCGCTGCGTTTGGGATTCAATCCCGGCGTCACCTTTGGCCTGTTCGCAGACTCGGGCGCGGTGGGACGATGGGCCCTGAGCGCCGTGGCATTCCTGATCATCGGCGTCCTGCTGACCTGGATCTGGCGTACGCGAAGCGCCGTCACGGCGGTCGCGGCGAGCCTCATCGCCGGTGGAGCGCTCGGGAACCTGCTCGATCGTCTGCGCTCCGGCGCGGTGACGGATTTCATCGATCTTCATTGGGGCGACGCGCACTGGCCGACCTTCAACCTCGCCGATGCGGCCATTGTTTGCGGCGTGGCGCTGCTCCTCCTGACCGTCCGGGGCTCGGACGGCCGCCCGGCGACGTCGACCCTGGGACGGGCGGCGCGATGACCTTTTCCGCCGAACAGAAGGCGATCGCCGTCCGTTCGGGGTTGGCGATTCTCATCACCGCTGCGGCGGTGGCGTCAGCTTGGCTATGGCTTTCGCCACGTCTCCTGGGCGCCGCGCCGGACATGGCGACAGCTGATCGGCTGGCCTACGCCCTGAAGGCGGACCTCCTCGTTTTCCTGTGGCTCGCCGGTTGTTTGAGGGCCGTGGCGAGCATCCGGTTCCGGTCCGACGCCGACCGGCCGGGTTCCGCCTATGCGGCGCCCAGCTCGAGGCTCGCCGTGCCTGCCGCCGTGCTTCAGAACACCCTGGAGCAGACGGTCCTGGCGGTGGGCGCCCACCTGGTGCTCGCCACCGTGCTGCGCGGCGAGGAGATGGTCGTGCTGCCGGTGCTGGTCGCCCTCTATCTGATCGGCCGCGTGTTGTTCGCCCACGGTTATGCCCGGGGCGCGGCGGCCAGGGCCTTCGGCATGGCCCTTACCGGCGCTTCCACGATCGCCGCCTTCGGCGCCGCCATCGTCCTCATGGGGCTGGGCCGATGATCCTTTTCCGTCCTGCGCCTGCCGCCCTTCAGCCCGCTGCTGCGAGATGATGCGATGACCCTGCCCTCCCCGGCCTCGTCCGGCCTGCGCCCTATCGGCAAGCTCGCCGCGGCCACCGGCGTCAAGGTCCCGACCATCCGCTTCTACGAGGAGATCGGCCTGCTTCCCGCCGCCCCGCGCACCGCCAGCGACCGGCGGATGTATGACGACGCGGCGGAACGCCGCCTGTCGTTCATTCGGCATGCACGGCAATTGGGCTTCGATCTGGACTCGATCCGCTCCCTGCTGGATCTGTCCGATCACCCTGATCGGCCCTGCGCCGAAGCCAGCATCCTCGCCGAACGTCATCTGGCGGAGGTGACGCATAAGATCGCCCGACTCCGGGCCCTGCAACGCGAGCTTTCGCGGATGACGGCGGAATGTGCCGGCGGCCGCGTGTCCGCCTGCAAGGTGATCGAAGCCCTGCACGATCCCTCGGCGCCGGTTTGAAGACGAACCCGACCCGGGTTTGCACCGCTCCTCGGCCTCGCCGTGCAGGTCGGCGCTGAAGGTCAGAACGGGCCCGGGATGATGCAGGAGCCATTGGGTCACCGCGACGTTTTGAGTAATCCCGCGGCCCTCGTCGCGCTCCCTTCGTCCATGGAGGACTTCGATGGCGCATCGATCGACACAGCGACACGCCGATCAGACGTTCGCCCTTTTGACGGACCCGTACAGGCGCATCTCCCGCCTGTTCGAGCAGGCCGGCGCGGACGCAATCGAGACCCGTCTGGCGCTGAAGGAGACGGCCTGTCTGAGAGGGCGCGAAGCGGCCCAGGTCTTCTACGACGAGACCCGCATCTCGCGCGCGGGCGCCATGCCGGCGCCTGTCCGACGCACACTGCTCGGCGAAGGCGGCGTCCAGGGCCTGGATGGCGAAGCGCACCGCGCCCGCAAACGCGTGTTCATGGCTCTTATGTCGCCGGAACGGATCGCGCGGCTGGGCGACCTGTTCGAGGCGGAATGGCGACGCGCGGCCGTTGAATGGGCTGGCCAGGAAGAGATCGTGCTGTACGACGCCCTGCAGCCGGTGCTCACCCGCGCCGTCTGCCGCTGGGCGGGGGTGCCGCTGAATCCCGACGACGAAGCGAAACGGGTCAGTCACCTCAGGGCGCTGTTTGACGCGGCAGGATCGCGGGGGCCTCGCCACCTGTGGTCGAGGTACGCGCGGCGACGCGTCGACGCCTGGCTGGCCTCGATCATCGAGGGCATTCGCGCCGGACGACTGGCGCCGGATCCAGACACCGCCGCCTACGCCTGGGCCTGGGCGAGCGCGGATGATGGCGAACCGTTGGCGGCCCGGACGGCGGCGGTCGAACTGGCCAATGTGCTGAGGCCGACCGTGGCGACCTCGGTCTATATCGTGTTTGTGGCGCACGCGATGCAGGCGCACCCCGCGGCGGCCCGTCTGGCCACCGCGGACGCCGGCCGCCGCCGCGCCTTCGTTCAGGAGGTGCGACGCCTTTATCCGTTTTTCCCGGCGGTGATCGGGCGTGTGCGCGCGCCGTTTCGCTGGCGCAACCTTGACTTCCCGGTGGGTCGGCAGGTGATCCTCGATCTCTATGGCTCCAATCACGATCCTGCCGTCTGGACCGATCCCGACGAATTCCGGCCAGAGCGTTTCATCGACGGCTCCGGGGACGCGTTCGGCCTGATTCCCCAAGGCGGCGGGAACGCCCTGACCGGTCACCGTTGTCCCGGCGAAAGCATCGTCGTCGAATTGATGGAGCGGGCCCTCGGCTTGCTCGCCGGCCTGAACTACCGGCTGCCGGCTCAGGATCTGGAGATCGACTTCCGCCGCCTTCCGGCCCTCCCCAGGAGCGGGTTCCGAATGATGACGCGTCGGACTTCCCCGCGTGAGGGCGGCGCCTGATGTTTGCTCATGCGGGTGGCCGGCGCCTTCGTCCCTCTTTCACTTACAGCGAAGGCTGACGCGATGGCTTCGATGACATCCTATGACCTGGTGATAATCGGCGGCGGGCCGGGCGGGTACCCCTGCGCCATCCGGGCGAGCCAGCTCGGCATGTCGGTGGCGGTTATCGACGACCGGGAACTCCTCGGTGGAACCTGCCTGAACATCGGGTGCATTCCGTCAAAGGCGCTGCTGCAGGCCACAGAGCGGCTGGAGATGGCCCGCAATCTCGAGGCTTTCGGCGTCCTGGTCGACAATGTGCGGGCCGACCTTGCCGGCGTCATGCGGCACAAGGCCAGGGTCGTGACGGAGCTTGGTGAAGGGGTCGCCTACCTCCTGCGCAAGAACAAGGTCACCCGCCTGCAGGGCCGCGGCCGGCTGTTGTCGCGCGACCGTGTGGAAGTGAGCGCCCCGGACGGCAGCTTCGAGGTGCAGGCCCGCAAGGCGATCGTGCTCGCCAGCGGATCGAAAGCGGCGACGTTGCCCGGACCTGCCCATCGACGAGCAGCGGATCGTCACCTCGGCGGGCGCCCTCAGCCTGACGGCGGCGCCGCGCCATCTGGCGGTGATCGGCGGCGGCTATGTCGGACTGGAGCTGGGCTCCGTCTGGCGCCGTCTCGGCAGCGAGGTCACGGTCGTCGAGGTGCTCGACCGGATCGCGTCCGGCGTTGATTCAGAGATGTCGACGGCGCTGCACAAGGTGCTTGAGGCCCAGGGCTTCCAATTCTGCCTGGCGCACAAGGTGGTCGGATCGCGCATGGAGGCGGACGACGTCGTCCTTGAGGTCGAGCCCATGGGAGACGGCGCGCGAGGAACCATCAAGGCCGATGTCGTGCTCGTGTCCATTGGCCGACGTCCCGCCACCGACGGACTCGATCTGGAGACGGTCGGCATCAAGCCGGACCCAAGGGGCTATATTCCGGTCGACGACGGCTTTCGAACCAGCGCCGAAGGGGTCTACGCCATCGGCGATGTCATCGGCGGCGCCATGCTGGCCCACAAGGCGGAGGAAGAAGGGATCGCTCTTGCCGAGCGACTTGCCGGCGGCGCGGGCCATGTCGACTACGAAACGATCCCGGCCGTCGTCTACACCTGGCCGGAACTGGCCTCAGTCGGGCGCACCGAGGACGACCTCAAGGCGGCCGGCGTGGCCTATCGCGTCGGGCGCGTTCCATTCTCGGCAAACGCCATGGCCAAGGCGCGGTTGGAGAAGAACGGGCTGGTCAAGGTGTTGGCGGACGCCAGCACGGACAGGATTCTCGGCGTGCACATCCTGGGGCCGGACGCGGGCAGCCTGATCCATGAAGCGGTCGCCGTCATGCAATTCGGCGCGGCGGCCGAAGACGTGGCGCGGACGAGCCATGCGCATCCGACGCTTCCGGAAGCCTTGCGCGAGGCATGCCTGGCTGTGGCCGACCGCACGATCCACCTTTAACGACCGCGCGTCGCGTGGCTGCCCGGGCTGGCCGGGCTGGCCGCGCGGCGCCGAGGCGTCCCGGCGGGCGTAGGGACCCGTAGCCGCCTACGAGCCCGGCCGCGTCGCGAATAAAGCGCGACAGCGTCGCCGCCTGAATGCTAATGCGAGCCGTTCACATCTGGATTGACCATGCGCCCTCTGCTCCGCCTGTTCGCCCTGCTGTTCGCGATGGGGCTGGCCGCCCCCGCCCTCGCCCAGGCGCCGTCCGCCTCCGAGGCCCAGGTCGCCTGGCGGCTGCTCGACTATGTCGCGGTCGATTACGCCGGCGCGGTGGCCGACGGTCAGGTGACCAATCCGGCCGAATACGGGGAGATGATCGAGTTCGGCGGCCAGATCCGGACCCGCCTGGACGCCCTGCCGCCGAATCCGGCCAAGGCCGGTCTGGTCCGCGACGCCGAGGCCCTGCAGGCGGCCATCAGGGACAAGGCGGATCCGCGCGTCGTTGGCGACCGGGCCAAGGCGCTCGCCGGCGCGGTGCTGACGGCCTATCCGAGCCCGCTGGCGCCTTCGTTCCCGCCTGATCTGGCCCGCGGCGCGACGCTCTATGCCGAGCAATGCTCGGTCTGCCATGGCGTGACCGGACGCGCCGACGGCCCGGGCGCCGAGGGGCTTGATCCGCCCGCGATCGCCTTCGCGGATGTGGAGCGCGCCCGTCAGCGCAGCGTGTTCGGCCTCTACCAGGTCATCGATCAGGGGCTGGAGGGCACGGCCATGGCCAGCTTCGCCCATCTGCCGGCCGAGGACCGCTGGGCCCTGGCCTTCTACGTGGGCCGGTTCGCCTTCACCGACGCCGAAGCCGCCGAAGGTCGACGCCTCTGGGAGAGCGACCCGGCGATCCGCGCCGTCTTCCCGGACCTGGCCGCCCTCACCCAGGCGACGCCGGCCGAGCTGGCGACAAGGATCGGCGAGACGAAGGCACGGGCGGTCACGGCCTACCTGCGCCGCCACCCGGAGGCGACGGTCCGCGCCGAGGGATCGACCCTGTCCCTGGCCCGGACGCGACTGGCCGAAAGCGAGGCCGCCTATCGCCGCGGCGATCGCAGGGCCGCGACCGACCTGGCCCTGTCGGCCTATCTCGACGGCGTCGAACCGATGGAGCCGGCGCTGGGCGCCCGCGACGGCGCCTTGCTGCGGCGGGTCGAGACGGCCATGACCGACCTGCGCGTCTCGATCAGCAGGGGCGCGCCGGCCCAGGAGGTCGCGGACCGGGTCGCCCGCGCGAACGCCCTGCTGGACACGGCCGAACGCGCACTCGCGCCCCAGGAGGCGGACAATCTCGCCAGCTTCCTCGGCGCCTTCACCATCCTGCTGCGCGAAGGTCTGGAAGCCATCCTCATCGTGGTGGCGATGATCGCCTTCCTCAGGAAGGCCGAACGTCCCGAGGTGCTGCGCTACGTCCACGGCGGCTGGGTGGCCGCGCTGGTCGCCGGCGGCGCCACCTGGGCGGCCGCGACCTTCTTCATCTCCATCAGCGGCGCCAGCCGGGAGCTGACCGAAGGGTTCGGCTCGCTTCTGGCGGCCGTCGTGCTCGTCTCGGTCGGCATCTGGATGCACGGCAAGTCGCACGCCGACGCCTGGCAGACCTATATCCGCGACAAGCTCTCTCACGCCCTGTCGAAACGGTCGGCCTGGTTCCTGTTCCTGCTGGCCTTCGTGGTGGTCTACCGCGAGGTGTTCGAGACCATCCTGTTCTATGCGGCGATCTGGAGCCAGGGCGGCCATCTCGGCATGCTGGCCGGCGCCCTTACGGCGGTGGCGATCCTGGCCGTGGTGGCCTGGGCCTTGCTGGCCTACAGCAAGCGCCTCCCGATCGGCCGGTTCTTCTCCCTGAGCTCGATCCTGATGGCCATCCTGTCGGTCGTCCTCGTCGGCAAGGGGGTGGCGGCGCTGCAGGAGGCGGGCTGGCTCGATGTCCATCCGCTGGCGTGGATCCCCCGCATCGAGATCCTCGGTCTTTATCCGACGGTCGAAGGCGTCGCCGTTCAGCTTCTGACGATCGCTATCCTCGTGGTCGGCTTCTCCCGGCATGCGGCGCCGAAAGGCGCGCGCCCAGCCTCTTGAGCGGGCGTCTGAGGCCCTCAACTGCGACCCGTTGGCAGGGTTTCGGAGCTGCTTGGGCGCCGATAGCCGCGCAGTCCGCGGATACCCAAGGTGCGGGGCCGCAGCCGATAGCGTGCGGAGACCACCCTTGGTGCGGAGATTAGGCGCCCTATTCTCCGCACTTCGCGCGGAGAATAACCTTGCTCTTGCGGCGAATAGCGCCAATATTCTCCGCAAGGAGTGCGGGGAATGGCGCAATACATCCATGAGATCGAAGGCTGGCCGCGTCTGGACTGGCGCGCTGACGCGCTTGCCGATCGCCTCGCAGCCGTCCGTCATCGCCAGGGCCTTCTGCTTGGCCGGATGCACACGCTCGGCTTCGACCTCCGCGCTGAAGCCGTCCTCGAGACCCTTACCGAAGATGTCCTGAAATCCAGCGAAATCGAAGGCGAGCTGCTCGACAAGGATCAGGTGCGATCCTCCATCGCCCGCCGCCTCGGCATGGATATCGGGGCCCTCGCCGCCGCGGATCGCAACGTCGAAGGCGTCGTCGAAATGATGCTCGACGCGACCCAGAACTTTGCGTCTCCGCTCACCGAGGAACGGCTGTTCGCCTGGCACGCCGCCCTGTTTCCGACCGGGCGCAGCGGCATGACGAGGATCGTCGTCGGCGCCTGGCGCAACGAGAGCTCCGGCCCGATGCAGGTCGTCTCGGGCCCCTTCGGACGAGAGCGCGTGCACTATGAAGCGCCCCTTGCCGACCGTCTGCAGGACGAGATGCGGGCGTTCCTCGACTGGTTCAATGACGAGCCGCGGACGGATCCGGTCCTCAAGGCCGCGATCGCCCACCTGTGGTTCGTGACCATCCACCCGTTCGACGACGGGAACGGCCGGATCGCGCGGGCGATCGCCGACATGGCGCTCGCCCGCTCCGAGAAAAGCGCTCAACGCTTCTACAGCATGTCCGCCCAGATCAGGCTGGAGCGCAAGGACTACTACGCCACCCTGGAGGCGACCCAGAAAGGCGCGCTGGACGTGTCCCTCTGGCTGGACTGGTTCCTCGGCTGCCTCGATCGCGCGTTCGATGGCGCGGAAACCACCCTGACGCATGTCATGCGCAAGGCGCGCTTCTGGGAGGCGCTAGCAGGTCAGACGTTGAGCGAGCGCCAGAGCACGGTCATCAACCGGCTGCTCGACGGCTTCGAAGGCAAGCTCACCTCGACCAAATGGGCGGCGCTGACGAGGTCCTCGCCCGACACGGCCCTGCGCGACATCAACGATCTGGTGGAGCGGGGCATCCTCGTGAAGGATGAAGGCGGCGGGCGCAGCACAAGCTATTCGCTGGTCGATCGAGGATAGGCGGCCCCGCCCCGACGCCGGCACGGCTCTACGCCAGGCGGGTCGCTCAAGACCCGAGCCTCAACAGGGAGGATCGCAATTCGCCACTTCTGGCGAGTTACCGCCCAAAAACCGGCCTGTTTCGCCAGAAGTGGCGAATTGCCACCTTTGCCACGCGGGCGACGCCCCAAGGCGCCGCCGACAGGGCCTCAGGCCTGACGCGCGATGGCGATGGCCGAGAGGTCGGAGGCGGCGTCCACCGCAATTCCGGCCGCCTTGCGCTCGGAATAGCGGTCCACGAGCCGGGCCGCGTGAGGGCGGGTGAGAATGGTGAAGCGCACCAGTTCCTCCATCACATCGACGATGCGCTCATAATAGGCCGAACGCTTCATCCGGCCGGCCTCGTCGAACTCCTGAAAGGCCTTGGCCACGCTCGACTGGTTGGGGATGGTGATCATCCGCATCCAGCGGCCCAGGAGGCGCAGGGTGTTGACGGCGTTGAAGCTCTGGGAACCGCCCGACACCTGCATGACGGCCAGCGTGCGGCCCTGGGTGGGACGCATGCCGCCCAGGCTCAACGGCAGGTGATCGATCTGCAGCTTCATCAGGCCGGACACCTGGCCGTGCCGTTCCGGACTGCACCAGACCATGCCTTCGGACCAGAAGGCGTGCTCGCGCAACTCGCGCACCGCCGGGTGGTCGTCGTCGCCGGGCGAGCCCGGCAGAGGCAGGTTGGAGGGGTCGAAAATGCGGGTCTCGCACCCCATTCGCTGCAGCAGGCGGGCCGCCTCCTCGACGCAGAGCCGCGAATAGGAGCGCTCGCGCAGCGACCCGTACAGGAGAAGGATGCGTGGCGGGTGGTCGTGCGGACCCAGGCCGGCGGCCGGATCGTTCGACAGATAGGCCGCGTCCAGGGCCGGCAGATGATCCGGATCCGGAAGCGAACGCAGACGGGCGAAGGTCATCCGAGATCCTTGGTCAGATAGGCGGCCGAGGCCGGACAGATGTCCGTGAACTCGCGGGTTCGTTGGATCGCTTCAGGCGCGGTCTCTCGATCGGCGGTGGCGAAGCCGCGCCGGATGAAGAAGGGCTCGGCCGTCGTGGTGAGCAGGTGAAGACGTTCCCCGCCCATTTCGTTCGCCAGGGCCTCGGCGGCGGTCAGGATGCGGCTTCCGAGCCCCTGCGCCTTCCGGTCGGCGGATACGACCAGGGAGCGCAGCAGCAGGTCCGCCCCTCCCCTTCCAGGCCGACGTATCCGGCCAGGGCGCTGTCGTCCTCGGCGCGGAAGTAGCGGCCGGCGCCGGGCTCCGGCAGGCCCTCGCCCTGCAGGACCGCGATCAGACCGGCGTCATCCGAGTCCAGGAGATGCAGGACGACCATCAGACGGCGTCCGCCGGCGGGGCCGTGTCCGGGAACCAGCGTCGGCCCATCCACAGCGCGACCGACACCAGCAGGATCAGCACCGGCACCTCGACCAGGGGACCGATGACGGCCGCGAAGGCGACCGGCGAGGTCAGCCCGAAGGCCGCGATCGCCACCGCGATGGCCAGCTCGAAATTGTTCGAAGCTGCGGTGAAGGCCAGGGCGGTCGTGCGCGGATAATCGGCCTCGATCAGCTTGCCCATGAGGAAGCTGACCACGAACATGACGAGGAAGTAGATGGTCAGGGGAATGGCGATGCGCAGGGCGTCCAGCGGCAGGGCCACCACCTCGCCGCCCTTCAGGCTGAACATGACCACGATGGTGAACAGCAGGGCGATCAGGGTGATCGGTCCGATGCGCGGCAGGAAGCGCCGCTCGTACCAGTCGGCCCCGCGGCGGGCGATCAGGCTGCGCCGGGTCAGGAAGCCGGCCAGGAAGGGAAGACCGAGGTAGACGAGAACGGCGCCGGCGATGGTCCAGACGCTGACGTCCACCACGCTGCCCTGCAGGCCGAACAGGGGCGGCAGGACGGTGAGGAAGACCCAGGCGTAGAGGCTGAAGAACAGGATCTGGAAGATCGAGTTGAACGCGACGAGACCGGCGACATACTGGTCGTCGCCCCGCGCCAGTTGGTTCCAGACCAGCACCATGGCGATGCAGCGCGCCAGCCCGATCAGGATCACGCCGGTCATGTATTCCGGCTGGTCGCGCAGGAAGATGACCGCAAGGGCGAACATCAGCACAGGGCCCAGCACCCAGTTCTGGAACAGGGACAGGGCCAGCACCCGCTTGTCGGCGAAGACGCGCGGCAGTTCCTCGTACCGGACCCTGGCCAGCGGAGGATACATCATCAGGATCAGGCCGATGGCGATCGGAATGTTGGTGGTCCCGACCGAGAGGCCATCGACCCAGGCTGACAGGCCGGGCGCCAGCGTCCCCAGAGCGACGCCCGAACCCATGGCCACGAAGATCCATAGCGTCAGCCAGCGGTCGAGGAAGGACAGGCGACGCGGTCCGGTCTGCACAAGCGGCGTATCGATCATCGCGCCACCCGATGACCGGCCGCGTCGATGACGACCTCGCCGTCCTCCTTGGTGAAGGGCTTGAGATCGTCGGCGGGCAGAAGATCGAGAACGGCCTCGGACGGTCGGCACAGGCCGACGCCCAAAGGGCTGACGACGATCGGGCGATTGAGCAGGATCGGATGGGCCTCGATCGCATCGAGCAGTTGACCGTCCGTGAGGCCTGGGTCGTCGAGACCCAATTCGGCGAAGGGCGTACCCTTCTCGCGCAGCAGGTCGCGCAGCGGCTTGCCGGACCGTTCGGCCAGCCAGGCGACCATGACGCGCGACGGCGGGGTCTTCAGATACTCGACGACGTGGGGCTCGATGCCGGCGTGCCGGATCAGCTCGAGCGCGTTGCGCGACGTCCCGCAGGCGGGGTTGTGATAGATGACGATGTCCACGGGATCCTCAGGGACAGCAGGGCGCGAGTTCAGCCACAAGGGGCTCGCACAGGTCCGCCCTGCCCCCGCAGCAGTCCTTGAGCAGGAACAGGACGAGGTCGCGGAATCGGTCCAGATCGGCCCGATAGATGATCGACCGGCTGCGACGCTCCGACCTGATCAGCCCCGCGCGGGTCAGGATGCCGAGGTGGGACGACAGTGTGTTGGCCGGGATCGCCAGATGGTTGGAGATCTCACCGGCGGGCAGACCGTCGGGTTCGTGGCGCACGAGAAGGCGGAACGCCTCCAGCCGCGTCGACTGCGCCAGGGCGGCGAGAGCAAGAATCGAGGCTTCGGTTTCCATAGTTCCGAATTAGTCGAAATATGGAAATGTGCAATCCCCGCTCTGCAGCCGGCCGTAAGCTTACGGTGGGGAGTCTGGCGGCTTGGCCTGCCGCAGCCTTTCGAGTTCGATTCCCATGACAACGTGGAGATCTTCGATGGCCCAGGCCGACCCGCCGCTGAGGCGCACGATCAAGAAGCCGCAGCTCCGTCAGATGGTGCCCTTGGCGGACAGCACGATCTGGGAGATGGAGCAGCGCGGCCAGTTTCCCCGACGCTTCCTGCTGACCCCGCGCTGCGTGGTCTGGGACCTGGCCGAGGTGGAAGCCTGGCTGGCGCTTCGGCGGGCCAAGCCGATCCGCCGGGCGCCGCCGCCCGATGTCCGCAAGCGGATCACCAGACCGGTCAGAACCGCGGATCGAAGCGAGGGCCGGCCGTTTCCGGGATAGTCAGATCCGGCGTGAATCCGCGCCCCGCCTCCCAGGCGTCCACGGCGTCTGACCACTGCTGGGCCATGTGGCGCCGCTGGGCCTCGAACTCGGCCTTGTTGTACACGCCGCGGGAGGACCGCTCTTCGTGGGCGAGGCATTTCTCGATCCAGTCCGAGTTGAAACTCATCTCGTGCAGGAGCGTGGAGGCCGTCCGGCGCAGGTCGTGAACCGTGAAGGGCTCCAGCGGCAGGTCGCGCTCGCGCGCCCGTTCGGCGATCGCCGTGGTCACCCGGTTGAACGTCGCCCGCGACATCGGCGCGTCGGCGTCATAGCGGGACGGGAGGATGTAGCGGGAGTTCCCGGCGCAGGTCTTCAATGCGATCAGGATGTCGAGCATCTGGGTCGACAGATAGACGTTGTGCGGGCGCGACCGCTTCATCCGCTCTTTCGGGATCGACCAGACTGCGTTCTCGAAGTTGACCTCGTCCCAGGTCCCGTCCTGCAGTTCGCTCTTGCGCACCATGCTCAGCAGGATGAACTTCAGCCCGAGGCGGATGGTCGGCAGGGTGGCCACCTCCCCCAGCAGGTTCAGCGCGATCCGGATCTCGGTCGGCGACAGCGACCGGTCCCGCGGCCGGAAGGTGGCGATCGACGCCGGCCCCACCCCGTCGGCGGGATTGTCGATCTTCTCGCCGTGCAGGATGGCGTAGGCGTAGATTTGTTTGACGATGTCGCGAACATGGATGGCCGTCGCCGGGGCGCCGCGGTCCACGATGGTCATGCAGTGGGCCCGCAGGTCGTTCGGCGTGATTTCGTTCAGGAGCCGGTTTCGCCATTCTGGCAAAACTTCCCTGTTGAAGATCGACCGTCGCATCTGGCGCGTGCTGTCGGCCATCGGAGCGTGGTCCATCCATCGGATCGCCACCTGTTCGAACCGCTGGGCCTCTCTCAGCCTGCGTTTCACGCGTTGCTTGTCCAGCGCCGGTGAAACGCCCTCGGCGATCAGGCGCTTCGCTTCACGCAGCTTTTCCCGCGCCTCCCCCAGGGAGAGTCCGCTCGGACCGTAGGAACCGAAGGTCACCGTCTCGCGCCGCCCGTTGAAGCGATAGTCGTACCGGAAAGCGATGCCGCCTGTCGGTGTTACGAGGACGTACAAACCGTCCCTGTCGGTCTTTTTGTACGCTTTTGATTTCCCTCGCGTATTTCGCAATTCTGCGTCGGTAAGCATCCAATTTTCACTCCAAAAGACCGTCAGGCTTTTTCGGGGTCTTTCGGGACGTTTTTCTCAGCCCAATCCGTAGCTTGGACCAAAAAAAAGACCGTCAGGACCCCTTCAGCCCTATGACGCTATGGAGCGGGGTCTCCGCGAGCAATGGCTGCGGGACCGTCAGAGAGACCGACACAAACGAAAGGGCTACTGGATCGCCCCACGCGAACCCGCCCGATAAAGTCTTTCCATCATCAGCGAAATCACCTCGCCAGAGGCCGCTCCCGCACGCCCGCTACCCCTCACTCCCACTCGATCGTGCCCGGCGGCTTGGACGTCACGTCATAGACGACACGGTTCACGCCGCGGACCTCGTTGATGATCCGCGTCGCGGTCTTGGCCAGGACGTCCCAGGGGAATTGGTAGAAGTCGGCGGTCATGCCGTCGGTGGAGGAGACGGCGCGCAGGGCCAGGACCTTTTCATAGGTGCGGGCGTCGCCCATGACGCCGACGGTCTTGACCGGCAGCAGGACGGCGAAGGCCTGCCAGATGTCGTCGTAGAGGCCGGCCTTGCGGATCTCCTCCAGATAGATGGCGTCGGCCTGTTGCAGGGTCTCGACGGCCTCGGGCGTGATCTCGCCGGGGATGCGGATGGCCAGGCCCGGTCCCGGGAAGGGGTGGCGGCCGACGAAGGCGTCGCTCAGGCCCAGTTCGCGGCCGAGCGCCCGGACCTCGTCCTTGAACAGTTCGCGCAGGGGTTCGACCAGTTTCAGCTTCATATAGTCGGGCAGGCCGCCGACATTGTGGTGGCTCTTGATGACGTGGGCCTTGCCGCTGGACGAGGAGACGCTCTCGATCACGTCGGGATAGAGGGTGCCCTGGGCCAGGAACTCGGCGCCCTCGATCTTGGCGGACTCGCGGTCGAACACTTCGATGAACAGGCGGCC
>OFDC01001074.1_pt1 | contig 15858 bp, 14 predicted proteins | sample 1520941 | NCBI WGS metagenome assembly OFDC01 (sample SAMEA94258168, study PRJEB24077) | hot springs metagenome | biome: Aquatic biome; feature: Water | place: India | collected 2012-12-06 | depth 5 m | reverse complement strand
TGTCGGAAGCCATCCTCTCAAGTTTCAACTGGTCCGAAAAGTCAGGAGCAGGTCAGAGGCCACCTCGATCTGTTTGACCAGTTTTCGCTCGTAGGCATCGACTGCGTCGAGGCGAAACACCATGTGATGCTTGTTCACGTGGGTCGCGGAATAGCGCAGCGTGCAGAGTGGATTCATCGCATCCAGAGCCTCTTTGCCGCGCCCCTCGAGGCCACCATCCACACTTTGGGGTTCGTCCACGATGACGATGGGCCGGGTCGCCTTGATCAGGTCTATGGGCTTTTCACCACCGGTCTTCTCGCTGTCCTTGTAGAGGTTGTTGACGTCTTTCTTGTTGATGGCGCCCACTGTCACCACCATGACCTGGATGTTCGAGCTGGTGGCGAAGTTGCGCACCTGCCCGAGCTTGTTGGAGTCGTAGAGGAAGTAGTCGAAGGGCACCCCGGCGTAGAGACCCTTGAAATGGTCCTCGGTGATCTGCAGGGTCTTGTAGACGCCTTCCTTGATCGCCACCGACGGCACCACGATGACGAACTTGCTGAAGCCATAGCGTTTGTTCAGCTCGAAGATGCTGCGCAGATAGACGTAGGTCTTACCGGTGCCGGTTTCCATCTCCACGGTGAAGTCGCCGGACGCCAGCGCGCTGGATGGGGGCAGACCACCCCGCAATTGAATGTCCGCTAGATTCTTGTGCAGCTCATCGTCCAGCAGCGTCAGTCGGTTACCGACACCCAGATCCGACTCGGCCATGCCCAGGGTCATTTGCTCATGCTGGGTCCCGGGAAACAGATCCGACCCCACCGGCATCGGCGCCTTCATCGTCACCGTGAACTCGGTGCGGCACACCTCCTGGCCACGGAACAGGTCGCACACGGCCTCAATGGCCTGCATCTGGTAGTCGAGGTTGGGCTCGAAGTGAAGTTTCATAGCGCACCTCCCTGTGCGCTACCCTGCGGGCGCACTGACGTGCGTGCAAATTCTCTATCCTGATAATTTGTCATAGCGCCCTCCTCATAGACTGCGCACGTTCTGGATGCCGTGCTGCTCCAGAATGGCGGCGAGGTTGGTCTTGGCGACATCGTTTTCAAAGGCGCTGTCGCGGAACACGCAGGTCGTGTCACCGGCGGGCGCCAGTTCCTTGTGCCAGTCGATAATGCCTTGGGCCAGCGGCTCCACCTGCTTAGCCGTAATTTGCTCGGCAAGGCAGGCCATCAAGACGCCGCCACCCACGGAATGCACCTCACGGCCCGCGATGGTGCGCTGCTCGATGGGCACGCACAGGTCGAGGCCTAGCTTGAGCAGCAGTTCGTAAAGCACGTCCGCCTCAGAGCGACCTTCGAGCAAATGATCCTGGTGGTCGAACAAAGAGGCTTCCAGATCCGCCGGGTTGGGGTTCCAGGCGCGGATGTTGGAGTGGTCGAGCTTGAAGACGCGGAAGCCGGTATCGCCAGCAAACAGCGGGTTGTCGGCTTTGACCTTGGCGGCGGCGCGGCGCAGGCGCTCCTTCGTTAGCTCGGCAATAGTGCGCGGTTTTCCCAGCTGATCGCAGAAATCCGAAGCCACTTTTTGATCTGCAGTCGCTGGGTCCAATGGCTCCGGAAGTTGCACCAAGACGAATCGTCTATTGCTTGAGTCAGCCGCATTTCGAAGCAACGTTGCATGCCCAGTGGTTCCCGAACCTGCAAAAAAATCTAGGATGATTTCTTCCTTTTCCGTGGCCTGCTCGATAATGCTGGCTACGAGCCCGGTTGGCTTGGGGAAGGAAAACGCTCCTGGGCCCAAAAGACCATTAACGTCTCTCGTTCCATCCGCCGTACTGAATTCCGTGATAACGGAACTCATGTTTTTGTAAAGACTGCGCATCTCGTTCAGGAACAGCTTGTGACGAGGACGTCCGTCACCATTGGAAGGAAACAATATCCGACCTTCAGCTATCTTCTGGGACATTGTCGATCTTTCGTAGCGCCACCCCTTTGGCGGACATCCGTAATTGACTCCCGTTTTGGGGTCGATCAGATCGTAGTGAAGGTTAGGACGGGACTCCTTCGTGGCCAGTCCGGTAAGGTCAGCGCTTCGCCACGGCCCCCTTGAATCGTTGTCTGGATTGGAAAACTTATCTACATCCTTTTCCGATCCACGAAGCGCAACTTGATCACCCCGTGAGTAGCAGACGATGTACTCATGGTCTGTAGAAACACCGGTTTTCGCGCGTGTGTCTTCACTCACCCGAGACTTCCACACGAGCTGCGCAACGAAGTTCTCTTCTCCAAAAATCTCATCGCATGCTCTACGTAGGTTCTCCACCTCCCCATCATCAATGCTGATAAAAATAAATCCGTTGTCCTTCAAAAGGTTTCGGGCCAGCTTTAACCTGGGGTACATCATATTCAGCCAGTCGGTATGGAAACGCCCGCTGGCTTCGGTATTGCTGCTGATCTTCTGTCCGCCCTCCACCTGCCCGGTCAGTTCCAGATAGTTCTTGATGTTGTCCTGGAAGTTGTCCGGGTACACAAAGTCCTTGCCGGTGTTGTAGGGCGGATCGATATAGATCAACTTGACCTTGCCGGCATAGCTTTTCTGCAGCAGCTTGAGCACTTCGAGGTTGTCGCCCTCGATCATCAGGTTCTGGGTGGTGTCCCAATCCACGCTCTCGTCCGGACAGGGCCGAAGAGTGCCGGTACTCGGTGTCAGCGCCAATTGCCGCGCGCGGCGCTTGCCGTGCCAGTTGAGACCGTATTTCTCATCGGCATCGGTGACGGTCTGGTCACCCACCAGCGCCTTGAGCACATCCACGTTCACCGCCGTGCCGTCCGGGCCTTCAGTAATGAGGTCCGGGAACAGGGCCTTGAGCTGGTCGATGTTGCCCGCCACCAGATCGGCGGACTGGGCCTCGGGGCTGGCTGCCGTGAGTTTGTTCATATTGTTCTCCATCAGTCGTTCAAGCTTTAAAGCTCAATGATTCAAAGTTGTCGGCGCGCGGCGGCCAGTTCGGCCTGCACGCGCTTGAGCGTCAGGTTCAGCTCGACCTGACGTGCCAGTTGTTTTTCTCTCAAAGCTTGCGCCCGCAGGCGGCTGACTTCGGCCTCAAGCCGCTCACAATCAGCCAAGGCTTGCCGACGCGCCGCAGCCTGTTCCGGGGTTGTCGGGGTTTGGTAGCTTCCCGTCAGCCGAGCGGCGAGCAAGGCCTGCACGCAATCGACCCAGCCTTGATAGAGGGCGTACAGCGTGGCCTGGGGTTGGCGCGTGACCGACAGAGACTGGATAAAGGCACTCTCGGCTTGAGCAGCTGCCGCAGGATCAGGGTGAGAGGCATCCGCCGCGTTGACCTCGGACAGCGAGGCCGACACCGTCACCGATATCAGGCTGCCGTCGAGCACCACTTTGTCGGCCTCGTTCTGTGCCCAGCGTTTGTGGGCCAACGACAGGGTCAGCGATTGCCCCTCAATCAGCAGCAACAGCACCGGATAAGGCACGGCTCGGTGCACCAGCTCGGCGAGCCGCGAGTGACTTGCAGGTTTAACGACACCCCGCACAGTCACTGCCAGCACAGCGATCTCCAGGTACTCACGCAGCGTATCCCGGTAGTCGGGCACACCGATGGTGTTGGGCTTGAGCGCAGCGACCCATTGGATCTCTTCGATGGCCTCCGTGATCAAGCGCTTGTCTGCCGCCGTGGGGGCGCCATTCTCCAGCAGCAATTTCTTGGGGACGCGCTGATCCACCCGGCAACTCTCGGGCAAGCGCAAGGCGTGGATAAGAGTTTGCGCCGAAAGAGTTGATGCGGGGCTGACCGTCATGGCGTCTCGCTCTCCGGCAGGATCACCATAAACGCGACCACCTCGAAGTCATTGCTGCCGGCGAATTCACCTTTGATGGCGTGGGTGCCACCCGGCGTGAACAAGCTGGCGACGGCGCGTTCCTCGTTCTTGCCCGCGACCGAAGCGACCGCTGAGGCAAGCAGCTTCTGGGCATGACGCATGTCTTCCCCCTGCCTGGTCGCCTTGTCGAACCGGACACAGGCGCCCGTGTCGGGAGCTTCGCGCCCGAGCGCCAGACGCTTGAGGCGATCGAGGATGTGCTTGGCCTGGGGGTAAGGCAGCAATACGGCGCCGTCGTCACCGACATGAACGAGGTAATGCGGTGCCAAGGGGTAGTCAGACTCTTTGGCTTTGTTGGCCGCCGGACCACAGGCTTGCAGGCAAAAGATCACGCCCGGCGGAATATCGGCGTCCAGGGTGGTCGTGACGGCATAGGCGCCGAGCGGCTGGGTGTCGAGTTTTCCGGGGTGTGCCTTCAGGTACTGCGCCAGATCGATGCGGAAATCGGTCAGGGTCAGGTCGGTAATCGACACCCCGGTGGACAGATCCTCCATGTCGATGACCGTGTCCTGCAATTTGAGCAGTTGCTTGCGCCGGTACTCCAGATCGTTCATCGGGTTGCCGGATTGCTGCTCGATGAGGTTCTCCTCACCCGTGGCGGAGATGTCGAGCAGCACCATACGGCCGCTGACGCGCTGCTCCAGGTTGATGTATTCCTCCAGCTCCATGTTCGGCCAGAAGTTGACGAGTTGGATGCTCTCGTTGGGCGAGCCGATGCGGTCGATCCGGCCGAAGCGCTGGATGATGCGCACCGGGTTCCAGTGGATGTCGTAGTTGATCAGCCAGTCGCAGTCTTGCAAGTTCTGGCCTTCGGAAATGCAGTCGGTGGCAATGAGCAAATCGATCTCGCCTTCAGTAGCGAGCTCTTCGGGGCGCTCCTTGGCACGCGGGGCGAACGCCGACAACACGCCGCTCATGCTCTTGCGCAAACCGGGCAAGGTGGTCTGAATGCCGGCGCTGCCGGTCACCAGTGCGGCGTCAATACCCAGCGTGCCCTTGGCCCAGGGGGCGAGCTGCGCGTAGAGGTAGTGCGCGGTGTCCGAGAAGGCGGTGAATACGATGATCTTTTGGTTGCCGCTGTTGATGGGGTGGCGGCACTTGTCTTCGATCATCTGGCGCAGCGCAGCCAGTTTTGCGTCACGGGCGGCATCGACTTGTTTGGCCGCCGCCAGCAGTGTGGCCAGCCGGTTGCGGTCCTCGATCAAATCCTGCTTCCAGCGAATCAGGTCAACGTCGCCGAGCAGCACCTTGACCTTGCGCCCTACGAGCAGCGCCTCGAAAGCCGGGTCGTCTATGTCGACATCGGCGATGTCGATTTCTTCGAGCTCGTCCGTGTGCGATTCAATATGGGCCAACGTGGCTTCCACATCCCTGAGCTGCCTTTGGACCGTCAGCGTGAAGGACGACACTGCGCTTTCCATGCGCTTTAGCACATTGACGCGAAGCAGGTGAATCAGGCTCTCTTCGCGGTCCACCTGGCGGAAGAAGCCCTCGCCGCCGCGAACCTGGGTGCTGTACTTGGCGTCATAAGCCGCCTGCTTGTGTGGCAGCACATAGCGCAGCGGCGCATAACTGGCCAGTGTGAGGCGGCGGATTTCCAGATTAATGTCGCGGATGGCATGGAATTCGCCGGCGAGGTCAACATCTGCTTTGATGTTGATTGGCCGCAGGCGGTCCGGGAAACGGCCAGTCTCACTGGTGCCGTAGTACTTCTCGATGTGCCGCCGCGAGCGGGCTATGGTGAGGTGGTCCAGCAGAGTGAAATAGTCGAAGCCCAACATTTCAACCAGCTTCGATGGCGTCTTTTCGGACTCATCCATCGCCAACCAACGGTTGAACTGGGCCTGGGCTTTGCGGGTGGTCGCCTCGATACTGGCGATGCCGTGCTCCAGCAAGGCGGTGTCATCGCCTTCGGTGACAAAGGCGATCTGATTGCGCAAGTCTGCAAGCCGGTTGTTGACTGGCGTGGCCGACAGCATGAGGACGCGGGTCTTAACCCCTTCCTTGATGATTCGACGCATGAGCCGGTCGTAGCGCGACTCCTTGCCCTTGTGTGTCGCCTTGTTGCGGAAGTTGTGCGACTCGTCGATCACCACCAGGTCGTAGTTGCCCCAGTTCACGTGCGACAGATCGATGTCGCCGGAGGTGCCGCCGTCCCGAGACAGATCGGTGTGGTTCAGGACATCGTAGTTGAAGCGGTCCGCTGCGAGAATGTTGCGCTTGTCGTTGGCCTTGTAGAGCGTCCAGTTGTCGCGCAGACGCTTGGGCGCCAGCACCAAAACACGATCGTTGCGCAGCTCATGGTACTTGATGATCGCCAGGGCTTCGAAGGTCTTACCGAGGCCGACGCTGTCCGCGATGATGCAGCCACCGAAGCGGTTCAGCTTGTCGATGGCGCCCACTACGCCATCACGTTGGAACTTGAACAGCTTCTTCCACACCACGGTATTGCGGATGCCGGTAGCGGACTTGACGATTCGGTCCTCGTCCATCTCGTCACCGCTATCGCGAAACAGGTGATGCAATATCAGTGTGTAGATGGTGAACGGATCGCGGTGCTCGCCAATGGCCTGAAAGGCGCTTATCAGTGCGTCGCGGCCGCTAGTTGATTCCCCCGACTGCCCGTGCAGGCTCGCCCACTGTTGATCGAACCACCGGGCGAGTTGAGCTGCCTCGTCGGCAGATTCAGATGCCTGGATCAGGCTCAATGGGTTACCCGGCGTTAGTCCAAGGCCGGCGGTACTGAAGGCAAGCGATCCGAGTACCACTTGCTCAGGTGTGGCGTCAGGCTTGCGCATGACCACAGCGCCTTGTGGCACCGGTCCCAGTGCCCGCCGAAGATCCACCTTTCGACTTATCCAATTCGCACATTGATTGGCCAACCATCGCGCTTGCAAGCGATTGCGTGCGGCACGATCGCCCTCCGCGCCGAGGAACTCGAGCGCCCCGTCGTCAGGAGACAGGATCAACTGGACCCGATCAAGGACTGACAGCGCTTCGCGCATTTCAGCGAAGGCGTAGAGAGAAAAAGAGGGCGTCACGCAGCCGAGCTGATTGCCGTGCTTGAGATGCGGCCGGATCAGATCGATGACTCGGTCTGCGCCGGTGTTGTGGATCAGCTTCATAGTCGCTTCCGTTCAGTCATCTATCGACGCTTTTGCATTCGTCTGCGCAAAGCCCGGCGCCAAAACGGCGCTACGCACACCGTAAATAGCAAGGTGGTCTTTCAACCAAAGTCGGTATTCGTGGCCGCGCAGGCTGTGGTCCGGGGAACAGTCCACACTCCATTTGCGCAGGATGTATCCGACAGTAGAAGCGCGCAGATTCATCCGCAGCACGCCGTCGCGCATGCCGTAATCCATCTCGGTGATCTCCGGCCGGGGTTGATCCGGGTGCGGCACCAACTCCAGCTCGACGATCCGGGTCCACTGAATGTCCTGATCGCTCATTTCGTGGGGCGCCACTGGCTGCCCCTTGAGCACCACCGGGCGCTTGATCCGAGTGATGACGAAATCCCGGAACTCTTGGGATTTCCGGTCGAAGGCGCGGACGTGCCAACGGAGGCCGTTGTCGATCAGCGCGAACGGGACGATCTCCCGCTCGGTGCGGCCACTGGAGATGGAGTGGTACTCGATGCCGAGCGGACACTCTTGGTGGATCGCCCGGGTCACGCTCGCCAGCACATCCAGATCCGGATGCGTGAGCCGTGACGGGCTCTCGCTGGCCACCCACGCCTTGAGCCGCATCGGCTCACCATCGCCAAAGCCCTGGGTCAGCCACGACAGCACCCGTTCCGGGGGGAAGTCGAACACAGGCCGGAAGTCCGGCCCCAAGACGTAGGACTTGCCCTTGGGGTCGTAGTCGATGTTGCCCGGGGCCAACTCCTTGTACAGCGCCAGATCCCTGGATGCGGCGGCGGACTGGATGCCAAACCGCGTGACCAAGTCCTGACGACGTATCTCCCCGATGAAGCGCACGCGCAACTCCACGAACGCGAGCCGGTCGCGTTGTGGCTGGGTTAGATCTGCAAGCTGTTCGTTCGACATCCTGGCTGGCTCGTTCGGGTTAGCGAATGCTTGTACGGATTATTGCAGAAAGTATATGGTCTGCCCTAGAATCTGTCCATGACTCTATTTTGATTTGCGTGTGCGTCGTATTGTGATAACCACAAGCGGCGCAGCGATAAAAGGATCGGTACGGGCGCCATGCAAGATTTCGCGGAGCTTCACCTCAAGCCAGAGACGCTGGCGCAGTACGGGTTGCCGGACATCCCGTACCCGGTCCCAGCGGCCGATCTGAAGTCGGCCCTGCTCGATAACGGGGACCTGCCGCTGGCCGTGATGCTGCACGGTCTGCAGCAGCGTAGCCGGGATGGGGATGCCGAATGGCAGCAGGTCGAACCCGCAATGGATCGGCTTGCCGAGCTATTGGCACCCGACGATGCCCGCGATGTCGTTTCAGCCGCTGGTGACCACTGGTGGCTCGAGGTCGGGCCCGTGGACCTCGGCGGCAAACTGGTCACCATCCAACGTGGCGATGTTCTGATCGCTGCCATCACCGCCCGGGACGACGGACGCTTGCGGGTGGCCGTGTTTCGCCCGTTGGACGCCAAGAGCGCGGAATACCTGATCGGGCTGGGGCAAGTGCCTCACCCTGAGCACGGAGTCTGCATGCGCGAGAACAACTGGGAGTACGCGCTCGACTGCTCCGCCGGCAACGGCAACTACTACGCCGCCGACCGGGGCGAGGCCTACCTGTCCTACTGGGAGAAAGGCCTGGGCATCAGTTGGGACGGCTCCGATGTGCCTGAGTGGCGTAAGCAGCTCGACCTCGTTGCCCGGCCCGCCGCCCGCGTGGTCGCAGAGTTGGGCATCCATTACACCTTGTCTGGCAATGAGGACGAGGAGCCTGTTGCCGATGCGGGCGCGGCGGAAGAATTCGAGACACCGGCACCACTTGCCTGGCGCAGCAAGCGCCAGCAAAAACGCACAGTCCAGGGGCGGTTTCTGGGCTGCCTACTCGGTGGTGCAGTCGGTGATGCGCTGGGCGCACCGGTGGAGTTCATGAAGCGGGCCGAGATTCTGCGTCGCTTCGGTCCGAAGGGAATCGCCCAGTACGCACCGGCTTATGGCGGCATGGGGACGATCACCGACGACACGCAGATGACCTTGTTCACCGCCGAGGGGTTGATCCGAGGCTGGGTGCGCGGCTGCTTCAAAGGCATCACGACTTATTCCGGGGTAACGGCCCACGCCTATTTGCGCTGGCTGCAAACCCAAGGCGAACGCCCGACATGCGACATCGACTTCGGCACCGATGAGCCTGGCTGGCTGTTTCAGCAGCGTCAGCTGCACAGCCGTCGCGCACCGGGCAACACCTGCCTATCGGCCCTGCGGGCGATGCACTCCCTTGGGGAGCCGGCCCGCAACGACAGCAAGGGCTGCGGCGGCGTCATGCGGGTTGCGCCGGTCGGGCTGTTCGCCTGGCGCCTGCGCCAGTACGAATCCCCTCAAGACGCCTTCCGGCTGGGTACCGAGTTGGCTGCGCTGACCCACGGGCACCCGACTGGAGCCCTGACCGGTGGTGTGCTGGCGGTTCTGATCCTGGCCCTGACCGATGGCGCGCCGCTGCGCGAGGCATTGCCCGCCGCCAAACTCCTGCTGCGAGCCGAGCCCCGCCACGAAGAGACGCTGCGTGCGATCGAGATGGCTGAGGAGTTAGCCGATTCCGGTTTGCCACATGAAGAAGCCATAGCCCGGCTGGGCCAGGGCTGGATCGCCGAAGAGGCCCTGGCGATCTCCATCTATTGCGCGCTGGTCGCCCGCAATTTCAAACAGGGCGTGATCCTGGCCGTGAACCACGATGGTGACTCCGACTCGACCGGAGCGATCGTCGGCAACCTGCTGGGCGCGATGCACGGCGTGAAGGCGATCCCTGCCGAATGGCTGAAGCCGCTGGAACTGCGCGACGTCATCACCGAATTGGCTGAAGACCTCTACGCCTTCAAGGATTGGGCGATCGGCGAGTACAGCGACAACGAAGAGCTGAACCAGCGGATCTGGCGGAAGTACCCGGGATTCTGAGATGGAGTGAACTGGCATGAGCGGAAATCGATGGGACCAGCCGGGTGTGCCCCACAAAGGATGGCACTGCGTGGACGTGGTCGACCTGCGAGCCGACGGCGAGTCGGCGGACGAAACCGATTACGCGACCTGCCAGATGTGCGGCAACGAGAAGATCCGCTACGTCCACATCATAGAGCATCCGGATCTGGACGAGCACTTCGACGTCGGGTGCGTCTGCGCCGAGAAGATGAGCGGCGACTACGAGGGGCCGAAACGGCGTGAGGCCAAGTTGCGCAACCGAGCAGCACGCCGAACCCGATGGCTGCAGCGCAAGTGGCGAGTGTCCGCCAAGGGGAACAGCTTTCTGAATCTTGAAGGCTACAACCTCGTCGTTTACCCGACAAAGACTGGTCGCTGGGGCTACAAGATTGGCGATCGTTTTGGGCCTCGAACATACCCGACAAACAACGAAGCGAAGCTGGCGCTGTTCGATGACTTCTGGATGGCGACCCAGGATGACGAGCAGCTGTGGAGCAGTGATTGATGAGCCCGGAGAAATGAGAAATGGCTAAACCTGTCGTAATCGGCTCGCTGAGCTTCCGAACCCAGAAGAGCGCGCTGGACCATTACAAGGCGCTGCTACACCGGTACCAGGACGGGGATCGTATCTCTGACCCAGGGGACCACGCCGACCTCGTGGCCCTCGTCGAACGGTATGACCCGATTCTTGACCAGGTTGGTGAGCCGGCGAAGGGTTGTGGCCAGATCGGCCACTTCGAACGACGCATGAACACAGGAACGGGCTGGAGCAACTCCGGCTTTTGGGTGGTGCGACTGGACGGGTCCGCCACGGACTTTTCGTACATCTGGGCCGTCAAAGGCCTACCAGGGGACCGGTCGAAGGATTTCTACGGCGCATGCCGAGAGGCTGTCGCACTCGATCTCGTTCTGGCCAAGAAGCGTGCCTTCGCGGAGCATGGCGACGCTCATGGGCTGGTTGCATGCGAACTGACTGGCGTGATGGTCAGCATCGACGACGCCCATCTGGATCACGCTTGGCCCAACTTCTCTCACATCGTCAGTGGCTTCCGGGCGGCCAGGGGCTGGTCAGGTGACATCCCGGACGGAATCGTGTCCGCCCCAGCTGACGGGCAGACGACGCCCACCTTCGTCGACAAGGCAGTTGCGGACGCCTTCCGGGACTACCATCACAACCAGGCGATGCTGCGAATCCTCTCCAAGTCGGCCAACCTCCAGACCGCCAGCCAAGCTCGAAGACCGAAGATTGCACGCCCAGTGCGGTTGGCTTGACTGGTTTCGGACGCGGGTTCAATTCCGCAAACGGGAATCGAACTGGCGTCCTGTCTGATGCACTTGGCTGGTGACCCCGGCCGGGCAGAACTGGTAGGCTTGTTGGCAGTTGGGGCTGGATTCCGCACCTTTCCGCAGGAGTTCGTAGCGGTTCTAAGGCGCTGAGTTACATAGGTTTGGCGCAGGGTTCCACCCCACCGAGACCCCGCAGGAGTTCGAATCTTTCCGCACGAACCCGCAGGAACCCTCACCAGCCCGCACGGCCCGATGCCAGGTCGTTGATTTTCAACAAACCGCTCGATCGGTCCGCGCTTGCGGACTGCGGACTTTCGATTGGCCGGAAATCTGGCTCGCCCAGACGGCCCTCGGTACCGACACGGTGCAAAACGTCGGTACTTGTCGATATCTACCGACGAATCGGAACATCTCAGCTGGCACTGACCTGGGCCGTCACGGTCTTGGTCGACGTCGCCAGGCACGATTCCTCGTAGGCCTCGATGTCGACCTGCCGGTAGAGCACCCGGCCGCAGAGCTTCAGGAACTTGGGCCCGATCCCCTCGCTGCGCCAGCGTTCCAGGGTGGCTTCGCTGATACTCCAGCGGGCGGCCAGTTGCTTTTGATTGAGGTGAGCGACTTCCATCTTGGTCTCCTTCCGAATGAGTTGGCAGGAGTCCATGAAGGCGCTGTTCCGCCCATGAGCCAAGGCGCAGTGCGGCCTGGCGGCGGAATGGGTGTAAATGGGTGTCTCTTTGGGGCCTACCAGGCAAGGCCATCACGTTTCGGATATTTCGATTATTCGTTTATTTCGGTTATACTCCCTCCTATGATGCTGTTTGAAGCTCCCAGGAGGCTGCCATGACCACACTCTCTCCCACCCATTCGCTGCCGACGGCCGAAGAAGTTGCCATCGCCCGCGAGAGCGGCCGGGCGCTGTCCGCCTTCCTGCAGACCCGCGCGGAAACCCAGCAGATCGAGATCTTCGACGACAAGGGCGCGTCTCATCCGGTCCGCGTCCCGGTGTCGGCGCTGCGGCTGCTCGTGGACGTCCTGACCGAGATCGGTGAGGGCAACGCGGTCAGCATCATCCCGATCCACGCCGAGCTGACGACCCAGGACGCAGCGGACGTGCTCAACGTCTCGCGGCCCTTCCTCGTGCAGTTGCTGGAGCGCGGCGAGATCCCGTTCCACAAGATCGGCACGCATCGTCGTGTCCGCTACCAGGACGTGATCGCATACAAAGAGCGGATCGACGCTGAGCGCAGCAAGGCCCTCGATGCACTGGCCGAGCAAGCCCAGGCGCTCAAGATGGGGTACGAATGAATGAGTTCGAACTTCACCGTCATCTACGACGCCTGCGTGCTCTACCCGGCACCGTTGCGCGACTTCCTGATGCGCCTGGCACTGACTGATCTGTACCGGGCGCGTTGGACGGACATGATCCACGACGAGTGGACGCGTAACGTCCTGAAGCAGCGGCCGGATCTGAAGGCCGAAGACCTGGAGCGGACGCGGTCGCTGATGAACGCCCACGTCCGCGACAGCCTGGTCACCGGCTTCGAGCATCTGATCCCGTCCGTCGAGTTGCCGGACGCCGATGACCGGCATGTGGTGGCCGCCGCCATTCACGGCGGCGCCAGCCTGATCGTGACCTTCAACCTGAAGGACTTCCCGCCGGAACGGCTCAAGCCCTACAACCTGACCGCCCAGCACCCGGACGACTTCATCTTCGACCTCCTGGATCTGCACGCCGCCCGAGTATGCGAGGCGGCTGCCAACCACCGCCGATCGCTGAAGAACCCGCCAAAGACGGTTGACGAGTATCTGGACACGCTGCTCAAGCAGGGACTGACGCAGACCGTCGGCCAGTTACGGGAGTGGAAGGTAGCGATCTGACGGACGCGGGTTCGATTCCCAAACCGGAATTGAACTGGCGCCGGAGAGCAGACGAGGTTGAGCGGCCTTACCGGGGACCAATCAGAGCGAAAAACCTGCTTGATCGTCCATGGCCGATGGCCTTACCGGCAGGCTTTTCGATCCGGTTCGCACTGGTTCGCAGCAGCCCGCAGCGCTTCGATTCCGTACTTTCAATAGTCGTTTGATGCGGCGTACCATCCCACCACCAATAATCAAACCCCAACCGTTCGCGGTTGGGGTTTTTTCTTGCCTGATCGCGCCGACATCCCGATCGGGAAATAAAAAACCGGATCATGCCCTAACCACACAGAACATTCCCGATCGGGAAATGCCGCTTGCATTTAGTCCAGTTGTGGCTAATAATTTCCCGAACGGGAAACTTGGCAAGCCATGCCATCCATTCGCTCACCTCAACAACTCGGCGATGCACTGCGTGCCGCTCGCAAGCAGCTGGGGCTGACCCAGCCCCAGCTGGCGCTGGCGGCTGGGGTGGGTGTGCGCTTCATTGTCGACCTTGAAGCAGGCAAGCCCACCTTGCGACTGGAAAACGTGTTGCGGGTCATTGATGCCCTGGGCGGTGAAATCCATTTGAGCGGATTGCCGTCAGTTGCGTCCGACGATCAACGCGAGGATGACGGCCATGGCACATGAGCTGGAAGTCTGGCTTTTCGCAGATCGTGTCGGCACGTTGGCGCTGATCGATGGGCGGCTAAACTTTTGCTACGCACCCGGTTGGCTGTCACACAAAGACACCGTTGCCTTGTCCACCTCGCTCCCTCTGCAAGCGGAGCCATTTGACGATCGCAAAACGCGCCCGTTCTTTGCGGGTCTGCTGCCCGAAGGGCAGATGCGCCGCCTGATTGCGCAGCAGTTTCAGGTGTCTGGCCAGAACGACTTTGCGCTGCTGGACCACATCGGCGGCGAATGTGCCGGAGCAGTGACGTTCCTTGAGCCGGGTCAGGCTTTGCCTGTGCCGAGCCGCGGCGGTGACGTTCAATGGCTGAGCGATGAGGAAGTCGTGGCCATCCTGGATGAACTGCTGCGTCGTCCCATGCTCGCAGGCAAAGACGGCTTGCGGCTTTCCTTGGCCGGCGCCCAAGACAAGTTGCCAGTGGTTTTCGATGGTGCGCGCATCGGGCTGCCCCTCAACGGCACGCCTAGCTCGCACATCCTGAAACCGGCCATCCACGCCGTTGAAGACAGCGTTATCAACGAAGGATTTTGCATGGCACTGGCTGAGGCCATGCAGCTCAAGCCAGCAAAATCAAAAGTTCACTGTGTGTTGGATCGCACGTTCCTGCTGGTTGAGCGCTACGACCGACTGATCGATGCCCAGGGGCACCGGCAACGGCTTCATCAAGAGGACTTTTGCCAGGCACTGGGCGTGGTGCCCGAAATGAAGTACCAGAATGAAGGTGGGCCGGATCTGGAGCAGTGTTTTGATCTGGTGCGCAGTGCGACGCGCCCCAGTGCGCCGCAGGTCCTGCGACTGCTCGACTATGTGATCTTCAATGCGCTGATTGGCAATCATGATGCGCACGCCAAGAATTTCTCGCTGCTTTACTCAGGCAAAGCCCCCGTTCTGGCACCGCTTTACGACACGCTCTCGACGGCGGTGTATCCAACACTGACGCAGAAGATGGCGATGAAAATCGGCAGCAAGTACAAGTTCAGCGAAGTCCAGGCGCGTCACTGGGAGCAGTTCGCCCGAGGCGTAGGCTTTACCAAGGCTCAGGCCAAACGGCGAATTCTGGAATTGGCAAAGTTACTGCCAGCCACCGCGCGCAAGCTCCAGTCAGACCCCCGACACAGTTTTGCTGGCAATGCCGTGGTTGAGCAAATCAATACCTTGATTGAACAACGCTGCGCCCTGACGATTCGCAGGCTCACCGACCCCGCCGCCGAAAATGACGCAGCCGCCGAGCCCTCCGTTTGAACCACCATGCGGACGCGGGTTCGATTCCGGATTTGGCTGCCAAAGTGGGCAAACGGTCATGGCGCAAAGCCAGCTGAGTTGCCCTGCATTCTGCTCGATCTGTTGAAAGAGTTTCTGGGCTGCGAGCCGGGCAATAGCGTCTTGCGCCGGAGCGAGTGGCTTAAGGGTGAGCGAATCGTCTGGATTTTCGAGAGCAGCTTTCGCACCCCGCTGGCACTTCTGAAAATATCGCATTCCGGCTCAGGAGAACGACGATGGACCATACGGCTAATCACGCATTCGCATAGATCCGCGTCTAGCTTGGGAGCGCGTGCAGTGCTTGATACGCGCCACCCTGCGTGTTCTGCACGCTGCCAGCGATCTGAACGGCGACATTGAGCGGACGGTCGTCTGGTTCCGCAATGAGCCTTTGGTGCCATTCGGTCACGAGACTGCTGAGCGTCTTGTGGCGAAAGGACGTGTTGACGACGTGATCAGGTATGTAATGTCACTCGACGCCGGCGTTGCAGGGTGAATTGAATTCAGCCGACCGAGCTCGCCGACCTGCTGTGCTCCCTCGGACGACGATTTCGGCCGGTAGCCTCCATTTGGTCGGCCCCAACGGACGCGCGCTGCACCGGCACTCCATCAAGCCGCAATCCCCCACCGTCCGCCACGCGGCCTTGGCCCTGACGCATACTCTCCACCGAACTGGCGAATGGGGAGTGCATAACAGTGGTCACCGGTATCAGGCAGCGAGATCCAAAGCTCCCTA
>OFDC01001073.1_pt1 | contig 15860 bp, 17 predicted proteins | sample 1520941 | NCBI WGS metagenome assembly OFDC01 (sample SAMEA94258168, study PRJEB24077) | hot springs metagenome | biome: Aquatic biome; feature: Water | place: India | collected 2012-12-06 | depth 5 m | reverse complement strand
TGCGGCGATGGCAAGGCTCATGGCCGAACCCCACGCGCCGCGTTCGGAGAAGATCGCGGTGACACCGGAGCGCTGGGGCAGTCTTCCGCGCACTTACGTCGAATGCACGCTCGACCGCACGATCCCGATCGAAAGCCAGCGCCGCATGATCGCGATGTCGCCTGGCGCGCACGTGGTCACGCTTGAGGCCGATCACAGCCCCTATCTGTCGAAGCCGCAGGAACTGGCCGACGCTCTGGAGGCGGCAATCTCCGCCTAATCGGCGAAGAAGTTCAACTCCAGCAGCACGTTGTTCGGGTCTGCGGTGAAGATTTGCCGCAGGCCGATGGCTTCAACCACGTTGGTCTGGCAGTCGAGCCCCAGCGCGGCCACGCGCGCCACCACTTCGTCATAGCCCGAGCAATTGAGCGCAACGTGATGGATCGCGCCGGTTAGCGCGCCCGGCTGCACCTCGCGGTCATAGGCGCGCGGGCAGTCCACGGCGTTGATGTGGACGATGGCCTTGCCGGTCGCATCGTACATCCACTGCGCGTTCTGCGGGGTGAGGGGAGGTGGGCCGTCCCGCCGATCAAGGCCGAGCAGCGCCTTGTAGAACTCTGCCGTCTCGTCGAGCCGGTCGGTGATGATGTTGACGTGATCGAGCGCGTTGACGTGCATCTGTCCTCTCCCGCAGCAAAACGGCGGCAGGAGCATGGTGCCCCCGCCGCCGTCCAATCTCAACCTTTGAAACCGCTCAGCTCTTGAACACGACAGTCTTGTTGCCGTTGACGAGAGCCCGATCCTCAAGGTGCAGGCGCACAGCTTCGGCCAGCACGCGGCGCTCCACATCGCGGCCCTTGCGCACAAGGTCTTCGGGGCTGTCGGCGTGGGTCACGGTCTCCACGTCCTGGTGGATGATCGGGCCTTCGTCGAGGTCCGCGGTAACGTAATGCCCGGTCGCACCGATCATCTTCACGCCGCGGGCATGCGCTTGGTGATAGGGCTTTGCACCCTTGAAGCTCGGCAGGAACGAGTGGTGGATATTGATGCAGCGGCCGGCGAGGAACGCCGTGAGATCATCCGACAGGATCTGCATGTAGCGCGCCAGAACCACCAGTTCCGCGCCCGTCTCGGTGACGATGCGCTTCACTTCGGCTTCCTGCTGCGGCTTGGTCTCCTTGGTGATCGGCAGGTGGTAGTAGGGCACGTCGCCGATCAGCGAGATCGACAGCGCTTCCTTGGGATGGTTGCCGAGGATCGCCACGACTTCCATCGGCAGTTCGCCGATGCGGGTGCGGTACAGCAGGTCACCCAGGCAGTGGTCGAACTTGCTGACCATGAGCACGACCTTCCGCTTCACGGCGGTGTCGCGCATGTTCCATTCCATGCCGTAGTCATCGGCAACCGGCGCAAAGGCCGTGCGGAACGCATCGATCCCGGTCTCGCCCGGATCGAACACGACTCGCATGAAGAACTTGCCGCTCAGCGAGTCATCGAATTGCTGCGCCTCGCGGATGTTGCCGCCCGCTTCATAGAGGTTGCCCGTGACCCGGGCGACGATGCCCGGCTTGTCTTCGCAAGACAGCGTCAGAATCAGCGATGCGCTCATCAAAATCTCTCCCGTCCTTGTCGCGTTAGGGGTGGCGCACAGAGGGCGCAACATTTCCCATTGCGAATCTCGAAGGAGATTGTATGTGTTGCATACAAGTTTTTCAACCCTGCCATTTCACAAGTCGGGAGAGTTCAAGATGGCGAAGAACCTCGAAGAGGTAATCCAGCAAGGCGGCAACGTCGTCGAGATGCTGCGCAACTCGCAGCTCGGTGCTTATGTCTATCCGGTCGTTGCGCCGGAATTCTCGAACTGGCGCAGCGAACAGTGGGCATGGCAGCACAGCGCCGTCCTGTTCGACCAGTCGCACCACATGGTGAACCTCTACATTCGTGGCAAGGACGCGCTGAAGCTGCTGTCCGACACCATGATCAACAGCCCCAAGGGCTGGACGGTCAACAAGGCCAAGCAGTACGTCCCGACCACGCCTTACGGCCACGTCATCGGTGACGGCATCATCTTCTGGGAAGAAGAAGAATCGTTCACCTACGTCGGCCGCGCCCCGGCTTCGAACTGGCTGCGCTACCACGGCGCGACCGGTGGCTACGATGTCGAGATCGAACTCGACGACCGTTCGCCGATGCGCCCGATGGGCAAGCCCGTCACCCGCAAGGAATGGCGCTTCCAGATCCAGGGCCCGCAGGCGTGGAACGTGATCGAGAAGCTCCACGGCGGCCCGCTCGAGCAGCTCAAGTTCTTCAACATGAGCACCATGAACATCGCCGGCAAGACCGTGCGCACGCTGCGCCACGGCATGTCGGGCGCACCGGGCCTTGAAATCTGGGGCCCCTATGCCGAGCAGGAAGAAATCCGCGCCGCCATTCTGGAAGCTGGCAAGGAATTCGGCCTGATCGCTTGCGGCAGCCGCGCCTACCCGTCGAACACGCTGGAATCCGGCTGGATCCCCTCGCCGCTGCCCGCCATCTACACCGGCGAAAAGCTCAAGGGCTTCCGCGAATGGCTCGCTGCCGACAGCTACGAAGCGACCGGTTCGATTGGTGGTTCGTTCGTCTCGGACAACATCGAGGACTACTACCTCAACCCGTGGGAGCTGGGTTACGGCAACTTCGTCAAGTTCGACCATGACTTCCATGGCCGCGAGGCACTGGAAGCCCTGAACCCCGCCGAGCAGCGCAAGAAGGTGACGCTCGCCTGGAACCCTGAGGACATGGCCAAGATCATGGCCTCGCTGTTCAACCCGGATGGCGAACAGTACAAGTTCTTCGACACCCCGCTCGCCAACTATGCCTCGTCGAACTACGACCGCGTCGTCGATGCTGGCGGCAAGACCGTCGGCTTCTCGATGTTCACCGGCTACTCGTACAACGAGAAGCAGGCGCTCAGCCTCGCCACGATCGATCCGGAAATCCCGGTCGGCACCGAACTGCGCGTGGTGTGGGGCGAAGAGAACGGCGGTACTCGCAAGACCACCGTCGAGCCGCACAAGCAGATTGAGGTCCGCGCGATCGTCTCGCCGGTTCCCTACAGCCGCGTCGCTCGCGAAAACTATGCCGAAGGCTGGCGCACCGCGCGCTGAGCCCAAGCAGACTGGCGCCGCCCGGATTGCTGCAAAGGCAACCGGGCGGACTGCCCTCAACCATTGAGAGGATCCCGCACATGGCAGCACCGCTTATCCATCCCAACTGGGACAAGGCGCCCGACGGGATCACTGATGGCTTCAGCCTGGAGATGACCGCGAAGGACGAGGCGTCGCTGCGCGATGCCGCCCCGCTCATTCCGGCCGACACGCCCATTGCCGTCACGTTCCTCCCCGGCGAGGACGTTGCCGCCCGCGTTGCCGCTACAGTCGCGGTGCGCCAGCTCGGCTTCGAGCCGATGCCCCATTTCTCCGCCCGCCGGATCACCTCCGAGGACGATTTCGAAGGCTACCTTCGCGCTGTGGTCGAACAGGCCGGCGTGACGCGCTGCTTCATCGTCGCAGGCGATCCGCCCGAGCCGGTTGGCCCCTATTTCGATACCTCCGCCCTGATCGCCACCGGCGCGTTCGAACGCTCCGGCATCAAGGCCATCGGCATTGGCGGGCACCCGGAAGGGCATCCGAACATGACCGAGGCCGAATGCTGGGCGGTCCTCGAAAAGAAGGTGGCAGACATTACCGCGCGCGGCATGGCCCCTCTGATCGTCACCCAGTTCGGCTTCGATCCCGATGCCTTCCTCGTCTGGCTCAAGGAATTGCGCGCGCGCGGCATCGATGCCCCGGTGCGCATCGGCGTGCCCGGCCCCGCCGGGATCAAGCGCCTGCTCGCCTTTGCTGCCCGCTGCGGCGTGGGTGCGTCAACCTCGGTGCTCAAGAAGTACGGGATTTCCGTCACCAACCTTCTCGGCACGGCTGGACCAGACAAGCTGGTCGATGCCTTCGCCCGTGGCCTCGGGGCCGAGCACGGCAAGGTGCGCCTGCACTTCTACCCGTTCGGCGGCCTGACCAAGACGCTCGAATGGATTCACGGTTACAACAAGAAGCACGGCATCGGCCCGGGGGCCTGAGCCATGACCGACTTCGTGCTGGTACACGGCGCGTGGGGCGGCAGTTTTGCGTGGGATCGGTTGAAAGCTGATCTCACCGCCGCCGGGCACCGCGTCCTCGCTGCCGATCTCACCGGTCTTGGCCGCCGCAAGGCCGAGTTCAACCCCGGCATCACGCTGACCACGCACATCGATGATGTGTGCGACCAGATTGCCAAGGCCGGTTTCGATCGCTTCGTGCTGGTCGGCCATTCCTGGGGCGGCATGGTCATCACCGGTGTCGCCACGCGCCTCGGTGCGCGGATCGACGCGATAGTCTACGTCGATGCTTTCCTGCCGCAGGATGGCCAGTCACTGTGGGACCTGACTGGGCAGTGGGAGCACGATCACTACATCGGCAGCCAGAAGCGCAAGCCGGGTGCAGTTTCCCCGCTCCCCGGTCTTGAAAGCCCTGTCCTGTCCGATCACCCGTTGCTGACGTTGGTCGAGGCGGTGCGCTTCACCGGTGAGGAAGCGAAGATCCCGCGCCACGTCTACATCTTCGCCAATGGCTGGAGCCCGTCACCCTTCGGCAAGTTCGCCGATGCAGTGCAGGACGATCCGGCGTGGGAATATCACGAGGCCGAAGCCACCCACAACGTGATGGGTGACCAGCCCGAGCAACTGCTTCAGATTGTGCTCAGCTGCGCCTGAATTTTGCTCAACCCTGCTGCGCCAGGCTCTGCATCCGCTTGAGATAGCGCGCCAGCACATCAATCTCGAGGTTGACCTTCGATCCCGGCTTCAGCGCGCCCATGGTCGTGACCTGCGCGGTGTGGGGGATGATGTTGAGCGCGAAGTGGCATGAACCGTCGGGTTGATCGGCCACTTCGTTGACGGTCAAAGACACGCCGTTGACCGTGATCGACCCCTTGGCCGCGATGTAGGGCGCCAGCTCCTGCGGCGCGGAAATGCCGAACTTCAGCGATGCGCCTTCCGGGCAGATGCCGACGACTTCGCCCACTGCATCGACGTGCCCGGTCACGATGTGCCCGCCCAGCTCATCGCCCAGTTTCAGCGCCGGTTCGAGATTGAGCGGCGCGCCCACGGTCCATTGTTCGGAGGCGGTGCGGCTGACGGTCTCGCCCGAAACGTCCACCGCAAACCAGCCTTCGCCAGCCACGCCACCCTTGTCCACCACGGTCAGGCATACGCCCGAGCAGGCGATCGAGGCACCGATGGCGATCTTTGCCGGGTCCATCGCGCACGAGATCGTGATGTGGCGGTCGCCCTTGTCCTCGATGGCGAGGATGTTGCCGATTTCCGTGACGATCCCGGTGAACATAAGAAATCTCCTTCAGCGGACCCGCTCGTAGACGTCGAGCGCATCGCTGCCAAGCGTCCGCCGGTCCACATTGCGCCAATGGCCGTGCGCGTCAGCAAGCGAGCCCAGGCCGATGTCCCCGATGCAGGGCAGGCCATCGCCAATGATGATCGGTGCGCGATAGAGCAACAGCCGGTCGACCATGTCAGCGGCAAGGAAAGATGCCGCCGCTTGCGCTCCGCCTTCGACGAAAAGGTACAGGGCATCTCTGAAAGCCTTTGGTGCGGTGATATCTACTACCGCCGTCCAGCCTTCCGGAACCGTTCCCCGCGTCAGTACCATGCGCTGCGGGCTGCGGTGTTCTAGCCCCGGCAAGCGCACGTCAAGCCTTGGCGCATCGGCGCGAAAGGTTCCGCCGCCGACCAGGATCGCGTCGGCCCGCGCCCGCTCGACATGACAGTGCGCCCGCGCCTCGGGGCCGGTGATCCATTTGCTGCTGCCATCGGGAAGCGCGATCCGGCCATCGAGCGATGTGGCAAGCTTCAGCGTTATGTAAGGCCGTCCCAGTGTCGCGCGGCTCAGATATCCGGCCAGCGAATCCCTTGCAGCGGGGCTGGGCAGGATTTCGGCCTCGATCCCGGCTTTTCGTAATGCCGCGATGCCACTCCCCGCCGTGCGCGGGTCCGGGTCCTCAACGCCGATCACCGCCCGCGCAAGGCCGCTCTCCAGAACCAGTGACGTGCATGAGGGCCCGCGCGCACTGGCGTGGGCGCAGGGCTCCAGCGTCACGTAGAGCGTCGCACCATTGGCCGCCTCGCCCGCCATCGCGAGTGCCTCGGCTTCGGCATGAGGGCGACCGCCCGCCTGCGTCCAGCCGCGTCCAACGACCTTGCCGTCCTTTACGATCACCGCGCCTACCGCAGGATTGGGCCTGCTCAGCGGACGCCCGCGCGCAGCAAGTGCCGCCGCAGCATCGAGCCAGCGCAGGTCCTCAGGCCTGCTCATGGTTTTTCGGTCTGCGCCTTCTTCATCTCGGCATCGTAGACCGGATTGTCGACCAGGTGCTTGTCGAGCACTTCCTTGCGCGCGGCCTCAACCTTCTTGCGGTACGCCTCGCGCTCGGCCTTGCCTTCTTCATAGGCACGCTTGGTTTCAACCCCGGTGGCGTCGCCGACCGCCTTGTACATCTGGCGGATACGCTCCTGCCGCGCCTCTTCCTCGGCTTCCTCTGCCCGGGCCTTGGCCGTCGCCGCCTTGTTCTCGGCAAGAATCTCGGCGTCGCTGCGGTCCTCGATGAAGCTCGGGAAGTAGATGATCTCGGGCGGACGGGGCAGCGCCGTGCCGCCTTCCATGGCCATCGCGGTGAACAACGTCCCCGTCACCGCCGCCGCCATCACCAGTCCGACACGGCGATAGTCGCTGGGCGCGGTAAACACCTGCCAGAAATCGACGATGGCCCGGCGGGGGGAAACATTGCGGAAGAAGGCTCTCATGCTGGCCTAGATAGGCGCTGGCGCAGGCTTTCGCTACCCATCGGCAGGCATTCAGCCAAACGGCACATAGAGCGAGCGACCGTGCCGCTTGAGCCAGCGGTTCGCGCTCTCGATCTCGCCTTCGAAAAGCTGTTCGAGATGAGCGTGGAAAGCGGGGCTGTGGTCGAAATGCTTCATGTGCGCCACCTCGTGGGCCACGACCGAACGTCGCACGAAATCGGGCGCCATGATCAGCCGCCAGTTCATCCGGATCGATCCGTCCGCCGCACAGCTACCCCAGCGGCGCTGCGCGCGCGACAGCGACAGGCGCGGCACCACTTCCCCGGCAAGGGCGCAATAGTGTGCAAGATCGACGGCAAAAAGCGCCAGCGCCTCTGCCTCCAGCCAGCGCTGCAGCCGTGGAGCCAGCCCCTCGACCGGCCCGCCGACGATCAGGCGGCCATCTGTGATCACCGGCTTGCGGGGGGCCCGCTCCGACCATTCGATCTGCAAGGTCTCGCCCCGCCATGGCAGCGCGGCATCGGGCGCGATCGTGCGGGGTTCCGGCATCCGCGCCAGTTGGCCCGCGAGCCAGTCGGCCCGGTCGCGCGCAAATGCCTCGGCATCGCCGACGCGGCCCCACGCGGGGATGGAGATGCGCGCTTCGCTGCCATCGGGCGCAAGCCGCAGCGTCATGCGCCGGGCATGGCCAAGCTTGCGGATCACCAGCGGAAGTTCGCGCCCAGCCACGTCGATCGTGCGGCGCGATACCGCGCGCGGGGCCAAAGTTCCGCGAGAGGGGGTCTGCGACTTCGCTTTGGTGTCGGCGCGTCGTAGCCAGTCGAGCACGCCCCTACCCATCGAAGTATTCCGGGGGCACGACATGATCCTCGATCGGTCCGGCCAGCGTCTCGCTCACCGCCTTGCCCACGACCGACTTCCTGGCACGGTGCACTGCCTCGCGATCGCCCGACACCAGATAGTGCCAATCGGGCAGTGGCCTGTTCTCGGCCCTCAGGCGATAGGCGCAGGTGTCGGGCAGCCACGGCAGGTCGCGCGCCAGCTTCGGCGTCAGGCGCAGGCAATCGGGCACATAGGCGCGGCGGTGCTTGTAATCGCTGCACCGCGCAGTCCTGAGGTCCAGCAGCTTGCAGGCGACATTGGTGTGGACCACCTCGCCGGTGTCCTCGTCCTCCAGCTTGTGCAGGCAGCACTTGCCGCAACCGTCGCACAGCGCTTCCCACTGTTCGCGGCTGAGTGTCGCCACCGGCCGTTCCCAGAAGCGGTCCTCCGTCATTCCGGCGTCAATTCACCCACTTGGCGAGTTCGGCGGCCACGGCTTTGCCGTCCTGCTCGGCAGGCAGCAATGCGATGGCTGCGCCGTCCGGGCCCATCAGATAGGCCGCGCGGCTGTGGTCCATCAGGTAGGCATCGGGCTTGCCCTCGTCGCGCCGTTGATAGAACACCGCCCACTTCTTCGCGACGTCGGCGATCTGCGCCGGTGTACCGGTCAGCCCGACCACGTTCTTGCCGAAGTTCGCGGCATACTTGCCGACGACCGACGCGGTATCGCGCTCGGGATCGATGGTGATGAAGATCGGCACGATCGGCTTGGCGTCGGGGTGCTCCTTCGCGAACAGGCGCAGGCCCTGCGCGATGTTCTGCATGTCGAGCGGGCAGACATCCGGACAGAACGTGTAGCCGAAATAGACAATGCGATACTTGCCGGAAAAGTCGCTCCACTTCACGGCCTGCCCATCCTTGCCGGTCAGCGTGAAGTCGCCGCCGATTGCCGCGCCTGCGAGAGGCGGTTGCTCGGCAGGCGTCATGTTGCAGCCGCCAAGCGCGAAAGTGCAGGTTGCGGCAAGCGCGGCGAGTGTCGATCTGAAAGTGAGGGCCATGGCGCGCCGGTTCATGCTCTGCTAACCGTGTCCTTGCAAGAGGCGAGTCCGCAGGGCCGTAAATGGCTGATGGGGCACGCAACAGGAGGATCGAATGCTGTCGAAGATGCGCAGGCCGCTTACCATGCTGGCCATGCTGCTGGCCGCTGCCACGGCAATTCCGGCGCAGGCCCAGTTTTCCGACAGCTACAAGTTTCTCGATGCCGTCCGCAAGAAAGAGGGCGACAAGGTGACCGAGGCCCTGAACGAGCCCGGCACACAGATCATCAATACCAAGGACTACACCACCGGGCAGACCGCGCTGCATATCGTCGTGGCCCGGCGCGACCTTGTCTGGGTGCAGTTCCTGATCGCCAAGGGAGCCAACGTCAACGCGCGCGACAACCGCGGTGTCACGCCGCTGGTGGCTGCCTCGGAAATGGGCTTTCTCGAAGGCGTGGATGAACTGATCAAGTCGGGCGCGCGCGTCGATGAGGCCAACAACACCGGCGAAACCCCGCTGATCAGCGCCGTCCACCGCAAGGACCTCGCGCTGGTGCGGATGCTGGTCAAGGCCGGGGCCAATCCTGATCGCCCGGACAACTCGGGCCGGTCCGCGCGCGATTATGCTGCGCTCGACAAGGGCAGCCCGGTGCTGGGCGAACTGGAAAAGGCTTCGAAGGAAGCAAAGTCCGCCGCGCCCAAGAAGACCTACGGCCCCTCGTTCTGACGGGTACTGACATGACCGACGAAACCCTCGATGCCCTCCGCCTTCGTCTGGCTCCGGCTATTGCCGAAGCTGCTGCGTTCGATGGCTGGAAACCGGCTGCCGTTGCTGCGGCCGCTGCCATGGAGGGCGTCGATCCCGCGCTGGCTGCCTTTGCGTTCCAGGGTGGTCCGATGCAGATGATCTCCGCATGGATCGCGCGCATCGACGCCGACATGGCCGATGCGCTGCCCAGCACCCAACTCGGCAACCTGCCGATTCGCGAGCGCATCCGCCGTCTTGTCCAGTTCCGGCTCGATGCGCTGGTCGGCAAGGAAGAAGCCCTGCGTCGCGCGCTGGCGATCATGGCAATGCCGCAGAACGTGGCAAAGGCGACCCGGCTGGGCTGGTCGAGCGCCGATGCGATGTGGCGGCTCGCAGGAGATGTCGCCACCGATTACAACCACTATACCAAGCGCATCACGCTAGGCTCGATCTATGCTGCGACGCTTGCCTACTTCGCGCAGGATACCAGCGACGGCCACGAGGACACGCGCACCTTCCTCGACCGCCGGATCGAGAACGTGATGCAGTTCGAAAAGGCCAAGGCCAAGCTGGTCAAACCGCGCGAGGAAACCTTCTCGCTGACGCGAATGCTGGGCCGCCTGCGCTATCCGGCGGCGTAACCGGTAACACATAGCGCCACCCCACTTTGACGTCGCCCCGGCGAAAGCCGGGGTCCATGGTCTTGAAGTCGAGCAAGTCACCGGCGTAATGGATGCCGCCCTTCGCCGGGGTGACGATTGAAGGGTGGCGCTGACCTTCCTTTTTTGATCCAGCGCAATTCTATTGCGAATGACTTGCAAATGCTGGCTCGCTATGGCAGCGGGAACCGGTGACGCTCGATCAGCTCCCTATCGGTACGCCCGCCCGAATCGCATCGGTGGATTGGTCCGCGCTTGTCGCGGAAGAGGCGCAGCGCTTGCGTGCGCTTGGTCTTGACGAGGGGGCGAGGGTCACGCTCGCCTATCGTGGTGTCTTTGCCGGTCGCGATCCGCTGGCGGTGGAGATTGGCCGCATGACCGTCGCCATCCGCCGCATCCATGCGCTGGCGATGACGGTCGAACCGATCGCAGAAGCTGTCGCATGAGCAAGATGCCCACCGTCGCCGCGCTGGTCGGCAACCCCAACGCCGGGAAAAGCGCGCTGTTCAACGCGCTGACCGGTGCGCGCCAGAAGATCGCCAACTATCCCGGCGTCACGGTAGAGCGCAAGGCGGGCCGCCTGCTGCTCCCCTCGGGCGAGCCGGTCGAGCTGGTCGACCTGCCCGGCTCCTACGGCCTCGAAACCACCAGCCCTGACGAGGAAGTGACCCGCAAGGTCATCATGGGCGAGCAGGCCGGCCAAGCCAGGCCCGATGTCATCGTGCTGGTGCTCGACAGCTCGAACCTCGAACAGCACCTCGTTTTCGCGCAGGAAGTGCTCGAACTCGGCCGGCCTACGGTGGTTGCGCTCAACATGGTCGATCTCGCCGAGCGCGATGGCTTGACCCTCGATCCCGCCGCACTCGAAGCTGCGCTCGGGGTGCCGGTGATCCCGACCGTGGCCGTACGCCGTCGTGGCCTGACCGAACTTGCTGCCGCCATCGCCGAAGCGCGTGACAAGCCCGAGCGCGCACACGATGCAGCGCGTCCCCACGTCACCCTGCCCGAACGCCGCATGCTGGCGCACCAGATGGCGACCGCGGCGATCCTTTCGGAAACGGCGAAGCACCGCATCCACGCGCGCATGGACATGCTCCTGCTCCACCCGTGGGCGGGGCCACCGATCCTGTTCGCGTTCCTGTTCATCGTCTTCCAGGCGGTGTTCAGCTGGGCGACGCCCTTTGCCGATGCGATTGACGGCGGCGTCTCGGCGCTCGGCGATCTTGCCAAGGCCACCCTGCCCGAAAACCTGCTGCGCGATCTCCTGACCGATGGCGTGATCGCAGGCGTCGGCTCGGTGCTGGTGTTCCTGCCGCAGATCATCATCCTGTTCTTCTTCATCCTGACGATGGAGGCGACCGGCTACATGGCCCGCGCCGCCTTCCTGATGGACCGCATGATGGCCGGCGTCGGCCTGTCGGGCCGCAGCTTCATCCCGCTGCTGTCGAGCTTCGCCTGCGCGATCCCCGGTATCATGGCCACGCGCAGCATCACCGATCCCAAGGACCGCCTGACCACGATCCTGATCGCCCCGATGATGACGTGTTCGGCGCGTTTGCCGGTCTATGCGGTGATCATCGCCGCGTTCATCCCCAACACCCGCGTCGGCCCCGGCATTGGGTTGCAGGGTCTCGTCCTGTTCTGCCTCTACGTCGCCGGGATCGTCGGCGCGATGGTGGTGGCGCTTGTCCTGCGCCGTTCGGTCACCAAGGGCGCCGCTTCGGGCTTCATCATGGAGCTGCCCAAGTACCAGCTGCCCACGCTCAAGGATCTCGCGCTCGGCCTGTGGCAGCGCGCGTGGATCTTTCTGCGCCGCGCCGGCACGATGATCTTCACGGTCACGATCGCGCTGTGGATCCTGCTGAACTTCCCGCGCGCAGAGCCGGGGCAGGACCAGGTCAACGCCTCGGTCGCCGGTACTCTGGCCAATGGCCTGTCGGTCGTGCTCCAGCCCATCGGCTTCAACCGCGACATGAGCCTTGCGATCATCCCTGCAATGGCCGCGCGCGAAGTCGCCGTCAGCTCGCTCGCCACGACTTATGCCGTCAGCGCCAGTGATGACGAGGATCAGGCTGCGATGGCGCTGGGCGACCAGCTCAAGTCGCGCTGGACCCTGCCGATGGCGCTCGCCTTCCTCGCGTGGTTCGTCTTCGCGCCGCAGTGCCTCTCGACCATCGCCGTCGCCCGGCGCGAGACCAACGGCTGGAAGTGGCCCGCCTTCATGCTCGCCTACCTCTTCGCGCTGGCCTATGCGGCGGCGGGCGTGACCTACTGGACGGCGATTGCGGCGGGGCTGGGTTAGAAGGGTTTCACACAAAGGCGCGGAGAAGAAGGGGAGGCGCGGGGTTGTCGCGCTTGCGGCGCAGCCGCTCTCCAATTCCAATCGTCAGCCTCGTCATTGCCGGAGTAGAGGGGCCTGTCGGCCCAGCGCTACCCCCTCTGCGTCTCCCTTTCTTCTCCGCGCCTCTGCGTGAACCAATCTTCCTTCTGGAAAACTCACAGGCCCGGACTCGCCCCCCACCAAAGCCATGCGCTACGCAATCGGCCAGATCAGAAGGAACGTGATTCGATGGCAGGCAGCGTCAACAAGGTGATCCTTGTCGGGAACCTCGGGGCAGACCCCGAAATCAAGAGCTTCCAGAACGGTGGCCGCATCGCCAACCTGCGCATCGCGACATCCGAAAGCTGGAAGGACCGCGCCACCGGCGAGAAGAAGGAGCGCACCGAGTGGCACTCCGTGGTGATCAATTCCGACGGTCTCGTCGGCGTGGTCGAACGCTTCCTGCGCAAGGGCTCCAAGGTCTACATTGAAGGCCAGCTGCGCACCCGCAAGTGGCAGGATCAGTCCGGCAATGACCGCTACACCACCGAAATCTCGGTCGGCGGCATGGGCGGCGTGCTGACCATGCTCGATGGGTCGGGCGGCGCTGGCGGCGGCGGCATGGGCGGTGGCGGCGGTGGGCGCTCGTCCGGCGGTGGCTGGAATGATGGCGGTTCTTCGGGCGGTTCGGGCGGCTTCGGCGGCGGTTCCTCGCGCGGTGGCGGCTCGTCAGGCGGCAGCGCCGGCGGTGGCTGGAACCAGGGCGGCGGCGGCTTCGGCGACGATCTGGACGACGATATTCCGTTTTGATGAAGCTTAGCGCCGCCTGTGGATAACTTTTTCGCTGCTCATAGCGATAACCGCCCGCACGCATTAGCTTAATCATGCATCTGAACTTGAGGCCAACCCAAGTTCAGGAGAACGGTGAGCCTTTTGGGCTGCAACCTCGTTGCCCCCTTCCAAAAGGGGCACACACTATCCCTTCCACAAGGATAGATGCGGGGCTCACCGTTCTCTGCCTAATTGCCTCGAAATTACGTGTGGCGCAATTTAGTTTTGCACTGCTTTTAAGTCCCCCGCGTATCCCCGTAGAGGTGGATATGCAGCCGGTCGGTAAAGCGCCAGCCGCGCTCCAGCGCTTCCTCGGCCAGCCAGCGCGAGCGTTCGCGCAGAACCGAACTGGCCGTGCCCTCGGGCATCACGAACAGGTGATCGCTGGCGATGCCATGGCGGTCCTGCAGCGCGGCGATCTCGGCAAGGTCGGAAGCGCTGGCCACCACGAACTTGAACCATGCGCGGGTATCGCGTGCCCATGCATCCAGCCGCTCGGGCACCAGCGCCAGTTCTGCGGGATTGCCCGAATGCGCCAGCTTGGGGCTGACGTTGAACTGGTCGATCAGCGCATCGAGTTCCGGATGCACTGCCACGGTGCCGTTGGTCTCGACCTCGACATGAAGGGCAGGGCGTTCGGACTTGAGCAGGGCCACGGTGCGCGCCAGCGCTGCGCCCTGCAACAGCGGCTCACCACCAGTGATCACCAGCCGCTCCTCGGGGTGGGACAGGATCAGCGCGGCTGCGTCAGCCTCGCTCATCGCGATCTGGTTCTCTCCCCGCTCGAACGCCACCTCGTCGCGGTGCGGCCGATTGTCGCCGGTGAAGCGCCAGGTATAGGCGGTGTCGCACCAGCGGCAGGCGAGGTTGCAGCGCGAAAGCCGTACGAACACCGAGGGCCGACCCATGCCGGGGCCTTCGCCCTGAAGCGAGGAGAACACCTCCGGCTCGCCGGGGTTCACGGTGGCCAACACGATCGACATCTCAGGCCCCTTACTTCTTCCCCCATCAAGGGGGGCGGGTGTTTATCCCAACCGCTGCAGTGCCGCCGCCAGGCGCTCGGCCTCGGCAGCATGCATCGCGTGGTCGGCGCGGGCCTTCTCGACCGCCTCGGGCTTGGCCTTCTCGACGAACGAGGGATTGCCCAGACGCCCTTCGAGCGACTTCGCTTCCTTCTGCGAGACTGCCAACGCCTTCTCCAGACGCGCCTTCTCCGCCGCGATGTCGATCACGCCTTCGAGCGGTACGATGATGTTGGCATCGCCCGCGCCAACCTGCATCGCAGCGCCCGAAGGCGCCGATTCGAAGCGGATGCCGTTTAACCGCGCAAGACGCTCGATTGCCGCAGGGTTCGCCTCGATGATCGAGCGCGTCTGCGCCGAAGGCTCGGGCAGGTAGGCGTCAAGCTTGGCCCCCGGCGAAATGCCGAGTTCGTTCTTGGCGGTGCGCAGGTTGGAGACCAGCGCGATCAGCCATTCGACCTCGCGCTTGGCGGCCGCATCTACCGTAGCTTCGGGCTTGGGCCAGGCCGCGACGATCAGCTCGCCGTCGCGCTTGCCCAGCGCATGCCACAGCTCTTCGGTTACGAACGGCATGAACGGATGGAGCATCACCAGAATCTGGTCGAGCACCCAACCCGCGACCGCCTTGGTCTCGGCATCGAAGTTGCCCTTGATCAGTTCGATGTACCAGTCGCAGAACTGGTCCCACACGAAGTGATAGACGGTGTTGGCCGCGGCATCGAAGCGCAGGTCGGCCATCGCCTGATCGAGCGCGGCGACGGTTTCGACGACTTCGCCGATGATCCACTTGTTCACCGCCGAGGTCGCCGCAGGCGCCGCGACCGAGGTGCTGCCGGTGATGCCGTTGCTCTGGCAAAAGCGCGCGGCGTTCCACAGCTTCGTGGCGAAGTTGCGATAGCCCTCGACGCGCTTCTCATCCATCTTCACGTCGCGGCCCTGGCTCTCCATCGCGCACATGAAGAACCGAAGCGCGTCAGCCCCGTACTTGTCGATCAGGCCCAGCGGATCGACGACGTTGCCCTTGGACTTGCTCATCTTCGCGCCATCGGCGGCGCGGACCAGGCCGTGCAGGTAGAGCTTCTTCCACGGCACCTCTTTCATGAAGTGCAAGCCCTGCATCGCCATGCGCGCATCCCAGAAGAACAGGATGTCGAAGCCCGAGACGAGCAGGTCGTTGGGATAGTGCTTCTTCAGCAGCCGCGCGTCCTCATCCGGCCAGCCGAGCGTGGCGAAGGGCCACAGCGCGGAGGAGAACCACGTGTCGAGGACGTCAGAGTCCTGCCAGATCGGCAAGACGACGCCCGCAGGGTCTAGCATTTCACGGGCATGATCCTCGTCTTCGACGATAATGATCGAAACAGGTTCGTCCTCACCGTAATACTCTTCTGCCAACCGTGCTGCTTCGTCCTCAGAATCCGCAACAAAAACTTGGCCATCGATCCCATACCACGCCGGTATCCTATGCCCCCACCACAGCTGGCGGCTGACGCACCAGGGCTGGATGTTCTCCATCCAGTTGAAGAAGGTCTTCTCCCAGGTCTTCGGCACGA
>OFDC01001071.1_pt1 | contig 15891 bp, 12 predicted proteins | sample 1520941 | NCBI WGS metagenome assembly OFDC01 (sample SAMEA94258168, study PRJEB24077) | hot springs metagenome | biome: Aquatic biome; feature: Water | place: India | collected 2012-12-06 | depth 5 m | reverse complement strand
TGTTTGTTTTAAATTTAAAAGGGGTTGCTCATTTTTATCCTTTTTTATTTTTGTATTTTTTAATTAATAAAAGTCAGGCACATAAGATATAGGAGCTACTAATGAATTTTTCAATATTAATGTCATTATATTTTAAAGAAAACCCAATTTTCCTAAATGAGTGTTTTATCAGTATTTGGGATAAACAAACAATTCATCCTAATGAAATAATTTTGGTGTTAGATGGTGATGTTGGCGTAAAATTACACCGAGTTATCGATAGTTGGAGGTTAAAAATAGGTGATATTTTAAAAGTAATCCCTTTATCCAAAAATATCGGATTAGGTCAAGCCTTAAATGAAGGGTTGAAGCATTGCACCAATGAGTGGGTTTTTCGAATGGATACAGACGATATCTGCAAACCTGATCGTTTTGAAAAACAAATATCTTTCATCAAAGAGAATCCTGATGTTGTATTATTTAGTGGTCAAATATTAGAGTTTGATAAAGACCCTCAAAAAGCTAATGTTTTGAAATCTGTGCCTATATTACATGAAGATATTGTTAAATTTGCACAAAAGAGAAGTCCTTTTAATCATATGACTGTTGCTTATAAGAAATCTGTAATAGATAAAGTTGGTGGATATCAGCATCATTTATATATGGAAGACTATAATTTGTGGTTAAGAGTTATTGGAGCTGGCTATAAAGTAGGTAATCATCCAAATGTATTATTATATGCACGAGTAGGTAATGGTATGCATGCTAGACGTAAAGGTTTGGAATATATAAAAAGCGAAAAGCAGTTACTAGATTTAAAGAAAAAACTAAAGTTACAGCCTATAATATATGCTAATGTACTTTTTTTAGGTAGATCAGCGTTACGTCTTCTGCCTGCGAATCTTTTAGGTAAAATATACAATACTTTCTTACGAAAGAAAGTTGAAAATAGAGTGGAATTAGAATGAAACGTTTGGTAGATATTGTCATTGCATTAATTGCTTTACTTTTGCTATCCCCGATTTTTCTATTAGTTGCATATAAAGTTCGTCAAAATCTAGGTTCCCCGATTTTCTTTTATCAGGAACGCCCAGGACGAAATGGAAAACTCTTTAAAATGATAAAATTTCGTTCTATGAAAGATGCATTTGATGAGTATGGTAATCCATTACCCGATGAAAAGCGCATAACCCCATTTGGTCAAAAACTTCGCTCTACAACACTTGATGAAATGCCACAATTAATTAATGTGTTAAAAGGAGATATGAGTATAGTTGGTCCACGTCCTCAACTTGCTGAATTTTTAAATCATTACACTCCTGAACAAATGCGCCGACACGAAGTGAAACCTGGTATGACGGGTTTGGCTCAGGTAAGTGGTCGAAATAACTTGGATTGGGAGGAAAAGTTTAAATTAGATATAGAGTACGTAGACTCACACAATATACTTTTAGACTTTAAAATTATGTTTAAAACTGTTGTTGTAATGATTAGAAAAGAAGGCATAAATGCACCAGACCAGATTGTTGGTGCAAGTCGTTATTCAAGTGAAGCAGTCAAAAAGTAAAAGCAGTTTTTTAATTGAGATATAGAGCCATTATGATCAAAAAAGCAATTTTGCCTGTTGCAGGTTTAGGTACACGTTTCTTGCCAGCAAGTAAATCGATTCCTAAAGAAATGGTGACTGTTGTAGATCGCCCTGCGATTGAGTATGTCATTCGAGAGGCCGTCGATGCAGGTATTGAACAGATCATTTTAGTCACGCATTCATCTAAGGCATCTATTGAAAATTATTTTGATCGAAATTTCGAGCTTGAAACGACGTTGGAACAAAAAAAGAAGTTTGATTTATTGAAAGAAATTACTGATATATTACCCAAACATATCAGTATCGTAAGTGTACGCCAACCACAACCATTGGGTCTGGGGCATGCTGTACTTTGTGCGAAAGATATTGTTGGTGACGAAGCGTTTGCAGTTTTGTTACCTGATGTCTTGGTTAAAGATCATGCAGTTGAAAATGATTTATCGTTGATGATTCAACGTTTTCAACAGTCTCAAGCAGCACAAATTATGGTTGAAGCAGTGCCTGATCATTTAGTGGATCAGTATGGCATTGTAGATGTTGCACAATCACCGAATGAAGGTGAAAGCATCATCATGAAAGGTATTGTAGAAAAACCCGCAGTAGGTACAGCACCTTCAAATTTATCCGTTGTTGGGCGTTATATTTTGCCAGCTAAAATCATGCAATTATTGCAAGATACACCTAGGGGGGCGGGCAACGAAATACAACTCACTGATGCAATTGCAAGCTTGCAGCAACTTGAGGCTGTAGAGGCTTATCGAATGAAAGGTCAAACCTTTGATTGTGGCAGTAAGATTGGTTATCTTAAAGCGGTATTGCACTATGGTATTGAGCATCCAAAGCTAGGTGCTGATTTTAAGGGCTTAATTCGTGAGTTAGCCCTATAATTTAGGGTTAACAGTTATGAAAATTGCAATCTTTGGCAATACTTTATATGCGGGAGTAATGTCCGTACTTTTATCTGAATCTGGACATCAAGTTTTCTGGTGTTCAGATACTCAAAACAATGAAAATAATTTGCAATATGCATTTCATGATGAGAATGTTAATCAACTATTAGAAAAACAATTAAAGAGTGGCTTTTTGAACTACGCAGCTCTTTCTGAGTTGCCATTAGATATAGATGGCTATTTATTTAGTTTTAACCAAACCCAAGAAACTTTCGTTTTTCAGTTGCTTGGTAAACTAAAGCAGCGAAATATTATTCATCCGAAACTCATGATTAATGCCTCAACTTTTGGTCTGCATGGTACTGAAAAGATGCAAAAAATACTTGCAGAGGATGATTGGGTTTATTTACCTGACACAATCCAAGAAGGTAATGCTTTGCAGAGCTTAACCCAAGCTAAGCAATTGATCGTGGGCTGTTTGGATCATCGTGCTCAATGCAAGGTAAAAGAATTATTAAGACCTTTTTTCCCTTTGGAACAACAATATTTGTTTATGCCCATCTTAGATGCCGAGTTTACTAAACTTAGCATCTCAGGCATGTTGGCGACCCGTATTAGTTACATAAATGATTTGGCTGTAGTCGCCGAAAAACTTGGAATAGATATCGCCTCAGTACGTCAAGGCATGGCTGCAGACAATCGTATAGGCTCTGCTTATTTATCACCTGGAGCGGGGTTTGGTGGTGAAAATTTTTCCCATGATGTTTTGACATTGGCCAGTACTGTAGCAAATACAGGAGTTAAAAGTCAGTTACTCGCACAAGTTTGGGATATTAATGAGCAGCAAAAAGAAATTCTGTTCCGTAAATTATGGAATTATTATCATGGTGATTTGCAAGGTAAAACAATAGCGATATGGGGGGCTTCTTTTAAGGAAAACACCTCCAGTATCCAACAATCACCGATCCATCACATGCTAAAAGCACTATGGGCACAAGGTGTTACAGTCCATTTGCATGATCCACAGGCTTTAGATGAAATTGAAATGATTTATGGTCAACGCTCAGATTTGATTCTCTGTCAAAATCAATATGAAGCTGTTCAGAATGCTCATGCCCTTTGCCTTTTAACGGCGTGGAAACAATACTGGAGCCCTGATTTTAAGCGATTGCAGCAGCAGATGGAGCATCCTTTGATTTTGGATGGGCGTAATATCTATGACCCTCATTATGTGAAAGCACAAGGTTTTGCTTATGTAGGCGTGGGGCGTTAATCATGACTCAACCGAACCAATCGTTAACGCAGAAGTCGCCTGCAATCGAAAACTTATCTTCTTTAAAAAATCAATTGATTGATACTCATCTCAATACCTTATTTGCTGAAGATTCAAAGCGTTTTAATCATTTTTCAGTTGAATATGATCAAATTGTTTTAGATTTTAGTAAACACCGTATCAATCAAAGCATAATAAATGGTTTAGTTAAATTAGCAGATGAGCGAAATTTAGGGCAATGGATTCAGAAATTATTTTCAACAGAGTTGATTAACTATACGGAGCAAAGAGCAGCAATGCATTGGGCATTGCGGCTGCCAAAGGATTCTAGTTTTCAACCTGAAATTACTGAACAAGTACATGTGCAACTTGATCGCATGTATGCCTTAGTAGAAAAGATTCATAGCGGTCAATATCGTGGTGCTACTGGTGAGGTAATTCAAGATGTCGTGAATATTGGTGTTGGCGGTTCAGATTTGGGTCCACTAATGGTGACTCACGCGCTGTCTGATTTTAAAGTGCCAACTGCAAAACCTTTAGCTGTCCACTTTGTCTCTACGATGGATGGTAGCCAGTTATCTGAGCTTTTGCATCAATTGCGACCTGAAACAACGCTATTTATTATTTCATCGAAGTCTTTTGGCACAATTGATACGCTTTCTAATGCACAAACCGTACGTCAATGGCTTGAAAAGGCGTTAGGTTACAATGACAAAATTCTCAAGAATCATTTTATTGGGGTTTCAACTAAACCTGAGAAAATGACGGAATGGGGAATAGCAGCTGATAAACAATTGTTACTGTGGGATTGGGTTGGTGGTCGTTATTCTCTATGGTCTTGTATTGGGTTACCGATCGCATTAACGATCGGAATTCAGGGTTTTAAACAACTTTTAGCAGGGGCTCATGCGATAGATCAGCATTTCCAAACCACATCATTTGAGCTCAATATTCCTGTTCTGATGGGTTTGTTAGGTGCGTGGAATAATAATTTTCTCGATATCCAAACACATGCTGTTTTGCCATATGATGGTCGGCTTAAATATTTTGCTGCCTATTTACAACAGCTTGAAATGGAGTCTAATGGTAAATCTATTCAACGGGATGGAGAAAAGGTTAGCTTAGCTACTTGCCCAATTGTATGGGGTGAAGTTGGACCCAATGCGCAGCACGCGTTCTATCAATTACTTCACCAAGGAACGCATAAAGTCAGTTGTGATTTTATCGCACCTGTAAAACGTTATAATTCAAATCAATTTACTTATGCTGAAAATGCGGATGCCTTGATAGAACAGCATCATTTGGCATTATCGAATTGTTTAGCCCAATCACGCCTGTTGGCTTTTGGGAACCAAGCACTTTCTCAAGATGAGTTAAATGAATTACCAAGATATAAACAATATGAAGGTAATCAACCAAGTTCAACCATTTTGTTAAAAGAGCTTAATCCATATAGTTTAGGGATGTTGATAGCAATGTATGAGCATAAGGTGTTCGTACAATCCGTCTTATGGAATATCAATCCTTTTGATCAATGGGGGGTTGAGAAGGGTAAGGAAATTGCTAATCAACTATTGCCAATTTTAAATCATGAGATCGATGATATTTCAACATTTGATGCTTCAACGCAGGGTTTACTCCGAATAATACTAGGAAAGATGAATGGCTAAAATATTAGTAACAGGTGGAGCAGGCTATATTGGTTCACACACTTGTGTAGAGTTACTGAATGCGGGTCACGATGTTATTGTTTTTGATAATTTGTCGAATAGCTCTGAAGAATCTCTAAGACGTGTGCAAAAGTTGGCGAATAGATCTTTAGTTTTTGTTCAAGGAGATATTCGTGATGCAAATGCTTTAGATCAGCTTTTTAAAAGTCATGAGATTGAGGCGGTGATTCATTTTGCAGGTTTGAAAGCCGTTGGAGAAAGTCAGGAAAAACCATTAATTTATTTTGACAATAATATTGCAGGTAGTATTCAGCTTGTAAAAGCTATGGAAAAAGCAGGCATATTTACTCTCGTATTTAGTTCATCAGCAACAGTTTATGATGAGATCAATATATCCCCTTTGAATGAGAATATGCCTACAGGTATACCTAGCAATAATTACGGCTATACGAAGCTCATAGTTGAGCAATTATTACAAAAATTATCCTTAGCTAATCCGAAGTGGTCAATCGCATTACTTCGTTATTTTAATCCTGTTGGTGCACATAAAAGTGGTCAAATTGGCGAAGACCCACAAGGTATTCCAAATAATTTAATGCCGTACGTCACTCAGGTTGCTGTAGGGCGTCGTGAAAAGTTATCAATTTATGGTAATGATTATGATACGGTAGATGGTACTGGTGTTCGAGATTATATCCATGTGGTGGACTTGGCGAATGCCCATCTATGCGCTCTAAATAATCGCCTGTCTAAACATGGCTGTCGTGTTTGGAATATTGGAACAGGAAATGGTTGTTCTGTTTTAGAAGTTAAAGATACTTTTGAAAAAGTAAATGGTGTGTCAGTTGCTTATGAGTTTACACCACGGCGTTCGGGTGATGTTGCAATATCATTTGCTGATAATACACGGGCAATTACGGAGCTTGGTTGGCAACCGCAATATACTTTGGAAGATATGCTCGCTGATAGTTGGCACTGGCAAAAGAAAAATCCAAATGGATATCAATAATTATCGTTTTGTAGAAACAGGGAGCAATAGCTCCCTATTTCTTAACTCTTCGCTTATCCTTGAATCAAATCTGTCAATTCATCCACATAATTTTGCATAGGTTGCGGATTTTTATCAGCACGACTTTCAATGTTTAAGCGCAGTAATGGTTCTGTATTCGATGCGCGGACATTCAAACGCCAGGCACCAAAATCAAGGCTAACACCATCGGTACGGTCTACTAATGGATTTTGGTCTGCATAATGATCAAAAATCTTTTGAACCGTTGCTTGCGTGTCTGCTACTTTAAAATTGATTTCGCCGCTACAAGGGAATTTGGCAATCATATTTTCAACGAGTGTCGAGAGTGATTGTTCTGTTTCTGAGAGTAGAGCAATGGTGAGTAACCAAGGAATCATACCGCTATCACAATAAGCAAAGTCACGGAAATAATGATGTGCACTCATTTCCCCACCGTAAACAGCATTATGTTCACGCATCACATCTTTAATAAAAGCATGTCCAGATTTTGATTGAACTGCGATACCTTGGTATTGCTCTACGATATCAAAGGTATTCCAAACTAGGCGTGGATCATGCACAATTTTTTCGCCAGATTGTTTTATTAAAAATGCTTGTGCCAGTAAGCCAACGATGTAATAGCCTTCTATAAATTGACCTTTTTCATCAAATAGGAAGCAACGGTCAAAGTCACCATCCCAAGCAATGCCCATATCCGCCTGATGTTGCAGCACTGCGTCACGGGTACTGTCTCGGTTTTCAATTAAGATCGGATTCGGAATTCCATTAGGGAAAGTTCCATCGGCTTCATGATGAATTTTAATAAATTCAACAGGAATATTCAGTTCTTGAAATTTCTGCTCAATTGCATCAATGACATGGCCTGCTGCACCATTACCTGCATTTACCACCAGTTTGAGTGGTTTAATTTTCTGAGGATCGATGTAGGTTAATAGGTGATCAACAAACTCTGGCAAAATATTATAGTTTTCAGTTGTACCTTTTTGCTCAACTTCGGTAAAAGTACCTGATTCAGCGAGTGCTTGAATGTCTTTTAATCCCGTATCAGCACTGATTGGACGTGCATTTTCACGAACCAATTTCATACCGTTATAATCCATTGGGTTGTGGCTCGCCGTGACTTCAATGCCACCTTGTACATCAAGATGAAAAGCACCGAAATAAACTTCTTCAGTACCTGTCATGCCTAAATCTAGAACATTGACACCTGCATCATTAAGACCACGAATGGTTGCCTGCTTTAAGCCTTCACTACTCAGACGGATGTCACAACCAATCACCACTTTTTTAGGTTGATAGATTTGTCCGTATGCACGACCAATTTTATAGGCGATTTCTTCATTGAGTTCAGTGCCTAGTTTTCCGCGAATATCGTAGGCTTTAAAGCAGGTCAGTTGAGTCATATTTAAAGGTGCTGTTTGTTGTTTATTCATGTGTTGCAGTATACAAAGACTGAGCTGGATTGAACATTGAATGATACAGATTTAATCATTTAGCACATTTATGCTTGGCTCTAGTTGTCGGATAAATTTTAGTTTTAATGACGCTGGTTTTGTAAAAATAAAAATGGTTGTTTCACGTGAAACAACCTTTTTTGATCCATAAAATCTCCCTTTTCAAAGGGAGATGAGGAGCGATTATAGCTCCACAAGGGGATTTTAAGCTGATTTTGCTAGAACTTTAGCCATTGCTGTGGCAACTTTATAAATATTATTCATATTTAAACCAGCAACACAGATACGACCACTACGTACAAGGTAAATTGCATATTCTTCACGTAAGGTGTCGACTTGCTCGCCTGTCAAACCTGTGTAGCTGAACATACCTTTTTGGTTTACAAGGTAGCTAAAGTCACGCTCAGGAAGTGCTTTCGTCAACTCATCTTTTAAGATACTACGCATTTTGATAATACGCTCGCGCATCTCTTTAACTTCGTTTTGCCATTGTTGATTGAGATCAGCGTCATTTAATACTTGATCAACCAACCATGCACCAGTTGTTGGTGGGCTAGAGTAGATACGACGTACAGTTGCTTTTAACTGACCGAATGTGCATTTTGCTGCTTCAGCATCGTCACATACGAAAGTTAAACCACCAACACGCTCACCATAAAGTGAGAAGATTTTAGAGAACGAGTTGCTTACGATGAAGTTCAGACCAGCTTGGTCTAAAGCGCGAATTGCATAAGCATCTTGTTCCATGCTATCGCCAAAGCCTTGATAAGCGATGTCGAGGAATGGAATCAAGTTACGCTCTTTTAATACCGTAATCACTTGATCCCACTGTGCTGGATTTAGATCCGCACCTGTCGGGTTGTGGCAGCAAGGGTGTAACAACACGATGCTTTGCTCTGGCAAAGTTTTTAATGTCGACAACATGCCATCAAAATCAACGCCACGTGTTTCAGCATCGAAATATGGATAGTAGTTGCTCTTGATGCCAGCACCGTTGAAGATCGCAACATGGTTATCCCATGTTGGTTGGCTCACCCAAACTTCTGAATTTGGGAAATAAGTTTTTAAGAAATCTGCACCAACTTTTAATGCACCTGAACCACCAAGCGTTTGGATGGTAGCAACACGACCTTGTTGAATAGCAGGGCTATTTGCACCAAACAATAACGCTTGAATCGCATCACGGTAAGGTTTAAAACCTTCCATTGGTAGATAAAGTTTGGTTTGAGTATTTTTAGGTGCAATACGTTTTTGAGCTTCGATAATAGTTTCGAGCTGTGGAACGATACTGTCTTCGTTGTAGTACAAACCAATACTTAAATTAACCTTTTCAGCGCGTGGATCAGCATTAAACTGTTCCATTAAAGAGAGAATTGGGTCGCCTGCATAAGGTGGGATATGTTGAAACATTAACAATGTCCTTTTATTCAACAAGGTGCATGGATGTGTCTTGTGGAGCGCTGCTCCAGATGCCCAATAATGTACCAATAAAGCGATGATGAAGCACGCTGTTATTTACATTTCTAGTGCAGTATTTACTTACAAAAATTTGTAGCAAAGTGCTCGATTATAAAGATTGTCTACAATCAAGCTGTCATACCATAGTCGTAGCATACTTAATATAAATAATGGAAAAAATGCCTTGAATCAATCGAAATAAAGTACTTAAATTTTAGTAAGATTATGTTTTATATATAATTATTTTATATTTTTAGTACCTTTTTTAGAACATTCTATTGTGAGGCAATCGAATAGTATTGACTGGATCAGTCTATTTTATTGTCGACAATCCTATTGCATTTTTTCTTCTATCTCGTTATAAAATCATCAAAACTGTAGAGATTGTCGACAATATGCAAGATACCCTTGTTCCTCAAGCCATCAGCACAAGTCAGAGTATTACCCTGACGGAACATGTATTTAAGCAAATTCAATCAGCAATCGTATTAGGACAAATTCCTGCGGGCAGTAAGATTTCTGAGCCTGAGTTAGCACGTATTTATGGGATTAGTCGTGGTCCTTTACGTGAGGCGATTCATCGTCTTGAAGGGCAGAGATTGGTTGAGCGTACGGCACATGTTGGTGCGCGAGTTGTTTCTCTTTCTCTACAACAATTTAAAGAACTTTACCAAATTCGTGCTTCACTTGAAGGCTTAGCTTGTAAGCTGGCTGCACAGCATATTGATAAAAAACAAATCTTAGCATTGCGTGATGTGTTACGAATGCATGCTGAAGATGAAAATTTTAAAGCAGGTAAGGGTTATTACCTACAAGAAGGTCAAGACGATTTCCATTACTGCATTATCAAAAGCAGTGGCAATAAAACCTTAGAAAAAATGTTATGTGATGAGCTGTATCACCTCATCCGTATGTACCGAATTCAATTTTCAAACACCCCAAATCGACCGAGCAAAGCTTGGGACGAACATATCCGCATTTTAGATGCGATCGCAGAAGGTGACGGTGAACTTGCCGAAATGCTGATGCACCGTCACATCAATGCATCTTACAAAATTGTTGAGCAAACATTGCTGCAAACCCAAGGAGAACATCAACATGGCTAAATCTGCTGGTCAGCTATTCCGCGACGCGGTCGCAAATGAAAAACCACTACAAGTGGTGGGTGCGATCAACGCCAATCATGCATTGTTAGCAAAACGTGCAGGCTATAAAGCAATTTATTTGTCAGGTGGTGGTGTTGCCGCAGGTTCGTTAGGTTTACCTGATTTAGGGATTAGTAACCTTGATGATGTATTGACGGATGTACGCCGTATTACTGATGTCTGTGATCTCCCATTATTGGTTGATGTGGATACAGGTTTTGGTGCATCTGCATTTAACATTGCACGTACCACTAAATCAATGATTAAGTTCGGCGCAGCAGCAATGCACATCGAAGACCAAGTGGGTGCAAAGCGTTGTGGTCACCGTCCGAACAAAGCAATCGTGACCCAACAAGAAATGGTTGATCGTATTAAAGCTGCGGTTGATGCTCGTACCGATGAAAGCTTTGTGATTATGGCGCGTACTGATGCACTTGCAGTTGAAGGCTTACAAGCAGCAATTGATCGTGCAGGTGCGTATATCGAAGCAGGTGCGGATATGTTATTCCCTGAAGCGATCACTGAATTGGCGATGTACAAGCAATTTGCTGACCTGACTAAAGTTCCAGTATTAGCAAACATTACTGAATTTGGTTCTACACCATTATTCACGACTGAAGAGTTGGCTTCTGCGGATGTGAGCATTGCGTTATACCCACTCTCAGCATTCCGTGCGATGAACAAAGCAGCAGAAAATGTGTATGTGACTTTGCGTCAAGAAGGCACACAGAAGAACGTTGTTGACACCATGCAAACCCGTCAAGAATTGTATGACCGCATTAACTACCATGCGTTTGAACAATACCTAGATGGAACTTTTGTGAAGAATAAATAAGAAATCCCCCTAAATCCCCCTTTGTAAAGGGGGACTTCCCTCCCTTTGTAAAGGGGGACTTCCCTCCCTTTGGAAAAGGAGGTGAGGAGCGGTTGTAGCTCCGCAAGTGGGATTTTTGTATTAACCCAAAGATATAAAAAAGGACAATCTTATGAGCAGTAATGAAACTCCAACAGGCTTCAAGCCAAAAAAATCAGTTGCGTTAAGTGGTCAAGTTGCAGGTAACACAGCACTTTGTACAGTGGGTCGTAGTGGTAATGACTTGCACTATCGTGGTTATGACATTCTTGACCTTGCAGTGGGTAGCGAATTTGAAGAAGTTGCGCACTTGCTTGTACATGGCAAACTGCCAAACAAAGCTGAGTTGAAAGCCTATAAAGCAAAATTAAAAGCATTGCGTGGCTTACCAGCCGCATTGAAAACTGCACTTGAGCAGTTACCACCATCTGCACACCCAATGGACGTGATGCGTACGGGCGTTTCAGTTTTAGGTTGTTTAACGCCTGAACATGAAGACCACAATGAAGCAGGTGCAAAAGACATCGCTGATAAATTGATGGCAAGCTTGGGTTCAATGTTGTTGTATTGGTACCACTTCAGCAACAACGGTCGTCGTATCGAAGTTGAAACGAATGATGACTCAATCGCTGCTCATTTCCTCCATTTACTTCATGGCGAAGCGCCATCTGAAGAATGGATTCAAGCCATGCATACGTCTTTGATTCTGTATGCTGAGCATGAATTCAACGCTTCTACATTTACTTCACGTGTTGTTGCAGGTACAGGTTCAGACATGTACTCAGCAATTACAGGTGGTATTGGTGCGTTGCGTGGTCCAAAACATGGTGGTGCGAACGAAGTTGCATTCGTGATTCAACAACGTTATGACAACGCTGATGAAGCAGAAGCAGACATCCGTAGCCGTGTAGAGAAAAAAGAAGTGATCATTGGCTTTGGTCACCCTGTTTATACCATCTCTGATCCACGTAACGAAGTAATCAAGAAAGTGGCGCGTGATCTTGCAGAAGCGCAAGAGAACACCAAAATGTACCTCATTGCTGAACGTTTAGAAGCAGTGATGAAAGAAGTGAAGAACATGTTCCCGAACCTCGACTGGTTCAGCGCGGTGAGCTATCACTTGATGGGTGTTCCAACAGCAATGTTCACTCCATTATTCGTGATTGCACGTACAGCAGGCTGGTCAGCACACGTGATTGAACAACGTCAAGACGGCAAGATCATTCGTCCAAGCGCGAACTATACTGGCCCTGAAAACTTAGAATTTAAACCATTGGCGGAGCGTGGTTAATGACAAATCAATACCGTAAACCGCTGGCAGGTACCCAGCTCGAATACTATGACGTGCGTCAAGCCGTTGAAGATATTCAGCCAGGCGCATATGAAACTTTGCCATACACATCTAAAGTGTTGGCAGAGCAGCTTGTACGTAAAGCTGATGCAGAAAATTTAACGGCCTATTTAACGCAATTGATCGAACGCCGTCAGGACTTGGATTTTCCTTGGTATCCTGCGCGCGTGGTGTGTCATGACATTTTGGGTCAAACAGCACTCGTCGACCTTGCAGGCTTGCGTGATGCGATTGCTGAAAAAGGTGGTGACCCATCTAAAGTCAATCCAGTGGTGCCAACGCAGTTGATCGTTGATCACTCTTTGGCAGTTGAATTTGGTGGCTTTGATCCTGACGCGTTTGAGAAAAACCGTGCAATTGAAGATCGTCGCAACGAAGACCGTTTCCACTTTATCGAGTGGACGAAGACTGCATTTAAAAATGTCGATGTAATCCCTGCGGGCAACGGCATCATGCACCAGATCAACTTGGAGAAAATGTCTCCAGTGATCCAAAATCGTGATGGCTTAGCGTTCCCAGACACATGCGTAGGTACAGACTCACATACACCACATACGGATGCACTTGGTGTAATTTCAATTGGCGTGGGTGGTTTAGAAGCTGAAAATGTCATGTTGGGTCGTGCATCTTGGATGCGCCTACCTGACATTATCGGTGTTGAGCTTGTCGGTCAGCGTCAAGCAGGCATCACAGCTACTGATATCGTATTGGCACTCACTGAATTCTTACGTAAAGAACGTGTGGTTGGTGCATACCTTGAGTTCTTCGGTGAAGGCGCAGACAGCATGTCGATTGGTGACCGTGCAACCATCTCGAACATGACACCTGAATACGGTGCAACGGCTGCGATGTTCTACATCGACCAAAACACGATTGATTATTTACGCCTGACAGGTCGTGAAGATGCACAAGTGGCATTGGTTGAGCAATACGCAAAAGAAATCGGTCTTTGGGCATCGGATATGACCAAAGCGCAGTACCCACGTGTACTTCGTTTCGATCTTTCAACAGTGACTCGTAACATTGCAGGTCCATCAAACCCACATGCACGTGTATCTACTGCTGACTTGAAAGAAAAAGGTATTGCAGGTGTTGTTGAAAACCGTACGGATGGTTTAATGCCTGATGGCGCGATCATCATTGCTGCGATCACGTCTTGTACCAATACTTCAAACCCACGTAACACTGTGGCGGCAGGTCTATTGGCACGTAAAGCCAATGAACTTGGTTTAGTGCGTAAACCTTGGGTGAAATCTTCATTTGCACCAGGTTCTAAAGCGGCTGCACTTTATCTTGAAGAAGCTGGCGTACTCAAAGACCTAGAGAAACTTGGTTTTGGTATCGTGGCGTATGCATGTACTACGTGTAATGGTATGTCAGGTGCGCTTGATCCAATGATTCAACAAGAAATCATTGACCGTGATTTGTATGCGACAGCGGTACTTTCGGGTAACCGTAACTTCGATGGTCGTATCCATCCTTATGCAAAACAAGCGTTCTTGGCATCGCCTCCACTTGTGGTAGCGTATGCGATTGCAGGGACAATTCGTTTTGACATCGAAAAAGATTCATTGGGTACAGACAAAGACGGTAATCCAATTTACCTGAAAGATATCTGGCCATCTGATGCTGAAATCGATGCACTGGTAAAAGAAGCTGTGAAGCCTGAACAATTCCGCAAAGTCTACATTCCAATGTTTGACCTCGGTGAAGTTGAGCAAGCGGAAAGCCCACTTTACGACTGGCGTCCAATGAGTACTTACATCCGTCGTCCGCCGTATTGGGAAGGGGCGTTGGCTGCACCACGTACGTTGACCAACATGCGTCCGCTTGCAATTTTGGGTGATAACATCACGACTGACCATTTATCGCCTTCCAATGCGATCATGATGGATTCGGCTGCGGGTGAATACCTACACAAAATGGGCGTACCTGAAGAAGACTTCAACTCATACGCGACACATCGTGGTGACCATTTGACAGCACAACGTGCAACATTTGCCAACCCGAAATTGTTTAATGAAATGGTGGTTCGTTCTGACGGCACGATTAAACAAGGTTCAAAAGCGCGTGTAGAGCCTGAAGGCGAAGTGATGCGTATGTGGGAAGCGATTGAAACTTACATGAACCGTAAGCAACCGTTGATCATTGTTGCAGGTGCGGATTATGGTCAAGGTTCAAGCCGTGACTGGGCAGCGAAAGGTGTTCGTCTTGCAGGTGTTGAAGCGATCGTAGCTGAAGGCTTTGAGCGTATTCACCGTACTAACTTAGTGGGTATGGGCGTGTTACCGCTTGAGTTTAAACCAGGTGTGAACCGTAAAACGTTGAAGTTAGATGGTACTGAGTTGTATAGCGTGATTGGTAATATCTCACCGCGTTCGACTTTGACTTTAGTGATTGAGCGTTCAACTGCTGATGGTAAAGAAGAAATTCTTGAAGTGCCTGTAACTTGCCGCTTAGATACAGAAGAAGAAGTTTCTGTATATGAAGCGGGTGGTGTATTACAGCGCTTTGCACAAGACTTTTTAGAAGGTCAGGTGGCTTAAGACTTTAGCTAAAAGTAATTGATATTGTTTAAAAAAGACCCTATCTTGATGATGGGGTTTTTTACATCAGTTTTTTATGAAAAATATGTTCAAACAATATGATTATTTTTGTACGCCTGAGCAATATAAAAATATTTGGGAAAATGCATTATTTGTATTTGATACAAATACATTATTAAATTTATATCGTTATCAAGAAGAAACTAAAAATGAATTTTTACAAGTCCTTGATAAGATTTCAAATAGAATATGGATACCACACCATGTAGCTTTAGAGTTTCAGCGTAATAGGTTAATAGTTATATGCGAACAAAAAGAACTTTTTTCAAAAACTAAAAAAGCCTTAGGTATCGCTTCAAAAACATTAAGTGCAGAATTGGAGAAATTAAAACTTAATAAGAGGCATTCTCTGATAAAAGTAGATGATTTTAATAGAGATATTAATGAGTTGTTTACAAAATTTGAAGGTGAATTAGATACTTTAAAGTCTAGTCAACAGCACTTATCCAAAGCTGATAGTTTAAAGGAGAGATTAGAGTCATTATTTGAATTAAAAGTAGGTAATGCACCAAAAGATCAGAAAGAGGTAGATGATCTATATAAAGAGGCTGAAAATAGATATAAAAATAAGATTCCACCAGGTTATTTAGATAA
>OFDC01001070.1_pt1 | contig 15913 bp, 18 predicted proteins | sample 1520941 | NCBI WGS metagenome assembly OFDC01 (sample SAMEA94258168, study PRJEB24077) | hot springs metagenome | biome: Aquatic biome; feature: Water | place: India | collected 2012-12-06 | depth 5 m | reverse complement strand
ATTTTGTCTTCGATGTCTTGCAAGCGCTTGTAGGCCTGCTCGGGGGCACCTACCTCTTTGCCAGTACCGATCAGCAGCACCGTTACGGTTCGTTGTTCGGGCGTGGCGTAGGCCTTTTTATGCCCCAAATAATACGCCTGCACTTGATCTTCGGTGGGGACCTTGGCCACCACGGCATCCCGCTCTTTCACCGTGAAATAGGTGAAGGACCGTGGGGTGTAGTAGTCTTGATAAAGGGGCTGCACCATGGCTTTGGGCGCTTGTATGGTGGGAAACACGGCGTCGGCCAGCAGGGAGCGCGCGATGTCTTTTTTCATCATCTGCACAAACTGATGCTCCGACAAGCCCGAGACCTGCAGAAACCCTTTGAACCGCTCGGCGTCGAAGACACCATTATCCGCCGCAAATTCTTTGGCAATCACTGACTTGGCCACTTCGTCCGACACCTTTAAGTGGGCCTCGTCCACGAGGGTGTCGAGCACGCCGGCCTGGATGGTGGAGGCGAACACGTCCTCGTTCAGCGACTGCGTGGACACGCCGCTGGTCGAATCGGTGTCTTCCGCGGACTCCCATTCCACCGAGATGACGGTCACGTTGTCGCTCTTGGGCCCGCCGTTGCGCAGCGCCTGTTCCACCAGCTCCGGCACGGCGTCGGAGATGGGGCGGTCGGCAAGCTGCGCGGTGATCTCGGCGTCGCTGACGCTGCTCCACAGGCCGTCGGAGCACAGCAGCACCCGGTCACCCGGCTGCATCATCACCGGGCCGGCGGTGTCGATCACCGGCTTGCCGGGCGAACCCAGGCAGGTGAAGAGCACGTTGCGGTTGAAGCGCTCGCCGATGGGCACCACCTGCGACAGCGTCTCCTGCAGCTCGGTGTAGGAGTGGTCGCGCGTGCGGGCGATGAGCTTGTCACCTCGCACCAGGTACAGGCGCGAATCCCCACAGTGCGCCCAGTAGGCCGCGCTGCCCTGCAGCACGCAGGCCACCACGGTGGTGCGGGGGGTGTCGATGAGTGCGCGTTCGGTGGCGTAACGCAGCAACTGGTGGTGGCCGGCGATCACGGCCTCGTGCAGGAAGCGAAGGGGATCCTTCAGCTTGGGCTTGGCCTCGCGCTGGAACATCGCGGCCAACGTCTGCAAGGCGAGCTGCGACGCCACCTCGCCTTCCGGGTGGCCGCCCATGCCGTCGGCCAATGCGAACAGGCCGGAGTCCCGCGTGTAGCAGTAGCCCATGCGGTCTTCGTTCTTTTCGCGGCCGCCCCTGCGGCTGACCTGGTAGACGCTGAACCTCATCGAAACGGATCGCCTTCGTTGACGGGCAGCATGATGCAGTCAAAAGCACCACGCACCCGGGGCATCCCCCGATCCTCCCGTCGCGAGGTGTGAACCAATGACGACTTGTTCACGAACCGTTACACCGACGGCGTCCGGTCGGCGCGGCGATCAGGGCTTGGCGCCCGTCTTGAGGTTTTCCAGCTGCAGTTTCAGCCGCTCGCTGAAGCTCAGCTTGGTGTAGCGGCGCTCGGTCTCGCGCGCCAGCTCCTTCTGCAGGGCGAACACGCTCTGCGGGCGCGACAACGGGTCCAGCGACATGCACCACTCGGTCACCTCGATGAGGTTGTCCGAGTAGACGTTGCGCAGCCTCGACAGGCTGAGGGACAGCCGGTTCTTCTCCAGCCGCTGCGGCGCGTCGTTGGGCGGGTAGCCCTGCATGCAGGCGTAGATGCACGCGCCGATGGCGTAGATGTCCGTCCAGGGTCCGAGGGTGCCGTCGCGGCGGTACATCTCGGGCGCGGCAAAGCCCGGCGTGTACATCGGCCGGATGAAGTTGCCTTCCTTGCTCAGCACCTCGCGTGCCGCGCCGAAGTCCAGCAGCACGGCCTTGTTGTCGTTCGTGATGAAGATGTTGGCCGGCTTGATGTCCAGGTGCAGCATCTTGTGCTGGTGCACGATGCGCAGGCCGCGCAGGATCTCGTCGAAGAGGCTGCGGATGGTGGACTCGCGGAACACCTTGTCGCGCTTGAGGTCGCGCGCGGTGACGATGAAGTCCTGCAGGGTGTCGCCCTGCAGGTAGTTCATCACCATGTAGACGGTCTCGTTCTCGCGGAAGAAGTTGAGCACCGAGACCACGCTCGGGTGCGAGATCTGCGCGAGAGAGCGGCCCTCCTCGAAGAAGCTCTTGAGGCCCAAGCGGTACAGCGGCTGCTTCTCCGGCTTGACGCGCGGGGTGAGTTCGCCGGGAGAACGCTCGGCCAGGGACGAGGGGAGATATTCCTTCAGCGCCACCAGCCGGCGCTGCTCGTCTTCAGCGAGGTAGACCACGCCAAAACCACCCGCCGCCAGTTTCTTGATGATCTGGTAGCCGCCGACCACGGTGCCTGCTGGCAACGGGGCGGGTTTCGGCTTTGACATAATCGAATTTTGCTTTCTGAAAAGACAGCTCGATGGCAGTTTACAGCATGACCGGATACGCCAACGCCACCGTGGCGGGGGGTGCCATCGAGGACGGCGATGGCGAATCTACCGCGGCGCGCGGCAGCGGTGTCACCGTGGAAATCCGGTCCGTCAATGGACGATTCCTCGACCTCGCGTTCCGCCTGCCGGAGGACCTGCGGGGCCTGGAGCCGGCGCTGCGCGACCTGCTGGGCGCGGCCTTCAAGCGCGGCAAGATCGAGCTGCGCCTGGGCACCCAGCGCGAAGGCGACACGACCTGGCCGCAACCCACGCCGGAACAGCTCAACCGGCTGTCGCGCCTGGAAAGCACCGTCCAGGGCTGGCTGTCCAAGGCGGCCCCGCTCAGCGTGAACGAGGTGCTGCAGTGGTGCCGCAGCGGCGGGTCCGCCGAGCGGCTGGACGACGCGGCGCTGAAGGCCGCCCGGCAGGCCATCGCAGGCCTGCGCGAGGCGCGCGCGCGGGAAGGCGAGCGCCTGGTGCAGGTGCTGCAGGAGCGCATCGGCCGACTGCGCGAGCTGGCCGACCAGGCCGCCCCGCTCATCCCCCAGGTGGTGCAGAAGCAGCAGGAGCGCTTCCTGGAACGCTGGAAGGACGCCCTCGCCGCCTCGGGCGCCGCCAGCAGCGTGCCGGCCGAAGCGCTGCAGGAGCGGGCCTTGAACGAGGCCGCCGCCTTCGCCATCCGCATCGACGTGGCCGAGGAGCTCGCCCGCCTGCGCGCCCACCTCGATGAGATCAGCCGCCTGTTGAAGTCGGGCGGTGAACTCGGCAAGCGGCTGGATTTCCTCATCCAGGAACTGCACCGCGAGGCGAACACCCTGGGCTCGAAATCGGCCGCGCTCGAACTGACCAATATTTCCGTGGAGATGAAGGTCGCGATCGAGCAGATGCGCGAGCAGGTCCAGAATATTGAATGACCCCCCTGCGGCCTGCGGCCGCCCCCCTGTGAGGGGGGCAACACCGGTGGACCGGCAAAGCCGGATCCACGGCGTTCGATGGGGTGCGGCTGCTGGACGCAGCGCACACGCAACGCTGCGGTGTGGCCAGTTGAGCACTCGGTCACCGTCCCCGCTGCGCTTGAACTTTTACACTGAACCATGCAGACCCCCGGCAACCTGTTCGTCGTCGCAGCACCGTCGGGTGCAGGCAAGTCCAGCCTCGTCAAGGCGCTGCTGGAGCTCGACTCGCATCTCGACGTTTCCATCTCCCACACCACCCGCAAGCCGCGCGGCCAGGAGCAGAACGGCCGCGAGTACTGGTTCATCGACGAGGCGAGCTTCCGCACGATGATCGAGCGCGGGGAGTTCTTCGAGTGGGCCGAGGTGCACGGCAACCTCTACGGCACCAGCCGCCGCGCCATCGAGGACCGGCTGCAGCGCGGCGAGGATGTGGTGCTGGAGATCGACTTCCAGGGCGCGCTGCAGATCAAGAAGCTGTTCCCCGACGCGGTGCTGATCTTCATCCTGCCACCCAGTTACGAGGAACTGCTGCAGCGCCTGCAGCGCCGTGGCGAGGACCAGCCCGAGGTGATCGAGCAGCGCATGGCCAACGCCCGCCTGGAGGTCGCCCAGGCCCGGCACTTCGACTACGTTATAATCAACGGTCTTTTCGAGACGGCGCTTTTCGATCTGAAAACCGTCGTGCACTCCCAGCGCCTGACCTACGCCGCCCAACGCAAGGCGAAGTCCCAGGTCTTCCAGGCGCTGAACCTCCTGTAGCCCGTTGTCCCGGAAACGATCATGGCCCGCATCACCGTCGAAGACTGCCTGAACAAGATCCCGAACCGTTTCCAGCTCGTGCTCGCCGCCACCTACCGCGCGCGCATGCTGAGCCAGGGCCACACTCCCAAGGTCGAGGCCAAGAACAAGCCCGGCGTCACCGCCCTGCGCGAGATCGCCGACGGCCAGGTCGGCGTCGAGATGCTGCGCAAGGTCCCGGTCTGATCGGACCGGCCCGCATCGACATCAGAGATTCCACCCGCACGGGCGCCCTCGGGCGCCCGTCGTCGTTTCTGATCAAGCCCCGCCGCGGGGCTCGGATGTTCGGGCCTGCTAAATTCCCCTGATGGGCATCCGCTCCTTCGCCGCCGAACGCCTGCTCCCCGGCCTTCCCCGCTTCGGCAGCAGTGGCGGGGGCTCGACCTCCAGCGCCACTGACAAGGCCGAGGCCGCGTCCTTCGCGACCCTCACCGCCAAGCTCGACTACCTCGCCAAGTCCGACCTGAAGCGGGTGCGCGAGGCGTACAAGTTCGCCGACGAGGCGCACCTGGGCCAGTTCCGTGCCAGCGGCGAGCCCTACATCACCCATCCCATCGCGGTGGCCGGCCTGTGCGCCGACTGGAAGCTGGACGTGCAGGCCATCATGGCCGCGCTGATGCACGACGCGATGGAGGACTGCGGGGTCACCAAGACCGAGCTCATCGAGCGCTTCGGCGCGCAGACGGCCGACCTGGTCGATGGCCTGACCAAGCTGGACAAGCTGCGCTTCTCCACCAAGGAAGAATCGCAGGCGGAGTCCTTCCGCAAGATGCTGCTGGCGATGGCGCGCGATGTCCGCGTCATCCTCATCAAGCTCGCCGACCGCCTGCACAACATGCGCACCATGCAGGCGATGGCGCCGGAGAAGGCCCAGCGCATCGCCCGCGAGACGCTCGACATCTATGCGCCCATCGCCCACCGGCTGGGCCTGAACCAGACCTACCGCGAGCTGCAGGAGCTGTCGTTCCAGTTCCTGCACCCGTGGCGCCACGCGGCGCTGGTCAAGGCGGTGCAGAAGGCGCGCGGCTACCGGCGCGACATCGTCGAGCGGGTGCAGCGCGACGTGCAGAAGGCCTTCGCCGGCGCCAAGATGAAGGTGCACCTGAGCGGACGCGAGAAGACGCTGTTCTCCATCTACCGCAAGATGCGCGAGAAGCACACCAGCTTCGCGCAGGTCAACGACATCTTCGGCTTTCGCATCGTCGTCAACTCGCTGCCGGAGTGCTACCTTGCGCTGGGCGTGCTGCACCAGCTGTACAAGCCGGTGCCCGGCCGCTTCAAGGACTACATCGCCATCCCCAAGGCCAACGGCTACCAGTCGCTGCACACCACCCTGGTCAGTCCGCTGGGCACGCCGGTGGAGTTCCAGATCCGCACCGAGCCCATGCATGCGGTGGCCGAGAAGGGCATCGCCGCGCACTGGCTCTACAAGACCGGCGAGGATGGCGTCAGCGAGGCGCAGCGGCTGGGCTCGCTGTGGCTGCAAAGCCTGCTGGACATCCAGGACGAGACGCGCGACGCGACCGAGTTCCTGGAGCACGTGAAGATCGACCTCTTCCCGGACGCGGTCTACGTCTTCACGCCCAAGAGCAAGATCCTCGCGCTGCCGCGCGGCGCCACGCCGGTGGACTTCGCCTACGCCATCCACTCCGACATCGGCGACCACTGCGTCGCCGCCACGGTCAACGGCGAGCCGGTGGCGCTGCGCACCGAACTGCGTTCGGGCGACGTGGTGGAGGTGATGACCGCCTCCGGCGCGCGACCCAACCCGGCGTGGCTGAACTTCGTGCGCACAGGCCGTGCGCGCTCCAAGATCCGCCACTACCTCAAGAACATGGAGCAGGAGGAGTCCCAGGCACTCGGCGAAAAGCTGCTGGCCCAGGCGCTGCGTGCGGAGGGGCTGCGGCCGCCGAGCGCGGACCCGGCCGACGAGGCCGCCGTGGCACTGTGGTCGCAGCTCACCCGCTGGAGCGGCAACCGTCACCGCGCCGAGCTGCTGACCGACCTGGGGCTCGGCCGCAAGATCCCCAGCATCGTCGCCAAGCGCCTGGCGCAGCTGATGGCCGACGAGGGACAGCGCCCCGATGCGGTCACGCTGTCCCTGGGCCGGTATGCCGCCGACGATGCCGTGCCCTCGCAGGGCCTGGTGGTGGTCGATGGCAGCGAAGGCGCCTCGGTGCGCCTGGCCACCTGCTGCCGGCCCATCCCTGGCGACCAGATCGTGGGCTACCTCGGCCGAGGCGAGGGCCTGCTGGTGCACACCGCCGACTGCTCCACCGGCAAGCGGCTGTTCGAGCGCGACAGCGAACACTGGATGCACGTCGAATGGGCCGAGGAACTCACCCGCCCCTTCGAGGCATCGGTGCAGGTGCTGGTGCGCAACGGCAAGGGCGTGCTGGCCCGCGTGGCGCAGGCGGTCAGCGCGGCCGAGGCCGACATCACCCACATCGACATGGGCGAGGAACGCGCGACCGAGACCACCGAGATCAAGCTGCTGGTCAGCGTGCGCGACCGGCTGCACCTGGCCGACGTGCTGCGCACGCTCAAGCGTGCGCCGTCGGTGCTGAAGGTGCAGCGCATGAAGCCATAGGGTGTTGGCCCCCCGGGCCGGGTACCGCGGGGCCAGCCGACACGGGGTGCCTTCGTTCCAGACAGGCCCCGATTCAGGCTCCGTCCCCCGGCGGTGAGGGGTAGCGCACCTCCAGCACCTCCAGCGTGTCCAGCCCCCCAGGCGTCATCAGCTGCACCTCGTCGCCCTCGCGGGCCTTGAGCAGGGCGCGGGCGATGGGCGCGATCCAGCTGACCTCGCCCTGCAGGCTGTCGGCCTCGTCGATGCCCTTGATGGTGATGGTGCGTTCCTCGCCCTTGCTGTTCGCGTAGGTGACGGTGGCGCCGAAGAAGATCTGGTCGCTGCCGTGGTGGGCCGAGGGGTCGGCCACCTCGGCGATGTCCAGCCGCTTGGTGAGGAAGCGGATGCGCCGGTCGATCTCGCGCAGGCGCTTCTTGCCGTAGAGGTAGTCGCCGTTCTCGGAGCGGTCGCCGTTCTTGGCTGCCCACGAGACGACCTCGACCACCTTCGGACGCTCCTCGTCGATGAGCTGAATCAGTTCGGCACGCAGACGCTGGTAGCCCTGCGGCGTCATGTAGTTCTTCGTGCCCTGGGGCAGCGGCGGCAAGCCACCGACGTCGTCGTCGTCGTCGCCGTCGCCCTCGGGCTCCTTCGTGAAGGCCTTGCTCATGCGGCGGATGTTAGTCCGCCAGGCGCCGCACGACGTCCTCGGCGATGGCCAGGCTGCTGGTCAGCCCCGGCGACTCGATGCCGAACAGGTTCACCAGCCCGGGCACGCCATGCTGCCCCGGGCCGTCGATGCGGAAGTCCGGCGGCGGCTCGCCGGGGCCGTGGATCTTCGGCCGCACGCCGGCGTACGCGGGCTGCAGCGCGCCGTCGGGCAGGCCCGGCCAGTAGCGCCGCACCGCCTCGTAGAACACCTCCCCGCGGCGCGGGTCGACGGTGTAGTCGATCTGCTCGCTGGCGATCCCCTCGGGCAGCCATTGCGCGTCGGGGCCGAACCGCGCCTGCCCGCCCAGGTCCAGCGTCAGATGCACCCCCAGCCAGGCCCCCTCGTGCATCGGGTACACGAGGTGGGAGAACGGCGAGCGACCGGCGAGCGAGAAGTAGCTGCCCTTGCTGAAGCGGGCGACGGGCACCTGCTCCGGCGCGAGGCCCTGCAGCCGGGCGGCCACCCGCGGCGAGTCCAGCCCGGCGGCATTGACCACGCTGCGCGCCAGCACCGTGGTCGAGCCCTCGCCGCCCACGTCCAGCTCGATGCCCCCGGGCGTCACGCGGCCGGCCATCACCGGGCTGTCGAACGCGATCATGGCGCCATCCCGCTCGGCATCGCCCTGCAGCGCGAGCATCAGGCCGTGGCTGTCGACGATGCCGGTCGAGGGCGAATGGAGCGCCGCCACGCAGGACAGCTGCGGCTCCATCGCCTGCGCCTCCTGGCGCGACAGCCACACCACGTCGTCCACGCCGTTGGCGCGCGCCTGTGCCTGCAATGCCCGCAGGCCGTCGAGCTGTCCCTCGTGCGTGGCCACCACCAGCTTGCCGCAGCGACGGTGCGCGATGCCGCGTTCGGCGCAGTAGGCGTACAGCAGCGCCTTGCCACGCACGCACAGCCGCGCCTTCAGCGAGCCGGTGGGGTAGTACAGGCCGCCATGGATGACCTCGCTGTTGCGCGAGCTGGCGCCGGTGCCGATGGCCCGCGCCGCCTCCAGCACCACCACCTCGCGCCCCTGCGCGGCCAGGACCCGCGCGACGGCCAGGCCGACGACGCCGGCGCCGATGACGACGGCGTCGATGCGGTCCATGTCAGGCGGCCACCGGCGGCACCACCGGCTTGCCCTTGAGCGTGTAGCTGCGACCGCGGAACAGCGCCACCCGCTCGCCGCGCTGGTTGCTCACCTCGATGTCGTACACGCCGGTGCGCCCGGCCTTGTTGGACTCCTCGGCGCGCGCCGTCAGCACGTCGCCCTCGCGCCCCGGCGCCACGATGTCGACGCTGAAGCCCGAGGCGACGGTCAGTTCGTTGTACGAGTTGCAGGCGAAGGCGAAGGCCGAATCGGCCAGCGTGGTGATGAGCCCGCCATGGCAGATGCCGAAGCCGTTGAGCATGTCGCGTCGCACCGTCATGGTGGCCACGCAGCGGCCGCGCCCGACCTCGACGATGTCGATGCCCAGGCTGCGGCTGGCGTGGTCGTCCTTGAACATCGCGTCGCGCACCGCCTCGACGCTCACCTCGGGAGTGCGGTCGGTGTCAGCCACGCAGCCGCTCCTTCGCGAAGTGGGCGCGCAGCAGGCGCGGCGAGCGGCGGTAGCGCGCGTCGCCGTAGTGGCGGTGCAGGTGTTCCAGCACGCGCACCACGCGGCTGGGGCCGAGGGCATCCGCCCAGGCCAGCGGGCCCATGGGATAGGCGGTGCCGAGCACCATCGCGATGTCGATGTCGTCGGCGCGTGCGCCGCTCCAGGCCATCACGTCGGCGGCTTCGTTGGCCAGGCCGCAGACGATGCGCATCACCGCCAGGCCGGCGACGTCGTCCAGGCGCAGCAGCTCGATGCCGGCCGGCTGCAGCAGCGCCGCCAGCGTGGGCAGGTGGCCTTCCGCGCCCGGGCTGGCCGCCGCGCCCAGCACGGTGGCGGTGCTGAAGTCGCGCGCCAGGTCCAGCAGCAGCGTGGGCCCGTCCTCGGCCGCCCGCTCGGCGGCGGTGCGGCCGTCGGTCAGCGCGACGCGGGCCTCGCCCAACTGCAGCACCTCGGCAGGCAGCGAGGGATCGGTCTCCACCGCCACGCCGGCGCCGCGCAGGCGCTCGGTCAGCGGGGTGAGCAGGCCGGCCTCGCTGGGCACGCGCAGCGTGGGCGCATGGCCCACCGGCGACAGGCCCACCGCCTGCGGCTTCTTGGCGGTGGGACGGTAGTCGTAGAACCCGCGCCCGCTCTTGCGGCCGAAGTGGCCGGCACGGGCCAGCTCCTGCTGGATCAGGTTGGGCGCATAGCGGGCGTCGTACTGGGTCGCGGCCCAGACGGACTCGGTCACCGACAGGTTCACTTCCACGCCGATGAGGTCGATCAGCTCGAAGGGGCCGAGGGAGAAGCCGCCGGCCTCGCGCATGAGGCGGTCGATGGCCTCCAGCGGCGCCAGGCGCTCGGCCAGCAGCCGCAGGCCCTCCGCGTAGTACGGCCGGGCCACGCGGTTGACGATGAAGCCCGGCGCGTTCGGCGCTTCCACCGGCGTCTTGCCCCAGGCCTTGGACAGCGCCTGCAACTCGCCCACCAGGGCGGGGTCGGTCTCGATGCCGCGGATGATCTCCACCAGCTTCATGCGCGGGGCCGGATTGAAGAAGTGCAGCCCGACGACGCGCTGCGGATGGGGCAGCCCCTGGGCGATGGCGGTGATGGAGATCGAGGAGGTGTTGGTCGCCAGCACCGCGGTCTCGTCGAGCACCGCGGCGAGCTGGCGGAACAGCGCCTGCTTGGGCTCCAGCCGCTCGACGATGGCCTCGATGACCAGGCCGCAGCCTTCCAGCGCGTCCACGCTGGGGGCCACGCTCAGGCGGCCAAGGATGGCGTCGCGCGCGGCCGCCCACTCGGCGTCGCCCCACTCCGACAGGCGCCCGAAGCCGCCGCCGCCCTTCAGGTGGCCGCCGCCGTCGAGCCGCCGGCCGGCAAGGCGTGACCGGTATGACCGACACCCCGTCCCCCTGCCCCGACACCCTGCGAATCCAGGCGAACGCCGCCGACGCCGTGCTCCCCCTTGCCGTGTTCGGCCGCGACTTCTCCCGCAAGGTGCTGGACGCGCTGGACGGCGACGGCATCACCGGGGACCTGTCGCCGCTGCTGCGGCACATGGCGACCGCGGCGAACACGTGGGCCGGCAACGCCCATCGCGCCACGGAGGAACTGGCGCGCACCAAGCGGGCGCTGGCCGACGTGCTGGACACGGCGGAGATCCTGGCACGGCTCGTGGTCGAGCTGGGCGGGACGCCGGAGCTGGTGCCCACGGCGACCGCCCCCGCCGCCCTGCGCCTGGTCGCCAACAGCAACGCCGCCGGCGCGGCGTAGGGGCCAGCCCGGCCGGCAACCCGCCCAAGGAAGGAAGCCCAGATGGACACGCTGTTGAAGGTCGCCGGGTGGGTGCTGGCCGTCGCCGGGATCGTCGTCACCCTGACCCTCTGGCCGCGCGACGGCTTCAAGTACGACGCGTGCGGCTGGACGGTGCGGCCGGGCTGGACGGAGTGCCTGCGCACCGCGGAAGGCGCCGCGCCGATGATGAAGGCAACCGCCGTCGCGGCCGGGGTGAGCACGGTTCTGTTCGGGCTGTTGCTGGGGGCCGCGGGGGTGCTGCTGACGCGTTCCAGGCGGCAGGGGGAGGCGCTGGCCGAACTGAAAGAGTCGGTCTACCTCATGCGGCAGGGCTATTACCGGGAGCCGCGCGACGACGTGCGGTAGGGTCTCCGCAGAACTGCGGAACCCCCTGCGCAGGATCGCGCATGCCCCCAACGTTGGGGCCATGTTCCCCGTCGCCTCAATTTTGAGGGCATGCTCCCCTGCCCGTCGCCTGGATTTTCAGGGCACGGGGTGCACGCCTGTCGGCTGGATTTTCAGCGCATGGGGTGCCTTGGCTTTCCAAGGGGGTTGGTCGGAAAGCCGGCTGGCTTCGCACCCGCCGACGGAAGGAGATCTACGAGGCGTTGCATCCGGAGACGCGGCAGCACGTTGCCGGAGCAGAGGCCAAGCATCGCGGTGCAAGCGACAAATTGTCGTTCTGCCAAGACACGGCAGCCAAGACCGGTGTGGACCGCCGCACCGTGGAGCGCGACGCCGCCCGCGGGGGCGCGTGAACGCAAAATTGCGTTCTCGGTTGCCGGCCGGTTTTTTCCCAATCGGGGGAAAGCCCGGTCAGTCGCCGGGGCATGCCCCACCGCGGTGCGAACCGGCGCACAACTGCGCTGGTCTCCGGGTGGATCGCTGAGCGCAATTTTGCGTTCTGTGGAGCGGGCGCACGCAGCTATTCCGTCAATGAGTTCGGTCCCGCATCTGCGCCTTCAACCATTCATCTGCCGCGGCGTGGTAGAGGTGCGCCTTGGAATTGCGCGTCATAAACTCAACGTCAATGGGCACTGGCGCTCCATGATGTATGTCAGCCAACATGGTGCCTATCGTCTCAATGATTTCTGCTCGGTCTTTTCCTTCGAGAGCATTTAGCCACGAGAACAAAGCAGACGCCGCGCCAAGCGCCATTTCCATATTTGACGCTCGCATTTGTGCTTGAAGGTCAACTAGAAACAGTGTCGTTTTGTGTTCGATGACTTCATCATCAAGCGTCGGATCTATCGACATGGGGCACTCCTAGGCAGAGTTCGGGTGTGAACCGCTTCTTGCGCCATTGGCGCCCCTGCCTTGCCGAGCCGTGCCCAGCCGTGCCATGCCCGCCTAGCGAGGGCATGTACCAGATGCGACGAAGCGGTGCCGCACTGGACGATGAAAAGCTATGCCGTCGCCGCCCCGAAGTCAACCGCCCGCGCCGACGCCCTTCCTCAATCGCCCCCCCTCCCCGCCGCCGTTCTCCGCGATGAACTCGACACCGGCCGACTCCAGGGCGGAGCGGACAGCCCGCACGTTGTTCCGCATGCCGGTAGCCGGTCCCGTCTCCGCTTCCATCCGCCGAAGCGTCGGAACCGAGATCCCCGACGCCGTGGCAAGGTCAGACTGCTGCATTCCGACAAGCGCGCGCGCCGCTGCGATCTGACGCCCGGTAACGTGATCGGTATCGCTCACGATGACGCATTCCTATTGACAAAGCGATTGCGGTGAGCGAAAGCTATCACCGTAGCCGTTACCAATCAACCGCAATCGCCTTTGGAGGCACCCCAATGCGCAGTTTCCGCGCCACACCCCGACTCACGCCGCGCTTCCCCCGCCGGCCGGTCTCCGCCGACTTCGCCGCGGCGCTGAACATGACGGCGGCGAAGCAGGCGGCGGCGCGGAAGAAGCGCGCGGAGGAGCTGCGCCGGGACCTGCCCTTCTGGCGCCGCGAGGAGCAGGCCGCGCAGCAGTGGCGGCGCTCGCACGCGGCGCCGGTCGCCGTCGCCCGCGCCGCCGGCCTCCGCGGTGAAGGAGCCGGTCGAGGCGCTGATCGCTGCTCCAAGGCGCTATCCACGGACGGTCGCGGACGAGGCGCGTGCGCCGCAGCCCACGTCGCGGGTCACGACCGCGACCGCCGCGGCCGCGCCGTCGAGGGGAAGCAGGACCCCTGGCAGGCGGCGCTCCGTCGCCGGCTGAGTGTCGTGAGCCGTCTCCGTGAGGATGGGGCTGCGCTGTCGTGCCGACCAGCCGGATCGTGCGGGCAGGACGCTCATCGCCGGACGAGCCCCTCCACCAGCTGTTCGAAGCGAGCCACCGTCGCGGAGGATGCGGCGCCGGTGAGCTGACGCGGACCGGCGAGCGCCGCGGACCGCAGCCTGGCCTCGAGCTGTGCGGCGTCATGGGCCGTGGCGACCATCTCGGTGCGCTCGAGGAAGCGGGCGAAGCGCAGCTGGTGGTCGTCGACGTGCTCGCCGAGGCGCGGGTCCCGGGGCACGACCACCGGGACGTGCCCGTGGCTCCGGGCGTCCATGATCGAGCCGGGCCCTGCGTGGGTCACCACGGCACTGGCCCGACGGAGGAGCTCATCGAGGGCTGCGCAGTCCAGCATCGCCTCGCCGGCGAGACCCTCGGGCAGCGGCGTGTACCCGTGCTGGACCTGGAAGCGCAGGTCGGTCCGCGACTGCAGCTCGCCCACCCACCGCAGCAGACGGTCGAAGCGGTGGTGGTCGGTGCCGAGGAAGACCGCGACCGTCGGCCTCTCCCCTGGGGTCACCACAGCTCACCCAGCAGCACCGAGGACCGGTAGAGCTGTTGCTGCTCGGCCCACTGCACGAAGAAGAGGTCGGAGACCGGACGGCACAGCCGGCCGGTCAGCGTGCGCGTCTCGATCCGGTCGTAGACCTCGAGATAGACCGTCGCCGAGCGGGCGCGGCGACGCATCCAGAAGTAGGGCACCGCGACCCCCGCGCCCGTCGACACGATCAGGTCCGGCCCGTAGGCCGCCAGCACGCGCCGGGCCTGGATCGCGTTGCGCGCCAGGTTGCGGGCGCTGCGTGTCGTGGGGTGGTACGCCCAGGTGACGTCCTCACCCTGCAGCTTGTCGGCCGCGTCGGCGGTGTCGAAGGTCACCCAGTGCCGATCGTGCTTCTCCCACCAGGGGCGCAGACACATCAGCTGCGCCAGGTGACCTCCCGACGACGAGACCAAGAGCAGACGCATGGGAGGTGACTCCTCAGGAGAGCAGCGGTGATCTCCTGACCCTAGGTGGGTCCCAGCGGTACGACATGCCTCAAATGGTGCATAGGAGCAGGGGATTCTCGCCCTGTCAGTCCTCCGGGGGCCGCCAGCCCACCTTGTAGGCGGCACCCACTGCGGACAGCTGGGAGTTGGTGTCCATCTTCGCGAGGATGGCCTTCACCTGAGTGCGGACGGTCGCCTCGGAGACGACCGACCGACGTGCGATCTCGCGGACCTGGTGACCGTGCATCAGGTCGCCCAGGATCTCCATCTCGCGACGGGTCAGGCGCTCGAGACGCTCGCGGATCTCCTGCAGCTGGACGAGCTCGGTGGCTGCCAGCTCCATGAGGGCGGACCGCTCGTCCGGCGCCATGAGGACGAGTCCGTCGGCGGCGCGGCGGACGCACGACATCACCTCGTCGAGCGGACACGACTTCGGCAGCACCGTCTTGGCCCCGCGACGCAAGCAGTTCCCCCAGCGCACCCGGTCGGCGCTGCCGGTCACGACGACGACCGAGACGCCGGTGGCCGCCAGCGGGTCGATGATCCGGAGGCCGTCGCCGATGTGGCCCAGGTCCAGGTCGAGCAGCACCACGCGTGGCTCGGTGCGCAGTGTCGCCGCCAGGACGCTGGCGAGCGAGGAGTGGTTCGCGGTCAGGTCGACGCGACGGACGGTGTAGCCCTCCGACCTCAACGAGATGGCGAGCGACTCCGCGAAGAGTGCGTGGTCGTCGATGATGGTGATGCGGGTCCCCCGCGGCTCGGCGGTCATCCCGCGAGATCCCGTCGCGAGTCGGATGAAGCACCGGGGAGCTGCTCAGGGGAGATCGGTGCCCCAAGTCCCGGGGCGTCTCCGACCGGGATCGCGGGAAGGGTGAGGCGGAAGGTGGTCGCTGCGCCTGCCTCGTCCGTCAGCTCGAGCTGTCCGCCGTACTCGACGGCGAGTCGGCGAGCGCGCTGCAGCCCGATGCCGTACCCCACGGAGCCGGGTCCGCGCACGCCCCAGCCGAACAGGAGGTCGCGTACCTCGGGGGCGACGCCGGGGCCCTGGTCGGAGACCTCGATCCTGGCCGCGCCGTCCACCTCCTCCGAGACGATCCTGGTGCCCCGCCCCAGACCGTGGCGGAAGGCGTTGTTCAGCAGGACGTTGACCATCTCGGCAAGGTCGTCGCGCCGGGCGACCACGCCGTGACCCCGTGGCTGCCAGTCCACCTCGTGACCGAGCGCGCGCTGCGCGACCACCAGCGGTCCGATCACCTCGTCCACCGCGAGCCGGTCCGGGCCGCTGGTCTCCGGCGTGAGACTGCGCCCCAGACGGGCGGCCTCCACGTCCACCATGTGCTCCAGGGCGGTTCTCTGCGCAGGCGGGACGTGGCCGCGGGCCAGCAGGTGGACCCCGGCCACGATGCCGGCCGTCGCCGCCCTGACCTCGTGCGCCACCTCCTGGTCGTGACGCACCGTTGCCTCCGCCTGCGACGCCCGCTCGGCGTAGGCCAGGGACTCGGTCGTGGTCTCGAAGAGGGAGTGACGCAGGAGATCGGTCGCGGCGGTCAGCGTGAGCGCGCTGAACGTCACGACGCCGACGATCGCCGCCGGCGACGACGTGAAGATCCGTTTTCTCTCGCTCGAAGTGCAGGATAATTTCGGCTTTAAAATCTTTAAGGACGGCGAATCCACCTTCCAAGGTAAGGCCGCGGTGGATCTCGTGATGAAGGCGAGCGGCTTCTTCGTGGCGCTCGCGGCCCCCTCCTTCAAGCTCACGGTGGAAAAGGATGCGCCTCATCGCATCTTGAAGATGGAAGGCCGGCTGCCGGACTCGCTCATCG
>OFDC01001068.1_pt1 | contig 15947 bp, 17 predicted proteins | sample 1520941 | NCBI WGS metagenome assembly OFDC01 (sample SAMEA94258168, study PRJEB24077) | hot springs metagenome | biome: Aquatic biome; feature: Water | place: India | collected 2012-12-06 | depth 5 m | reverse complement strand
ACCCCCTCGGGGCGATCTCGGGCTGCGTCGAGCTCGTGCGCGAGACCGCCCGCCTCGACGACGAGGAGCGCGCGCTGCTGCGCACCGTGCTCGCCGACGTCGCCCGGCTCAACAACCTCGTCACCGACATGCTGCAGTTCGCGCGCCCCCGCCCGCCCGACCTGCACCCGCAGGACCTCGTCGCCCTCGCCCGCGACGTCGTCGCCCTCGCCCGCACCTCCGACGGCGCCGAGTCGAAGGTCGGCATCACCCTCGACGGCGACCGCAGCGTCGAGGCCGAGGTCGACTCGGGGCAGATCAAGCAGGTGCTCTGGAACCTCCTGCGCAACGCCGCGCAGGTGTCGCGCCCCGGCACCGAGGTGCGCATCGTGGTCCGGCAGGTCGGCGAGCGCGCCGCGATCGAGGTGCACGACAGCGGGCCCGGCGTGCCCGAGGAGCTGCGCGCGCGGATCTTCGAGGCCTGCGGGCCCTTCTTGCCTTCGGTCACTTCGAACTCGACGCGCTGGGCCTCGGCCAGGCTCTTGAAGCCATTGCCCTGGATCTCGCTGAAGTGAGCGAAGAGGTCCTTGCCGCCGCCGTCCGGGGTGATGAAGCCGTAGCCCTTGCCGTCGTCGAACCACTTCACGATGCCGGTCTGAGTCGTCATATTGATTTCCTTCCAAAAAAGTTGCGCAGCGAACAGCCGCTGCGGCGCAGAGCAGCCAAGCAAATCAATGACGGGGGGATTCGACCGGAACCTGCCGAGGGCGGCAGAAAACAGAAGAGACCTCGAAACGACGGTCTTGGGGCATGTCCACGGCGCGCATGATAGCCGCAACGGGCATCACTCGGCCGGGGCAGTGGCATTCGCGACACCCGCGGCGTGCGCAATCAGGGCGTAGGAGCGGCGTCGCACGGCCGGGTCGAAGGCCCAGGTGTTGATGACGATCTCGTCGAGCTCCAGTTCGGCGGCCAGCGCGCGCAGCTGCGACACCACCTGCGCCCCAGTGCCCACGAAGGCACGACCCCGCATGGCCTCGACCATCGGCATCTCCGCGGGCGTGAAGCCAGCGGCGGCGATCTCGTCGGGGTCGCGCAGGGCCTGCAGCACGCCGCGCTGCCGGTCGCAGCGCCAGCGCTCGCGGCTGAGCGCGTGGTGGCGGGCCTCGGCTTCGGTGTCGGCGGCCAGTGCCCAGACGCAGATCGTTGCCTGTGGCCGGGGATGACGCGCGCTCGGCCGGTACAGCGTGCGGTACAGCTCCAGCGCCTGCTCCACGCCCTGTCCGTCCACGAAGAAGTAGGCATAGGCGTAGGGCAGGCCCAGGTGCGCGGCCAGCTGGGCGCCGTAGTCGCTGCTGCCCAGCATCCACACCTCGGGGGCGTGGGGGCCGCGGGGGTGGGCTGTCAGTCCCTGGTGGGTGGGCCGGGAGGTCCAGGCGATGAGGTCGGCCACTTGCTGCGGGAACTGCTCGGCGGCGCGATGGGCGTTGGGGTTGAGGGCCAGCGCAGTGCGCATGTCGCCGCCTGGGGCGCGGCCCACGCCGAGGTCGATGCGGCCGGGGGCCAGGGCTTCGAGCACGCGGAACTGCTCGGCCACCTTGTAGGCGCTGTAGTGGGGCAGCATGACGCCCGCACTGCCCAGGCGGATGCGTTGCGTGCGCGCGGCGATGGCGGCCAGCATGAGCTCCGGCGCGGAGCCGATGATGGTGGGCAGGTTGTGGTGCTCGCTGCACCAGAAGCGGTGGTAGCCCAGGGCCTCGGCCTGCACCGCGAGGTCGACGGTGTCGCGGATGGCCTCGTCTTCGCCGCGCCCGGACAGCGCGACGGATTGATCCAGAACGGAAAGTCTCATGCCGTCGCAGTGTGCCGGGGATGCCTCGGGGTCGCCGGCCGCATGGGGACAAGAGCCAGACGCGGCAGGGGCCACTGCCGTGCGGTCCCCGGCAGTCAGTGACGTGGCAGCGTGTCCAGGAAGGCGTCGATGGCCTCGACCGTCTCCTTCGGCGCACTGATGTGCGGGCAGTGGCCGGTGGCCTGGAGCACGGTGAGCCGGCTGCCCGCGATGTGCTCGCGCATGTAGTCGCCCACGCTGCGCGGCGCGAGAGGGTCGTCGCTGCATTGCAGCAGCAGGGTGGGCAGCTTGAGCTTGGACAACTCGTCGCGGATGTCGCTGAGGAAGGTGACGCGCGCGAAATGCGGTGCCAGCGCCGGGTGGGCCCGGCAGAAACTCTCGGTGAGCTCCTGCTGCAGGTCGCGATCGGTGCCGCTGCCCATGATGAGGGGCGCCATCTGCTGCGCCCAGGCCAGGTAGTCGGCATCGAGCGACTCGATCACCTGCGCGATGCCTTCCTTGCTGAAGCCGCCGCGGTAATCCCCGTCGTCGATGAAACTCGGCGAGGGTGCCACCAGCACCAGCGCGCGGAAGGCCTTGGGCCGCATCACCGCTGCCACCACCGCAGCCGAGGCGCCGATGGAGTGGCCGATGAGCACGGGGCGCTCCAGGCGGGAGGCTTCGGCCACGTCGAGGATGTCCTGCGCATGGCCGCGCAGGTGGGCATGGCGCTCGAAGTCGTAGCTCGACGGCGGCGAGGCCCCGTACCCCGCCAGGTCCATCAGCACGAGGCGATGATGTCCGGCCAGCGACGGGGCGATGCGGCGCCAGACCGACTGGTCGCAGCCGTAGCCGTGCACCATGAGGAGGGCGGGATCGCCCTCGCCCTCGAAGTGCACGTTGTGCCGCTTCAGGATGGCCGTGGCCGCCGGCGGCACCACGTCAGACAGCGACGACAGGCCGCCTGACATGCGCTGCCAGGCCAGGGGCGCGCGGAAGCTGTACCCCACGCGCGAGACCGACTGGATGGGGGCCATGGCACAGCCGGCCTGCTCGATGCGCCGGCGCAGCCGGTACACGGTGGCGTGCAACGCGTTGTCCATGGACGGATCGGTGCTGCCCCACAGCCGCTGCATCATCTGGCCGCGCGGCACCGGCTGGCCCTGCGCCTCGGCGAAGCAGCGCATCACCTGCAGCTCGCTCTCGCTCAGCGACACCTCCTGGCCGCCTGGGGCGGACAGGAGGGCCCGGGCGTCGTCGAGGATCCAGGCGGGCTCCACCACCGGACCGGGCCGGGTGCGGCGCTGCACCGCGCGCAACGCGGCGTTGATCTGCTCGCCCGTGGCCTGGGGGCCCAGGAGCATGTCGGCGCCGGTGTCCAGCGCCCGCACCATGTCGTCGTCCTCGCCGAGCGCGATGACACCGGCCTGGCTGCGCCGCCGGATCAGGCGCACCAGGTCGAGGCCGCTGACGCCCGGCTGCCGGACGGCCACCACATACAGGTCGTAGTCGAAGGCCGAGGGCGAGAGCAGGAACTCGTCGCTGTCCTCGAAGACCACCGGCGGAGCGACCCAGCCGTCATGCGGCGGCGGGCCGGAGCCGATCCAGGCCAGTCGGGCGGCGGCGGCGGGGGTGGCGTCGGACGGCACTGAGGAGGCGGAAGTCGAGACAGCGTCGAGGATAGGGGATTTCAAGAACGTGACTCTGCAGAAAAGCACCAATGCCGCGCAAGGCGGAACCAGGGAATGGATTCAGGCCGGCGGCCCCGACGGGGCGGCCAGGAGGGCGGCGAGGTCGACGGACTGGATGGCGCCGACGGCGGCCTCCCAGCGGCCTTCGGCGCACAAGCCCTGCTGGCCGGCGGCCTCCCACGCCTGCAGGGCGGCATCGAGGCAGGCGAGCTGGACGCGTCGCGCGAGCGCTTGCGGCTCACGAGGATCGTGCGAGTCGGTCATGCGATGCCGGGTCGGGCAGGCTCGCTGTCGTCGTCTTGTGCGGTGCAGGCGGCCGGCGACGAGGACGGCTGGCCAGCGGACTGGCGCGCCTGCCAGGCCACCAGCTCCACCCGGTAGCGCTCCCGTTCCTGCTGGTACCAGTCCCAGATGCAGGGGTCGCAGCCGCTGCCGCAGCAGGCGCTGTCGTCCGGCGCGGTGGGGGGCACGGGGGCGGGGTCGTGCGACGCGGTCGACGTCAAGTCCATCCTCGGGTCCATGGGCGCGTCAGCGGGCCGGTTTCAGCCGCAGCACCCTCCCGGCCCGGCTGTCCGTCACCACGTACACCAGTCCGTCCGGGCCCTGTCGCACGTCGCGGATGCGCTCGCCGAGTTCGGCGAGGTAGCGGCTTTCGCCGACCACGCGTCCGTCCTTCATCTGAAGGCGCGCGAGGTGGGTCCTGGCCAGCGCGCCGACCAGCAGGTCGCCCTTCCACTGCGGGAACGCGTCGCCGGTGTAGAACACCATGCCGGACGGTGCAATCGACGGGTCGAAGAAATGCACCGGCTGTTCCATGCCGGCGGCGCTGCTGCCGGTGCCGATCTTGGCGCCGGAGTAGTCGACGCCGTAGGTGATGACAGGCCAACCATAGTTGCGTCCCGGCAGCACCCGGTTGATCTCGTCTCCGCCTCGGGCACCGTGCTCGGCGGTCCACAGCTCACCGGTCGACGGGTGCAGGGCAGCGCCCTGGGCGTTGCGGTGGCCCAGGCTCCAGATCTCCGGACGTGCGCCGTCCTTGCCGACGAAGGGGTTGTCCTTGGGGATGGCGCCGTCCCGCTCGATGCGCACCACCTTGCCGATGGTGCTCGTGAGGTCCTGCACCCGCGGCCGCTCGTTGAAGCGGTCCCCCTGGGTGATGAACAGTCGACCGTCGCGGCCGAAGACCAGACGCGAGCCGAAGTGGTTCCCGCCGCTCACCTTGGGCACCTGGCGGTAGATGACCTGCAGGTTCTCCAGTGCCTGGCCCTTGAGCGTGCCGCGGGCCACCGCCGTCCCGGCGCCGCCCTCGCCGGGTTCGGCGTAGGACAGGTAGACGAGCTGGTTGCGGGCGAACTCGGGGTCCAGGGCGACATCGAGCAGGCCGCCCTGGCCGCGCGCCGCGACGGCAGGCACCCCCTGCACAGGCGGCGAGAGCGTCCCATCGCGACCGACGATGCGCAGGCGGCCCGGCCGCTCCGTGACGAGCAGCCGCCCGTCGGGCAGGAAGGCCAGGGCCCAAGGATGCTCGAGCCCCTCCGCGACGGTCTCCACCGCCACCTTGTCGGCATCCGGGGCGGCGGTGGCCTGGGGGAACTGCGACGGCGTCTGGGAGTTCGCCTGCAGGGGCAGGCCCAGGCCGGCAGCGAGGAGGACACCCACGACGGTGGCGCGTCGGGCGGCTTTCGGACGAGGAGTCATGGTCATCCGGCAAGAGGCGGGAAGGGGCGAACTGTAAGCCAAGGCGGCAACAGGACAGGCGATGGGAATTCGGGGCTCCGGCCCGCGGCAATCGTGAATTGCGCACGCTCACGGCGCGAGTGCGACCCGTAAGTCGCAAGACAACCTCAGAATGGCGTCAGACCTGACTTGGAGTTTCATGTCTGTCGCATCTCCCGCTGACCCTCACGCTGCCCCAGGGCCGCAGGCGGACCGTCTCGCCTGGATCGGTCACGCCAACGCCGCCGTGCCTGGACTGGCCCGGCAGCTGCATGTGTTCGAGGACAGTGATGATTTCCTGCTGTGCTCGGACCCGGCCGCCCATGACATGTTCATCGTGGGCCTTCAACAGCGCGGCATGTCGGGCCTGTCCTTGCTGAAAGTGCTGCGCCGCGCTCGCCCGTGCGCCCCGCTCATCGCCTTGGACGACCCGGTGCAGGGCGACTTCGTGGGAGCGCTGGAAGCGGGCGCGGACATGGTGCTGCGCCCGTTCTCGCCGCCGGACCACCTGCGGGCCGCCATCGCATCCCTTCGCCGTCGCTGTCCGGACCCGTCACGCTCGGGACCATGGCGACTGCACGACTGCCTTGCGCTGGTCTCGCCGTGCGGCGTGCAACTGGGCTTGTCGACGGGGGAGTCACGCCTGCTGTCGATGCTGTGCGATGCCCGCGGCGCGGTGGTGCCCCGCGGCGCGTTGCTGCAGGCCCTGTGGCCCGACGACCACCGCCCCGGGCCGAATGCGCTGCATGCCACGGTCTACCGGCTGAGGCGGCGCGTGGAGGCGGCCGGGGCAGGGCTGCTGCCCCTGGTGTGCGTGTCACCGGCCGGTTATGCCTTCCACGCGCCATTGCAGCGCGTGTGATGGCAGCCCGAGTTGTTCAGCGAGTCGGGCCGGAGAACAGGCGGTGTGCGACCCTCGCCGCCCTGTCGGCCGACACGCCCTCGCTGTGAAGCAGGTCCGACAGGACGTCGTCCGCGCCCGGGGCATCGACCAGCGCCATCGCCCATTGCGCGAATCGACGCTCGGCCAGCGGGCCGTCGATCAGCCGACGCACCTGTTCATGCCGGTCGTCGCGTTCGATGGCCTGCATGGTCCGCTCGAGTGCCTCCGCAGGCCCTTCGAGCAGCTGAGCGAAATGGCCGCCGGTGAACACCAGCGCACCCGTGAGGCCGCGTTGCCGGTTGTTGCGACGCGCGCTTTCCAGCAGCGCGTCGAGGCTGTCCGGCGCGGCAGTGGAACGGCTGACGTAGAAGACCTGGCGCAGGTTCGGAGGGGATGGGGATGGGGAAGACTCCGACATGGACATCAGTCAGGGCGAGGGACTGGCCAAGTGTGAGCCATACCGGCACCGGTCGCTGCCGGGAAGTCTGGGTGCGAGCCGTGTGTCCGCAGGGTTCTGTGCGGTATGCCACGTATTAATACGTAGTCAAAGCGAGGGAAGGCCCAGAGGGTTCCGCCACTCGCCTTGGGTCGCGCTGGTGTCAGTTGGCCGACGGGGTCGCCTCGCGGACTGCGTCCGCGGCGACCTTGGGGGCTGCCTGCCAGGCAGTCATCGTCCGCTGACCCATCTCGGCAATGAACCGGCTCTGGTTCTCGAACAGGCCGCTCCAGAGGCGGTTGAGCGCCTCGAGCGTGGCGCCTGAGGCACCCGGGGCATTCGCGAACGGCCGGCTGCCGAACAGGTCCTGTCGCGTGGGGGACCACGGTTGGTCGGGGGACATCCAGAACTGCGTCCAGGTGGCCAGGTTGGCCTGGGTCAGTCGGGTGACGGGTTCGAACAGGGTGGCGGGGGAAGGAATCATGTCAAGCTCCGAAAGAGGATGCTGCAATGCAGCAATCGGCGCGCCTGCGTCGTGCCAGGGGATCGGCACGAACACTGCCGCAGGCAGCGGATGAACCCGGTGCACCCCGCCCACGCCGCCACCATCGACCTGCACCTGAACCAGCATCGTTGGCAAGGCGTGCAGTTGCGCGTGCCGGGCGTGCAGGGAGCGGTGTCGCAGTGCGAGGTCGACAACGCGCACCTGCGCCTGCGCGCCACGCCTCACGGGTGGTCGGTGGACCGCTTGGAGGCGGCCAGGATGACGGTCGAGGGCCTGCGGCTGCAGGTGAGCCTGCCGGCGGCAGCAGCCTTGCCGCTGAGGGCCGAAGCGAACGAGGCGTCTCTGCAGGCCTTGCACGGCCTGAACGGGACGGTGCAGGCCTTGGTGGCCGATGCCGCCTGGGTGCTCGACGCGCGCATCACGGCGACGGTGCAGGCCGGCCGCATCGACTTCGACCAGGTGACGGTGGAGCACCTGGGCCCCGACTCGGCGATGGGCGTGAGCGCAGGCGGGGTGTACGTCGATGCACCGCGCCTGGCGAGGCGATTCCTCTACGTGTTCACTGGCGCACTCCTGCCCGGCGTCACCCCCGAGGAGCGCCAGGGGCGCGCGGTGCGGCGGCGTGGCACGCTGTCCCTGCCGCAGGCGCTGCAGGCGCTGCTGCAGCACCCGCAGGCGCCAGGGCAGTGGGCCAACGCCGAGGCCGAGGCGGCGATGGTGCGCAGCCAGGTGTCCGGGGAACTGCAGTTCGGCGACGGGGTGCTGGGCCTGAACGGCCTGCAGCTGGCGCTGATGGCTGGCGCGCTGGGCGCCAACCGCGTCAGCCTGTCCACCCCTGCGCTGGGCGAGGAACTGCTGCTGCGCTGGCCGCGCCTGGTCGCGCAGCATGCGCAGTGGTCCCACCGGGGCACCCAGGCAGGCAGCGGCCGCATCGACGGCGCGCTCGAGGTCACGCTCCAGCAGTGGTGGCCGGGACGCCGTCCGGCCGGACGAGCACCCAGCGTGCTGATCCAGGGCAGCCTGACGTTGAGGGACGTGCGCTGGCACGCCCCCCCGCGCTGACCTTCCTGCGTGTGCCGTGGGTCACCCCACGACCTTGGTTGCGGTGGCGTCGAGCTTGGGCGGGGTCTCGTAGGTGTGGAAGGGCGCCGGCGAGGGCACCTCCCACTCCAGCCCTGCGGCGCCTTCCCAGGGGCGCTGCGCAGCCGGTGCGCCCTTCTTCATTGCGTTGGGGATGAGCACGAACAGCAGGAAATACACCTGGGCCAGGCCGAAGCCCCAGGCCGCGATGCTCGCGATGACGTTGAAGTCGGTGAACTGCGCCGGGTAGTCGGCATAGCGCCGCGGCATGCCCGCCAGGCCGAGCCAGTGCATCGGGAAGAAGGCCACGTTGAAGGTGATGAGCGACAGCCAGAAATGCACCTTGCCGTGGAACTCCGGGTACATCACGCCCGACCATTTCGGCGCCCAGTAGTAGTAGCCGGAGAACAGCGCGAACAGCGAGCCGGCCACCAGCACGTAGTGGAAGTGGGCCACGACGTAGTAGGTGTCGTGGATCTGGATGTCCAGCGGCGCCACCGAGAGGATCACGCCGGTCAGCCCGCCGATGGTGAACACCCAGATGAAGCCCACCGCGAACAGCATCGGCGTCTCGAAGGTCATGGAGCCGCGCCACATGGTGGCCGTCCAGTTGAACACCTTCACGCCGGTGGGCACCGCGATCAGCATGGTGGCGTACATGAAGAACAGCTGCCCCGTCACCGGCATGCCGGTGGCGAACATGTGGTGCGCCCAGACGATGAAGCTCAGCACCGCGATGGAGGCTGCCGCGTACACCATCGAGGTGTAGCCGAACAGGCGCTTGCGCGAGAAGGCCGGCACCACCTGGCTGATGATCCCGAAGGCCGGCAGGATCATGATGTAGACCTCGGGGTGGCCGAAGAACCAGAAGATGTGCTGGTACAGCACGGGGTCGCCGCCGGCGGCCGGGTTGAAGAACGCGGTGCCGAAGTGCCGGTCGGTCAGCGTCATGGTGATCGCGCCGGCCAGCACCGGCATCACGGCGATCAGCAGGTAGGCGGTGATCAGCCAGGTCCAGCAGAACAGCGGCATTTTCATCAGCGTCATGCCCGGCGCGCGCATGTTCAGGATGGTGACGATGATGTTGATCGCGCCCATGATCGAACTCGCACCCAGGATGTGCAGCGCGAAGATGGCCATGTCCATCGACATCGGCATCTGGTAGGTGAGCGGTGAGTAGATGGTCCAGCCGGCCGAGGGGGCGCCGCCGGGCATGAAGAAGGTGCCCACCAGCACCAGCGCCGCCGGCACCGTCAGCCAGAAGCTGAAGTTGTTCATGCGCGCGAAGGCCATGTCCGAGGCGCCGATCTGCAGCGGGATCATCCAGTTCGCGAAGCCGACGAAGGCCGGCATGATGGCGCCGAACACCATCAGCAGCCCGTGCATGGTGACAAGCTGGTTGTAGAAGTTCGGGTTGAAGAACTGCAGGCCGGGCTGGAACAGCTCCAGCCGGATCATCATGGCCAGCAGCCCGCCGATCATAAAGTTGGTGAAGCTGAAGATCAGGTAGAGCGTGCCGATGTCCTTGTGGTTGGTCGCGAACAGCCAGCGTCGCCAACCGTGCGGCATCTCGTGGTGTTCGTCGTGGACCTCGTGTCCGTGATCAGGCGCGTGCGCGGGGTGCGCGCTGCCGGCGCCCGGGATGGGGACGGTGGTGCTCATGGCCGTTCTTTCTCTGCAAGGTGCCGGCCATGGCGGCAAGGCGGATGCCTGTTTGTGGGGATCTGCCGACATCCCCGGGGCGGGACGACGCTGCCGCTCGCAGCGGCCCGCTCACGCCAGCGGCCGATGGGTGCGCAGGGCCGCGCGCAGGTCGCGCTCCAGCGATTCGCACACCGTGCGCGTCGCGTAGCCGCTCAGGTGCACCGTGGTGCCGCGGCTGGCCAAGGACAGGCCGCGCTCGTCGGCCTTCACCGTGACCCAGGCGGTCGGCAGCCGGGTCGTCTGCAACGACGTGCCTCGCACTTCCGCGATTTCCAGCTCGCCGTCCTCGCGCAGGGTGAGGGTGGCATGGTCGGCCGCATGGCGGGCGTAGACGACGAAGGCGAGGGCCACCACCACCGTTTCCAGCCCTGCGAAGGCCAGGAACATCGGGTAGCCCATCAGCGCGAACACGATGCCGATGAGCAGGCTGACCGCGCAGGGCACGGCGCACCACGCCGCCAGCTGCGCGGGACGCAGCCGGCAGTTGCGCCGCAGCTCCCAGCGCAGCGTGCCGGCCGTATTCATGCACGCGCCCCGTCGATGCGCGCGAGCGCTTCGGCCACCTGCGCCGTGTTGGCGGGGCGCACCAGCCGCGCCACCTCCTGCCCGTCGCGCAGGAACACCAGCGTGGGCCACAGCTTCACCCCGTAGGAGCGGCCCAGGGGCCGTCCCTTGCCGTCCTCGACCTTGAGATGCCGGACGCCGGGGTGGGCGGCGAACGCCTGCTGCAGTGCGGGCTGCGCCGCCAGGCAGAAGCCGCACCAGTTGGTGCCGAATTCGACGACCGTGGCGCCGGACAGTGCGTCGACCTCGGCGCGCGCGGGTTCCTGGCTGCTGTACGTGGTGAGGAAGGCCATGGTGCACAAGGATGCAACGGGCGGGCCTGCGGCGTGTCCCTGGACGGAGATGCCCACGCTGGCACCGTGCCCGACAGCCGCTTGTCAACGCGCCCCGTACAGCGCCTCCGCCCGCTGGAACAGCACCCAGGACGTGGCGATGACCTTGTCGCCCGAGCGAGGCACGTGGCCCTTGTGCGTGTGGGTGAAGCCCGCGGGGGCGATGACCAGCCGCCCCGCCTTCGGCGCGATGCTGCGGCGCTGGTAGAAGAACTCGGTCTCGCCACCCTCCGCGACATCGTTCAGGTAGAACTGGAACAGCAGCACCCGGTGCAGGCTGTCGGCGCTGGCGTCCTGCGGATAGATCTCCGAATGCCAGTGGTGGTAGCCGCCCTGGTTCGCGAGGTACTTCTGCAGGTTGATCCGGCCGCAGCGGTACATGGCCTGGACCAGGGCCGGGAGGTGAGGGCGGCCGCACTCGTCGAAGTTGTCGATCGACAGCACCGTGGGCTCGCCCGTCTGCGGATGGGCGACGGTGGGCGACAACGCGCCCATCACCAGGAAGCGGTAGCGGTCGACGTAGCGCTGCAGGTGCGTGAAAGCGCTGTGCGACAGCAGTGCGTCGACGTCGGCCCAGGCCGGGTCGGTGCCGAGGGTGATGTCCCAGCTGTCCTTCTTGCGCAGGTCCACGCCCTGGCCGGTGCGGCCGCGCACCGCCGCGCCGCTGGCGGCGAAGCGTTCGCAGATGGCGGCGCACTGCTCGGCGGTGAGGGCGTCGTCGTAGGTCTCGATGAAGTCGCTCTGCATGGCCCGGCGGGTGTATCCCAGCCGGGGACGTGCTGCTAGCCGGGACGACCCGGATGCGATGGGGGAACGGCGGGCCGCCCGGCCGGCCAGGCAGCCCAGGGCTCGCGGCCAGCGCGCCATTGCACCACCTCGACTGGCTGTGCGGTGAACACCGATCCCAGCCGTCGCTCGGTCACGACCGTGTGCAGGTCGACTGTCAGGGCTTCGAGCTGGTCCACCGTGGCGGGATGGACTTCGATGAACACCCAGGTCCCGCGCAGGCGGGGCGAGGTGTTCAGCCCGATGAAGCAGCGCTCGTCCTCGTCGTGCGCGACGAGGATCTTCACGTCCCCGTAGTGGAGGGTGCGGTCGATGACGACGGGAGGCACGGCGGCTGTCCTGGTGGCAAAGGCGGGTGCGTCGCAACTTCCGGGCCACGAGTCCCTTGCCAGAGGAGCGGACCGCCGGATCGCGGTGACCCGCAGCAAGGTTTGCCGCAGCGGCTGTCAAGCACGCCGACAGGCCACCGCCAGGCAGTGACGGCGAGCGCCGTCGGCGCGACGTGCAGGCCTGCAGAACCACACTGCATCGGCAAGCGGGCCGCGCACGGTCGATGACAGCCTCGCGTCAGCCCCGGCTCGAACAGTGGGCAGCCCATCGCAGCCGCCGCCTCCTCCCATGGACCTCGAACGCCTGTGCATCGGCGAGCGTCTCACCGACGCCCAATGGCCCGGCCTGCCGCTCGGCCGATTCGCGCCCCCCGGCCATGAGGAAGCGCTGCCGGTCGCCGCGTTCCAGGACACGGTGTTCCTCTGGCGCGACGGCGCCAGCGCGGCCACCGTCCAGTCGCGACGGGGCACCCAGCACTACGAACGCGGGCTCGGCGTCGTCGACCTGATGGCCCTCGACGAGGAAGCCAGCGTGCGCCATGACCGTCCCGAATCGCCAGGCGAGTGCCTGCTGGTGGCGGTCCCGGCGGAATGGCGCGAGGCGATGGACCCGGATGCAAGGCGGGGCGGCCCGCGGGCACTCGAATCGCGCTTCGACCTGCACGATGGCCGTCTGTTCATGCTGGGTCAGGCGCTGGAGCGGCAGTTCCTGGACGGGCAGTCGCGCGGCGCGCTGTACACCCAGAGCCTGTCCAGCGAGATCGTCGCGCAGGTGAACGAGGCGTGCGGCGGCATGGCCACGGCGCCGCGCCGCACGACGCAGCGGCTGGAGGGCCGGCACCGGGCCCGGCTGCTGCGATTCATCGAGGACCATCTCGCGGCCGACATCTGCCTGGACGAGCTGGCGCGCGTGGTCGGCCTGAGCCGGCAGCAGCTGGTGCGAGTGTTCAAGGCCACCTTCGGACTGTCACCGTACCAGTACGTGATTCATCGCCGGGTCGTGCGCGCGCGCCAGCTGCTGCGCGACACGCGGCTGGAGCTGGTGGAGATCGCGATGGCCTGCGGCTTCTCGGGCCAGCCGCATTTCACCGAGGCTTTCACACGCCGCATGGGCGTGTCGCCAGGGCGCTGGCGTGCAGCGCAACGATGAGGCACCGAGAGGCGGCCGACTAGGGAAACCCCCTCTTAGGCACGAGCAGATTTCGAAAGACGGGCGGGTGCACCGGGCGTGAGCATCAAGCCCAGCCCAGCGATTCATACCCACATCACAGAGGCGAGGGCCTGCAACGGCCCATCGCCCGCCTTCCGGGAGGGAGCCAACGACAACCGGAGACAACCGATGAACTCGCGCATCCTCACGCCTGCCGCGACCTGGGTCCTGGCAGCGCTCTCGGTGGCCGGGCCGGCGCTCGCGCAGGCCCCGGCCACGCCGCAGCCGACCTGCCTGGAGCTGGCCACCCACCCGGCCTTCGGCCTGGCGGACAGTCCGATGATCACCGACCTCACCTCGCGCATCGTGCCGGCCAGCGGCGCGAACGCGGCGCACTGCGAGGTCAACTTCACCGACATCTCGCTGCGTGGTCGCGCCTACGGCTACCTGCCCGACCAGACCTCGAAGTTCCGCATCCGCGTCGGCCTGCCCCTGAGCGCGACCGACGGCGGCAGCGGACGCGCGCAGGGCGCGTGGAACGGCAAGATCCAGTCGCGCGGCAACGGCGGCTTCGCCGGCGCGGTCAGCAGCGTGCTGCCGGCTGTCAATGAAGGCTACGTCGGCACCGGCACCGACACCGGCCACAACTCCAGCCTCACCAACCCCGTCCCCAACCCCAACGCCCCGCCGGCCACGGTGGAGCTGCCGCCCAGCGAAAGCGGGGCAGCCTTCGGCCTCAACCCGGACGGGACGGTGAACCACGGCCGCATCATGGACTGGGCGTGGCGCGGACAGCACCATGCCAACCTGTGGGGACGCCGCATCGCCGAGCTTTATTACGGGCGCAAGCACGATCGCAACTACTTCGTCGGCTGCTCGGACGGCGGCCGCGAGGGCCACGAGATGGCGCAGCGCTTCGGCGACGAGTTCGACGGCATCGTCTCGATCTCGCCGGCGGTGCACTGGGACCGCTGGGGCTTTTCCGCGGGCTGGGGCAACTACGTGGCCCGGCAGCAGCTGGGCCAGAACGGGCTGGCCACCGCGAAGTTCCAGGACGTGAACCGCCGCGCACTGGCCGCCTGCGACCCGGTCGACGGCATCACCGACGGCATGGTGCAGGACACGCGGCGCTGCACCTATGACGCGCACCAGGCGGTGTGCGGACAGCCCGGGGCCTCCACCGACCCGGCGCAGTGCCTCACGCCGGCCGAAGCGGGCGTGGTCAACAAGATCTGGGACGGCCCGCGGCGCGCCGACGGCAGCAAGCTGTGGGTGGGCTGGGAGCGTGGCACGACCAACGTGCTCGGCATCACCCCGGCGACGACCGGCGCACCCAACCTGTTCGGCGAGCAGATCAACCGCTACTGGGTGCACCGCGACCCGTTCTTCGACTGGCGCTCGATCAGCGAGGAGGCGTTCATCACCGAGCAGCTGAACCTGACGCGTCAGTGGTCGCCCTACATCGCCTCGGACTCGCCGGACCTGCGCAAATTCCAGCGCAAGGGCGGCAAGCTGATCGCCACTTACGGCAACCTCGACCAGATCATCCCGCCCAACGGCCACTTCAACTACATGCAGCGGCTGTTCGCGGAGATGGGCGGGGTGCAGGCCACGCAGCAGTTCTACCGCTACTTCGTGTTCCCCAATGCCGCGCACTGCGGCGGCGCGGGCATGAACGAAAGCGTGCTGGTGAACGCGCTGGTGAAGTGGGTCGAAGGCGGCGTGGCGCCGGACCATCTGGTGGCGCAGGTCAACCCGACGCGCACCCGCAAGGTCTGCATGTACCCCGACGTGCCGCGCTACACCGGCAGCGGCAGCACGGACGACGAGGCCAACTTCGTCTGCGAAAAGCGCCTGCAGGACGACCCTGCGCTGCTGCAGCAGGAGGCCGGCCTGCTGCAAGGGGAGGGGCCGCTGAAGGCCAACTTCGACATCCCGAAGGTGCGATGAGCTGAACGGGACGGGCCGGGCGCCACAGGCGCTCAGGCCCGTCCCTTCCAGCGCTTGAGCAGCAAGGCGTTGCCCACCACGCTGACGCTGGAGAACGCCATCGCGGCGCCCGCGATCACCGGGTTGAGCAGGCCGAAGGCGGCCAACGGCACGCCGATCAGGTTGTAGATGAAGGCCCAGAACAGGTTCTGACGGATCTTCGCGCTGGTGCGCCGGGAGATCTCGATGGCGTCGGCCACCAGGCCGATCTCGCCGCGCATCACCTCGTCGACCGAGGGCAAGGGTCCGGCCCGCCGGCTCATGGCGTCAGTCCCCGCCGACGGTCAATAGCCGGTCAGGAAGGGGTTGGCGCCGCCCCGCACCCACTCCTCCTCGCCCAGCAGGAGGTCGAGCCCGAGGGAGCCGACATCGTCGGCCACCGGCTCCAGCCGCGTGTCCTTGTGCTGGTGCAGGATCTTCACATAGCCGTGGCACTGCTCGCAGGTCTCGGCCTTCACCACGTCGGGCGCCCCCTCGATGGTGTGGTAGGCGATGCCGTCGACGCTGCCGCACAGCAGGCATTTGATGCGCACGACGTTCCACAGGGTGCCGCAGACCGAGCAGGCGCAGAAGCGCGTGCCGTGCGCCCCCGGCCAGCCGACGATCATGCTGGCGACCGGGCCGGCGCCGCAGGACGGGCAGGCCGCATCGGCCACGGGGGTGAGGCGGGTGGCGTCGAGCCGCGCCGCAAGACGGGCGAAATGCACCTGAAGGGCGGCGGCCATCAGCACATGGGAGGCGACCGCATCCTCCGGGATGGAACCGACCAGCACGGCATCGGCCATGGCGCGCCGCGCCTCGGCGTCCGCCGCACGCAGGCCGTCGATGGTGTCGCGGGACGCTTGCGGCAGGCCGTCCGCCGCGGCCAGCCGGCCGAGGAAGGCGGCCAGCGTGGCGTCGAACACCGCGGGATCGTGCAGGGCGGAGAGCGGCGTCGCCGTGCCCGTCCCGGAATCGGCCGCCACCCCGTCG
>OFDC01001067.1_pt1 | contig 15972 bp, 24 predicted proteins | sample 1520941 | NCBI WGS metagenome assembly OFDC01 (sample SAMEA94258168, study PRJEB24077) | hot springs metagenome | biome: Aquatic biome; feature: Water | place: India | collected 2012-12-06 | depth 5 m | reverse complement strand
TTGAAGTCGGAAACCTCAAGGAAAACTTCGCCAAGTACTTCGCGGTGGAAGCCGCAGTCGATGAGGCGATGAAGCACGAGGTCTATCGTGTCCGGCACGCGGTGTATTGCCAGGAACTGGGCTACGAAGCCACCAACCCCGACCACGAGGAAACCGACGGTTTCGACGCGCACTCGCTGCAGATCGCGTTGCGCGCGCAGGCGAGCGGTCGCATCGTAGGCTGTGTGCGGCTGGTGCAGACAGACCCGGACGACCTGGCGAAACCGCTCCCGTTCGAACATCTGTGCGAAACGGCAATCGACCGGAGCATCATCGACCCGGCCCGCGTCGACCGTCGGCGCATGGTGGAAATCTCCCGCCTCGCGGTGCTGTCGGACTACCGCAAACGTAAGGGCGACAGCGGCGGTCCGATCGCCATTTCGGAAGAGGACATGGGAACGCGGGATCAGCCCCGCTTCCCCTACATTCCGGTCGGTCTTTACCTCGGCCTGCTTGCCGCCGCCGAGTTGCACGACATCGAACATCTTTTCACGCTGACCGAGGCACGACTCGCCCGGCATCTGAGTGCGCTGGGCTTCCGCATCCACCTGATCGGTCAGGCGGTGGAGCACCGCGGCAAGCGCGTGCCGTCGGTCATCTACCGCAAGGAACTGATGGCGCACCTGCCGCCGTTCATGCAGCCGCTGTACGATCAGTTGCTGGAGGAAATGCGAGGGAAGTACCTGACGCGAAACGCCGCGTGAGCGGGTGACGGTTTCGGAGGGAGAAAAACAAAAAGGGCCGCAAGGCCCTTTTTGTTTGCGCGCAGAGTGCGCGCCTTGAATTCTGGTGGCCAAGGGCGGAATCGAACCACCGACACGCGGATTTTCAATCCGCTGGTCCGCGACGCCTGCGAACGATTCGGGCTTCTTGATCGAAATTTTCCATAACGCGCCGAACGTCGCCGTCGACCGCAACGGCATGCGCCCGATGCGCGCCGGGCTGGAGATGAGCATAGCGGCGAACCATGATCTTCGTTTTCCAGCCGCCGAGATCCTGAACTACATCGAGCGACGTGCCGGCTAGAACGTGCCACGTCGCCCACGTATGGCGCAAGTCATGCCATCGCACATGCTTTAGCCCTGCCCTCTTCTTCGCCCTGTACCACGCTGATGTCGACGCCCTGGCCATCGGCTTCCCTTTGTACGTAAAGACGTACTCCGAGTGCTTGCCGCGCTGCGCGTGAAGTATCTGTTGCGCGGATTCGTTCAAGGCCGGCGCGAACGGATCGCCCGCCTTCATCCGATCGCCTTCGAATAGCAAGAACGAACGCTGCTGATGCACTTCAGCCCACCGGAGGCGGACCACGTTTCGCATGCGCAGGCCCATTGCAAGCGAAAACACGAATGGCGCTCGAAGGTGCTCCGGCAGCTCGGCAAACAAGGCGCGCGCCTGGTCTGGTTCTAGCCACGTTGTACGCCCTCGCGGCTCCCTGAACATTGGAACGTGCGGCGCTTTGTCGAGCCATTCCCAAACACGTACCGCGCGCCGAAGGATGGCGCGGACAAGCGCCATGTAACGATTCACCGTCGAGTGGCTGGAGCCTTCGGCAAGACGGGCACGAATGACCACCCGCAGCACGTCACCGTTAATGTCACCGAGTGCGTGCGGAGACAGATGTATAGAGAGCCACTGAAGCTTCCTGCGGTCCTCCTCGACTGTCGCCTTGTCGAATCGATCTTCCAACCATCTTTCCGCAGCCTCGTCCCAACGTCTCATCGGGACACCTCCCCGAGGCCTTCATCGCGGAATCTCCACGCAATCAAACTTGCTGAAGAGCCTGGGCGGCGAAGACTTGTCATCCTTCTTGAACGGCATCGCGGGAAAAGACTTCGAGATAGCCGCCGCAGCGTCAAGACAAGACTTGTGGCTGGAGAACATTGGGCCGAACGACGGAGCAACGGACAGTTCCTCATTGCTCGGATTCCCATATGCCACCATCGTCAAGACAAGTATCCACTGATTCATCGATATCTCCGTGCTGATTCACGACATGGAGATATGCAATCGGCAGTTGCCTGCAAGGACTTGAGCGCGTCGGGAAATTGACCCGCATTCGCGCGGGTGTCGTGGTCCTTCCCGGTCGTGCTGCGCACCACCGAAAGTCAAAGGCGACGAAGTGTGCGGGCACACATCGTCCAGCTCGAGGCCGGACCCTGTCCTTCGGACAGCCGGTGTTTGCGGGCTTTGCCCGGAGCCCGCTTCGCGGGGTTTCGGGTTGTCTCCGCTTGACCGATTGCGCCCGCCGTCCCATCCGCTTCCTTCCTCGCATATCGCTTCCTGGATTTGAAAGCAGGCAAGAACTCGCGCCAGCGATGAAGCCGCTGTCACGCCTTCTTGCGTGCTTTTTGTGTGGAAGACGCTTCGCGTGCTGTCCGCGACCCTTTGGGGCGAGGAACTCAGCGGATGGGACGGCAGGAGACGCCGCAGCCTGTCGATCCGAGAAAACCCGAAACAACACTCGGGGGGCTCGGAATCTAGCGGCTAGGTCGGCTTTGACAGACGAAAGGACAGTGACATGCGTTACACACTCTCAGTGAATTATAGCGAATGGGAAGACGACGGCTTCTGCGAGCACTCCACCGACGGTCACTCGACGTTGAGCGGACGCCTGCTGTTCGACATTGCGCAGCGGCTGCTGACGGAAAGGGAGCTGTCGTGCCGCACGCAGCTTGTACTCGTACAGCATGGCGACGACGGCTCGGAGCGCGTGCTGCTGGCGGCGCTGGTGCCGATGGCCGTTGAATCGGTGCCGGTGACGATGCTGGTGCTCGGGAAGCTGGTGACCCTCGACCAGGTGGAGGGCTGAGCCATGGGGACGAACAGTCAGAAGGCGGCTGTCCGGATTCACCCGACCGCCAAGGCCAAGCTGGCGGAGATCGCAACCAGTCACGACACGACGCCCTCGAAGTACCTCGAGGCGCTGCTGCACTACGCGATTTCTCAGCACGAACGGCCCGGCTCTTGGGAGGCGGCGTCGGCGTTCGATTTCTACAACTACGACGATCGCAACGAAGGCGCGTTCGCGGAAAAGTGGTTCTGAGGAGGCCGGATCATGACGACGACTACCGAGAAGAAGGCGGCGCCGGCCAAGGCGGTGAAGAAGGCGCCGGCGAGCGCAGCGAAGGCGAGCCGCGCGAAGCGGCCGGAGCTGGCCAGCGTGGCGAATGTGGTGCTGGTGCCGCTGGCTGATCTGCTGACGGATCAGAACATCCGGGAAGCGATGGACGAGGCGGCGCTGCAGGAGCTTGCGCGAGACATCGAGGCGCGCGGGCTGCTGCAGCCCATCGTGGTGACGCCGGCGAAGGGCAACAAGTACCAGGTCGTAGCCGGCCACCGCCGCGCAGCGGCGGTGCGGCTGACGACTGCCAGCGCGGTGCCGGCCGTGGTGCTGAAGATGAGCTCGGCGGATGCGAAGGCGGCGCAGCTCGCGGAGAACATCCAGCGCGAGGACCTTTCGTTGCTCGAAGAGGGGCGCGCGCTGCTCGCGCTGCGCAACGAGGGCATGAACCTGGGTGCGCTGGCCGAGCTGGTAAACAAGTCGCGATCGTGGGTGTGCAAGCGGATCGCGTGCGTCGATGAGCTGCCGTCTTTCGTCGCCCAGCTGGTGGACGACGAGGTCACAGAAGATGCGGAAGTCGTCCTTACGTTGAAGGAACTGTCTGGGCTCGATTGGGGAGCCGCGTACTGGGCGGCGACCCGGCTGCGGGCTGGCGAGGAGAACCGGGACTCACTGCGCGAGCTGGTAAGGAAGGCGAAGGAGCCGAAAGCCGACCTGGTCGGGCAGATGGACGGTGCGGGTAGTGATACGGCGGCCAAGCTGCGGCAAACAGATGCGGATGCGTCGCCCGAGGCCCAGGCGAAGCGCGAGGTGGAGCAGGAACAGATACAACGTGAGCAGGCGGAGATCATGCGGCGCGCGCGGATTAACCGGCAGTGCAGCATGTATCAGATCCTCAACCTGGCCACGCTGGAGGAGGAGCCAACCGAGGCGCAGTTCGAGATCTATGCGCAGCTGGAGCCGGAGGCGCGAGTGTTCTGGTCGGAGGTGATCAGCGATGCCTTGGGCGGCGATCTGTTCGAGAAGATGATGCAGCGGGCGGCCGTGGCGGCGCTCGAGGAAGAGCCGGACGTGCTGCCGGTGATGCTATGGGTGGCGATGCAGGCGAAGCCGATTCCGGAGACGGAGGAGGAGGTGTTGCGGAGATTCGTGCGGGACTTCAGGGGGCGGGTCGTTTCGCATGCGAAACGGTGATGCACGAGAGAAAGGGACACCATCAATTTGGCGCTCCTTCTCTCCCTATTCTTCGTAGGAAATACTCCTGCCTTCCAATATTCCACCATAGGACAAGGTAACCGAAAATCTTTTAAAGAATCCGAGAAACTCTGAAATAGAAAGAGAAAGCTTAATGCGACGGAGCGAAGGCGAATCGCTTGAGTTCAAATATTCTTGAAGGTTGCCAGTCTTAGGCGCGACAAACACCTCCACAAAAATAGGATCAGTATGAGTGCCGTGGTTCTCGCCGGCAAAAAATGAGACGGCAACGAGAATCTCATCATCCTTGATTAGGCCGTTCTTGCTCAGATACCCAGAAATGCCAGACGAATCAGCGCGATCGGCTGCGGCAGATCCCTTCATATCATCATACTGTGCCGCAGCGGAAAATTCTTCTATCATTACACCCTCCCTTTAAAGCAATATCGAGAACGCAGTTATGCAACCTGTCGCCCGACTGGGGTAGCTACATCTGGAATACGAACCCCATCATTAAAAAACATAACCTCAGCCCCTTTGTATCGGTCTTGTGCACTGTAGTTGATCCCATAATTTAAAGACCTATACTTTGAATATAATTTCGAAATATTCTCATCGAAGTCATATGAGACGATCCAAGGGTGCTTTATCTTGGAATAAACCAACTTGGAAACTTTAACGTGGTCATCATGCTTGTAGTGATTCTCGTATAAGTCCTGCCCTTTGACGTAGTAGGGTGGATCTAGGTAAATTAATGACTTCTCAGGAAGCGCGGGAATTATCTTGTTAATAAAATCCACCGCATCTAAGTTATAAATCTTAATTCTATTGGAGTAGAGCGCAATAGTATCGATTCTCTTGCACAAATCCTTCTTGTTAAACCTAGCGTCAATCTTCCACTCACCAGTTTGTCCCTTGCCTCCAATTACGCCGCCCAAAATAATTCCAGATCGATTGGTTCGATTCAAAAAGAAAGTAGAAAACCCTAAGTCAAGCAATGAGGCCTCACGGTCAATCTGTACCGCCTTTTGCTTGTACCACTCATCCATTGTTACGCGTACGTCTTGAATTTTTTTGCACAACGCTTCCGGCTCGTAAATCACAGAATGCCAAAAAGCATATATCGAACGGTTCAAGTCATTCAAATGGATGCAAGATGCGTAGTCAGAAAGTAACAGATTAATAGCAACCCCCGCCCCCCCTGCGTAAGGCTCCGCGTAATGTCCATCAAGCAGCGAGTTCTGCTCAAAGACCATCTTAATAAAATCGGTTAGCTTGCCCTTGCCGCCCGGGTATCTCAACGGAGTATTAAAGTTCATAACCTTTTTAAAATCAACGCGTTGGAGATGGGCGATCGGCCCAGACAACTTGCATGAAAGGTTGAATATTCGCCCAAGCAACTTTAAGTTGCAACGGTTCTGGATTAAGCCAAGGGCTGTGGACGTATGCGTTCAGGGTATCCGTGGAGAGTAGTGAGTTTTGGTCGCTAATCGAAATATTCAAGGGCTTGAGCTCTTTGTCCGTCATCAACTTGTTTTGTCTAATGAACTCCAATACCCTGCTTATCCTCACCGACAACTTGTCGATTGGATTCCCCTTCCCGTCTTTGCCAACGTCAATTGACTTGTGTTTAATAAAATCTTCAATGGACAGTTCAACAAAAACCCTAAATAAGACAGAAACCGAATGTCTGTAGACGGTGACATCGAGCTTCTTCAACTCAGTGAAGATGTCGTTTATCTTCCCGCTCGGCAACTCTAATCTAAATTTTTTCGGTATCAAATTAGGTTGGTCTGCCAACGACGGTGTTGCAGTTATCGATTTCCCCGAAACCGCTTTCCTTGCGGGAGGAAGTTGAATCGGTTCGCCCGCGATACACCAGGCCTCTTTCGATGGCTTATTGGAACCATGCTCGCCAATCACTTTCTTTGCAAACTCTCTTCTTTTTTCCCTGGTGTCAATGGTTCGCTCAGTGAAATCGGCGCCATCGTATTTTCCGTTCGCAATTACTTCAACAAAATCAGAAATCACCTCTCTTGTCCAATCCTTATCTCCTTGAGAAACAAGCCGTCCGTCTTGAATCTTGAAGTTCATCATCTCTTGAATATCAGATGTGGTTATTAGGCGCTCCAAGGTGGTGATGTTGAACTTTGACCCCTTTAACAGATCCCTCAATTGAGAAGTAATATTGGGCGATGCGAGTACAAAATTCATTGCATCCAGATCTGGCCGTGCGATTCCTTGCTCGGCGTCTGCTCGCGCTTTTGCAACGGCCGTCCACGTGTCCGTGCCTGCTCCCTCTAAACCGCTCGCATGCTTTCTGTTTATCCAAACAAGGCCTTTTTTCTTATTGGGTGCAATTACGCAGTCAATAACCCTTGGAATTGCATCCTGAGAATCCTTGCTAAGTTTTCTAAATGCGGCGTGAATCGGCGTGCCCTCTGCCAACTCAGGCTTTAGAAGTAGATTTATTGCTGTGAGTCGTCGATTGCCCTCAATCACGATAAAGTTCTTGCCTTCATCTTCCGCATCGATAACGAGAGGTAAGTCAAATGGACTCAAGCCATTTTTTATTATATCTTTCGCAAGAACTGTTAGTTTCTTACCCTGCTCTTCAATTATCGCGTCCCTAGCCTCCTTCTGACTCGATAACTTTCCATGGCGGTAGTTATTCAAATCCAACAAAAGGCTTCCAACCCCGATTGCCTGTTTGATAAACATCTTATTCCCTTGTCAAGTCATGAGGTCGATCTGCGTGTGACATGCGCGCACATTCATACCCATTTGGTTCGACGCAGTCAGCCATCCGTTTGGGTGATCGACAAACGGTATCACTCAGGCATTCCACTAAGAGTTTGGATGAGCGCGATGATAGAAAGATGGCCGATATAGAAGGGCAGTGTCGCTTGTCGATGCAGAAACCGAAGGGAGCGGAGACGTTGAAGTCCGACGGAGATGATGACTATCTCGACAGTGGCAGTGGCCGTAATCGAGGACAACAGATAAGCACCCGGATTCAAGAACATGAGAACGGCAACGATGCACGCGGCCGATGACAGCGAAGCGACGCCATTGACCAAGGACCACAGGGCCAACATAAAGACGAGTCCAGCCACTCCGAAGGACGACGGCGCCTGGATGATCGAGGCGACCGCGAACACCACCAGTCCCTTGGCAATGTTCGCCGGTGATCGCGCTTGGGCGAGCGCAACCAGGTAGGCCACTGCCGCGAAGCTGAACAGGATGTTGCCGGCCCACCACGGACTGAAGCCCGTGTTGGCGAAGGCGAGTGCGTAGACCGGCTGCGTGCAGATCGCCCAGATGAACAGGCGCCTCGCCGTGGCCATGGCCTTGTGCGCTTTCAGCGTCAGCACGAAGGTGAGGCCAAAGAGCGGGAAGGCGAGGCGACCGATCAGCCAGGCCCAGACGGATGCGCGGTCATACAGACAGGTGTTGATGTGATCGATCAGCATGCAGATGCATGCGATCAGCTTGAGCACATCGATCTGCAGCGGGTGGATCGGGAGGACGGTGGCGCGGGCGGCTTCCACCAGACGTTCTACGCGTCCGCCGATGTCCATAATTTGACCTGCTGCACTTCAATCGTTGCGCCGAGCCAGAGAAGCCAGCACCACCACGGCAAACCCGCGTCGTAGATGATCACGGCGAGCAGCGCCGGCAGGCAGATGAAAAGCGAGAGCTTTCGAGTCAGTTTCATGGAGCCTCTTTTAAAGGTTGGATCTATTGCGCGCGCCAAGGTGAATTCGCCGGCACGCGCGGTTGATAGGGCTGCTGTTCGGTCTGCGGCGTGGTGCTGGCAGGGCTCGCGCTCAGGCCTGGCCGAGGTGGCGGTGCTTCGATCACCATGTTCGACGGCGTGACGGTGCTGGCGCTGGCCAGCAGCGGCGCACTTGGCTTCACGTCGTTACGGCGTTCTCTCTGCTCCGCGGTGCGAGTGTCCCAGGCGATGAAGAAGCCGTCTTTCACGATGGCGTCGCACAGGTGGCGCGGCATCGGGAGACGCGTGGCCTGCTGGCTGTAGCAGCGGCACTCTCCCTTCAGCTGGACGCAGGCGGCGGGATACGGCGCCTGGCTCGGCCGCGTGACTTCGTCGTACATCGGTGCGCTGTAGGCGAGGCCATCGACGCGTGGCTGTCGTTCCTGCAGGTACTGCGCGGTGGTGAGCTTGCCTTCTCTCGACCGGGGCGGGCTGCTGGCGGGCGGTGCGGCCTGCTGGCGCTGCTGCGGTGCTGCGCCTTCGGCGATCGGCTTTCCCTGGGTGCGCTGGTAGAACCAGGTGACGGCGTAGGCCACCAGTCCAAGGAAGAGCGGCGGCAGGATGAAGAGCAGGTAGTAACGCGCCGGCCGCTTCGTCTTGTGGGTGTGGACTTCGGCTGACTTGTACCAGTCGAAGGCTTCCTTCGGGAAGGTGAAGGTGTGCTCGAGCGCGTTTGCGCGTGCTGCCAGCGGGTTCTCTTTCACCGACTCGAACTCGAGCACCTTGGCTTTCGGCTGGCCGAACTGGCGGGCCGAGTGGAAGTGCTTGCCGCAGAGGCGCCGGACGTTGCTGTCGATCAGCATCGGGTGCTGTGTGATCAGCACCAGGTCGATGCCAAGGTGACGGTGCGTTTCGAGCTTGGCGACGTGATCCGGTACCGCCGAGCCGTTGCCGCGTGGCCGGAAGTAGGTCTGCGATTCGTCGATGACGACGATGGCGTTCGCCTCGCACTCGTACCACTTCTTCGGGTCTTCGAGCTCGATCCAGGGGAGCTTCAGCCCTGGAATGCCAGCGTAGTACACCGGCCGGTTCTCGGCTTCGGCCTTCGCCTTGATCCGGCAGATGGTGTGCAGCGTCTTGCCGGCCCCGGGCAGGCCGGTCTGCAGCTCAATCACTTCACCACCCAGCGTTTTATGGCGCCCTGGATGCCGGACAGGAAGAGCTTTGTGGCGAGTGCAGCAAAGATGATCTGTGCGGCTTCGCCCACCTTCAGCAGACCGACGAAGCCCAGGATGTCGGCCGGCACGCCGGTGAGCTGGCCGAAGTAGCTGGACTGGAATTGCTCAAGCAGCGGATCGAGGGCGTTGTAGGTCACCAGTCCGAGACCGAGTGCCATCAGCACGCGGCCGACAAGGGATGTGGTGATCGACAGCAGGATGCCGCCGATGGAGCTGGCGGCGATGATGGGGATCAACGGGAGTGCCATGGCTCGGACCTCCTCAAGTGGGGTTGCGCAGCACGATCAGTGCAGCGAAGAGGTAGGCGAAGGCCTGGACGAAGTGGCCGAGCCAGCCGGCGATTTCGCACGGCTTCTCGAACGAGATCTCCAGACTGTTGCCACCGGGGAGTGCCACCGAGCGCGACGCCGGGCAGCTCGCGGCGATGGGTGAGGCGTCCAGGCTTTGCGAGAAGCGGGCGTTCACGTCCAGCGCCGCTGCGTCCTTCTGCGCCTGGATGTAGGTCGAGGCGTTGTCGGTGCCGGCCTGGGCGGCGTCGGTCATGTCGGTGTAGGGATTGCTCTTCGCGGCCTCGCAGTTGCGCTGGTGGATCTCCCTGGCGATCGCGCATTGCACGGCGTCCCCCTCGCACGTGAAGGCATCGCAGCCGCCGCCCCACTTGCCGTTCTTGCAGAAGGCGACCGTCGGGTTTTCTTTGCAGAAGGACTCTTGCGATTCCTTCTTTTCGGTCTTGCCCTCTTCGGTCGTGGTCGTGCCGTTCGCGTCGGTCTTGGTGGTGCTCGTTGTCGTCGTCGTGGTGACGGTGCCGGAACCGTCGTGCGTTGCTTTCGTGTCAGTGGTCTTGGTTTCGGTGGTCTGATTCGGCGGTGTGCCGGTCGTGGTCTTTTCTGTCGTGCGGTCGTAGGTGGTGACCGGCTTTTCCGGACTGGCGATGTCGGTGCAGGAGACGCACATGTGTACGCCGTTGAATTCCCCTGGGCATTTGCCGGGGCCACACTTGGGCGGGTCGGATTCCGGCGTGACCGATATGGGCGGAAGGTCAGTCGGCGAGTCGTAGCTTTCCGTTTCGCCGTTACCGGCGCCGTCGCCGTTGATGTCACCGTTGCAGAACTCGCCGGTGTGCACCAGGCCATTCACCATGTAGAGCGAGGTGCCGTTCGACCAGGGGATGACACTGCCGCCGCCCGAGTTGAGCTTGCAGCCGTCGCGGCAGATCGAGGGCGGGTACTGCGTGTAGGGCGAGACGTAGGCGGAGCCGCCCGCGGTGCCGGCGGCGTGGCAGGGCGGCTGGCATTGCTGCGTGATGGTGTTGCGCACTTGGCCAGAAGCGCACGCCGTCAGCTCACACTGGCCCGTCGTCGCGTTGTAGTTCTGGCCGCTCGGGCACACCGGATTTCCGGGGCAAGTGGTCGTGCCCTGCGTAACCGCCTCAAGCTCCCCGTTTGCATTGAAGCAAAAGCGAGTGGCATACGCGTATCCAGACCAGGAACCGTTGTAGAGGCAGGAGTACTGGTATTGGTTGTGCTGCGTTCCAAGGGTGCGAGGGGGCGACACACTCGCGCACGCCTCACCTGGCGACATGGTCCACGGATTGGTCTGTCCATTGCCATCGTATCGCCAGCGCACCATGGAGCCGTAGTCAGCTACAGCCGGAAGCGACAAGACGGTGAGAAAGAGGGAGAGCAGAAACGCGCCGAGTGCGCGTGCGAGCCGCTGCGGGCTCAGTAGTTGAAGATGATCCATGCGGCCCCCAGCAACGCGATCATGACGTATGCGCCCATGACGTATTTCCCCCAGGTGAATGCCGGGACCGACCGCAGCCCCCCGGGTTACTGCTTGAACTGCTACTGCTGTGTTGCGGCTACGCCGGTGTTACATCGCGCGCGCGATCCACTTGTAGACCTTGATGCCCACCAGCACGACCAGGACGGCGGCGCCGATGGTGGCGATCGGGGCGCTGGCGCCACCGATGGCCGAGGTGACGGCGGACACGTCGATGCCGCCGCCCGAGGCGTGCGCCGCGGTGCCGGCCAGCAGCAGGGGAGCGGAGACGACGACGCCACCGACCTTACGCAGGTAATTCTTCATGGTTGCTTCCTTTCACGAACAGGGTTTGGATTGCGGCGCGGATGCCGAAGGCAACGGCCCACACGCCAATGATTGCGACCGAAATGGTCGCGCCTGCTTCCGCACTCAGGGCGAAGGGGTTACCCATCGCTTCCGAGCCCGAGAGCACCACCATCCCGCATTCACTGAGGTTTGCGGGTTGAGGGTTCTGGAGAACGAGGGCACCGCCCTCGCCAATGGTTACGCACTGCATGTCAGATCCTTTCTGCTGCGGGTAGTCCGGCAGCGATCCAAAGTCGTTTGATCCACCCCGGATCGAGGCGACCTTAGCGCCGGTGTAGGCCGGCGACGGTGCGCGGTCAGCCAGGTGGAAGGCGTAGGACTCGAAGGGGCCGTTCTGAGCATCTGCGCACAGGAAGCGGAAGGTGCCGCCTTCCTCGAACTGCAGCGTCAGGCATTGGGTCTGCCCGACGTTGAGGAATCCAGCCAGGCCAGCCGCTTCGCTGATCGTGTCGACGTGGTCTTCGTGGCAGCCGGTGAAGTAGGTCTGTCCGCCGAGGTCCTCGCCGTACTCGTCGTACTGCGGCACGTAGACGTCCGACTGGTAGCAGCTCACGGTCAGCCCTTCCGTTCGGCGCGCATGGCACGCGGGTAGAGGCGGCCCATCTGGAGGCCGACGGTGACCGCCAGTTGCGCGGGCTCACCCGGCTTCAGGCCCTCTTCGGCGGGCAGCTCGCCGAAGGTGCCGTCGGGCAGTTCCACCATGGCGATGCGCAGGCCGTTGCCGGCCCGCTTCACCTGGCGCACGGTGCATTGCGTGGTCAGGTTCATGCGTGGAGTCTCCGCAGGCGAAGGCGCGCTTCGATGCGCCCGTTTCGCACCTGGACGGTGCTGTACAGGCCGACGGTGTCGGACTTCGTCACGTCGGGGTCGCAGGGCACGTCGCCGAAGCGGCCGTTGTCGAGCTGGACGTGTGCGACGTGGAAGGCGCCTTTGATCTGAGTGACCGACAGGACCGACACGGCGCGCGACAGCAGGTGTTCGCCGGTGCCGGTGGTCGGGGGTGGAACAAGCTGCGGGTGGTTCATCATCGAAATCCCTTTCGTAGGGCTTCGGCCCATGGATGACTAGTTAGAGAGAGTTACTTCTTGCTGCGATACGCGACGTCATATCTATAAACACGACCCACCCGTTCAACGACCTGTTCCTCGCCGTCGCACGACATCGAAACGCGATACTCCCGTCCCTCTCGGATGTACCGATCAACCAGCCTTCGGAAATGCCGCACGGCCTCTTTCCGATTCCTGAATCGATACTCCTCGAGTTCAATGGACTTACGCGCATCCATGACTTCGACGACAAAGGGACGATCGAGAGGTGTCAGATCAACGGACACTGCGACGTTCCAACCAAACAACGTGATAGACTTTTTCATGACATGTTCCTTTCTGGGCCAAAGCCCTACGAAAGGAATTTCAGAGGCCGCCTAGCGGCCTCTTTTCTTTTCATGCGTCACGAATCACCCGCACGCGTATGAAATGAGGTTGGCGCAGATGCGCCATCGGTCGGCCGTACTTCTTCTCCAGCACGTCGACGAGCGCTGCGTCTTCGCCTTCGGCCAACCATTCGTAGCGCGCCCAGGGCTTGCACATCACCAGCAGCGCGCCGCCCAGTTCAGGCAGGCCGGCACGTCCCAGGGTGTTGCAGAACCACATGCCGAACTTGCCCGGTGCGTTCAGCAGCGCATCGAGCAGCAGCAGGAGGAACAGCAGCGGTGCGCCGAGCAGTGCCAGCACCGTTTGCCACCACTTCGCGGGCTGACCATTCACGGTCAGGCCGCTGCCCTTCAGTTCGATCTTCATGTCTTGCTCCCTTCGGGTGGATGGAGCGTTTCGCATGCGAAACGCTTGGGCTCAGGTTAAGACTTCGGAGGTTGCGGGCCTGCGGACTGTTTCCCGTTCTGGCCGAGCAGCTGCAGCGGCTTCACGCTGACGACTTCCTTCTTCACGTCCTTGCCGGCCTGGAATTCGCGGATCTGGACTTCGGCGAGGAAGGCGTCGGGCTGCTTCATGTTCATCGCATGCTTGCTGCCCGGCATCTTGAGCACTTCGACGCCGAGGCCCCAGCTCATCGGGTTCGGGTCATCGGGACGCGACAGCGGCACCGTCATGAACACTTCGGTGTAATCGAACTGGGTTCCGTCGATGTTGAATTGACGGCCGCGTGCACCGAGCACGACACGACGCTCGGTGCGGACCTGTTCAGCTTCAGCCATATCGAACAGCATGGTGGTTTCCTTTCAGTGAGTCGCCTGGAGCGTCGTGGTCCGATTCGGCGAAGTCGGCGACGAGGTGTAAGGGGATGTCCAGACCGCGCTTGACCATCTGGCGCTGGATGTCCTGGTCGGTGACGTCGGACACCAGTTCTTCAATGCCCTGGGTGCCGACGACGGCAAGGGCGACGGTGAGAGCGGGGCCAGCGGCACGGCGGATGTACTTCATCATCGCGAGCCAGCCTTGCTTTGCGGTGTGGCGTACCGTGGCAAGGCGGGTTTGCGTGGTGTTCAGGAATTCGAGCGCGGGATAGGCGCCGGCGAGGTATTCGCCGGGGCGGGTGAGCGTGTCGAAGGGGATGACGCGGTCTTCGGCTTTCAGCTCGAGTTCGATCCGTGTCCAGGGCGATTCACGGTCGCCCAGTTGCTTGCCCTTCTCGTAGATGCGCAGGAACTTGCCGGAGAGGCGACGGCCGACGGTCAGTGTTCGGCCCCGACCGTCGGGTCTGGCCCAGTTTCCGAACTGGGCCATGGCGGGCGACTGCGGTGCTTTGGGCAGACGGAAGCGGTCTTCCGTCCAGTCGTCGAAGGCGCGGTCGACGTTGTATTCGCCGTGGTGATCGTCGTGCGTCAGGTCGACGCGGGTGATCTTGGGTTTGAGCAATTCGCCGGACAGGAGCCATTCGTACATGGCTTTCTCCCAACCGGGCTTTGCGTGCATGCAGCCTTCGCCGGTGAGCTCGAAGAGGACGGTGCCTTTCTGTCCGCCTACGGCGATGAAGCCGAACTTCCCATCGGTGCCGAGGGACCACGAGTTCAGATAGAACTTGTGGCCGTTCTTGCGCTTCTCGAAGAGGCCGAAGCCGACGATCTGCTGCAGACGTTCGGCGAGTGCTTCAGCGAAGTGGTCGTCGACAACGGGTGGCAGGCAGGACCAGCCGTTGTTCGGGTGGATCGCGCTGTCCGGGAAGGTGACGGTCAGCCAGTCGATGAAGGCTTTGCCGTCACCGCGGGTGCTGGTTTCGAGAAGGACCGATTCTTCACCCCGATGGTTGAGCACGAAACGCTCCCCATGCCGGTTACGGGGCCAATGGGATTCAGTGAAAGCGAACACGGCTTTTCCTCCTTGGGTACTTCGATTGGGATGTCTGCCGTGTTCCCCCCCTGTTAGTCAGGGGGGGCGCGGCCGCGCCCGCCGTGCCCTGCGGTCCCGGCGATGCGCGCCCGCGCTCGAATGTCTCGATGGAGCCGCATTCGATGCAGATGCCGGAGAGGGCGGGGCGTGATTCACGGCCGAGGTGCGACAAGCGCGCTTCCCGCCACAGGAAGGCGCAGTCGTAACAGCGCATGAAGACCCAGCAGAACAGAGGCAGGGTGATCACGGCTGATCACCCTGCGAAAGAAGAGACCCGGTACTGCGTCCTAGGGAGAGAATCGGACTCCGGGCGAAAAAGGGAGGAGTGCGCGGCGAATCTATCACGCATATGGAATATGCGGAATGGTTTGTCACGGTGGTTTTCATTTGAGGCTCCGGCCGCGACGTTGCGCGTCGAGGATGGCCTGTGCCTGGTAGCCGGCACGGCGGGCGCGGTCCAGTTCCTTCTGCAGATGCTTCTGCTTCGAGCGGCGCACTGGAGCGGGCATCGGGCCGGCAAGCTGGCGTTCGAGGTCTTCGATCACGTTGAGGAAGCCGGGGTGACTCATGCGGACAGTTCCTCGACGTCGGCGCGAAGGCGACGGATCAGGCCGAGCGGGTGCGCTTCACGCTGTTTGAAGCGCTCGACCTCGGAACGGCCGCGGATGGCCAGCTCCGCGCGCACGTCGTCCAGTTCGCGCTGGCGCGAATGGAGTTCGGAGCGGTGGAGGGCGGCGGCATCCATCCCCATAGGTATCCCCAAGACATAGTTTTAATCGACGATGTAAATTAGGCATCGATGTAAATTTTGTCAAGGGAATATCTTAGGCGTAGCCTTATACATCGACGCCTAACTTAACTCGGGGTGCGGCAGTGAAAGAGATCCGGACTTACTTGGACGAAGCCATCGAAAGAGGCTTGGCAAAGAACGACAGCGACATCGCGCGACAGCTCGGGATCAAACCGGCCAGCGTATGCGAATGGCGAAAGGGGCGGAACGCGCCGGGCGAGGACCAAGCCGCCGCATTGGCGAAAATGCTTGGAAAACCGGAGGTTGTCGCGGAATGCATGGCCCATCGGACCACGCGTGAAGAAACCCGGAAGGTGTGGGAAGTGATCGCGCAGATGCTGCACGAAGCAGAAACGAAAACGGCCCGTCGCGAGGACGGGCCGTCTGGAATTCTGGTGGCCAAGGGCGGAATCGAACCACCGACACGCGGATTTTCAATCCGCTGCTCTACCAACTGA
>OFDC01001066.1_pt1 | contig 15985 bp, 14 predicted proteins | sample 1520941 | NCBI WGS metagenome assembly OFDC01 (sample SAMEA94258168, study PRJEB24077) | hot springs metagenome | biome: Aquatic biome; feature: Water | place: India | collected 2012-12-06 | depth 5 m | reverse complement strand
TGGACGTGATGCTGGTGCTCCTGATCATCTTCCTCATCGCGGTTCCGGTGGCGATTCAGACGATCGAGAAGCTGGAGATCCCGGTGTTCGAATCGGTCGAATCGAAGGACAAGGTTGAAAACCTGCTCCTCACCGTCAGCACCACCGATGATGCTGGCCGCAGCGCGGGTGAACCGGGCTTTGCCGGTGCCAGCCGCAATGGCGAATGCCGGGTCTACTTTAACAACATCACGCCCGTGACCTCGGAAGAGCTCTACGATCAGGCCTTCAACCGGCTTGACGCGATCGTGAAGCGGGCAGGCGGACCCGAGGCCCTCATGGCTGAGCCGGACCTGATCCCGCAGGTGCACATCCGCGGCGACGTGAACGCGCCATGGCGCTGCATCGCCGGGGCGATCTACAACATTCAGGCCGCTGGCTATCCGACCGTTGGGTTTATTTCGAACCCGGTCGAGCCTGGTATCTGATCCGCCACGTGGCGATTTAAGGAGTAACTGACATGGGTATGGCTGGAGGCAAGCTCGATGGCGAGCCGATGATGGACATGAACATGACGCCGCTGATCGATGTTTTGCTCGTTCTGCTGATCATGTTCATCATCACCATTCCGGTGGCGACCCACTCGGTCGATATCGACCTGCCGCAGGGCAACCCCCCGCCGCAGGACATCGTGATCGATCCGGTGAAGAACAAGCTGATCCTGACCACGCAGGATGCGATCCTGTGGAACGGCACCCCGGTGACCGAAGGCCAGCTGATCACGCTGCTGAACGAAACGACCGGCATGAACCCGGAGCCTGAGCTCCAGTTTGAGCCGGAAGCGCTGGCGAGCTATGAGATCACCGCGCGCGTGCTGAACGACATCAAGAACTCGGGCGTGACCAAGTTCGGGTTCGTCGGCAACGAAAAGTACCGCCAGTTCGGCAAGTAAGCGCTGACATACGGTGTTGCCCGGCCATCGCCGGGTCATCGCTTGGTCATTGCAACATCATCAAGGGGCGCTGCGGGGTTCTCGCAGCGCCCTTTTTGCTTGAGCGGCAGTGTTTCACGTGAAACATTTCACGAACATCTTGCCCGATTTAGGCCTCCTTCAGCGGATCATCAGGCCGCATCGCGGCGGCGATGAGCCCCTCGGCTTCGAGCAGCAGCTCGTCGTCCACCGCCCCCTGCGGCACCGCTTCGCGCCCGATCATGGTCATCACCGGCACGGCCAGCGGCGAGACCCGGTCGAGCGTGACATGCACCAGTTCGCGCTCTGACCGTTCGAGCAAATCGGCCAGCCGACCGACGTCGGTCATCCGCGCCCGGGCATCGGCCCAGGCCGCCTCGATCAGCACGTGATCAGGCTCGTATTTCTTGAGCACATCGTAGATCAGATCGGTCGAGAAGGTGACCTGCTTGCCGGTCTTGCGCTGGCCCGGATGCTGGCGTTCGACCAGCCCGCTGATCACCGCCACCTCACGGAAAGCGCGGCGCAAGAGGTGGCTTTCGGTCACCCATTCGGTGAATTCATCGGTGAGAATATCGGGCGATAACAGCGGAGCGGGGTCGGTGACCGGCTTCAGCCCCCACACCGCAAGGCAATAGTCATTGGCAACAAACCCCCCTGGAAGCAGCCCCCGCTCCTCCATCCGCCGGGTGATGAGCATCCCCAGTGACTGGTTCGCGTTCCACCCCTCGAAGGTGTAATAGGTGGTGTACTCCTTGCCCCCATGCGGGAAGCTCTCGACCAACAGCTCGCCGGGGGCAGGCAAGCGTGAGCGCCAGGCCTGCATCTCCAGCCATTCGCGCACATCATCGGGAAAGCGCCCCCAACCGGCGCGGTCGGCGAGCATCGCCTGAACCCGTGTCGCCAAGTGGGTGGTGAGGGGGAGGCGAAGCCCGCCATAGCTCGGAATAGTGGCGCTTTTCTTGGCCGCCCGAACCACCACGTCCATGTCCTTCACGCCCTCAACCTCAAGGCTCATGCCTGCGAAAAAGAAGGTATCGCCGGGGGAGAGCTGCGCGGCAAAGCGCTCCTCCACCTTGCCGAGACTGCGACCGTTCTTGAAGCGCACGGTGAGCATTTCGGAGTCCACAATGATCCCGGCATTCATCCGATGGCGCTGCGCCTGATTGGGGTGGGCAAGGCGCCACGTGCCATCCTTCGCGCGCACGATCCGCTGGAAGCGGTCATAGGCGCGCAGGGCATAGCCGCCGTTCGACACGAACCCCAGCACCCTCTGAAATGTCGTTTCATCGACCCAGCTATAGGCCAGCGCGCTGCGCACCTCGGCCAGTAACGCATCTTCGTGGAACGGCCCCGCACAGGCGCAGGCCATGACGTGCTGGGCGAGCACATCAAGGCTGCCAGGCCGGAAGGCCTCGCCATCGCGCTGCCCGGCATCGACCGCGTCCTTGGCCGCCATCGCCTCCAGAAACTCGAAGCGATTGCCCGGAACCAGCACCGCGCGGCTCGCCACATCCAGCCGGTGCCCCGCGCGCCCGATCCGCTGGAGCAGCCGCGAAGACCCCTTGGGCGCGCCCATCTGCACCACCAGATCAATATCGCCCCAGTCGATCCCGAGATCGAGGCTTGCGGTGCAAACCAGCGCGCGCAGTTCCCCCCGGGCCATCGCCTCTTCGACCTTGCGCCGCGCCTCGACCGAGAGCGAGCCGTGGTGGATGCCGATGGGGAGATGCGCTTCGTTCTCCTCCCACAGGCACTGGAAGATGAACTCGGCCAAAAAGCGCGTGTTGGTGAAGACCAGCGTGGTGCGGTTGGCCTTGATCGCCTCGTAAAGCTGCGGCACCGCCCAGCGCCCCGCGTGTCCGCCCCACGGCACGCGCTCTTCGATGGGGAGCAGGATTTCGACCTCAGGCTCGGCCCCCTCTTCGCCGAGCACCAGATCCGCAGCTGCAATTTCGCCCGCATCATCGGCGCTTTGCGGGGCGAGCCATTCCTGAAAGTCGCGCGGATTCGCCAGCGTCGCCGACAACGCCACCCGCTGTGCCGCCGGGGCCAGCGCGTGGAGCCGTGCGAGGCTAAGCGCGAGCAGATCGCCGCGCTTGTCGGTGGCAAAGGCGTGGACCTCGTCGATCACGATGCGCTTCAGACCCGCAAACAGATCGGCGCTTTCGGGGTAGGAGAGCAGCAGCGAGAGGCTCTCGGGCGTGGTCAGCAAGATATGCGGCGGGCGCTCGCGCTGACGCTTCTTGCGATCCGACGGCGTGTCGCCGCTGCGGGTCTCGACGCGGATGGGCAGGCCGATGTCTGCGATGGGCGTCAGCAGGTTGCGCTTCACATCCTGCGCCAGCGCCTTCAGCGGCGAGACGTAGAGCGTGTGCAATCCCTCCCCCGGCACGGGACCGGTAGAGGGGGCGAAATCGCACAGCGTCGGCAGGAACCCGGCGAGCGTCTTGCCCGCCCCGGTATCGGCAACCAGCAGCGCATGGCGCCCAGCCTGCGCCTTATCGAGCATTTCAAGCTGATGCCGCCGCACCCGCCAGCCGCGCCCAGCGAACCAGTCGGCGATTTCGGGCGGAAGATCAGGCGGCGGGGTCACTTCGCTGCCATGCGACGCCGCGCCGCCAACTTCAATGGCCGACGCTTTCCCCGCGCTCGAGGCCCGACAGCGCCAACTGTTCATCGATCTGCGCCATCAGCCGCGCGAGGCCTTCCTCGCTGTCGCTTTCCGCCCGCGCCACCAGCACGTCCTGCGTGTTCGAAGCGCGCAGCAGCCACCAGCCGTCCGCTGTGTTGACCCGCACGCCATCGGTGGCGTTGACGCTTTCGATCCCCGGCCCCGGCGCGGTGGTGAGCCTTTCGGTGATCTCGGCCATGGCGGCAAACTTGCGGCTTTCATTGACCTGAAAGCGCAGCTCTGGCGTGTTGCGCATCGGCGGGATCGCGCCGCGCATTTCCGTCACCGATTTGCCGAGTCGCGCCGTGGCAGCCATCAGCCGCACCCCAGCGTAAAGCGCATCGTCAAAACCGTAGTAATCATCGGCAAAGAACACGTGCCCACTCATTTCGCCCGCCAGCGGCGCACCAGTCTCCTTCATTTTGGACTTGATGAGCGAGTGGCCGGTCTTCCACATCAGCGGCTCTCCGCCCAGTTCGGCGACCCGGTCAAACAGCGCGCGGCTGCCTTTCACATCGGCGATTATCGTGGAGCCCGGTCGAACCTTCAGCAAGTCCTCGGCATAGATCATCAGCAGCTGATCGCCCCAGATCACCCGGCCCGTGCTGTCGATCGCACCGATCCGGTCGCCGTCACCGTCGAAAGCCACTCCAAAATCGAGCTTCTTGTCCGCGACGAGCGCCCACAAATCGGCGAGGTTGGCTTCCACAGTCGGATCAGGATGGTGGTTGGGAAAATGTCCGTCAACTTCAGTAAAGAGCAGATGATGTTCCCCCGGCAGCCGGGCGGTGAGCGCTTCGAGCGCGGGGCCGGCGGCACCGTTCCCGGCATCCCAACCGACCCTGAGGCCCTGCAGCGCCTCGGTATCGATACCGACCAATCCCTCGAGCAGGCGCTCGACATACTCGCTCAGGATGTCGCGCGTGGTCACCGTGCCGGTGCCGCAGGCGAACGCCCCGTTTGCTGCCAGTTCCCCGAGCTTCTGGATATCCGCGCCGAAGAACGGGCGGCCGCGAAATACCATTTTGAAGCCATTGTAATTGGGGGGATTGTGGCTGCCAGTTATCTGAATGCCGCCATCCACCTGTTCAGCTGAGGCCTCGGCGTAATAGAGCATCGGGGTCGGCCCCAGACCGATCCGCACCACATCGCAGCCGCTGGCGGTCAGGCCTTCTACCAGCGCGTGTTCCAGCATTGGTGAGCTGACGCGGCCATCATACCCAACCGCCACGGTCTGCCCTCCCGCCTCGCGCAGCAGCGTGCCGAAAGCCCGGCCAATGGCCCGCGCATCATCCGTCCCCAGCGTCTCTCCGATGATCCCGCGGATGTCGTATTCGCGCAGCACGGTGGGGTGGAAGTGGTGTTGCATGGTGGCCATGATCCTCGGTTGACGCGGAAATAGTGGCGGGATTCTGTCGCTTGGCAACAACCTAACGCCCCGCCATGTCAATCCGGCGAAGGCGGGTTCGGCGCGTCGCCGGGCGGTTCGGATGATATTGCGGGCAAATTGGCCAGCAGCAAATCGCGCGCGGCATTGGCCTCTTGCATCGCCGCCGTGGTGCCCCCGCGATCGGGATGCACCAGCCCCACCAGCTGCCGATGCGCGGCGATTACGTCTTCGCGGGTCGCCCCGGCGTCCACGCCGAGCAGCCTGCGCGCCTTCAGCACGGCCTGCTCGCGGGTCGACGGCCCACGCAGATAGTCCCACGGCCACTTGCCGAATGCCCAGCGGCACACCACGCAAGCCAGGGCGATTAGGATCAGGTATCGCAACATTATGAGACGAGCGCGAATTCGCTTTGCGCCGGGATAAATTCGGGCAGCGCGAGAGCTTTGACCAGCGCGCGCAATTCCTGCCGCGCCACAAGATGGCTGGTGCCGAGCTCGCCCAGATGTCCCTTGTCGAGCAGGGTCAGGCCTGAAGGGAACAATTCACGATAGATCACGCGTTCGCTCAGGCCATGGGTCACCCGGAACCCGACCCGCTTCGCCATCTCCGTGAGCGCCTTCTGCAGCCGCGCCTGATTGCGCGCCTCGACATGCCCGGTGCGATTGCGCACGACGATCCAGTCCATCTCGGGGCGCTGCTGCTCGATCGTCATGCGGCTGCGCTTCATCCGCGCTTCCCAGATCAGTTCGGCAAAGAACGAAAGCTTGCGCACCTTGAAGGTCTCAGGGTCGACCTGGCCGATCAGGTCGAAATCGACAAAGCTGTCATTCATGGGCGTGACCAGCGTGTCGGCATGTTCGACTGCGATCCTGGCAAAGGGATCGTCACGGCCGGGGTTGTCGATGATCAGGAAATCGCAGTCGGCCTCAAGCCTGCGGATCATCGCGATGAGCTCGCCGGTGTTGTCACCGCGAAAGACTTCGCAGGCGGGGGTCGGCAAGGTCAGCCCGCGCTTTTCCAGCGTCGCCAGCCGGTTTTCGATATAGCGGTGGGTGGTGCGCTGGCGCGGATCAAGGTCAATGGCGGCGACACGCGCACCCAGATAGGACAGCGCCACAGCAATATGGACCGCCGTGGTCGATTTGCCCGTCCCACCCTTCTCGTTGGCCAGAACAATCCGGTGGGCCTGCCCCGGCCGCAGCTTGCGCGCGGCGAAGGGTTGCTGGGCAGAGGGATCGCTCGGGGCGGACGACATCACAGTTCCTTCTCCCTCGCACGCTTGGCAGGTCGCAGCTTGAATTACGGCATCGGGCACCGCTAGGACGCTGGCCAGCGGTTTATCCTTGGAGGCTTACGGGTGCAAACGGTCAAGACACTGCAAATGTTGAGAACCGCTTTGGGACATTTGCGTGTCAGTGGCGGGACACGGATCGCATTGGTGCCGACGATGGGCGCACTGCATGAGGGCCACCTGACGCTGGTGCGCCGCGCGCGGGCTGAGGCGGACCATGTGGTGGTCTCGATCTTCGTGAACCCCAAGCAGTTCGGCGCGAACGAGGATCTCGACGCTTACCCTCGGCAGCTGGCCGCCGATGCGGCGATGCTGGAGGCGGAGGGTGCGGCGCTGTTGTGGGCGCCGGATGTGTCGGCCATGTATCCGGAGGGCTTTGTCACCAATGTCAGCGTTGCGAAGGTCAGCGAAGGCCTGTGCGGTGCCGCTCGGCCGGGCCACTTCGATGGGGTGGCGACGGTGGTGTGCAAGCTGTTCAATCAGGTGCAGCCCGACATCGCCTTCTTTGGCGAGAAGGACTTTCAGCAACTCGCCGTGATCCGGGCGATGGCGCGCGACCTTGATCTCACCCATCCGCATGTGGACGCCATCATCGGTGTGCCCACGGTGCGCGAGGCGGACGGGTTGGCGATGTCGAGCCGCAACCGCTATCTCACGCCCGAACAGCGCGCTGCTGCAGCGGCGTTACCGCAGGCGATGCAGGCAGCGGTTGCGGCGATCGAGGGCGGAGCGGAGGTTGGCGTTGCGCTCAACGCACTACAGGCGGAGATCATCGCCGCCGGGTTCAACAGCGTAGATTATGCTACGCTGGCGGACGCTGTTTCGCTCGCACCGTTGTCGGTGCTTGGCGAGGCCCCGGCGCGGTTGCTGGTCGCGGCACGGATTGGCGGAACTCGGTTGATCGACAACGTGGCGGTATCGCCCGCGCGCAAGAATTGTTGACGCACGCCCCAGCCTGATGGCAAAGGCACGCCACCGAGCGGGCGGGTATAGCTTAGTGGTAAAGCTCCAGCCTTCCAAGCTGGCTATGCGGGTTCGATTCCCGCTACCCGCTCCACGCTCTCGCTCAATCCCCTTCAAAATCCCCCGGCGTTCCCAGATGGGGCGCTTCGTGCGTTGCCCAGTCGGCTGCTGGAGAGGGCGGGAGAGGTTCCCCTGCGGGGCCGGCCGGCTCAGTCGGGTCCTTGCGCTGCAGTCGGTGCAAATGAACCTTGGCTATCATATTGGCGCTGATCGGTGCGGTGAGGAACAGAAACGCCGAGATCAGCAGCTCATGCATGGTCCATTGGCCTTGCAGCAGCTGGAAATAGGCAATCGAAGCGACCAGCACCGCGCCAAGCCCCAATGTGGTCGCTTTGGTGGGCGCATGGAGGCGCTCCATCAGCGAGGGCAGGCGCACCAGCCCCCAGCTGCCGACCAGCGCAAACCCGCTGCCGACCACGATCAGCAGGCTGACGATCGCCTCGGCCACAGACACGCCGCCGCTCATTCGATGATGTCCCCGCGCAGCAGGAACTTGGCATAGGCGACGGTGCCGACGAAGCCGACCATCGCCAGCAGCAGGGCGGCCTCGAAAGTGGTGCCGCTGCCATTGGCGATGCCGGCGAGCACGATGACGCCGATCACGTTGATCACCATCGTATCGAGCGCCAGAATCCGGTCGGTCACACCCGGCCCCTTTATCAGGCGCCACAGGTTCAGCGCCAGCGCCAGCCCGAACGCGGCAAAGCCGAAGGTGAGAGCATAGGCGATCATGCGAAGATCCTGACCAACCGCGCCTCATACCGCGCCTTGACCTGCGCGACCGCCGCCGCTGGGTCTGGCGCGTGGAGCGCGTGGACGAGCAGATACTTCCCACAGGCCGAGATGTCGCTCGACACTGTGCCCGGCGTCAGGCTGATGGTGCCCGCGAAAACCGTGATCGCTTCGGGGCTGGTCAGCTCGAGGGGGACCACCAGCCATGCGGGCCGGAGGTCGCGGGTGCGTTTGAACAGGATGATCGCGGCGACTTCGAAATTGGCGATGATGATGTCCCACAGCACCACGCCCAGATAGGCGGCAGCGGGGATGAAGCGCACCTTGGGCCGACCCGGCCACCACGGCGCGGTGAACAGCGGTACGCCAAGGCCCACTACCAGGCCCAAGAAGAGGGTGCCGAAGGTGAGATCGTTGACCATCACCATCCACATCACCACCAGCAGCGCGCTGAGGCCGGGGTGGGGCAGCAGCCGGTTCATGGCGATGCCTCCCCCAGCACCACCGCAGCGCTCAGCGACGGATCGAGCACTTGCGCAGCGGCGGCATTGGCATAGGCGCTTGCCCAGCCTGCGCCCGCTGACAGCGCAGCGAGCAGCAGCAGCGCGATGATCGGCGCCGCGAAATCGGCGCGGGTCGCAAGCGGGGCGGGTGCAGTGCTGTCAGGCGCGACCTTCCAGAACACCGCGCTTCCCGCACGGGCAAAGCCGATCACACCGATGAAGGTGGTGCCGAGGATCACGCCCCACGCCCAGCCCCAGTCGGGCAGGGCCGCTACGGATATCAGGATCAGCAGCTTGCCGATGAAGCCCGACAGCGGCGGCAGGCCGGTGGTGGCGATGGCGGCGACCATGAACATGAGGCCCGCACCTGCCCGTCCGGCGAAGTCCTGACCGGGGCTGGCATTATCGGCCGAGTCCGCGCGTCGCCGGGCGACCACGTCAGCCACCAAAAACAGCGCGGCGGCAGCGATGGTCGAGTGGAGGAGGTAATAAAGCGCGGCGCCAAGGCTTACTGTTTGCCAACCGGCGACCGCGATCAGCAGCGTGCCGGTTGAACCGATCACGGCAAAGGCGGCTTGCTCGGACAGGCTGCGCGCAACGAATACCCCGGCAAAGCCGATCACGGCGCTTACCAGTGCAGTCGGGAACAGGTATGGCGCAGGCACCCATGCGGCTGCGCCCGCGCTCTCGCCGAACACCTGTGGCACCACCCGGATCAGCGAATAGACCCCGACCTTGGTCATGATCGCGAACAGCGCCGCCACTGCCGGGGTCGATACGGCATAGGTGCGCGGCAGCCACAGATGGAGGGGGGCGATGGCGGCCTTCAGCGCGAACACGCTCACCAGCAGCAGCGCGGCAATCCGCAGAAGGCCTTGGTCTTCGGGGGCGACCAGCGCCACTTTCAGGCCCATGTCGGCCATGTTGAGCGTGCCGGTCAGCGCATAAAGCAGGCCCAGCGCGATCAGGAACAGCGAAGAGCCGACTAGGTTCACCACGACATATTGCACCCCGGCCTTGAGCCGCGCCGGGCCCTGACCGTGCAGCATCAACCCGTAGGAGGCGATCAGCAGCACTTCGAAGAACACGAAGAGGTTGAACAGGTCGCCCGTCAGAAACGCGCCGTTGAGACCCATCAGCTGGAACTGGAACAGCGGGTGGAAGTGCCACCCCTTGCTATCCGCGCGGGTCACCAGCGCATGCAGCAGCGCGATCAGCGCCAGCGTGGATGCAAGCACCAGCATCATCGCCGCCAGCCTGTCTGCCACCAGCACGATGCCGAAGGGCGCGGGCCACTCGCCCACCGCATAGGCGGCGATGGTTCCATCGCTCGCCTGCGCCAGCAAGGCGAGCGCGGCGGCGAGCATGGCAAGGCACGAGATCAGCGAAATGCCCACTCCCAGGGCCCGGCGGCGGCGCGACACCAGCAGCGCAAAGGGCGCGGCGAGCGCAGGGATGGCGATGGGCAGGATCAGAAGGTGATCGGCCAAGGTCACGGCTCCGTGCCCTCCTCGCCCGCATCGGCCATGCCGTCCTGCGCATCGCACGGGACGGTATCGCCATCGACATGATCACTGCCCGTCTCAAGGTAACTGCGCAGCGCGAGGATCACCACGAAGGCCGTCATCCCGAAGGTGATGACGATCGCCGTCAGCACCAGCGCTTGCGGCACCGGGTCGGTGTATTCGGACACGGCCTTGTCCCAGATCGGCGGGCGGTTCAGCACCAGCCGTCCGCTGGCGAACAGGAACAGGTTGACGGCATAGGAGATCAGCGTGAGCCCCAGCACCACCTGAAAGGTCCGCGCCCGCAGCGCGAGGAAGATCCCGCCCGCCACCAGCACCCCGATCGCGCTCGCCACGAGGAATTCGTAGGTCATGGCGCGCTCTCTTCCTCGCCGCTGTGCGCGGTGTGGGCGCGGGCGGCGCGTTGAGCGATGTGGCTCAACTGCGCCAGCGCCAAGGTCACCGCGCCGAACACGGTCAGGAACACGCCGGTATCGAAGGCCATCGCGCTCGCCAGCTCGAACTTGCCGATCAGCGGAAGTTTGAAATATTCAAAGGTCGAGGTGAGGAAATTCGCCCCGAACGCCAGCGAGGCCAGTCCCGTCGCCATCGCCACCAGCACGCCCCAGGCGATCATCTGATGCTCGCCAAAGCGCTTGCGTGCGTCAGACCAGTCGAACCCGGCGGCGAGATATTGGACGAGGAAGGCAATCGCCACCACCAGCGCCGCGATGAACCCGCCCCCCGGCTGATTATGCCCGCGCAGGAACAGGTAGATGCCGACCGTCAGTGTGAGCGGCAGGATGATCCGGCTTGCTACCACCAGCATCATCGGGTGACGCTCGGGCGAATGCGGCATGTCCGCGCGCCACGCCCGCAGCCGCGCCCCCGCCGCCCCGCGCGCCGTGGTATCGAGCAGTGCAAAGATGGCGAGGCCCGCGATGCCAAGCACGATGATCTCGCCCAGCGTATCAAAGGCGCGGAAATCGACGAGGATCACGTTGACAACATTGGTCCCGCCTCCGCCCGATTTGGCGTTGGCGATGTGATAGGCGGCGATGCTCTCTCCCGGTGCGCGGGTCAGCATGGCGTAGGAGAGGCCCGCGAACAGCGCGCCGCCCGTCACCGCCAGCGCCCCGTCGCGCCATCGCCGCGGTGCGCTCGAAAGCAGCGGCGGGCTCTTGGGCAAAAGGTTGAGCGCGAGCAGGAGCAGCAGGACCGTCACCACTTCTACCGAGATCTGCGTCAGCGCGAGGTCGGGCGCGGAGAACTGCACGAAGGTGAGGCTGATGATGAGGCCAATGACGCTGAGATAGATCAGGACCCGGAACCGCTGCCGGGAATCGTTGACCACCGCCGCCGTCGCCGCGATCAGCAGCGCCCACGCGATGATCGCTGGGGTGGAGGCGGGCAGGCTCTGGCGGGTGCCGGTCAGCACGCCGCCGCCCGACATCGCGCCTTCGATCACGAGCGCGATCACCACCACGAAGCTCCCCAGCAGCATCCGCTGGAGCGAAGGTGTGTGGGTGGTGACGATGGCCTTGCGCACCCAGCGGTCGGCAAAGGCGAGAGTGGCTTCAAACATCCGCTTGGCATCGGGCAGCGTCGCGCGCTCCCACGCAGCCAGCAGCCCCGCGTGGCGCCACAACAGCAGCACCCCGCCCGCAACCGCCACAAGGCTGAGGAACAGCGCAAGGTTGACCCCGTGCCACAGCGCGAGCTCGACCTCGGGCGGTGCGCTCCCCGTCACTGCTCCTGTGACTGCGCCCACCAGCGGGGCGGCGAGCAGCATCGGGATCAGGCCGAGCAGCACCGCCAGTGTGGTCAGCAGGGCCGGGGCGGCCCACATGCCGAAGCCCGGATCATGGGCCTTGTGATAGGGTTCAGCCTCGCGCGGCTGGCCGAAGAACAGATGCACCGCGAGCCTGAGCGAATAGCCGACCGAGAAGGTCGCGCCCACGGTCGCCAGCACCGGCAGCAGCCACGGCACGCCCAGCAGCGCCAGCTTGGACGTCTGGTAAAGCATCAGCTCCTTGGAGATGAATCCACCCAGCGGCGGCAAGCCAGCCATCGAGGCCGCAGCCAGCGTCGCCACCAGCGCGGTGATCGGCATCACCTTGGCAAGGCCCCCCAGCCTGCGGATATCGCGCGTGCCGCTTTCGTGCTCGACGATCCCGGCGCTCACGAACAGCGCCGCCTTGAACGCCGCATGGTTGAGAATGTGGAGCACCGCCGCCAGCGCCGCGGCTTCCATCGAGAAGCCCAGCAGCATCACCAGCATGCCGAGCTGCGAAATGGTCGAATAGGCGAGGATCGCCTTCAGATCATGCCGGAACAGCGCCACCACCGCGCCGAACACCATGGTAACAAGGCCCACGCTGGTGACGATCCCCGTGTAAAGCTCGGTCCCCGCCAACACCGGCCACAGCCGAGCGAGCAGGAACACGCCGGCCTTCACCATCGTCGCCGAGTGGAGATAGGCGCTCACCGGGGTCGGCGCGGCCATGGCGTGGGGGAGCCAGAAATGGAACGGGAACTGCGCGGACTTGGTGAAGCAGCCCAGCAGGATCAGGACCAGCGCGAGCGGGTACAGCGATGAGGCGCGCACCACATCGCCGCGTTCTAGAATGGTAGCGAGGTCAAACGAGCCCGCGATCAGCCCTAGGAGGACCATCCCCCCGATCAGCGCGAGGCCACCGCCGCCCGTTACTGCCAGCGCCATGCGCGCGCCCTGACGCGCCTCGGCCTTGTGCTGCCAGAACCCGATCAGCAGGAACGAGGCGAGGCTGGTCAGCTCCCAGAACACCAGCAGCAGCAGCACATTGCCCGCGATCACAATCCCCAGCATCGCGCCCTGGAACAGCATCAGGCTGCCAAAGAACCGCCCGGTCGCCTCACCCGCGTAGAGATAGAAATGGCCGAAGATGACGACCAACAGTCCGATGCCGAGGATCAGCCCGGCAAACATCAGCCCGAGCGGATCGACCATCAGCGTGAGGTTGAGCCCCAGCGTGGGCACCCAGTCCCAGCTCGCGGTGGGCACTGCGCCGCCGATCACTTGCCCGGCAACGCTCGCCAGCAAGGCTAGCCCGAGCGCGCTGGCCGCGCCTGCAATTCCCGAATGCACCGCGCGCGAAGCTTGGCTCACCGCCGCGATAGCCAACGCTGCGACAAAGGGTAACGCCACCAGCGTCAAAAGCGTCAATGGATTAGCCATTGGCGGCCCCGGTATCCCTTCGCACATGGATCGGCGTTGCAACATGGACGCGTCCAGCGCCCTGTATGGGGATAGCCGCGCTGTGTACGGTGTTACAACCTAAACCGGATTCGGCTGTGCCCCCGCGATGGCAGGAAGACCTTCAGTCGCCTTCGAACTCCATCAGCGCGCTGACTTCGATCCCGGCATTGCGCAGTCTTGCCGCGCCGCCAAGGTCCGGCAGGTCGATCACGAACAGCGCGCGTTCAATCACGGCTCCGGCCTTGCGCAGCAATTCGGCCGAGGCCAGCGCAGTGCCGCCGGTCGCGATCAGATCGTCGACGATCACGACCTTCTGCCCCGGTTCAATCGCACCCGGGTCCATTTCCAACCGGTCGGTGCCATATTCGAGCGCGTAATCTATGCCGATGGTTTCGATGGGCAGCTTGCCGGGCTTGCGCACGGGGACGAACCCGACGCCAAGCTGCACCGCCACCGCCGCGCCGAAAATGAACCCGCGCGCTTCCATTCCGGCAACCTTGTGCGCGCCTGCTGCATCGGCCCACTGCGCGAGGTGATGCACGCTCGCGGCCATGCCCTGATGGTGGCCGATGAGTGTGGTGATGTCGCGGAACATGATCCCTGGATGCGGGAAATCGGGCACGGTGCGCACAAGCGCTTTGAGCTCTTCGGGAGAGAGATGCGGCGGTGTCATGTGATAGTCAGCCCCTTTCACCCCCTCAAAGCAGAGCGCCCCGCCATCCGCAAGGGATGACGGGGCGCTTGTGCGTTTCGATGTATGCGAAGGCTTAGGACTTCTTCGGCTTCATCCCGGCCCAGATCTGCTTGTAGGACAGGAAGGCCAGCGCGGTGGCGAAGACCAGGAAGCCGAGCACGAACCAGCCGGTTTGCTTGCGCTCGATCAGCGAGGGTTCTGCGGTCCAGGTCAGGAACGCGGCGATGTCTTCAGCCATCTGCGGAATGGTCGATTCGGTGCCGTCGGCATAGGTCACCTGCCCATCGATCGCGAGCGGCGGCGCCATCGCAATGTTCACGTTGGGGAAGTGCTTGTTGAAATAGAGGCCCGCAGGGGTCTCGAAGCCAACCTTGGCCGCCTTTTCCGGATCAGGCTCGCCATAGCCGGTCAGCAGCGAATAGACGTAGTTCGAGCCATCGTGACGCGCCTTGGTGATCAGCGAAAGATCAGGCGGGATCGCGTTGTTGTTGGCTGCGGCAGCCGCAATGGCGTTGGGGAACGGCATCGGGAAGGTATCGGTGGGTTCGCCCGGACGGGTGGTGGTTTCGCCTGTGGCGGGATCGATACCCGGAACGGTCCAGGTAGCCGCTTCCGCGTCAACTTCCGCCTCGGTGTAGCCGAGCTGCTGGAGGTTGCGGAAGGCGACGAACTTCAGGCTGTGGCAGGCCGAGCAGACTTCCTTGTAGACCTGATAGCCGCGCTGCAGCTGGGCCACATCCCACTTGCCCATCGGACCATCGAACGAGAAGCCGCCTTCAGGCCCCTCACCATGCTCGTAGAAGGCATAGGACGGCTGCTTTTCGGGCGCGGGGCCGAAAGCGTAATTATAGGCACCAGGCAGGAGCGACCAGAGCACCAGCACCGCGGTGATGGCAAGGCCTGCAATGATGCCGCCGAGACGAATAGTCATGACCGAACTCTTTCTCGTTATCGGGTCAGATTACCAGGGGCTGCCCCCGGCCGATTACTCGGCCGGTTGCAGCGAACCATCGGGAAGGGTGCCAGCGTCGCCGCCGTCCACCACGCCAGCACGAGGCGCTTCGACCGCCTTGCCCTTGCCAAGCACGCCCTCGGTAATCGAGAACGGCAGCGGCTTGGGCACTTCGATCTGGCTGATGATCGGCAGAACCACCAGGAAGTGCATGAAGTAATACGCCGTCGCGATCTGGCTGATGATCACGTACGGCTCTTCCGCCGGCGCGCCACCGCAGATGAACAGCGCGATCATCGTGGGGATCAGACCGAACCAGAAGAACTTGCGGAACAGCGGGCGGTAGTGGCCCGAACGCACCGGGCTCTTGTCCAGCCAGGGCAGGACGAACCACAGCAGGATCGAGCCGAACATCGCAATCACGCCGAGCAGCTTGGCCGGGATCAGCACGATGCCGGTGAAGGGAATGCTGAGGTCGCCAGTAAAGGCGCGCAGGATCGCGTAGAACGGCCAGAAGTACCATTCGGGCACGATGTGTGCCGGGGTCGAGAGCGGGTTCGCTTCGATGTAGTTGTCCGGGTGACCGAGCGCGTTGGGCAGGAAGAACACCATCGCGGTGAACAGGATCAGGAACACGCCCAGCCCGAAACCATCCTTCGAGGTGTAGTAGGGGTGGAACGGCACGGTGTCCGATTCCTGCTTCACTTCCACGCCCGTCGGGTTCGACGAGCCGGGGATGTGCAGCGCCCAGATGTGCAGAATAACAACACCCGCAATCACGAAGGGCATCAGGAAGTGCAGCGAGAAGAAGCGGTTCAATGCGGCGTTGTCCGGCGCGAAGCCGCCCAGCAGCCACACCTGCAGCGGCTCACCCACGAGCGGGATCGCGCTGAACAGACCGGTGATCACCTGCGCGCCCCAGAAGCTCATCTGTCCCCAGGGAAGCACATAGCCCATGAAGGCGGTGGCCATCATGAGGAGGAAGATCACCACGCCCAGCAGCCAGATCATCTCGCGCGGGGCCTTGTAGGAGG
>OFDC01001064.1_pt1 | contig 16005 bp, 17 predicted proteins | sample 1520941 | NCBI WGS metagenome assembly OFDC01 (sample SAMEA94258168, study PRJEB24077) | hot springs metagenome | biome: Aquatic biome; feature: Water | place: India | collected 2012-12-06 | depth 5 m | reverse complement strand
GAGTGCTGCCCTCCGAAGGCAGAGGTCACAGGTTCGAATCCTGTCGGGTGCGCCAGAAACCATAGCCCAGCCTTGCGATTCCCGCCCGTGGCGGCAGCCGGGTCTGGCGATCGCAATGGACCAGACTTGCCGATACTGGCCCGGATAGCCGCGGGACTTGCCCTGGGAACCCTGGGCGGCTTCGTTTTCCACGCGCTTGCGCTGCCCTTGCCCTGGATGCTCGGGGCGCTGTTCTTCACCATGACCGGCGCCGTCGCCGGGTTGCCTGTGGTGGGGCCGACGCGGCTTCGCCCCGCTGTCGTCGCCATCATCGGCGTGCTCCTCGGCTCTCGCTTTACGCCCGAGGTGATGGGTCAGGTGGGCCACATGGCCCTCACGCTGGCGATCCTGCTGGTCTATCTTGTCGCCGTGGCCGCAGTCGTCGTGCCCTTCTACCGTTACGTCGGGCGGCAGGACTGGACCACCGCCTACTTCGCCGGAATGCCGGGCGGGCTGACCGAGATGATCGAGTTCGGCGAGGCGCGGGGCGCCAATGTCCCGGCCATCGTGCTGGCCCATTCCCTGCGCATCGTTGTCACCATCGCGCTGATGGCCTTCCTGTTCCGCGTCGTCCTTGGTGCCGATGTGGGCGCAGCTACGGTGGCAAAAGGTCCTGCGCTCGGGCTTGCCGACGCGGCGATCCTGACCGCCTCGGCCATCATCGGCGCCGTGTTCGGGACCTGGGCCCGCCTGCCGGCGCCGACCTTCCTTGGGCCGCTGATCCTTTCGGCTGGCGTGCATCTGGCAGGCGTCACCGAAAGCGCGCCTCCGTCGGTCCTGATCAACGCGGCACAGGTGATGCTGGGGACGATCCTTGGCTGCCGCTTCCTGGGGATCCAACCGGCGATGCTGGCCCGCGCAGGGCTTCTCAGCCTCGGCTCGACGGTGCTGACCCTGTCGCTGGCCGCGCTGGCCGGGCTTGCGATGGGCCGGGTCGCGGGTATCGACCTGGATCAGGCGCTTCTGGCCCTTGCGCCGGGCGGGCTGACCGAGATGGGCCTCATCGCCCTTGCCATCCAAGCCGATGTGGCCTTCGTGGCGCTGCACCACGTCGCGCGGATCCTGATGGTCCTTGTCCTGGCCCCAATGGCCGCGCGGTTCCTGCCCGCACGTCGCTGACCATCCCCGCCCGGGGGGCTTGTCTTCTTGCAAATGCTTCTCATTTACATTCTGCTGTTGTCACAGGTGAGGAAGCTTTCATGCCGACCCGTCGTCTCCTGTTGCTTGCCACTCTGGCTGCGCTGCCCTGGCCCGCTTTGGCCGAGGACAAGCTCAAGGTCGTCACCACCTTCACCGTCATCGCCGACATGGCCCGTAACGTCGCGGGCGAGGGGGTCGAGGTCGTCTCGATCACCAAGCCCGGGGCCGAGATCCACGGCTACGAACCCACCCCGCAAGACATCGTCGGGGCCTCTGATGCCGAGCGTTCAGCTACCTCGCCCGCGACCTTGGCCTGCAGGAACTGTACCTCTGGCCGATCAACGCCGATCAGCAGGGCACGCCGCGCCAGGTCCGGGCGGTGATCGACGGGGTGCGCGAACATAAGATCCCGGCGGTCTTCTGCGAAAGTACCGTGCCCTCCGACCCCGCCGAACAGGTCGCCCGCGAAACCGGCGCGGCTTTCGGAGGCGTCCTTTACGTCGACAGCCTTTCCGCTGGCGACGGGCCGGTGCCGACCTATCTCGACCTTCTGAAGGTCACCACCGAAACCATCGCCAAGGGGCTTGCCCCCCGCAATTGAACTGGCGATCCGAGGTCATGATGCGCGATACCGCAGACGATGCCGGGGCAGGGGAAGGGATCTTCGCCGAGGGTGTCACCGTGACCTACCGCAACGGCCTGACCGCGCTGACCGACGCCAGCTTCCGGATCCCCAAAGGCACGATCACCGCGCTTGTCGGCGTCAACGGCGCAGGCAAGTCCACGCTCTTCAAGGCGATCATGGGCTTTGTCCCCGTGGCCCGCGGCACCATCCGTCTCCTGGGCCAGCCGGTGCGCGAGGCGCTGCGCCAGAACCTCGTGGCCTATGTCCCCCAGGCCGAGGACGTGGACTGGTCCTTCCCGGTTCTGGTGGAGGACGTCGTGATGATGGGCCGCTACGGCCATATGGGCTTTCTCCGCCGCCCCTCCGCCACCGACCGCGCCAAGGTGGACGAAGCGCTGGCGCGGGTGGGCCTCTCCGACCTCCGCCACCGCCAGATCGGCGAGCTTTCGGGCGGCCAGAAGAAACGCGTCTTCCTGGCCCGCGCCCTCGCGCAGGAGGGCCGGATCATCCTTCTGGACGAACCCTTCACCGGCGTCGACGTCAAGACCAAGGAACAGATCATTACCCTCCTCCGCACGCTCCGCGACGAAGGCCATGTGATGCTCGTCTCGACCCACAACCTCGGCTCGGTCCCCGATTTCTGCGACCGGACCGTGCTCGTAAAGGGCACCGTCCTTGCCTACGGACCCACGGAAACCACCTTCACCCGCGCGAACCTCGAACATGCCTTTGGCGGCGTGCTCCGTCACTTCACCCTCGGCGGCACCGACCTGCATGAAGACGACGACGCGCGCGAGGTCACCATCTTCACCGACGACGAACGCCCCTTCGTCCAGTACGGCCGGAAGGGCGACAAGTGACCCCGGCCTTTCATCTTTGCCCAAATATCCCCGCCGGAGGCGCGCCGAGCCGGTTGCGCGCCCTTCGCGCGCAGAGGCGAGACAAAAGCTACGCGCCGCAAGGCGCTCGATTCGAAAACCGCCCCAATCCGCGCGGGGCGTGCGATGCTTGAACCCTTCGCCTATGCCTACATGACCAACGCCATGTGGGTCTCCGCCCTCGTCGGCGGGGTTTGCGGGTTCCTCTCGGCCTATCTCATGCTCAAGGGCTGGTCGCTCATTGGCGACGCGCTCTCGCATTCCGTCGTCCCCGGGGTGGCCGGCGCCTATATCCTCGGCCTCCCCTTCGCTTTGGGAGCCTTCCTCTCCGGCGGCCTCGCCGCCGCTGCCATGCTGTTCCTGACCAACCGCACCGGCCTCAAGACCGACACCGTTATCGGCCTCATCTTCACCTCCTTCTTCGGCCTGGGCCTCTTCCTGATCTCGATCTACCCGACCTCGGTCTCGATCCAGACCATCACCATGGGCAACATTCTTGCGATCTCGCCGGGCGACACTGTCCAGCTTCTCCTGATCGGCGGCATCTCGGCCCTGGTCCTCCTCGTCCTCTGGAAAGACCTCATGGTCACCTTCTTTGACGAGGCCCATGCCCGCACCATCGGTCTCCGCCCCGACCTTCTGAAGGTCGTCTTTTTCACCCTCCTCTCCGCCTCGACGGTCGCCGCCATGCAGACTGTCGGCGCTTTCCTCGTCGTCGCCATGGTCGTGACCCCCGGCGCGACCGCCTACCTTCTGACCGACCGCTTCCCGCGCCTTCTGACCCTGTCCGCCGGGATCGGAGCCTTCACCGGCTTCCTCGGCGCCTACCTCAGCTACTTCCTTGACGGAGCCACCGGGGGCGTCATCGTCCTGCTGCAAACCGCGCTTTTCGCGCTGGCATTTGTCTTCGCCCCGAAACACGGCCTTCTCGCCGCCAAGCGAAGGGCGCGCGCATGATCGACGCTTTCCAGCAACCCTTCCAGTTCCCGTTCATGCAGAATGCCTTCTGGATCGCGTTGATCGTCGCGCCGCCTTGCGCGCTCCTCTCCTGTTTCCTCGTCCTCAAAGGCTGGGCGCTGATGGGGGACGCGGTCTCCCATGCCGGCCTGCCGGGGATCGTCCTGGCCTATATGGGCGGCCTGCCGCTTCTTCTCGGAGCCTTCGCGGCGGGCCTCGGCAGTGCTCTCCTCACCGGCTATCTCGCCGACAACAGCCGCATCAAGCGCGATACGGTGATGGGCGTCGTCTTCTCGGCATGTTCGCGCTTGGCATCGTCCTGCACACCGCCTTTCCGACCGACATCCACCTGGACCATATCCTTTTCGGCAACATGCTTGGGGTGGGGCAGGGCGACCTTGTCACCGCGGCCGTGATCGCGATACCCGTCACGCTCGTCATCGGGCTGAAATGGCGCGACCTGATGCTACATGCCTTCGACCCGGCGCAGGCTCAGGTGTCGGGGCTGCGCACGAACCTATTGCACTACGGTCTTCTGGCGATCCTGTCCCTGACCATCGTCGCGACCCTGTCCTCGGTTGGCCTGATCCTGGCCATCGGCCTTCTCATCGCGCCTGGTGCCATCGCCTTCCTGATCACCCGCAGCTTCGGGGCCATGCTGGTCACCGCCACACTGGTCTGCCTTTCCGCGATGCTCGCCGGGGTCTGGGCCAGCTTTCACCTCGACGCCGCGCCCGCACCGACGATCATCCTGATCCTCAGCGCGATGTTCCTTCTGGCCTTCCTTCGTCGGGTGATCCTGACCCGCACGGCCTAAGGCGCGCTGGCCGATCCGGCTTGCCGAAGCCTATGGTAGGCCTTACCCATGGGTCATCGACTTTCGCCGGATGGACCGCCCGCATGCCCGCCACCAACGCCGCGATCTGGTTCACCGCCGACGGCTACGATCCAGGCAGGAAAGGCATCAACGGTCGCCGGGTCGCGGGCGAAAGCTTCCTGCGCGGCTTCTTCGCCCATGCGGATGTCGAAGAATTCGTCTCGCTCGCCCATGGCCAGGGCGATCATGCGGCCTTTGCCACAGCCGCCAGGGCCGCTGGTGTCACCCGGCCCCTCCGCGCTGTCCGGCTGGACCAACCCGCCGCGATGGCCCCGGTCGAAATCCTGTCCTATCCCGCGCCGGTATCGCCCGTCGAATGCTGGCGCCGCGCACCGCATGGTGCCGCCGCCTGGGCGCTGTGCGGGATCACTCATACGACCGCCACCCGCACGGTCATGCAGACGATCTTCGACCTGCGTTCGGCCCCGCAGATGCCCTGGGACGCGCTGATCTGCACCTCGACCGCCGTCCAGGCCTCGATCCGGCGGCTGATGGAACTGGCCGAGGCGCACCTCGCGCAGCGCTTTCCCGGTGCAACCCTGCCTGCGCGACCCCTGCTGCCGGTGATCCCGCTTGGGGTGACCTGCGACGACTTCCAGCCTGACCCAAGCCTCGGCCAGGGCCTGCGCGACCGGATCGGTGCTGCTCCTGCCGATATCGTCGCCGTCACCATCGCCCGCCTGACCCCGGACGAAAAGTTCGACCCGATGCCCCTGTTTCTCGCCATGCAGATTGCCGCGACCGAGGTCCGCACACAGGGCGGGGGCAAGCTCCACCTTGTCCTCTGCGGTCAGTTCTCCGAACCCCTGTGGGAAGAGATCTACGCCAGGGCAGCCGCGCAACTGATGCCATCCTGCGGCTACCACCGCCTTGACGGCGGCAACGCCGAGGACCGCAAGGCCACGCTGTCGGGCGGCGACATCTTCGTCTTTCCGATCGACAACCTGCAGGAAACCTTCGGCCTCGCCCCGGTCGAGGCGATGGCGGCGGGCCTGCCCGTGATCGTCACCGACTGGGACGGGATGAAGGACACCGTGACGCCCGAGGTAGGGATCCGCGTGCCCACGGAACTGCCGCGTGCGGGGCTTTCGACCTATGTCAGCCAGCGCTTCCTGGGCGGCACCGATGCCTATGTCCAGTACGTCAGCCAGATGTCCGCCATGACCAGCTTTGACGTTCCGGCCTTCGCGCGCGCGCTGGCGACGCTGGCCGGGGACCCCGATCTGCGCCGGCGGATGGGCGCGGCGGGGCAGGCGCGGGCACGGGCGATGTACGACTGGCGCGCGGTCATCCCGCAGATGCAGGCGCTCTGGGGCGAACAGGCCGCGATGCTGGCCCATGCCCGCAAGACCGGCGGCCGCGCCACCGCCCCCGTCGCCCCGGGCCTCGTGCCGGTCGCCCCGGCGGTCGAAGAGATGTTCGCCGCCTATCCGACCGCTTTCGCACCCCCTGACCGCCGCCTCCGCGCAGTCCCCCTCGGCGACCGTCCCCGCCCGACCGAGACCTTGGCCCTGCGCAACTACGGAATACGCCGCCGCCTCCTCGACGACCCCGCCCGGATCGAGGCCGTCCTCGCCGCCTATGCCGCCTGTGGCCCCACCGGCGCGACCGAGGCCGAGATCGCCGTCACCGCCCGTATCCCCGAAACTGCAGTCGCGCGGATGGCGCTCTGGCTGCTCAAATACCACTTCCTGGAAGGTGTCCCATGACCCGTTCGATCCTCATCACTGGCGCCGGAGCAGGCATCGGCCGCGCCACCGCCCGCGCTTTCCTCTCTGCCAGTTGGGACGTCAGCCTCCTCGGCCGCAAACGCGCCGCCCTTGAGGAAACCGCCGACGGCGCACCCGCCCGCATCCTTGCCGCCGACGTGGGCGACCCTGCCGAAGTCGAAGCCGCCTTCGCAACGCTTCCCCGCCTTGACGTTCTTTTCAACAACGCGGGCATTTCGGCCGCCGCCGCCCCCATCGACGAAATCCCGGTGGACAAGTGGCTGGAGGTCAGCCGCACCAACATCACTGGCATGTTCCTCTGCGCCCGCGCGGCCTTCGGCCTGATGCGACGCCAGACGCCTCAAGGCGGGCGGATCATCAACAACGGCTCGATCTCGGCCCATGTGCCCCGGCCCGGCTCGGTGCCCTACACCATGTCGAAACACGCCGTCACCGGCCTGACCCGTACCCTCGGCCTTGACGGGCGCGCCTTCAACATCGCCTGCGCGCAGATCGACATTGGCAACGCGCTGACCGACATGGCCGCCAGGTTCCAGACCGGCGTGCCGCAGGCCAATGGTGACATCCGGGTCGAGCCGGTGATGGACGTGGATCACGTCGCGCGGATGGTCCTGCACATGGCGTCCCTGCCCCTGGAGGTGAACACCCCCTTCGTCACCATCATGGCCCGCGACATGCCCTATATCGGGCGCGGCTAGGCGGCCTGCTCGAACAGGGACGGCAGGCAAGACAAAAGCGCAAGGACCCGGGCGTCGCGGATCGTGTAGTAGATCGCCTTCCCGTCGCGGCGGGTGCTGACCAGACCCTCCAGCCGCAACCGGGCCAGCTGCTGGCTGACGGCCGCCTGCCGCTGGCCGATCAGTGCCTCAAGCTCGGACACCGACTTCTCGCCACGCACCAGATGGCAGAGAATCATCAGCCGCCCCTCGTGGCTCAGCGCTTTCAGAAGCGCCGCTGCCGCTTCGGCATGGTCCGACAGCGCCGCCGCCAGGTCCCCGCGGTCCGACACCTCGGCCAAACCGGGCTGAAAATTGCCAAAGCCCGTCGCCTCCGTGAACCGATCCAGTGACATGAAACTATCCCGCACAACCAAACATTGCAGAACGATAACATGTATCAACCCGCGCCTCGACAGTCCCTTGCCGGCGAAATCCGGGCCGGGCAAGGTTCCGCCGAGACGGGGGGACTTCCGCCGACGTTCCGCCCCGATGCAAACACCGCACCAGCCAAGGACCCGCCAGATGACCCGACCCTCTGCCTTCACTGCCCCCGGCCGCTTCTGGCGTGGCAACCTGCACACCCATTCCACCCGCTCCGACGGGGTCCTGCCGCCGGAAGAGGTCTGCCGCCGCTACCGGGCCGAGGGCTATGATTTCCTGGCGCTCACCGACCATTTCATCGGCATCTACGGCTATCCGATGGTCGACACGCGCCCTTTCCGCACTGACAGCTTCACCACCCTGATCGGCGCGGAACTGCACTCTGGCGCGCAGTCGAACGGCGAGCTCTGGCACATCCTGGCCGTGGGCCTGCCCGACGATTTCGCGCCGCCCGCCACCACCAGCTTCATCGCCGAACCGGGGCAAGAGACCGGCCCCGAAATTGCCGCCCGCGCTGTCGCCGCCGGGGCCTTCGTCGCGATCGCCCATCCGCAATGGTCCGGCCTGACGCTCGCTGATGCCCGCACGATCGAGGCGGCACATGCCGTGGAAATCTACAACCACGGCTGCGCCACCGGCTGCGACCGGCCCGACGGGGCAGGGATTGCCGACCTTCTCCTGACCGAAGGCCGCAAGCTTTCCCTCATCGCCACCGACGACGCGCATTTTTCCGAACCCGACCATTTCGGCGGCTGGGTCATGGTCAAGGCCACCGAAAACACGCCTGACGCTCTGCTCGCCGCGCTGAAGCGGGGGGATTTCTATTCCAGCCAGGGACCGCAGATCCACGACGTGCACCTCGACGGCGACAAGGTCGTGGTCGAATGCTCGGCCGCCGTTTCGGTCATCGCAATGGGCTGGGGGACGGGGGCCAAGGGCGTGCACGGCCATTCGATGACCCGGGCCGAAGTGCCGCTCGACCGGCTTCTTGGCAGCCCCTGGCTTCGCGTCTCGGTCATCGACGCGGCGGGCAAGCGCGCCTGGTCGAACCCGATCTGGCGCGAGGCGGGGAAGAACCCGCGAATCCCTTAGGATCGTTGGGCCGTGGCGGCTTCAGGCCAGCCGCGGCTTCCGCGCCAGGAACAGCGGCACCGGCGGCCGTTCTGTCGCCTGCCGGACGGTTTCTAGCTGGCCGAACCGCGCCAGGGTGCGATCCTCACGCTCTTCAAGCCGCTTGAACAGGGCCAGGACACGTCTGAAACGGATCATCGGGGTTCTCCCTTCGGTGAGGTCGTTGCGCTTTTCATACCCGCTTAGGTTGTGTCGTCCGAAGGCCATTTGATGGTCATTCGAAGAAACCTCGTGGCGACAATGTGGAATGGTCGCCGGGTGCAGGAAGGTTAACGGATTTCCCCGCCCGTTGTCGCCCCGGGGTGGTCAAACCCGGTTCTCTCCCGACGCTCGCATCACCGGTCTTGCCTCTGTCATGCCGCCGCCCCACACTCCCGCCGTGAGGAGGCACCCCCAATGCCCGACCGCGCCATGATCACCGATCCGGACGCCTATTTCGCCCTTGGCTGCGGCCGTTGCGCCCGTTTTGCGACCCCCGACTGTTCCACCAGAGCCTGGATGCCGGGCCTCCTGACCCTGCGCCGCATCCTTGTTGACGCCGGCCTGAGCGAAGTCGCCAAATGGGGGCATCCCTGTTACATGCACGCCGGACGCAACCTCGCCATCCTCGGTGCCTTCCGCGACGATTACCGCCTGACCTTCTTCAACGCGGCCCTTCTGCAGGACCCGCAGGGCATCCTGCAGAAACAGGGCCCGAACACCCGACACCCCGACTGCCTCCGCTTCACCGACAACAACACCCCCGCGCGCCTTGAACCCGCGATCCGCGCCTGCCTGGCCGAGGCGATGTCCTACGCCGAACAGGGCCTCTTGCCGCCGAAGGAACCCACCGAAATAGACCTGCCCGCCGAACTGGTCGAGGCCTTGGACGCAGACCCCGACCTGGCCGAGGCCTTCGCCACCCTGACCCCTGGCCGCCAGAAAAGCTGGGCCTTCCACCTGAACGACGCCAAGACCACCGCCACGCGGCGGACCCGGATCGAAAAGGCACGGCCGAAGATCCTGGCCGGCAAGGGTGCGCTCGACCGCTGAGGAAAGGACTGCCGATGACCGACACCCGGCCAACCTTTGACGCCGCCTGCCACTGCGGCGCGGTCCGCTTTCAGGCCCGGCTGGCCGATGGCTTCGACAGCCGCCGCCGCTGCACCTGTTCCTTCTGCCGGATGCGCGGCGCCGTTGTCGTCTCGGCCCGGCTTGCAGACATCAGCTTCCTGGCCGGAGAAGACAACCTGACCCTCTACCAGTTCAACACCCGCACGGCGAAGCACTGGTTCTGCAAGACCTGCGGCATCTACACCCACCACCAGCGCCGGTCGGACCCGACGCAGTTCGGCATCAACGTCGCCTGCCTGCAGGGCGTCAGCCCCTTCGACTTTGCCGAGGTCCCCGTGGTCGATGGCGTGGCCCATCCATCCGACACTGGCGGGCCGTCACGCGTTCTGGGCACACTTCGCTTCGACCCCGCGTAGGTCGGGCTTCAGACCGACCATCCCGTGGCAAGTAGGGTGGGCGACACGCCCACCACCCGTTCAGAAGCACCGGCGGTCACAGGTTAAGGCCAGGTTAACAGAAAAACCCAAGCCCTTGATCGCAAAGGGAACGCCGCGCTTGTCCACCGTGGACACTCAGTTCCCCAGGATCCCCGGCAGCCGCAACCCATGCTCCTTCGCGCAAGCGATGGCCGTCTCGTATCCTGCATCGGCATGCCGCCAGACGCCCGAGGCCGGGTCGTTCCACAAGACCCGCTCCAGCCGCCGCGCCGCCTCGGGCGTTCCGTCCGCCAGGATCACCACGCCCGCGTGCTGGCTGAACCCCATCCCCACGCCGCCGCCGTGATGCAGCGACACCCAGGTCGCCCCGCTGGCTGTGTTCACCAGCGCATTCAGCAGCGGCCAGTCCGACACCGCATCCGACCCGTCCCGCATCGCCTCGGTCTCGCGGTTGGGGGACGCCACAGAGCCCGAATCCAGATGGTCCCGCCCGATCACGATCGGGGCCTTCAGCTCTCCGCTCGCCACCATCTCGTTGAACATCAGCCCCGCCCGGTGCCGGTCGCCCAGTCCGATCCAGCAGATGCGCGCCGGAAGCCCCTGAAACGCGATCCGCTCCCCTGCCATGTCAAGCCAGCGGTGCAGGTGCGCGTTCTCGGGGAACAGCCGCTTCATCGCCGCGTCGGTCTTGCGGATATCCTCGGGGTCGCCCGACAGCGCACACCAGCGGAACGGGCCGATCCCCTTGCAGAACAGGGGGCGGATATAGGCCGGCACGAAACCGGGGAAGGCGAAGGCGTTCTCGAACCCTTCGTCCTTCGCGACCTGCCGGATGTTGTTGCCGTAGTCGAGCGTCGGAACCCCCGCGTTCCAGAACCCCACCATCGCCTCGACATGCGCCCGCATGGAATGCCGCGCCGCCGTCTCGACGGCCTTCGGGTCCGTCTCCTGCCTCAGGCGCCATTCCGCCACCGACCAGCCCGCCGGGCAGTAGCCATGCAGCGGATCATGGGCCGAGGTCTGGTCGGTCACGATATCCGGCCTGACGCCCCCCGCCTTCATCCGGGCCAGCAGTTCCGGGAACACCTCTGCCGCGTTCCCCAGCAGTCCGACCGACTTCGCCTCGCCCTTCGCAGTCCACTCTGCGATAAGTGAGAGGGCCTCATCCAAAGTCTTCGCTTTCGCGTCCAGGTATCTGGTCCGAATGCGAAAATCGATCCGAGTCTCATCGACCTCGACCGCCAAGCAGCAGGCCCCGGCCATCACGGCGGCGAGTGGCTGCGCGCCCCCCATACCGCCCAGACCTCCGGTCAGGATCCACCGGCCCTTCAGATCGCCGCCGTAATGCTGGCGCCCCGCCTCGGCGAAGGTCTCATAGGTCCCCTGCACGATCCCTTGCGTGCCGATGTAGATCCAGGACCCCGCGGTCATCTGGCCGTACATCATCAGGCCCTTCTTATCCAACTCGTTGAAGTGCGCCCAGGTCGCCCAGTGGGGGACCAGGTTACTGTTCGCGATCAGCACCCGCGGCGCATCCGCATGGGTGCGCACGATGGCGATGGGCTTGCCGGATTGCACGACCAGAGTCTCGTCCGCCTCCAGGTCCTTCAGCCCTGCCACGATCCGGTCGAAATCCTCCCAGGTCCGCGCCGCCCGGCCGATCCCACCGTAGACCACCAGCTCATGCGGGTTTTCGGCCACATCCGGGTGCAGGTTGTTCATCAGCATCCGCATCGCGGCCTCACCGGCCCAGGTCTTGGCGGTCTTCTCGGGCCCGGTCGGCGGATAGATGTCACGCAGGTTGTGGCGGGGATTGGTCATCGGGACCTCCGAGTCAAAAGGGGGCGGGTCAAAGGGTGGGAAGCGGGATGCCCGCCGCATTGGAGACAGCGCCCGTTGCGACCAGACCGCTGGCTGCCGCAATATCGGGCGCCATCGGACGGTCGTCCCCCAGCGCCGAGATATCCTCGCGCAGACGGCTGATCACGGCTTGCAGCGGGGCCGACGTCGGCAGCGGTGCCCGGAACCCCACCCCCTGCGCCGCGCACAAAAGCTCCACCCCCAGGATCGCATTCAGGTTCTCGACCATCCGCATCAGCCGCCGCGCGCCATGGGCGGCCATGCTGACATGGTCCTCCTGGTTGGCGCTGGTCGGCGTCGAATCCGTCACCGTCGGCGTCGCCAGATGCTTGTTCTCGCTCATCAGCGCGGCCGTCGTCACCTCGGCGATCATAAAGCCCGAGTTCAGCCCCGGCTTCGGCGTCAGGAACGCGGGCAGGTCAAAGGACAAGACCGGATCGACCATCAAGGCCACCCGCCGCTGGGCAATCGCCCCGATCTCGGCCAAAGCCAGCGCGATCATATCTGCAGCAAAACCAACGGGTTCCGCGTGGAAGTTGCCCCCGCTGACGATCTGCCCGTCCGACAGGACCAGGGGGTTGTCGGTCACCGCGTTCGCCTCGATCCTCAGCGTGTTCGCCGCCATCCGCAGCACATCCATCGCAGCCCCTGTCACCTGCGGCTGGCAGCGGATGCAGTAGGGGTCCTGGACGCGGGCATCGCCCTCGCGGTGGCTTTCGCGGATGACAGACCCCGCCAGCAGGCGCGCCATCGCCTCGGCGGCCTCGATCTGGCCGGGCTGCCCGCGCAGGGCGTGAATCTCGGGGTGCAAGGGAGCTGTAGAGCCCATGATCGCGTCGGTGGACAGGGCCGAGATCACCAGCGCCGCCCGCGCGGCCTCCCACGCGCCAAACAGGCCCGCCAGCGCATAGGCTGTGGTGAATTGCGTGCCGTTGATCAGCGCCAGCCCCTCTTTCGGGCCAAGAACCACAGGCGTCAGGCCCGCACGCCGCAGCGCCTCGCCCCCCGGCAGCCGCTCGCCCTGATACACGGCCTCGCCCTCGCCGATCATCGCGGCGGTCATGTGGGCAAGGGGCGCAAGGTCGCCCGACGCCCCCACCGACCCCTGCGCCGGAACGACCGGAACGACGCCGTGCAGCCGCATGTCCTCGATCAGCTGGATCACCTCCCACCGCACGCCCGAGGCCCCGCGCGCCAGCGACAGCGCCTTCAGCGCCATCATCAGATCGACGATCTTCGCGGGCATCGGCTCGCCCACCCCCGCTGCATGGGACAGGATCAGGTTCCGCTGCAACTGCGCCGTGTCCTCGGGCGCAACCTTGACAGATGCGAGCTTCCCGAAGCCGGTATTCACCCCGTAGATCGCCGCGGACCCTGCCGCTGCCGCGCGCACTCGCTCAGCCGCATTGTCCACCGCGGGGCGCGAGGCGTCGGTGACGCGGTACTGGACGGCGCCGGTCCACAGGCTGTGCAGATCGGTCAGCGTGACCTGACCGGGCGTTATCGGGATGTGGACCACGTCTGGCCTCCGTAGATGCGGGAATGAAGGGCCGTGGCCCCGATGCGATAGCTCAGTTCCGCCGGATGGTCGGCGTCCCAGAGGCAAAGATCGGCCCGCAGGCCGGGCGCGACGCGGCCCCGGTCGGTCAGGCCCAGGGCGCGGGCGGCATGGGCAGTGGTGCCCATCAGCGCCTCTTCGGGCGTCAGGCGGAACAGCGTGCAGGCCATGTTCATCGCCAGCGTCAGCGAGGCCAGCGGCGACGATCCGGGGTTCAGATCGGTCGCCACCGCCATCGGCACCCCCGATGCCCGCAAGTCCGCGATGGGCGGAACCTGCGTTTCGCGCAAGGTGTAGAAGGCGCCGGGCAGGATCACCGCGACCGTGCCCGCCTTGGCCATCGCGGCCACGCCATCGGCAGAGAGATACTCCAGATGGTCCGCCGACAGGGCCCCCTGGCCCGCCGCAAAGGCCGCGCCGCCGAGGTCCGACAGCTGTTCCGCATGCAGCTTCACCGGCAGGCCAAGCGATCGCGCCTCGGCGAAAAGCGGGCGCAGGTCCTCGACAGAAAAGGCGATCCCCTCGCAGAAGGCATCGACCGCATCGACCAGGCCCTCGGCATGGGCCTGCCGCAGCGATGGCAGGGCCACCTCGGCGATATACGCCGCCCCCCGGCCCTTGTATTCCGGCGGCATGGTATGGGCGGCAAGATGTGTCGTTGTCACCATCACCGGCCGCGACTGGCCGATCCGGCGGGCCACGCGCAGCATCTTCAGCTCGTCCCCGACCGTCAGCCCGTAGCCCGATTTCACCTCGATGGTCGTCGCCCCGGACGCGATCAGCTGGTCCACCCGGGGCAGGGCGCGGGCCAGAAGCTCCGCCTCCGACGCCGCCCGCGTGGCTGCCACCGTCGACAGGATGCCCCCCCCGGCGCGGGCGATCTCTTCATAGCTCGCGCCCTGCAGGCGCAGTTCGAACTCCACGGCCCGGTGGCCCGCAAAGACCGCATGGGTGTGGCAGTCGATCAGCCCCGGCGTGACCAGCCGTCCACCGCAATCGTGTTCGGGATGCCCGAGGAAGGCGGCAGGCAGGTCCGACATTGGCCCAGCCCAGACGATCCGGTCGCCCTCCACCGCCACGGCAGCATCGGGGATCAGGCCGTATCCGCCGGTCATCGTCGCAAGGGTGGCGTGGGTCAAGAGCATCGGCTTGCCTTATGCGTGATGGAATGGCTAATATGTCTAGACATAATTCAAGTCAAGCGAGTCGCCATGATCCTCCACGCCGAAACTGCGCTGCTGCCCGAAGGCTGGGCGCGCGATGTCCGGATCGTCGTTGAAGCCGGCCGCATCGCCTCGATCGACGTGGATCACGCGCCCGGCGGGGTGGCTTACGGCTGTCTCCTTCCCGCGCCGGTCAATCTGCATTCCCACACCTTCCAGCGCGCGATGGCGGGCCTGACCGAGGGCCGGACAGCGGGGCAGGACAGTTTCTGGACCTGGCGCGCGCTGATGTACCAGTTCCTGGATCGCCTGACGCCAGACGATGTGCAGGCCATCGCCGCGCAAGCGATGGTCGAAATGGCCGAGGCCGGGTTTCCCGCAGTTTGCGAGTTCCATTATCTGCATCACCCGGTTGGCGGCGGCACCTATGCCGACCCGGCCGAGATGTCGCTCCGGATCATTGCGGCGGCGTCCGAGACCGGGCTTGGCCTGACGCACCTGCCGGTCATCTACGAACAGGGCGGAGTGGACGGGCGCGTCTTGGCTGGGGGGCAACTGCGCTTTGGATCTTCTCCCGAGATCTATGCCGCGATCCTCGAAGGCGCGCGTAAGGAGTTGACAGCACTCCCCGATTCCGCCCTTGGCGTTGCGCCGCATTCCCTCCGGGCGGTCAGCCGGGGGACGCTCGACCGGGTCGCGGGCCTCGGCGACGGCCCCATCCACCTCCACATCGCCGAACAGGTCGCCGAAGTGACCGAGGTCGAAGCCGCCTGGGGCGCGCGCCCGGTGGAGTGGGCGGTCGCCAACCTGCCGCTCGACACCGGCTGGTGCATGATCCACGCAACCCAGATGACCCCCGCCGAAGCGGCGGCGCTGGCGCGGACGGGGGCGGTGGCGGGTCTGTGTCCGATCACCGAGGCGAACCTCGGCGACGGCATCTTCGACGGACCCGGCTGGCTGGCGGCGGGTGGAGCCTTCGGGGTCGGGACAGATTCGAACGTCCGCATCTCGCTGCCCGAGGAGTTGCGGCTCCTCGAATACTCCCAGCGGTTGGCCCTGAAAGCACGGGCGGTCATGGCGGACACGCGGTCGACCGGACGGCTTCTGTGGGAAGAGGCCGCGAAGGGCGGGGCGCAGGCAGCCGGGCGCGGCACCGGGCGGATCGCGGTCGGGGAATGGGCCGACCTTCTGGCATTGGATACGGGCGACCTGCGGCTTGAGGGGTTGCAGGGCGACCGCCTGCTCGACGCCTTCCTCTTCGCGGGCCGTGACGGGCTGGTGACCGACCTCTGGTCCGCGGGCCGCCATATCCTGCGGGACGGGCGGCACATCGACCGCGACCGCATCGCCACCCGCTTCCGCGCCACCATGCGCCGCCTGCGCGAGGCGCTGTGAACGGTTGGGAAGACATCCGCGCCGAGGTCCTGCGCCGCATCCGCGCGCGCGACTGGCCGCCG
>OFDC01001061.1_pt1 | contig 16075 bp, 16 predicted proteins | sample 1520941 | NCBI WGS metagenome assembly OFDC01 (sample SAMEA94258168, study PRJEB24077) | hot springs metagenome | biome: Aquatic biome; feature: Water | place: India | collected 2012-12-06 | depth 5 m | reverse complement strand
GCAGCTCGCGCCAGCGGTGCCAGGTCGCCAGGCGCTCGTACTGGTCCTGCCCGATGACGAGGAACCAGGTGCCGCCGTGGCGCGCCTGCAACGCCTGCAAGGTGTCGATCGTGTAGCTGGGCCCGGCGCGCTCGACCTCGATCGGGTCGACCACCAGCCCCGGTTCGCCCTCGAAGGCCAGGCGGGCCATGGCCAGCCGATGCTCGGCCGGCTGCAGGCGCCGGTGCGCCTTCTGCCAGGGGTCGCCGGCCGGCACGATGAACAGGGTGTCCAGCGAGAGATGGTCCCGCGCCAGCCTGGCCAGTTCCACGTGCGCCGAATGCGGCGGGTCGAAGCTGCCGCCGAAGAGGCCGAAGTTCACTCGTCGGCCCAGTCGCGCGGACGCAGGAAGTCGGTGTAGAGCCGCGCCTCGGGAGAGCCCTCGGCGGGATGCCAGTCGTAGCGCCACTTCACCACCGGAGGCATCGACATGAGGATCGATTCCGTGCGACCGCCGGACTGCAGGCCGAACAGCGTGCCGCGGTCGAACACCAGGTTGAACTCCACGTAACGCCCGCGCCGGTAGGCCTGGAAGTCGCGTTCGCGCTCCCCGTAGGGCATGTCCTGGCGCCGCTGCACGATGGGCAGGTAGGCGCTGAGAAAGGCGTCGCCGACCGCGCGCGTCATGGCGAAGCTGCCGTCGAAGCCGAGCTCGGCGAAGTCGTCGAAGAAGACGCCGCCCACGCCGCGCGGCTCGTTGCGGTGCTTGAGGAAGAAGTACTCGTCGCACCAGCGCTTGAAACGCGGGTGCAGGTCGTGGCCGAAGGGCGCGAGCGCCTCGCGGCACACCTGGTGGAAGTGCCGGGCATCCTCCTCGAAGCCGTAGTAGGGCGTGAGGTCCATGCCGCCGCCGAACCAGAACACCGGCGCGCGATCGGACGGGCGGGCGACGAACAGGCGCACGTTCATGTGCACCGTGGGCACGTAGGGATTGCGCGGGTGCATGACCAGCGACACGCCCATGGCCTCGAAGGGCGCACCCGCCAGCTCGGGACGGTGCGCGGTGGCCGACGGCGGCATGGTGCGGCCGAGCACATGCGAGAAGTTGCATCCGCCACGCTCCAGCAGCGCGCCCTCCTCCACCAGCCGGGACAGGCCGTCGCCCTCCAGCCGGCCGCCCGGCTCGCGATGCCAGGCATCCTCCAGGAAGGGCTGCTCGCCGACGGACACGAGGCCGTCGACGATGCGCTGCTGCAGGTCGAGCAGCCATTGGCGAACGCTGGGGGCATCGACTTCGTTCATATCAGCGACGGGATCATCAAGCGAGGGAGAGACAGGGACCGGCGCTTCGGTCTCGATCGTGGAGCCAGCGCCAGCCATGCATGAAGCACCGGACGAGGTCCTGCTCGGTCACAAGCCAAGCTGGCTGCCGCGGATCCGGCTGCGCCGGGCCCTGGCAGTGCCCCCTGGGGCCGAGGCCGGACAGGGAGCGGCCGTCAGGCCGCAGGGGGGGTCTTCTTGATCGCCCGATGGCCGATGTCCTTGCGGTACTGCGCGCCGTCGAACCGGATCTTCGCCGCCACATCGTAGGCCTTCTGCTGCGCGGTGCGCGCGGACTCGCCCAGCGCTGTCACGCACAGCACGCGCCCGCCGTTGCTCAGCAGCTTGCCCTCGCGCAGCTCGGTGCCGGCATGGAAGACCACGGCGTCGTCGGCCGGCGCAGGGACGCCCTCGATGAGGTCGCCCTTGCGCGGCGACATCGGGTAGCCGTGCGCGGCCATCACCACGCCGAGGGCGAAGCGTCGGTCCCACTGCAGCTCGGCCTGGTCGAGCGTGCCGTCGGTGGCGTGCATGAGCACGTCCACGAGGTCGGTCTTCAGCCGCATCATGATGGGCTGCGTCTCGGGGTCGCCCATGCGCGCGTTGAACTCGATGGTGCGCGGCTGGCCCTGGGCATCGATCATCAGCCCGGCATAGAGGAAGCCGGTGAAGGGCATCCCGTCGCGCGCCATGCCCGCGATGGTGGGCTGGATGATCTCGTGCATCACCCGGGCGTGCACGTTGGGCGTGACCACCGGCGCGGGCGAATACGCCCCCATGCCGCCGGTGTTGGGCCCGGCATCGCCGTCGAGCAGGCGCTTGTGGTCCTGGCTGGTGGCCAGCGGCAGCACGTTCTTGCCGTCGGACAGCACGATGAAGCTGGCTTCCTCGCCCTCGAGGAATTCCTCGATCACCACGCGCGCCTTGCCCGCGTTGTGCTGCACGCCCAGGGTGTTGTCGACCAGGATGAAGTCGATGGCCTCGTGCGCTTCCTTCGCCGTCATGGCGACGATCACGCCCTTGCCGGCGGCCAGGCCGTCGGCCTTGATGACGATGGGCGCGCCGTACTTGTCGACATGCGCGTGCGCCTGCTCCGGGTCCTCGAAGGTGGCGTACAGCGCGGTCGGGATGCCGTGGCGCTGCATGAAGTCCTTGGCGAAGGCCTTGCTGCTTTCGAGCTGCGCGGCGGCCCGGGTGGGGCCGAAGATGCGCAGGCCGCGCGAGCGGAACTCATCCACCACGCCGGCGGCCAGCGGCTGCTCGGGGCCCACCACCGTGAGCCCGATCTTCTCGCCCACCGCGAAGTCGGCCAGCGCCTTGACGTCGGTGATGGCGACGTTGGTCAGGCGCGGGTCGGCCGCGGTGCCGCCATTGCCCGGCGCCACGTAGATGCGCTGGGCCCGGGGCGACTGGGCGAGCTTCCAGGCCAGGGCGTGTTCACGGCCGCCGCCGCCAATCACGAGCACTTTCACAATGTCAGTCCAGCTCGGCGTTGTGATAGACCTCCTGGGTGTCGTCGAGGTCCTCGATGACATCCAGCAGCTTCTGCATGCGCTGCGCGTCGTCGCCGCTCAGCGCGATGGTGTTCTCGGGCCGCATCGTCACTTCCGCGACCTCGGCGTTCAGGCCGGCGGCCTGCAGCGCCTGCTGCACCGCCTCGAAGTCCGAAGGCGCGCACAGCACCTCGACGGAGCCGTCCTCGCCGGTGACGACGTCCTCGGCGCCGGCTTCCAGGGCGACTTCCATCACCTTGTCCTCGCTGGTGCCCGGAGCGAAGAGGAACTGGCCGCAGTGCTTGAACTGGAAGGCGACCGAGCCTTCGGTGCCCAGGTTGCCGCCGTACTTGCTGAAGGCATGGCGCACTTCGGCCACGGTGCGCACGCGGTTGTCGGTCATGCAGTCGACGATGATGGCCGCCCCGCCGATGCCATAGCCCTCGTAGCGGATCTCCTCGTACTGCACGCCCTCGAGGTTGCCGGTGGCCTTGTCGACGTTGCGCTTGATGTTGTCGGCCGGCATGTTGGCCGCCTTGGCCTTCTCGATGGCCAGGCGCAGCCGCGGGTTCATCGCGACATCGCCGCCGCCTGAGCGTGCGGCGACGATGATTTCACGCGTCAGCCGCGTCCAGACTTTGCCGCGCTTCTCGTCCTGGCGGCCTTTGCGGTGTTGGATGTTGGCCCATTTGGAATGACCGGCCATAAGCGCTGTTCTCCTGCGGTGGGGGTGGCGCTTTCCAGCGCTGCCATCCGCCATGCTGTTCGTTAGACTGGGCCGCAAGTTTACTTGGCGCCTCGCAGGCGGAATCCCATGGCCGAGCCCTTCCTCGTCGCGCAGCACGGCGACACGCAGTGCTTCCTGCTTCCCGCCCTGGCCAACCGCCACGGACTGATCACCGGCGCCACCGGCACTGGCAAGACCATCACGCTGCAGACCCTGGCCGAGAACTTCTCCCGCATCGGGGTGCCGGTGTTCATGGCCGACGTCAAGGGCGACCTGACGGGCATTTCGCAGAAAGGCGCGCTGAGCGAGAAGCTGGCCAAGGTCATCGCCGAACGCGGCCTGCCCGAGCCGCTGCACCAGCCCTGCCCCGCCATGCTGTGGGACGTCTTTGGTGAACAGGGCCACCCGGTGCGCGCCACCGTCAGCGACATGGGCCCCCTGCTGCTGGCGCGCATGCTGGCGCTCAACGAGACGCAGGCGGGAGTGCTGCAGCTGGCCTTCAAGATCGCCGACGACCACGGCCTGCTGCTGCTGGACATGAAGGACCTGCGCGCCATGCTGCAGCACCTGGGCGACAACGCGCAGCAGTTCCAGACCGCCTACGGCAACATGAGCCCGGCCTCCATTGGCGCCATCCAGCGCGGGCTGCTGCAGATCGAGCAGCAAGGCGGCGACCGCTTCTTCGGCGAGCCCATGCTGGACATTGCCGACTTCATGCAGACGCAGGATGGCCAGGGCGTGGTCAACATCCTGGCCGCCGACAAGCTGCTGAACGCGCCGCGCCTGTACGCCACCTTCCTGCTGTGGATGCTGTCGGAGCTGTTCGAGACGCTGCCCGAGGTGGGCGACCTGGACAAGCCGAAGCTGGTGTTCTTCTTCGACGAGGCGCACCTGCTCTTCAAGGATGCGCCGGCGGCCCTGGTCGAGCGCATCGAGCTGGTGGTGCGGCTGGTGCGGTCCAAGGGCGTGGGCGTGTACTTCGTCACGCAGAACCCGCTGGACATCCCCGACAGCGTGCTCGGCCAGCTGGGCAACCGGGTGCAGCACGCGCTGCGCGCCTTCACCCCGAGAGACCAGAAGGCGGTGAAGTCCGCGGCGGAGACCATGCGCCCCAACCCCGGCCTGGACATCGCTGCGGCCATCACCGAGCTGGCGGTCGGCGAGGCGCTGGTGAGCTTCCTCGACGAGAAGGGGCGGCCCAGCGTCACCCAGCGGGTCTTCGTGCTGCCGCCCGGCAGCCAGATCGGTCCGATCTCCGACGCGCAGCGCCAGCAGCTGCTGCAGAGCTCCCTGGTGGCCGGCGTGTACGAAAAGACGGTGGACCGCGAGTCCGCGCACGAGCAGCTGAAGGCCCGCGTGCAGGCCGGGACGGCGACGAACGGCGGCAAGCCCTCCGGTCGAGCGTCCGCGCCGGGGTCGGCCGGCGAACCGTCCGGCGTGCCGCCGGCTGCCGGCGAAGGCAGCAGCTGGTGGCAGGACGTCGCCGGCGGTCTGACGCGCGGCTCCGGACGCAAGGATTCGGTGCTGGAGACCGTGGCCAAGTCCGCGGCGCGTTCGATCGGCTCCACCGTGGGTCGGGAGATCATCCGCGGCGTGCTGGGATCCCTGCTCGGCGGCTCGACCACGCGGCGTCGGCGCTGAACCTCCCGCGGTGGGGGGCGCCAGGATCTGCGTGACGCGGTTCACGTCGCCGCCGACTATTTGCAACGGATTGTTTCGTGGCGCCCAGAGCGCTTCCCTAGATTCGCGCCAGTCCGGGCCATCGCCCGCGGCGCGCACCCTGGAGGGAATCGCTCATGTTCACGCACCGTCGCAGCATCGTTCGTCTCACCCTGGCCCTGGGCGCCGCCCTCGCCGCCGGGCTGTCCGCCGGATGCTCCGATCTCGACAGCACGGTCAGGATCGGCGTGGCCCAACCCTTGTCCGGGCCGTTGGCTCCTTTGGGCAAGGACATGCTCAACGGCGTCAGCCTGGCCGTCGAGGAAATCAACCGGGCGGGGCTGAAGATCAACGGCAAGCTGGTCAAGCTCGAGGTGGTGGCGGTCGACGACAAGGCCGACGCGGAGACGGGCAAGCAGGTCGCCCGCCAGCTCGCCGAAACGAAGGTCAGCGCGGTGGTCGGGCACCTGAACTCGGGGGTGAGCATCGCTGCGGCACCCATCTACGCCGAATCCCACATCCCGCAGCTGGCCATCTCCACCAAGCCCGACTACACCCGCCTGAACCTGCCCACCACCTTCCGACTGGTGGCCAACGATGCGATCCAGTCGCGCGCCATGGGCTCCTACGCGGCAGGGCAGCTGGGAGGCAGCGCCTACGCGGTGATCGACGACGGCACGCCCTACGGCAAGGGCCTGGCCGACCTCACCGCCGAGGAGATCCGCCGGCAGAACAAGTCGGTCGCGCTGCGTCAGTCGCTGGACGACAAGCGCACCGACTTCACCGCCTTGATCCCGCTGCTCAAGAGCCAGAAGATCGACGTCGTCGTCACCACCCTCAACGACTTCCAGGTCGTCGCGCTGATCGAGCAGATGGCCCAGGCCGGCATGGGCCAGGTGAAGATCCTCGGCGGCGACACGATCAAGACGGACAAGCTCATCCGCAGCAAGCTGCCGCTGCGCGTCTACGCCACCTCGCCCATCATCGAGCCGCGCGAGTTCAACAACGGCAAGTCCTTCCTCGCGCGGTTCAAGGCCGCGTACGGCGGTGAGCCGACCTACGGCGCCCACTATGCCTACGACGCGGTCCATGTGCTGGTCTCCGCCATCCGACGCACCGAGAGCAGTGACCCACGGACACTCACCGCCGAGCTCAAGCGCATCGATGCACTCGCCCCGGTGACCAACTCGATCCGCTTCAAGTCCGACGGCGAGCAGTACTACGGCGTCATCAGCGTGTACAAGGCGCAAGCCGGCACGTGGGAAGCCGTGATGCGCAGCGACACCTGGTAGCCCCGCCCGGGATCAGGCGCGGGACATGCCGAGTTCACGGCGTGCATGGTCGGCGAGGGCGGCCACCATGGCCGTCAGCGCCCGACGCACCCGCTCGAACCCCCCATGCGGCGTGTGCGCGTCCACGTCCATGTACAGGGACTTCTTCACTTCGACCTGCACCGCATGGCAGCGCCGCGCCGGGTCCCCCGAGCGGCGCACGATCTCCACGCCCTTGAAGGGTTCGTTGCGCGCCACGCTCAGTCCGCTGGCCTGCAGACTGCGCTCCAGCACGCGCAAGGTCGCTTCGTCGGCGCTGCGCCCGTCGAGGTCGCCGAGCACGACATCGGCCAGCGGCCGGTCGCCCTGCCCGAGCTGCCGGAAGCTGTCATCGGGCATCGAGTGCACGTTCAGGTGCCAGCGCGCGCCATGCCGCGCCAGGGCCTCGGACAGCACCACCGACAAGGCGTCGTGATAGGGCTGCCAGCACCGGTCGATGCGCCGCTGCACCTCGTCGACCTGCAGCGTCCGGGCGTACAGCGCCTGGCCGTCGAGCAGCCGCCACACGAGGCCGATGCCCAGGCGCGACTTCGCCGACGGCCGCGAGGGCTGCGGCCACGGGCGATCGAGCAGCAGGGGGTCGATGTCGTCGGCCGCCCGGTTGGGATCGATGTAGCTGCGCGGAAAACGCGCCGCCAGCACGGTCGCGCCGTGCTGCACCGCGTCCTCGTACAGCCGGTCGACGAACGCGTCCTCGGCCTGGCGCAGACGCTGGCGTGGCAGCACGGTGCCGAAATCGCGCGGGTAGCGGTCGCCGCTGTGCGGAGAATCGATCACGATGGGCAACCGCGGGCCGGCCGGCCTTGCCACGCGCAGGACTGACGTGCGGGGGTGCATGGGCCGGATGCTAGTGCCTCGTGCCGCCATCGATGACTTCACGGCACCGCGGCGTCCCCTCGCCCCCGGGGAGCGGGCGCATGTGCGCCTCGGCGATAATTTGCAGCTGACCACTGGGGGCGCCCGGGCATCGAGGGAGATGCCGTGGGCAGTGGCCGGCTCCCCCGCCGGCAGCTCCCGCATCCACACGCCAGCCGCGCATGCACCTGCCGACCTCTTCCGACGCCGACACCCGGCACTGCGATGTCCTCGTGATCGGCGGCGGTCCGGCAGGCTCCACCATCGCCGCGCTGCTGGCCGAACAGGGCCGCGACGTGGTGGTCATGGAAAAGGCGCACCACCCGCGCTTTCACATCGGCGAGTCGCTGCTGCCGGCCAATGTCGCGCTGTTCGAGCGGCTCGGGGTGCGCGCGCAGATGGAGCGGCTGGGCATGGCGAAATGGGGCGTGGAATTCGTCTCTCCTGATCACGACCACTCCGCCTTCGTCGAGTTCGCCGACGCCTGGGACAAGTCCATGCCCTACGCCTGGCAGGTGCGGCGCTCGGAGATGGACGAACTGCTCTTTCGCAACGCCGCCGCCAAGGGCGCACGCACGCACGAGGGCTGCCGCGTGCGCGACGTCGTCTTCGATGCCGAGGGTGCGAATGTCACCGTCGAGCGCGACGGCAACCGCGAGCGCTGGCGCGCCCGCTTCGTGGTCGACGCGTCGGGCCGAGACACGCTGCTGGCGAACCAGCTGCAGTCCAAGTTCAAGCATCCCAAGCACAACAGCTCGGCGCTGTTCGCGCACTTCACCGGCGCGCAGCGCCTGCCCGGCAAGCTCGAAGGCAACATCACCATCTTCTGGTTCCAGCACGGCTGGTTCTGGTTCATTCCCCTGGCCGACGGCACGACCAGCGTGGGCGCGGTCTGCTGGCCGCATTACCTGAAGTCGCGCAGCAAGCCGCTGAAGGACTTTTTCCTCGACACCGTCGCGATGTCGCCCCGGCTGGCCGAGCGGCTGCGCGGCGCCACCCTGGTGGACGACGCGGTCCACGCCACCGGCAACTACAGCTACGACGGCACGCACTGCAGCGGTGACCGCTACCTGATGCTGGGCGACGCCTTCGCCTTCATCGACCCAGTGTTCTCCTCGGGGGTGTACCTGGCCATGCACAGCGCCTTCGAAGGCGTGGAGGTGGTGGCCACCACGCTGGACCGCTCGCCGCGCGAGGCCGCCCGGGCGCGCGCGCGCTTCGAGCGCGACATGCGGCGCGGGCCGCGCGAGTTCTCGTGGTTCATCTTCCGCGTCACCAACCCGACGATGCGGGAGTTCTTCATGCATCCGCAGAACCCCCTGCGTGTCAAGGAAGCCCTGCTGTCGCTGCTGGCCGGCGACATCTACGGCGAGACGCCCATCTGGGGCTCGTTGCGTGTGCTCAAGGGCCTGTACTACGGCGTCTCGCTGATGAATTTCTCCCGCACCTATCGCGCATGGCGCCAGCGCCGGTTCAACATCCGCGACGCGGGCCCGCTGCAAGGCGAGACCATCATGGAGGCGCGCTGATGTCGGCCGTGCTGCAGCTCGATGCCCCCTTGCGCGCCCAGCGCCGGCCGCTGCCGCTGTGGCGGGCCCTCCCCCCCAGCGAACAGGGCCTGGGCGGCCTCGCGTACGGGGGCGCCCCGGGCGAGGCGCGCATCGTCGCACCGGTGCTGTCCGAAGGCGGACCGCAGGTGGACGCCTGGCTCAGCGAAGGGCCCTTCACCGACGGCCGCTGCGGGCGGGTGCGCTGGCGGCACAACGGCCGCTGGCTGTTCGGCTCGGTGGAACTGGACGAGGCGGTCGAGGGCGTGGGGCTGGAGTCGCTGGCGCAGCGCGCCTATGGCGACATCTTCGCCACCTTGCGCGAGACCGGCTGCAGTCACCTGCAGCGGCTGTGGAACTACCTGCCGCGCATCAACGTCGACGGTGGCGGCCTGGAGCGCTACCGGCAATTCAACAGCGGTCGGCAGCAGGCCTTCCTGGCCGCCGGTCAGGCCGCTTTCGAGGGCGCGCCCGCCGCCTGCGCCATCGGCACGGCCGAGGGGCCGTTCAGCGTGCATTTCCTCGCCGGCACCGACGCCCCGCTGCCCATCGAGAACCCGCGCCAGGTGCCGGCCTACCACTACCCGCGCACCTACGGCCCCCGCAGCCCCACCTTCTCGCGCGCGGCCCTCGTGCCGGTGAGCACCGGGGAGGTGGCCCTGCTGATCAGCGGCACGGCCAGCATCGTGGGCCATGCCAGCGTGCACCTGGGCGACGTCACGGCGCAGACGCGCGAGACCCTGACCAACCTGCAGGCGGTGATCGAGGCGGCGCAGGCCCGCACCAGCGCGCGCTTCGCGCTGCCGGACATGAGCTGCACGATCTACGTCAGGCATGCGGCCGATGCGCCGGTCATCCTGCAGGCCTTCGAGGCAGCGGTCGGCGCGGGCAGCCCCGCGGCGCGCGAGGCCGTGGTGCTGCAGGCCGACATCTGCCGCGCGGAATTGCTGGTGGAGATCGAGGCCCATGGCGTGGCCCGGGGAAAGGTCCTGGCATGAGGTGCTTCGCACGACGGCTGGTCGCCCGCCCGGTCATGCGGGTGGTGGTGGTGGCGATGGCGCTGGCGCTGCCGGCCAGCGGGGTCTGGGCGCAGGCACCGGGTGCGACACCCGCGGCGACGGCCTCCCCATCACCCACCACGGCATCGCAGGAACGCCCGTTGTGGGAACTGGGCATCGGCGCGGGCGTGCTGAGCCTGCCGCACTACCGCGGCTCCGACCAGTCGCACACCTGGCTGCTGCCGGTGCCCTACTTCGTCTACCGCGGCGACATCCTCAAGGCCGACCGCTCGGGCGCCCGCGCCGTGCTGTTCGAGTCGGCGCGCATCGACTTCGACCTGTCGGTCGGCGCCGGTGCACCGACCCGCAGCAAGGACAACGACGCGCGTCGCGGCATGGACGACCTGCCGCCGACGGTGGAGCTGGGCCCCAACCTCAACCTCACCCTGGCCCGTGGCGCGCGCTGGAAGTTCGACGTGCGCCTGCCGGTGCGCGCGGCCTTCAGCGTGGAGGGCAGCCCCCGCCACACCGGCTTCCTCGCCAAGCCCAACCTCAACCTCGACCTGCGCCTGCCCGGCGGCTGGAACCTCGGCCTCGAAGGCGCCGCCGTGCTGGCGGACCGCCGCTTCAACGCCTTCTTCTACGAAGTGTCGCCCGAGCATGCCACCGACACGCGCCCGGCCTATCGTGCGCGCGGCGGCTATGGCGGCCTGCAGGGCACGCTGGCGCTGTCGCGCCGGCAGGGCCGGCTGTGGACTGGCGCCTTCCTGAAGGTCGATCACCTCAACGGGGCGGTGTTTGCCGACAGCCCCCTGGTGCGCGAGCACCGGCAATGGTCGGCCGGAGTTGCCGCAGTATGGGTGTTCGCCACCTCGTCCCGTTCGGTGCCGGCATCGGAGTGAGGTCCGCGCTGCGGACCCTGCTCACGCTGCCGCTCACCCTGGCCCTGCACGGCATGCTGCTGGTGCTGGGGCTGATCTCGCTCACCTGGAACCTCGCCGCCGTGGTGCTGTATCCGCTGCTGACGCGCGAGCAGGGCCTGGCCGTCGGCCGCGCAGGCATCTCGCGCGGCTACGAGCTGTTCTGGACCTTGGCGCGATGGAGCGGCATGCTGCGCATCGACAGCCGCGCGCTGGACGTGCTGCGCGACGAGCCGGGCCTGGTGGTGGTGGCCAACCACCCCAGCATGCTGGACGCGCTCATCCTCATCGGCCGCCTGCCGCGCGGGGCCTGCATCATGAAGGCCTCGCTGATGCGCAACCCCTTCCTCGGCGCGGGGGCCCGGCTGGCACGCTACATCCGCAACGATTCCACCAAGGGCATGATCCGCCTGGCGGTGCAGGACCTCCAGGCCGGCGGCCAGCTGGTGATCTTCCCCGAGGGCACGCGCACGACGCAGTCGCCGATCAACCCGTTCCGTCCCGGCTTCACCCTCATCGCCAAGCTGGCGAAAGCACCCATCCAGACCGTGTTCATCGACACCGACTCGCCCTACCTGGGCAAGGGCTGGCCGATCTGGAAGCTGCCGCCGCTGCCCATCCGGTTCACCGTGCGGCTGGGCGAGCGCTTCGAGCCGCAGGCCGACAGCGAGGCGCTGCTGCAGCAGTTGCAAGCCTATTTCGCGGCGAACGTGCAGGTGCCGCCGCACCTCAAGACTTCCCGATGACGCCTTCGACCACCCACCTGGTCCTGATCCCGAGCTACAACACCGGCCCCAAGGTCTACGACACCGTGCGCGAGGCGCGCGCCCAATGGAACCCGGTGTGGGTGGTGGTCGACGGCAGCACGGACGGCACGGCCGAGGGCCTGCAGCGGCTGGCAGCCCAGGACCCGGGCCTGACCGTGATGGTGCTGCCACGCAACCAGGGCAAGGGCGCGGCCGTGCTGCACGGGCTGCGCGCCGCGCGCGAGGCGGGCTTCACGCATGCGCTGACCATGGATTCCGACGGGCAGCACCCCGCCGCGCTCATCCCGGCGTTCATGCAGGCCTCGCTCTCCCGGCCGGACGCGATGATCCTGGGCAAGCCGGTGTTCGACGCCAGCGCCCCGCTGCTGCGGGTGCGCGGCCGGCGGGTGTCGAACTGGTGGACGAACCTGGAAACCCTGGGCGCGGGCATCGGCGATTCGCTCTACGGCTTCCGCGTCTACCCGGTGGACCCGCTCATCGCGGTGATGTCACGCCAGCCGTGGATGCGGCGCTTCGACTTCGACACCGAGGCGGTAGTGCGCCTGGCCTGGCGCGGCGTCAAGCCCATCGACGTCGACGCGCCCGTGAAGTACCTCAGCGCAGAGGAAGGCGGCGTGTCGCACTTCAACTACCTGCGCGACAACGCCTTGCTGACCTGGATGCACACGCGGCTGATGCTGGAGTTCGTGCTGCGGCTGCCGCTGCTGGCGGCCCGCCGGGCGACGCGACGGCCGCCGTTCCAGCGTTGAGCCGCGGCAGCCTCAGTCCATCCAGACCAGGTTGCGGGTCTGCGGGTCGGTGGTGATCTCCCTGACCCGGTCCTTGTCGTCGAACAGCACCTGGAACTCGGCGAAGCTGCTGAGCCAGAAGCGCAGCACCTTGGCATCGAGCTGGGCATTCTCGCTGCTGACCGGATAGCCCACCGCCATGAATACCTGATCGCGCGTCATGCCTTGCGTCAGGCGCGCGCTCTCGATCGCCTTGCGCACCTTGGGCGAGGCGGCGGCGAGCTTCTTCTTCGGGTCCTCGGCCACGATGTAGCGCTTGGCGAAGGTGGGCAGGTCGAGGTCGCGGCTGTAGTCGTTGCCCAGCGCCTGCTTCTTGCCCTCGAGCTCCACGTACACCCGGTAGCGGCCGTAGCCGGTCGCCTTGATGGGGCTGCCGGCCGGCACGATGCGCTTGCCGCCCTCGGCGTAGTTGATGTCGCTGATCCAGCTGCCGTCGGTGCGCATGTTGCAGCACAGGAACCCCTCGGCGGGGTCGGGCAGCGGCTGGGCCGTGACGGACAGGGGCAGCACGGCCAGGGCGGCCAGGCGCAGCAGGGTCTTGTTCATGGGGTTCCCTCCGGTGGTGGTGGTCTGGGTGTGTGGACGATCGTGTCGGGGTCCGCGTGCGGTCCCGCGGCCGGGCGCCCTCATCGCCCGGCCGCGGCGCATCATCTCGCGGTCATTCGCGTGTCATCCGGCGTTCATCGCCGATCCATGGAGCGATCACTCTGCGCAGTGCCGCCCCGACGGGTCGGCGGTGATGCGGATGAGCTCGTTGCCGCCGCCGCCGAAGTGGTTGCCGCCGGTGAAGGTCAGGCAGCCCTCCCCGTCGTAGTGCAGCTGGTGGCGGGTGACGTCGTTGCCGTAGTAGAACGGGATCCAGCGCTTGCCGGTCTCGTTGCTGGTCATGCGGTTGGCGCCGCCGATCAGGCGCGTGACCTCGTTCATCTCCATGCCGATCTGCAGCTTGGCGAACTTGCTGCCGGGCGCCGGGTTGCCGACCATCTCTCCCTCGAAACGGCCGTCGCGCGACTTCACGATGCGCGCCCCGGGCGTGGCGCCCTTGGCCGGCGTGGACGCACTCGCACTCGCACCGGCATGGGTGCCGGCCGGGCCGGCGCCGCCGCCCTGAGAGGCACAACCGGCCAGCACGGCCGCGGCGACGAGCGCCATCGAAAACTTCATCTGCATGACTGTCTCCCTGGATCACCGGCAACCGGCGGGCGGGATTCTAGGAACGGTGTGGGGGCGTGGAAGGGCCGCTCCAACAATCGAAACGCACGCAACGCGGACCGGCGCGGTCGGGGTCGACCTTCGCCTCGTCAGACCATCCCGCCGTTGATGGAGATCACCTGCCCGCTGATGTAGCCGGCCTCGTCGCTGCACAGGAACCCGACCAGCGCGGCGACCTCCTGCGGCGTGCCGGCGCGCTTGGCCGGCACCATCTGGTCGATGAGCGCCTTGTCGAACACCGCTTCGGCCATGGGCGAGGCGATGATGCCCGGCGCCACCGCGTTGACCGTGACGCCGCGGCTGGCGACTTCCATCGACAGCGACTTCGTCGCGCTGTGCAGCGCCCCCTTGGCGGCGGCGTAGTTCACCTGGCCCTTGTTGCCGGCCACCGCCGCCACCGACGAGATGTTGACCACCCGGCCCCAGCGCGTGCGCAGCATGGGCAGCATCAGCGGCTGGGTGACGTGGAAGAAGCCATGCAGCGAGACGTCGATCACCCGGTGCCACTGCTCGGGTCGCATGCCGGGGAACACCGCGTCGTCATGGATGCCGGCGTTGTTCACCACGATCTGCACCGGGGCGGTGGCCAGCATGCGCCGGCAGGCGTCGGCCGACAGCTGCGCGTTGGTGATGTCGAACACGATGGGCTCGGCACGGCCGCCCTCCTCGGCGATCTCGGCGGCCAGCTGCACCACCGCATCGGGGCGTGAATTGGCGTGCAGCCACACGAAGGCGCCCTGGCGCGCCAGCCGGCGGGCGATGGCGCTGCCGAGCGCACCGCTGGCGCCGGTGACCAGCGCATGGCGAGAGGGGGAAGAGGGAGTCGTCATGGGATCGGGGTGTTGAGCACGACGGTGGCGCGGCCCTCGGCCAGCAGCCGGTCGCCCGCGTCGCGCACGCTGAAGCCGTAGAGCACCTGCCGCTCGTCGCCGGCCAGTCGTTGCGCCTGCACCTGGAGGTCGCCTTCCACCGTGTCGATGCGCTCGGCGCCGAAGCGCACGCCGCGCACGCTGGCAAGGTAGCCCGGCGAGGGCTCGCTGCCGGCGGGCGCGAGCAGCCCGCCATGCAGGGCCATGGCCTGCGCGGCGTACTCGACCAGCACCGGCGCCAGCAAACCCGAGGCACTGCGCAGGGGGTTGGCGGGGTCGCGGTGGCTGCGCGCACTGCAGACGATGCGGGAGGTGTCCCAGTGCAGCAGCCGGTCGAGCACGCACATCGTCCCGCTGTGCGGGATGCGCGCGGCAATCCCGGCATGGTCCAGCGTCTGGGTGCTCATGGCTGCACCGCGGTGGGCAGGGGATCGATGTCCACCTGCAGGCCGCAACCCTCCAGGTGGTCCAGCACGATCCGGCCGCCCCGCCCGTCGGCCAGTCGCTGCAGCAGCGGCAGCGCGCGCGCCGCGGGGATCTGCGGGCGCAAGGCTTCGAGCGATGCGGCGGTGCACGGCGTGGGCGTGTCGGCGCACAGGTCGATGCGCAGGCGGGCGAGTGCGCCGGGCCCGTCGCCAGGCTGCAGCAGCAGGGCCACCGCCATGGCGTCGGCGATGGGGCGGGCCGTGCGCAGCGGCTCCGGGTAAGGCACGTCACCGGCCACCAGCAGCACCGGCCGACCGGTGGCCACGCACTGGCTGGCCGCCTCCAGCAGGCCGGCGGCGAAGCTGCCGTCGTGCGCGCACAGGCTGGTCGAGGGCGCCCGGCTGGGCACCGCAATGTGCCAGTACCCCGCCGAGGCGTTGTGGACCGAGTTGGTGAAGCGCGTCGGCGACACCAGCCGCTCGGGCGTGGCCAGTGTTTCGCACATCGCGTGGCAGTTGGCGCCGTCGCCGGTGGAGGCGCTGAAGACGGTCGCGAGGGTGGCCGGGTCGACGCCGGCCTGCGCCACCGCCTGGTCCGCCACCGCGAGGTTGAGCTTGACGATGGCGCCGGCGCGGCGTCGTTCGGCCGGCGGCAGGCGGGCGGGCGGCGGCAGCACCGTGGGCGCGGCCGTCCAGTCGCCCGGGGTGCGCAGCAAGTCCCGCGCGGTGGTCCAGTCAGGCAGGCCGGGCCCCAGCAGGCCCACGCCATGGAGGCAGACATGCAGCGCCATTACACCGCTCCGAAGACGAGGCAGGCGTTGGAGCCGCCGAAGCCGAAGGAATTGCTAGCCACCACCTTCAGTGGCGCGGCCTGCGGTCGCGCGAGGTAGCGGGCCTGCAGTGCCGGGTCCTGCTGCTGCAGGTTCAGCCCGCCCGGCATGAGGCCCGCGCGCAGGGCCAGCAGCGAGATCACCGCCTCCACCCCGCCGGCCGCACCCAGGGTGTGGCCGGTGGCGCCCTTGGTGGAGCTGCAAGGCACCTGCTCGCCGAAGACGCTGCGCACCGCGATGTCCTCGGCCGCGTCGTTGCCCGGCGTGGCGGTGCCGTGCAGGTTGAGGTAGTCGACCTCCTGCGGCGCCAGGCGGGCCTGCGCCAGCGCGGCGCGCATGGCCTGCGCGGCGCCCG
>OFDC01001059.1_pt1 | contig 16093 bp, 12 predicted proteins | sample 1520941 | NCBI WGS metagenome assembly OFDC01 (sample SAMEA94258168, study PRJEB24077) | hot springs metagenome | biome: Aquatic biome; feature: Water | place: India | collected 2012-12-06 | depth 5 m | reverse complement strand
TGGGTCATGTACGTATTTCCTCCTCGACGATTTCGTTGACCGACTTGGCCCAATTGCTGGGCTTGGTGCCCGAAATGTTCGTGTCACGACTGTCCACGCAACGTGTCAAAGTGGGCAACCGTCGTTCGGTCACCATCAAGCGATTGAATATGATTGATATCAACAACAACCATCTGGGTATGAAGCGAAGATTGTATCTTAAACCCTGAAAGCGCAAAGGATGCAAAACTAAAGAGAAATGCGATTACAGCAAGATAAAAAATCCGATGTTCGTTCTTAACGCTCGTTTGATTGTTAAATGGATTAGGAGCAGGAATCACTGGCGTTTCTTCTTCCAGAAAGGGGTTATATGTCGATGTAACGGCTGTGTTTTGTTTTTTCATAAGTTAAGACGCCTTTTTAAGTTGAGAAATGTTAACTAATTTTTTTTCATCTTTACGCTGTTTTTGTTTCATATCCACAAGTGCTTGAACCGCTTCTTCAACCGACAAACCTTGTTCTCGTAAATCATTTACAGCCGCAAATTCATCCGCTTTGGTGGAATACAACATCAAGGAAAATGGATCAAGGAGAAGGCGTCCGACCGTATATCCTTTACTGGAAGAGATAAGAATCTCGGAATATTTACCTGAAACGGTTTTAACCGATTTCATTTTGGCTTCTTTATGAGGAGTCAGTGCCAACTTCTTCGAATTCGAAAGCTGCTGAATTGCTTCTGGTACTTGGTTGAGCATGAGAACCCATGCGGCGTTTTCAAGAATATTGATGGAATACTCATTGGCATAAAAATCAGCAAAGCTTTGCGTCCCTACCACTAAAGAGGCTTCATATTTACGGACACGACGCGCCATATCTTGCGCCGACTTAGAAAAAAATTTATTTTCTAGCAGTTGAGCTGCTTCATCGACGATGAAGACCGTCTTGCGTTTTCGATCCGATAAGTATAATTGCTGTGTCATGCTTGCCAAGAAAGATTGAAGAACCACATTTTGCAAACTTGGCTTTTCTTTCAAGTCTTCAAGTTCAATCACCACCAAATCTGACGTTAAATCTACGTTTGCTCTTCCTTCAAACCATTTCCCGTAAGCGCCATCTTTAGTGTAGTTATATAAAAGGGTACCAACGTCTTTTGCCCGTGGGTCTTCATGTTCAAACAAACGTTCAACCACATGGGTCACCGTTGTTTGGCGTCCATACGTTTCAAATGTTTCAATGACGGCTTTTTGAAGAAAGTTTCCTTGAATATCCAGAATTCCTTCACGGCGCGCTGCCATTTGCTCCATCGTCATCGAAATGGCTTCAAGTTGATCCCGTCGCTCGTTGATATCCGCTTCTTCTTGACCTACTTCAACAAATGAAAACGGATTAATACACATATCCGAATGTTTTTCAAAGCGAATGTGTTGCCCTCCCACCAAATGACAAGACTTTTCAAAGGAACGACCAAGGTCAAACACAATCACACGGGCACCCATGCCCAAAAGGCTCATCATCAGCTCCTGCATGGCTACCGATTTACCCGACCCAGATGTGCCGACCACAATCGTATTGTAATTGGTGTCGTTTTCAAACGGACTCCAGGTAAAGATTTGCCCTTTACGCCCAGCCATGAGGAAACACGGTTGGTAACTTCCGCGCCACTCCCCTTGACAGGGCAAATTATTAGCAACTTCGGTTGTCAGTGTCGTCTTTATTAATTTGTGAAACGCAAGCGCATCAACCATGTCATGTGACCAGCTCATTGGAAGACATTGCATCAAAATAGGAAGATGAAAACGCGTATTTTCTTCCAATTTCCATTGATAGGTAATAAACAAGTTTTTGACATCATTTGATATTGAATTCAAATTTTCTTGTGGCGCCATTAAAACAACAGACATATTCGTTTGAACAATTCGGTCACCCTTGTTGAGTCGATTCAATACGTATGCAAGTTCAGCACTTTCACGCTTCAGTTTAGGCATCAGTTTTGACAACGGAGAATTGGCTTGCTTTGAGACCATACTTTCTTTTGAAAAAATCTTGGCTTTTAACCCATCTTGCTTAGGAATGAAAACACCGTAATGCATGATAAAGGGACAACCAATTTGCTGGCGGTCATTTTGCTCACTGCCAATGAGATCAGCCATGAGACCAAGCGACCATTCATCCGGTTGCTCAACAACAGTGAAGGTTCGAATTTTCATATCTTCATTCGAGGTGAGTTCATTTTCATTAATCTCTGTTTGGTAGGAGATAAGAGAGAGCTGATCTGAAATATTTTGATAGGGATTCCACTTGATGTTTGCTCGTTTTTTATCGCCAGAAGCACAGTGAATAATCGAATCAACGGCTCTCATTAAATCCGTTGATCGCCACACCCAAGGATTGAGTCCTATGGTATAAAGCGTCGCGTTTAATTGCTCACGAATCGTTAAAATCTCGGAAGAACGCAAATCAGGAGAACAGGTAAAAACCCACATAACGCGGAAATTACGCGTTGAAAATGGACTATAGGGAGAGTTAAAAACAAGTGACTCAAAAAAGGCACTTCTCTTTTCCACCATTTTTTTCAATATTGGAGAGGCGTGTTCTCGACTTTTTTGATAATGCTGTGTACGATCTTTAAGGTATGGATCCGCATACAACATAATCTGCATGGCAGATTCAGTCGGCATAACCGTATTATAAAAGTTTTGTATTTGCGTTTGAATCTCTTGGCTTGCTCCGACAAGCGGTTCAGTCTCAAGGACGAACCCAACAGAATCTGTGTTGTAAAAAAGATTTGTTTCATCATCATAGGTTGCATAGTTGAGAAGTGAGGTCAGCTGATCGATCGTATAGAGCCCTTGTATGAAAGCAGACCGATCTTGCGTGCTTTTAGATTCGCCAAAATCAGATGGCAGGGTTTCATCCCCTTCCCCACTTGCTTTAAATAGCTTTGCGCCGATTTGTTCAATACGATCTTTTATACTCATTTCATACCTCTCTCATCATATTAATGAGATGAAACAAAAGAAGGACTCATATGCCAAGTACCTCCTTGAATGACGGTATGAATCACAGATGATTCACGCAAATTACCGTCTTGGTCTTGATACGGGGCAATCCAAATGCGAAGCGGTTTTTCAGGAACGCGTTGAATCACCATTCCTGTTGAATCCATAAAGGCGATAGGCGTTAAGCCACCTTGCGTAGGAAGAGGAGACAATACAGGGGGTGCAAAAGAGGCCTGTCCACCGCGACGTTGATACGCCTCCGTTGTGGTTTCGGGCATATCAATTTCACCTTGATTCAGCTTTTTCTTAACCTCCGTTATGGATTGACAGCCAATTCCTTTTCCAGCAGGGCAATCGAACTCTTCCTGGGTATGTGTACAACCGACAAGCATTAAACTCAATGAAAGTGAAGTAAACAATGTATATTTCATAACGAATATTCCTTATTCAGCTGGGTGTTCGCCTGTGCGAACATGTTCTAATGTTTGAGTACGTGCTTTATCATTTCGCGCCGATAGGGTTTGTTTAATGGCAGATTTAGCGATACCCACTGATTTATTGAAGACAACTTGCACAATACGCCCTGCCCCAATCTGAATAACAGGTTCAAGCTGTTCGGCACGTTTAATATAAAACTCCGTATATTTGTCAAGAGCGCCACTGGCACCTTTAGCTGCACCATGTTTCAATAATTCTGAGCCGTGCATAGGCGTTATTTGTGCTAAACCAGTTTGCGAAGCAAACGTGACTGGATTTGAAGAGGCTGCCAAAAAATTACCAAAGGAAGAGAGGAATCCACCAAGCATGGCCGCACGTACGTGCTCTCCTGCCCGATCAACAACCGTTCCTCTTAAACCCAGTTTTCCATCTTCACCTGAAACATACCCATCCACTTCCGTCGTCATCACTTCACCCGTCGCAACCTCAATACAACTGAGTTTTTCAAGTCGCATCATCACGCGCTCTTTCGATAACACACCATAAGATGAAGCCGTCACACGGCACCCCTTAACGGTAGACGTAAAATAGCGAGATAAATCACCAGAATCAGTTAACTCAATAAGAACAGGTTCTGGATTTGCTGATGCCGAAGTCGACGTTGACGCATCAACACCTGAGAGCAAGACACCTTGTGCAAAACTTCCAGGAGGAATCGTATTATCAACAGTATCCATAGATTTCCCTATTTTTGAGTTATGAAGGGCAATTTGCTGTTTAGAAATGCCTTTTGAGCGAAACCGTTTTTTAGAATCAACGGGAATACTTTTAATCGGCTCTCCGCTCGGGGAAATAAGTGATGAAGATTGACCTCCTAAAGAAACATCAAGGACGCTTGGGGTGTTCGATGTAGCTGCACGATTACTACTTTGTTCTTGCATGGAAGCCGTTTGAGATTGACTTGGTTTTAAATAAAGGGCTCGCTCTTCATTATTTTCTGTCTTTTTTTCTGTGAGCTGCTTTACCATTTTTTTGAGTTCAGCGATTTCTTTTTCTTGGATTTCATACTGATTATTCATGCGCTCATTCCACGCATCTTGTGGATTCAAGCGGCTTGCACCCGTTAACACCTTTTCAGTTGGCGCTGCGCCGCGTATTGTACGAGGACCTGAACTCGCAAAGGCTAAATTCCATATAACAGTAAAAACAAGAATGACAGCAAAACTGATGCAGCCATAATAGATATAGCTTTGTTTTTGTTGTGGATTTAACGAAGAAAGCGGCTTAAGCACGAAATCGATTATATTTTTCATAAAATATTCTTTCTAAGTCTGATTTCGAACAACAAAGAGTCGTGTTGTTTCACCTGGTAAAAGTTGTTTCTTTTCAACCGCTACGGCAAGAACGTCTGGTCCTTTAAAAGTGTTTTCAACAACTTCATAACTTTGCTCAGAAGAATTTGAAAGGGTATAGACTGCAACTTTAAATCCTTGATAGTGAATCACCCCTAAACCTTCAGATGTTAATGCTGACACAGCAAGCTGAGGCGGCGTTTCTCCATCTTTTAATGTGGCAGGAATTTCTTGGCTGGCTACAAATTTTAAAACTCGTACAAGACGTGAGACATGATCATTGCTCTCAACTGAAGGTTGATTATGAAAAGGCATCCCAACATTTGGATAAGCATTAAATGTGTGTGCACCTAAATAGCCGGCGGGTGTTGGAAAACTACGATTTTGATTTCTTCCAAATGTATTGGGCTGGTCATTTTTTACATCACCTTTTAAAATAATGGTGCGTGTCGAAATTTTCTGTGGAATGAGTTCTAAATCTTGGACCACGTTATGTTCGGTTGTAAGCGTAATAGAGATGGGTTTATCTCCATTCGCCTCAGACGGCTTTAGGAAGATTTGACCACGCGTTTCATCTGTTTGCAGCGTGTAAGCTTCCTCATCGCCAAACACTTGTGAAATACGATCATTCGCAAAAGCAATTCGGTTCATCGAGTCGGAAGAGATTTGAACCGTTATACGTTTGTTGGGGTCGCTATTAATTTGTACTGATGCACAAAGAGGCATTGAAGCTAAACTTATAAGAATGAGGACGCGTCTAACGACCTTATATAAACATAGTGGAATCATGTTTAATCTCTCTTTTGCTGTTGATCGGCGTTGGGTTCAACGTCGTCGTTATATTTTTTGTTTTTTGTATCAATGAGTGAAAAATCTTTGATGTAGAGCTTTCCTTTATAGGCGCTAAATCGGATAACAAATGTTTCTTCATATGAACTTATTTGTTTACCTGAAATGTATTGGGTCATCGTCCCTTTCAACTGCACTTCTAAATTCTGCCTAGAAATGATTGCTTTTTTAGGTTCAAATCTGGAGGTGACATTTTCTTTTTTTAATTTTGCGGCATCGGCAAAAAGTTTTGTTCTGATGCGAGAATAAGAATCTGCATCAACAGACCTAAGAATCACTTCTCCTTGATACAGCAATGTTTCTGCACTCACATCCAGAAGAAGATGTGCATAAAAGACAGCCATTTCTTCCAAATATCCTTCTGAAAACCGATCACCTTCTACCCAATATTGTTGGTGTAGCTCTGGTGGCGAGATAATTATGCGCTCGTTTCTAAAAAACAAGAAAATTGCTTGCAAAAACACAATAGTTAATAAAACGGCACTTACACCTGCTAAGATATTTCGTTGGCTAAGCAAATATGAAATACGGTATTGTTCAATTTTTTTCAACATAACTCAACCTATATAATGCTTTATGTAACTTTTCGGCAAACTAGTGAACCGTTTGTCTGGTGGAAAGTACCAATAACGCAAAATTGGGATATTGATTTTTCCAAATCGTTTTTTAAAGTTTCGATGAATAAGACCACCAATTACGGTTAATGCAATACCTAACAACTCTTGCTCAAGAATCATTCCCATAAAGGGGACGCCAAAGTAAAACCCAAGCTCCCCTTTTGTCCAATAGAGAAATCGGACAGGTTCGTCCAGGTAATGTAAGATCGCATGCTTTGAAGCATCAGACATGTCTTCTCCTTACACATCAAATTCTTGTTTTGATGCAGATTAAATAAATGATGTTAATGAGTATTTTTTAATTTAAAAAAGACAACCTGCAGCAGCTTCGGTGTATTTCTGAAAGAAGTGTATGCCGCCGCTTGAAAGACCGCCGATAATAAATGGGATCATGTTCATCTTTGCAATAGACATAACAATTCCTGTAGCTGCAGCTCCAATTTTTCCAACTGTTACCCATCCAGAACCAAAAACTTCTTTTTGAAGACCTTCCACAGAGGCTTTCATATCACCTTCAACACCCGCAAAAATGGGATCCAAAAGAAAAATAGTTAATGCGAAAAAAAGAGAATAGTGGATGTATTTTTTATTTAATATTGGATGGTCATTGATAAAAGTTTTTAACGTAAATAATGTTCGTTTCATTGTGTTTCCTCTTCAGCCAATAATTAGACTTCACTGCTTTGATCCGTCTCTCTATCGGCATCATTACGTGTTAAGCACAACCCAACAAGCTGCATTTTTATCGAGGTTTTTCACGTCAAGAGCTCAATGTATAGATCACATTTTTATTTGAATTTAAATTTAAAATAACACATGAATATCTAAATATACATAAAGATATCTATTTTTAGTTCCTTGTGACATCCATACGCTCGCTACGTATCTCCATAAAACCTAGAGTTTACTCGAGCTATTAAAACAAAGATTTTTCTTATACCATCCCTATTAAGAAACGCATTTGTCACTTCATGGAAAAATCAATGCTCATGCTTATCACACCGCAAAATTATGAACGTCATCGAAATGATCTCGAGGACATGTACCAATTAAGAACTGCAAAAGGAAAAATCGATCAAATGAAACAGGGTATAAGCCCATGCAGTTATGAACGTGATTCTTATGATGAAGGAAATGCACATTATTTAATCTATAAAGATCACCAAGAAACATTAAAGGGAGGCTTGCAGTTTATTGAGACGGTGTATCCTTGCCTACTTGATGAACCGAATTCAGCTGCGCATTCAACAGTGCATGATATACGTGACTTTAAACGAGCAAATTACTGGCTCGTTAGCCACATTTTTGTTGATGATTTCTCAGATGTTTCACATCAATCACAAAGACACACTATCCTCGCGACTTTATTAGCAGGATTCACCCTCTTTGGACTTGAATTTTCCTGCGAATGTGCTCTCTTTATGACGGATATTCATACCATGAAACACGCGCAGCGCCTCGGATTAACACTTGCCGTTCTAAATGATGAAAATGCACGAAAATCAGACATAACATGCATCGCAGCCTACTCTCCCACACACTATTGCTTCGATAAACTTATCACACATACAGACATTGATTCGTCTCGACCTATCCTCTGGGTCAATAGTGGGTGGTTAAAGCATTAAATCGTACTGTTAGCTTACGACTCACGCGCATTAACACGAACAGCTCTTATTTTTTCAGAAGGCCTTCAGAAAAACCATACGCATACATCACTTGATCGCTCGAGGGCAGATTCAATTTTTCTTTTATATTGTAAATATGCAAATGAATCGTCGAAAGATCTTTTCCTAAAATATCAGCGATCTTTTTAAGAGGGTACCCTTTTCGTTTTAACTCGAGAATTTCTTGTTGCTTCTTCGTTAATGTATTAATCTTTTGAGCACTTTCAATTTTATGTCGTTCGCGTAAATAGTAATTAGCCGCATTGGCAATCATGTACAGAACACGTGCATTATCGATATTGGCATCTAAAAGAGTCATAAAATACTGACTCCCCTGCGTTGGCAAAAGGGAGAGTGTTGTCCCAAATCGAATACCAAAGTCATCAGCATCTAAAAGCATTTGCTTTTGCTGTGGTGTAACGTCTTTAAATTTTTCAATATGCCAGGTAAAAAACAGATTCGGTTGCTCAGATCCATGAAAAACAGGATCAATTAAGTAATACTGACGCTCCAAATAGCGCTTCATCCATTCAGCTGGATAGCGCTCAAGCACATCAAATTCGCTTGCAATAATCTGTGTATTTGAGAGTGCTGACAGCGCAAATCTCTCCACCATATAAAAGTCACATATCTTTGCAAGACATTGATTCAGCTCAAGAACTGTCTTCGCATGATACAATTCTTCGAGAAGGCGTTGTATTTCTATTGTGGGAGAATGCATGGATCAACAACTTTTTTATGATTCTTTTTAATTTTGTTCGATCGTTTAAGCAGATTTAGCTTGATCCACCTCTGACGCGTATCTCAGCATTTCTTCGTGCCTCTCGACAAGATTAAAACGTTTGTGTTTTTCACCTCAAATAAAGATAAATCAGTTAAAAATGTCTATTTATTTAAAAGTGATGAGAAAATTAAAAAAAGGAGCACGAAATAAAAATATAAATAATCACAAAATGAGAAAAAACCTCAATTTTTCACCCTTGCCTGATCACACGCTGCACGTTATTTTACATTTTCTCATCAGTTGGAGGGTGCGTGTGCCATGAATGAGTTAATGCATAAAGTTCAATGAAACGTTATATACATCAAGCAAATTGTTCCATTGGAAAACGTTTACAAGACAAAAGACAATCTTTCGGCTTAAGCCTGATTGATTTGGCCGAACGTGTTGGCGTTCCTTTTCATCACATCCTAAATGTTGAGTCAGGAAAATCGGTTATCTCCGCAGGTGATCTTTTTGTTTGCGCGCACCTCTTGGATGTTGATCTTGATTATTTTTTTAAAGATCTCGCATCACTTAAAAAACCGACGTTTATCGATGGAGGGCGCCCTGCTCCCGATCAGGCTGCGCATTTGCATGTTTTACTCATTGAAGATGATGAAGCAAGTATCTTACTCACCCAAAAAGCTTTTAATGCCTGCACGCACCACATTACATTGACCGTCATGCGCGATGGAGAAGGTCTTTTTCCCTATTTACATAAAGCCACAACCTCACACCCTTTTTTACGACCTGATATCATCCTCTTAGACTTGAACTTACCAAAAACAAATGGATTGTCGATTCTAAAACGAATAAAAAGCACACCCACATACGCCGACATTCCTGTTGTTATTCTCACAGGGATGATCAACCCTAAAGACAAATGTGAATGTTATAAGGCGCACGCATCGGGGTATATCACTAAACCGCTTGATTTTAGCGTGTTTCAAGCAAACATCGACATCTTCGCAGAATACTGGGCACATACTGTTGTCCTCCCGCATCGACATGAAGATGTTTCCTGTCAGCGTGCATAACCACAACAGAGAAATATATATCTTTCTTTTTCCTTTTATTACAAGACTCGATACGTTTGTTATTCAAAATTGGAACAATCGTGCATCTTATGTGCCTATCAAATGTGATAGGTTTTTGCCCCCTTTTTGCCCTGATTTTTGATCCCCTTTTTCTAAAATCCAATAAATCTACGAATATTGATATCTTTTCCTCCTCAAAACACCTATCACTTTTGATAGGTATACTTTCATTTTTACTTAACATTTAACTATAAAACAAATTGACTTTACTCGAGAAGGTGTTTACTAAATTTGATTAATCGCCAACACGCTACCTGGAGTATTTTGTTATGTGCACTGTTCTCTTAACCTCTCTACGTCGTGTATTAAGCACATTTGTGTTGGTTTGTTTTCTCTGGACAACACTGTTTCAAAGCTTTGCCTTTGCTGGATACGAACGTACATTTGGCGATCCAACACTTATTGAACAACGCGGCGACACCCATTTTGCGCACTTTTCTGTTGGCTTTCAAAAAATGGAAGATGTGCCCGCACAAAATGATCCTGCCCTTCACGCCCAATTCTTCCCAAAAAAGTCTCCAACCCTGATCATTCCTATTGTCCGAAACGAAGCCCACGCTGAGCTGTTATTTGCCCAAGCGTTTAGCGATACACCCCACATCTTACCCACAGTCGTCGACGGTGGCTTGTCCTTTGCCTCAGACGAGCTGGTTTTTTATCGTGAAAACACCTCAGGAGATCTTGTTGTTTCTAAAACGGATTCTCCACACAACGTTAGATCATCTCCGCTTCATGTCTTCAACGATCATGGCTCAACCATTCTTGATACGGACTTGCCCCTCGATCATCTCATCCTTAGCGGTAAAGATGTCATTCAACGGGGCAAACAAGATATAGCAAGCCTTCTCTTAGGCATTCAGGGTCGTTTCCTAAATCAGGAGAAATTTTCTGTCGGGAAGCTTGTTTTCGATTCAGCCCTATCGGATACCTCCGCTGAAACCTCGCGCGAAAGTTCACGTGCACCCTCCCCTGCCTTTTCAACCCATTCGAGTGTATCAACTGCTTCTTCGCATAGCCTGGGATTTGCAAATGAAAGCAACATGACAGTGCGTGAAGAAACCACATTTGGCTTGGCATATCCCATTCAAAACTCTGGAACATGGGTGTTTCATAAAGATGTTACCTTTAATGATGACATCCTACTTAATGAAACCGATACAAGTGTCCTGGAATATCACCAAGCGCTCAAAGGAACCTTACACACACTCCACAATCAAGGAGACTTTCACGTACATGGTGGATTTGATGACCTCCAGATTCAAGAATTCAGCAATAGCGGAAGACTCCATGGCAGCGGACAACTCACGCTTGGCACGCATGAGGACGATGAGGATCTGCTATCGATCAATACAGGGCACATCCTGACCGATCACCTGCAGCTAAATCTCTTGCGTGATATGGAAAACAGGGGAATAATTCAAGCAAATACGCACCTTCACACCCACGGCGATGTAACCTTTTATCAACGCGGCACCCTCTCTGGAAAAGCAATCACCATCAACAATCGCGCGTTTTTGAACGAAGCGTCCGTGGACAACATTTCCCTTGATCTCACGTTTGATGAAAACGTAGAGACGTTTCATAATGCGGAAGATGTGACGATTGCCACACAGTCACTCACTTTTGCACGCTCCGTGCATGACGCAGCCAAACTGGTGAACGAAGGAACCATAAATACCAAGCACTTTGCCAACGCACAAAATTCACTCACCAATAAACACCAAATTACGGTAGATGTTTGGGATCAGCGCGGAAAAGCCGTCACAAATGCGCCTGGCGGCATGATTGATGTGGCGCATGATGCGCACTTTGAAACCGATCAAATGGATAATGGGGGAGATATCACCCTGGCACACGCGTCAGGGAGACTTGACCATCTGACCAACACAGGTGGATTTACCGTTCAACGTGGCGGCTTAACCTGCAAAACCCTTCGAAACGCTCGAACCATGCGATTACTCGATGGGGAATATCAGATCGACCATTTAGACAACACAGGGGGCGTAGCCATAATCGACCAGCTTTCACTTTTGTCAGAATCCCCTACACTGAGTGGAACACTCACTGTTCATCACATGAAGCCCACACAAATTCCCTATACGCACATCACCGTTGATGGCACAGTTGACCTTCAATCAGGAGGATTTACCACAAAAGCCCTCTCCCTTAAAGGCACACTGACCCTTGAAAAGGGGCGCTACCACATCGATCGTTTCACAGGTGATAAAGGGGCAAAGCTAATCCTCAAGCGTGGTGCAACCGTTGTCATAGGCAACACGGAATACGACGGCGATGTGATTTCTGAAGTACGTTTAGATCTGAACCTGACACACGATAAAAACGCCTCTCACGTCACGGCTCTTCGCCGCGATTATACCGCACGCAAAACCGCCTTTAATGCCCTTCCAACCGCAACGCCCCTTAAAAAGCCCGTTCTTGAAGAAACCGTGTTTGACACAACAAAACGCATCAACGATGCTATGTCGGATTACCACCGTTTTGATCCAACAAGAAGCTGTGATTTGAATGAGTTACAATCACGCTTTAAAATGCGCATGGGCACAGAAGTCACACGGATTATTTATGAACCACATCGGCGTGATGCACTTGATATTCAAAAAACACTTCCTGTTCTGCCCAACACAGACAAACTCTTTGGTCATTTTGAAATTACCCGATTATCCTCAAAAGTCAGTCATGATATTATTCAGAAAATCACCACTGACGGCATGGATATCCTTGATTCGTTGAGTTTTTATGTACCGTCCTTTGATGCTGACTTTGGCGTCATCAAATGCTACCGTCATGATCTGACACGTGATATGTTCATGCTTTGGCTAAGAGACGTGTTGGACGAACACGATGAAGGGTTTACTCCTTATAAGTTTCTCAAGCCCTCGGTGCTCCCTCCCCCACCTCCCCCGAAAGAGTCGAAACAAACAGGACCTTTTAAAACCTTTCGTGCCCCACAAAGTCGCCCTGGAAATGTCACCGATCTTCTGAGCCACCACAAAGAACGCGAAACCGCCTTTAATGATGTTTTAAAGGAAACGTCAACGGCGGCGACCTCCGTTTTAGAAAAAACGGTTTTAAAAGCGTCCTCAAACATTGTCGGCATCCTAGGTCAAGTTTCGTCACGACACGCAACAGATCATGAAAAGAAAAGCATTCTTCAAACCGTGATGGGTTCAGAAATCACGAAGGTTTTACATAACGAAACAAATCAACAGGAAATCGACCTTGAAACACATTTGCCCACCGTTGATAAAGCACATTGGTCCTATCGTCACTTTGAAATCTTACGCTTAACCGCAAAAGTATCCCGTCTGCTCGTTCAACAAATTTCAGGGCATGGCTATGATGCGCTTGCTTATGTGTCAACGCTTCTGCCAGAGTTTGACGTAGATACCGACACCTTATGCACCTATTCAGGGATCAAGCGTGATCTCTTCCTGTTGTGGTTCAGGGAAATACTCGAACAACACGAAGAAGGGTTTAACCATACTACTCGTGCTTCGTTGACGTTCTTGTCTCCCCACACGTCTCGATCAGGCACCATTCGTGCGGCAAAGCATGTCACCTTAACAGCGTCTCCTGATGCAGCACCTGAATGGGCCGCTAATTTTCTAAAAAAACACAGAGATACATTAAAAATCGATGTGCGAAGTGGTCTGACCATAGAAACAGAAACCTTTTTGAATCCACATGAACTTGATCTGCCTTATCCGCTTTATATCTCGGGCGCCTTTATCAATCACCGTATTTTACGCACAAAAGGGTTGTTTCAGAACGGCAGTTTCTTTCAAAACGGGACAGACAACGATCATATGGGAACGATTGAATGTGATGGAGAAATGCATATTTATCCTCGCTATGATGCCGATCTTCGCTTTAGCATTCTTCAATCAACAAAAAAGGGGATCATTCAAAGTCAGCAAGGAAATATCCTCATTGGGGCACGAAAAAATTTAGATGGAAAAGGAAACATCACACAAAATAAAGAACAAACGGTCACCGTCGTTAAAAATGGCGCCATACTGAGCAGTAACGCAGAGCTCATTTTACGTGTCCTTCAAAAAAGTATAGTCAATCACTTCGGCGTTGTTCACAGCGGAAAAAGTCTGCAGTTCATAGGCACTAAACTTGAGAACGTGTCTGCGGAATGCACGAGTGATGGGGGAATCATTGTCGACGTAGATGATTTTGACCATCTTATTCTTGATGAAATCTATCATTACTCCACTGGCCAATCTGGTGCAGATGGCGGATCGGAGGAAGTTTATTCACATTCTTCATATCGAGGAATTTGGGGAAGAGAAGTAAAGCATTATAAAAGAGTAGGTACACACTCATCCATCAATGGCCAAAGAGCCAAGGCAGAAAGCTCGATGCTCAGCGCTAAAAGCACGATCGTCATCAAGAGTAAAAATGCACCAACCGTGTTCGCCAGTCACTTTGCAAGTAATGGTTCTATTTTGTGGCACCACCAAGATGGTTACTTAATAGAAGTCCCAAACGGTGCTTCTGCTCTTGTTTCACTTGGTGAAAAACAACTTGCGACCTTTAAAACACTTTCGTTAAATGATTACTTTACGTCAAACAGTAAAAATGCGGGCGAAGGAAACGGAAATATAACCCCAACTTTTGCCAGTGCAGAAGGGATACGTATCAACCTTCCTCATTTAAATATGCTACTTGAAGCGGCTATGTCAGGAAAACACATTACCCTGACGGCACATGGTCTTCAGATTGTCAATGGATCAGGATACCGAAAACCCACTAAACAAACAGCCACGCTGATTGATGTGAAACAAGCAGCAAAAGCGTTATACAAACATGCACCACTCACTGGAAAAAGCTCAAAAGACGGAACAACGCGTTATACGCGAAACGTCCCTGGCGACCACCCAACAACGTATGCACACAATATAGCTGTCTTGCCAATTCGAAAACCCAACGCCATTGCTTTACCAAAATCACTCACCTTTGCACATCCTTCGCATATGCGAAAACCCAATGTTATGTTTGATGATGCAACACTTGAACACTTTGCCATGCACGCGCAACTAGGATTTACAGGGAGACTTAATGAAAGAGGAGCAGGTTTTCTCCCCTATTGTGTTCAAAACGGTCATAAACTTGCCTCTTTTATCCAACGCAGTCTCACCTTAGGAAAATCCATTGATGAACACGCACTAATCGAACAGGCTCAAGAGCCTGCCCTCTTTTATTGGCCTGGGGAAACAACAGATATTCTGGATTTCTTTTTCCCAGCAAACATGAATATGCCCTACGTTGGTACATCTGGAAACATCCAAGCCTCTGATCGGGTTGAAGTACTGGTAGACGATGGAGGCATTCATGAAGATGGGGCAACCATTGGCAGCGGGAAAGGCGGTATTCACTATAAAACACTTAATGGCGGAAATCGTACCGCAAAATCTCAAACCAGGCGCACCTATACTGGATCAGGACATCAGGATTCAATCGCAGTTTCGACACTGTTAGAAGCAACTGACGGTGATATTTATGAAGATATTGACGGAACAATTCTTCTAAACGGCGCTGTTGAGTACAAAGCAGGAAAAGGAACAACGAATCCACACACGCTTCTTCTGAAAGGAAAAGAAGGTGTCGTTGGTGTCGAGACAACACTTGAACAACACAGTGTTACGCATGTCAATCGTGGTAAAGTCAGAGGGACAGTCACTGAAACCATAGCACGTCCCGTAACAGCTTCATTCAAATCAAGCGGGAATACCCTTATACAATCAGCGAACAGCAAGGTATACCTTGCCGCTCCCACCTTTGATGCACCGCTTGGAACAATCGTCGACGGAAAATTAGGTGCTGAACTGGGTGAAGTTCACACAACACATTCCCGTCAAGAAAGTTTAGGCAAATCAGGAAATGGCTTCACAACACAAAGCAAAAATATTCAACACACCAAGCAGGAATCTCGCTCCCAAGGCGCAGTTTCTAGAAAAGGCGCGGTTCTTGTCCGGTCAGATGAAGGAGATGCAACAGTTACAAACGTTCAGATAGATCACCTAACGTTAGAAGCCGCCAATGGTCTTGCACGAGTTTTGTTAGGCACCAATTATTTCTTTGAACAAGAGGTCATCACAGGAAAAAGTAAAATTTATCAAAGTGTCTCAGCGACAAGTGCACGACACGATACGTTTAGCGAATCGAGCATCCAAAATCTTGTCATTAAACAATCTCTTGAAACCGTAGTGCAAACAGTTCAAGGTCACATCCCTGAATTTATGCAACGCATTCAAAATGATGGAGGAAAACTCACCTATGACTTTGTTAACGAAATTCATGAA
>OFDC01001058.1_pt1 | contig 16096 bp, 13 predicted proteins | sample 1520941 | NCBI WGS metagenome assembly OFDC01 (sample SAMEA94258168, study PRJEB24077) | hot springs metagenome | biome: Aquatic biome; feature: Water | place: India | collected 2012-12-06 | depth 5 m | reverse complement strand
GCATGGTCCATATCGCCGCCGCCAGATACTGGCTCCAATTTGTCCACGCCGCCTAGGACTACCACGCCGGATGAACTGCTGAATGTAGGCTGCGTTGCGCCCAAGCAGCCGTGAGATTTCAGAATAGTTGCAACCTCGCTGCTGGATCAACTCGTCGAGAGCCTTGCGGGCATCATCCATGCTGCAACTCCATCTAAGATAGATCTAGGAAGCTTGACCATATGCTCTAGGAAGCCCCTAGCCAGAACATATTAAGAACGCAACTGAATTACGCACAAGATCGCGTCATGACCGCATTCACCAGATTTGAGTAGCTGAACCGCGGGCGCTCCTGATGGCAACTGACCGGGCATTGGTGGCAGAGCTCTACAACGCCTCATGCAATTCCTCGCCTCGCCGTGTTTACAACGACATTGCCCGCGCCCCTGTTGAATCGGAGAGGACTGCCAGGGCGGAGCCCGAAACGCCGAAACCCTAGCGTCAGGACTTGACCGGCAAAGCCGTCATTCGCCTGTCCACCTAGGCACGGCCATAAGCGGCATCGGTCCTTGAGCACGAAAGCCGCTCGGCAACTTCCCGCAGAAGCAGACGTTGAACACCTGACTGTAAAAGACCGCCTCTGGGTCGAGGTCTGCCGACAACGGATTACCACTTCGTGGGTCAAAGGGGCTGCTCCCGTTTCCCTACTTCAGCGTCAGAGCATTCAGCAAGACCCAATGTTCGCGACCATGCGGTTCAATTGATTCCGGGAACGCCAGATTTGGGGTACTTTAAATACTGGAAGCTGAAAGTTCTATGAGTTTGAAATTCTGAAAATCAGCTATTGGTTATTTTCTGGGTTCTCGACAGCGGTGGAGTGCCAAACCAAACAGTCCATTCTTTCTTGTTTGATAGCTTCGCACAGATCAAGCGCAGCGCGCTCGCTTTGAAGATCGATGACCACACGGTAGAACAAAGTGCGCCCGACAACTGCCTCGACGACAATTAGCTGCCGCCGTGCGAAGATCGTGGCATGGTTCTGCCGCATGCGGTCCGAGGCTGCTACCGCTTGAGCTTTGGAGGAATACGAGCCGAGTTGCACCCTCGGCGGGGTCGAGCGCATCGGTTGAGAGACCGGAGGAATATGGGTCGGAGCCTGCTCTGGTTTAGGATCATGCCGGACAGCCGGCGCACTCGACACTGTTGTGCGAGCAGATCGCTGGACAGAAGCGCTGGTGAGTTTTAGCGTATCGTTTTTCAGCGCCGTGATGGTCTCCTCATTTGAGAGAAAAACCAGCAACGCGAGAACGGCGCCGAAGAGCAAGGCACCAATTCGCCCGCGCCATGTTTCCCGAGCTGATCCGTACTCCCACGGGAAGCGCTCAGTGCTTTGCGCGCCGTCGCCCTTTACGCCAATCCACGCGGTCGGATCTGTCTCGGACTGGTAGATGGCGGTGTCGATGCCCACGAGATGTTCCCTAGCGCGCAGGGTCGCGCTGACCGCCGCCGAAGCTGGTGGTGAGCCCGAGGCCGAACGTGGTGGAGGTCACGTCCTTGCCCGGGCGCCCATATCTGTTGATACCCGCCGTCAACGTCAGCGCCAGGTTATCACTGAACGGCTGCAGCCGCTGAATCACACCTCCTATATCGCTCCCGTCGAACTGGTCGCCAAGTTGCGGGCGCGCAAAGGACGCCTCGCCCGCGCTCAGCCATAGGCGGGTCTGCCCCTCACCCTTGCTGTCCTTTAGGGACAGGTTGACGAGATGAGCCAGGAAGGGCCGTCGGCCCTCGGGATCTATCAGGCTTAACCGATAGGCGATCGAACCGCGCTTGAAATACTGGCGCGCACCCGCCGACGCAAAATAGACGTCCTGTTCCCCAAAGAAGCGAGCCCAACGGCCACCGATGGTCACGACCGTTTCCTTGGCCACCTTTGCGGAGAAATCCTGAGCCACATCGTACTGCGCAAAGACCGGGTCTTCCTCCGAAATGAACACGGCCGTGCGGGTGGAAAGATCTGTCGACCAGTCTTGGTAGACTGCGGCACCCACGCCGATACTCGTCTCAGAGGCAGTCTGGCTTTGGCGCTCGCCGATAACCGGCGTGAAAGTCACCGTCGTGTCCTCGGCCTCGAGCTTGTATTCTATCTTCACGGAGCGCAGCGAACCGAGATCCTGCGAAAAATCCTCGGTCTCTGCGGAGGCTGACACTGACTGTTTTTGCGTGCTTCCAGCAGCGAGCGGCGAGACAGCGACTGTGCTGGCGAGAACCGCAAATGCGATCTTGAACATCATTGTCATGGATCTTGGCCCTCAATACGCTTCGACGGTCTGACGGGTGCGGTAGCGGCCCCGCGGATAATTGCGGTCGATTGTGAAACGCGGCTCGAAAAGGCTTCCGGACGCGATCACTCGGCCGGGCAGGACGATCACCTGAATGCCAAGGGAGGCCCGGGCGCCGATCCAGCAACCGAGCTTGTCATGCCCCGTATCGATCCGTTCACCTTGATGGATAACTGCGACCGGGGTGCGGTCGAGCCGCTGGTTGGAGGTGCGGACTTGGGCCCCAAGGTACGCTTCCTCATCGATCTTGCTATCGGCCACAAAGCACATCGGGCCGATGGTGGCTCCTTTGGCCAATCTGGCATTCTTGATTTCGGTGGCAAACCCGATCCTTACACCGTCCTCGATCAATGCAGGACCGCGGATCATCGTCTGATTTCCAATCAGGCAGTCCCTGCCGATGATGATTGGACCCTTAAGCATCGCGCCCGTGCAAATGACAGTGTCCGCCCCGACCGCGATCGGGCCGCCCGTATCATCGAGCACAGCGCCGGGTTCAATCCGCGCGGTCGGCGCGATGCCCGAAGCCCAGCGAGGATCGCTGGCAAGGGTATTGCCGAGCTGAGCGATGTCATTCCACCACATGGAGATATCTCACTGGTTTGTCGCGTTCCGGTTCCCGACCGGTCACCAGGCCGGCAAGGCCGTGGATCAGCCAGATCGCGTAGGCGAGCAGGACGTAAGAGACGGCTGCGGGTGCGAACAGGACGAGCCGCCACCGGCGATGATGCCACGCGCTGATCATGGCGATCAACATCGCTACCACGACCCAAAGCAGTGGGAGGAAGATGGCCAGAGCCTGCGGCGAGGCGTTCACAGTCAGCGCGAGGAACAAATGGGACCCGTAAATCGAGGTGCCAACCAACACGACGAGGAACATCGGCAGGATGCTGAAAAGGCCGTAGCGGGTTAGCAGCAGATTTGAATGAAGGCGCATGCAGACCGCATAGCCAATGATCCATCGCCGCCACCGCAGCCATTCCGCCCTCAACGAATTGCACTCCTGCGAATAGACGAAGCTGCGATTGCACTGGCGTACCTTGTAGCCCAGGGAGACGAGGGTCCAGGTCAGGTCGAGGTCCTCGACCTTGGTGCGATCAGAGAAAGGTACGCGCAGCAGCAGGCTGCGGCGGAACAGCCCGCAAGCACCAGAGATAATGAAGGGCGCGCCTCCAATGAGCTGCTGGAAGCTGCGCTTGAGAATGATCATCGGCAATTTAACCGTTGCCCGGATATGTGGAAGCACTCCGGCGCCCTGAAGATTTGACGAGGGTATGCCGCCCACGGCGTCAGCGCCTCTGTCCATCTCGGTCAGCATGTATCCGAGGCCGTCGCTCTGGGCCGGCACCCAGGTATCGGCATCTGTCAGGAAGACGAACTCGGCATCGCTGTGGTGGACGCCATTCATCAAGGCGCCTCCTTTGCCCGTATTCTTCTGGTGGACCGCCAGGACTCGCGGATTTTCTCTGGCAAGCCGGTCAAGGATCTCCTCGGTCCGGTCAGACGAGCCGTCGTTCACTACGATGACGCGGTTGAAATAGGGGTTCTTGAGAAGTTGCATCACTGAGCCCTCGATGCACATCTCCTCGTTGTATGCCGGGATCAGCGCATCGATGGAGCGATAGCGCCGTGCCGGCGGGCGCATCATGGCTCGCGCCAGGAAGATCGACGTAATCGCGACGACAACGAAGAACAGGATTGTCTTCATGGCGTTCTCAAAGCACGAACTTGTATGGAATGAAGCCCTCGGACGGCCCGATCCCTATTTGCGCGCCACGGAAATTCGCGGCGCTTCGCACCTTCTCCTCCTGCATATAGAGGCGCTGTCCCTGGCTCTGATGGCATTTCAGTGCCGCCAGCTTCGCTTCGAGATGATCTGCGATGTTCTCGAATACAGTCGGCATGAAGTTGGGATAGGAGCTGGGCGTCTCGTAGCCGAGCAACTGCGGCACAGACCTGCAGGCCACCGCCGATGCCTCGTACACAGCACGGTGATCTTGGTGCCGGTCATGCTGAAACATTGTGTAGACACGATGCGGCTGGAGCGCCTCCACTTCCTCCTCGATGACTGCCACGATCTCGCACAAAGAGTAGGCGAGGCGCGTGTCCTCGAAATCGCATACGCGAATGTCCGTTACGCCGATCGTTGCGAGTGCACGTTCGGTCTCCGCCGCACGATCAGCATCGCTCAGGCTCCCCCTTCGGCCACGCGAAAGAATCAACGCACGAATCTTTGCGCCGGCATTCGACAGTTTCATCAGCGTGCCGCCGCACCCAAGTTCCACGTCATCGGGATGGGCGCCGATGGCAAGGATGCGCATTGACCCAGACTGAGCTTTTATCACGGTTGCCCCCTTTTCGGTGATCAACCTCTAAGGGGCGTCGTGTAAAAAGATGGTTAACAGATAGTTTTGGTCCTCTTACGTTCTTTGACTGCTTACACTGAGTTTGCGCTTGCGCGCCGCATATGCTGCCCCCCTCGCGACATATGGGGCGTTCCATCGAAGGCCTCGATAACCCGCTTTCGCGACTGAATGGCTTGAGCTTGTCGCAAATGTGCCAGACTGTTGGCGTTCCCCACGCTTACCATGATCATTGTTGAGCCGGGCTGACCGATAGTCTCGATCATTTTCCGCGTTGTCGCGCTGCCCAAGAATGTGGAACGTACCCATTGCAATCGGCACACTGGCCCAGCAATCATGTCATTCGAGATCCGACCCACGGCTTCTGCGCGTAATCTGTGGGCTCCTCACTCCTTTGCCTCGCCGGCGTGGTCGTACAACGGCGATGCTTTGGCCTGCGCTCTTGAGGCTGAGGCACCGACGACGTTCAGCCTCATGATCCACGTGATGCCTCGATCATTCCGCGTTCATTCGCATTATCCCGCAGACGGCCCAACATGCGCATGCGCGACATATGGCCCGACACCTCGCGAGGAAACGGGTCGGGCTGAAGGTCCTTGGGAAGCATCTCAGGGTGCGCAAATCTGTTCCTAGCTTTTTGTGAACCCATGGGACCGACTGGCACGCGGTCACCCGGATCCAGCCTGTAAAGGCATGTTAACCATTACTTTAGGCAGCCAGCTTACCTGAAACGGGAACGAACGGATGACGCAACAGGGTCATCCGCTCCAGGAACGTCCGCATAGAGGGAAGGGCACCGAAGCGATGGGACGAGAAATGCAGGCTAGAACGTCGTTCTTGCACAATCTGCTGCACGACAAGACCGCCAACACGCTCGCGATTGCGGCCGCATCGCTGATCCCGATGATGGCGATGGTCGGCGGCGGCATCGACGCGAGCCGCTATTACATGGCCGCGGCGCGCATGCAGGCCGCCTGCGACGCGGGCGCGCTGGCAGCGCGCCGGGCGATGCCGACCACGGTCTTGACCACCGATGCGCGCACGCAGGGCCTCAACTTCTTCGACCAGAATTTCAACGACGGGCTGTTCGGCGTGACCAACCGCACCCGCAATTACACCGCCAACGCGCAAGGCAAGGTCACCGGCACCGCGAGCGGCACCCTGCCCTCAACCATCATGGCCGCTTTTGGCTACAACACCTTCCCGATTTCGGTCACCTGCACCGCTGAAGTGAACATCTCGAACACCGACATCATGTTCGTGCTCGACGTCACCGGCTCAATGGCCGATTGCCCCGCCACCTCCGGCTGCAACTCGGGCCCGGGCTCGAAGATCGTCGGGATGCGCGAGGCGGTGATGAGCTTCTACGATACCGTGGAGAGCGCCACCTCGGCCTCGGCGCAGGTGCGTTACGGGCTGGTGCCCTATTCACAGCAGGTCAATGTCGGCTTCTCGATCCCGCGCGTGCACATGGCGAATACAACCACGTTTCAGTCCCGCGTGGCGCGCTTCAATCCAGCGGAATTTCCCGACAACGATGTCGGAGACCGAGTCGAGCTGACTGATCAGGTCGAGTGGTTGCCGCGTTCGACGTCCAAGCTGAATTCAACGAATTATGACGACTACCGCTTCCGGACCGATGGCAGCGCAGGAACCAGTGCCCAAGCCGCATGCGCAGCCTATGCGGGCACCACTCGCAACTTGACTATCAATGGCCAAAGTCAGGTTTGGGAGTTCTTCGCGCCGGCGGAATTTGTGACCGGCCAGTGGTCGGGCGGAGCTTCCAACAACCGTGCTGGTTGCCGTGCGCGCGTTCGCAAAAGCCGTGTACTGGCGACAAGGGACGTTACGCCGCAGTTCAGGGATTGGGTCTATTGTCCGGTGACTACGAACCGAACCACACAATGCGGTGTATCCAATCCCGCAGGTAGCCCTGCAGGTTGGGAAACTGTGACCTTCTCGGCCATCTACACGCTTGCCAACAGAACAATTAATCTGCCGGTCGGTGCGAACGGTGCGATGACGGGTGTGCAGTGGGCAGGCTGCATTGAGGAACCGACCACGGTCCTCACCGACAACTACAGCCCGATCCCGACGAATGCTCACGATCTCAACATCAATCTGGTGCCGACGAACGAAGCCCAGCGCTGGCGGCCGGCGATGCAGGGTGCGGTGTGGAAGCGCGAGGATGCAAACGGCAATACCATGGACTGGCTCTACCAGACTGGCGATGAATCCCGCCCCGGCTGGACCTGCCCGGCCGCCGCGCGAAAGCTAGAAGACATCAGCCGCACCGATCTTCAGAACTATGTCAACGCGCTGAACGCGAGCGGCAACACCTACCACGATATCGGCATGCTGTGGGGTGCGCGCTTCATCACGCCGCGCGGGATATTCGCTTCGGAGAACAACGCGGCGCCCAATGGCGAACCGATCTCGCGCCACATCGTGTTCATGACCGACGGTACGCAGGTCAACAACGTCGAGAACTACTCGACCCACGGGATCGAATGGTGGGATCGGCGAATCACCGGCAATGGCAACAGCACCACCGAATTCAACCGCCGTGCTGCGCGCCTTCAGGCGATCTGCCGCGCCGCGCAGCAGGAGAACATCACGGTCTGGGTCGTGGCCTTCGGGACCACGCTGACGCAGAACCTGATCTCCTGCGCCTCGCCCGGGCGTGCTTTTCAAGCCAACGACAACGCCACGCTCACCGATCAATTCCGGCAGATCGCACAGAAGATCGCCGCGCTGAGGCTCACGCAATGATGCGGCGGTGAGGCTACCCTTAGAAGACCAACGAACGTGAGGCCGTGGAACTCGTCTCCGCGGCTGGAGGTATCTGATGCCCGGCGCCTCCGCCAGCTAGAGGACGAGAACAGCAAGCTGAAGCGGCTGCTGGCCAGGACGGTGCTCGACAATGCGATCCTGAGGGACCTGTTGGGAAAAGTCTGGCGACGCCAGGCCAGCGACGGGACGCGGCGCTCGGCGTGATGCGGGACTACCAGATCTCGCAGCGCCGGGCCTGCGTGCTGATTGGCGTCGATCCCAAGACGGTTCGGCGAGAACGTCCGCCTGACCACGCCGAGATTGGTGAGGAGATGCGCGAGATTGCCGCTACGCATCGCCGCTTCGGCTACCGGCGCGTCGGCGTGATGCTCGAACGCAAGGGGCACATCATGAACCACAAGAAGCTCTACCGGCTGTACCGGGAGGAGGGTCTGTCTGTCCGCCGCCGGCGCGGACGCAAGCGGGCTCGCGGCAGCCGGACGCCGATGCCGGTCCCGCTGCGGCCGAACGATCGCTGGTCGATGGACTTCGTGGCCGACACGTTTGGAGCCTCCCGCCGGCTGCGCATCCTGGCGATCAACGATGACGCCTGCCGCGAGAACCTGTGCCTGGTCGGGGGCACCAGCATCTCCGGCGTGCGGGTGGCCCGCGAGCTCGACACGCTGGTCCGGCTCTATGGCAAACCGGCTAGCATCGTCAGCGACAACGGGACCGAGTTCACGAGCCGCGCGATCCTTAAGTGGGCTAACGAGAACCGGGTCGAGTGGCACTAGATCGATCCCGGCAAGCCGCAGCAGAACGCGTTCATTGAATCGTTCAATGGGTCGCGGTGCGACGAACTCTTGAACGAGGAGCTTTTCGACAGCCTGGCTGACGCCAGGCGAAAACTGGCTGTCTGGCGCTACGACTACAACAACGTCAGGCTGCACTCGTCGCTGGGGAACCAAATACCGGCACAAGCGCGTCGGACGTTCCTGCTAAATGGAGGCGTCAAATCCGACGCGCTTGTGCCGGTGCGGCAGCACGAATATCAAACCGGTGGACTCTCGTTATTATCGCGGGATCAGCGGGGGGCAGGTCACTATCTGATCTCTTGGCCCACGGGCTTGATCGCACCGGCGTGATTGATTCTTCCTAACTTGCTGCGGTTGCGAAAGATCCGATGCTGCGTCAGCAATGATACTGGGCCCTGCCGAAGGGCTAAGCTAATCAACCTCATCGAAATCCTAAAAACGATCGCGAGCGGAAGACTCCTTTTGGTTGGAGAACAAATATCTGCCCTTTAGATCTCCGAAGCCGGATATTGTGATGCTCCGTACCTTATAATAATAGCTTCAGCGCCTCTATACATTTGAAGGTGCCTTTCTCTGTGAGAGCTACCTTTGGATCGTCGCTGCTCTCCCCAATCTTTGCTACGAGCTGCATCATCTCAAGCGCGGTGATCCAGCGGTCAGCGACAGAAGTCGGGCAGTTCACGGATTCGCATAAGGCGGCGCATGAGATGGTGCCGCCCCTGATTCTCGCCTGGAACAGCTCGAGCATTAGACTGCATGCCGGGCTGAAGACGAAGCCATCGAGGTCGAATATCTCGTCGATTTTCCTTAGCGTGCCTTGCAACACTGCGGCGAGTAGGCCAAGTGCCTCGACGCTCGCAAAGATTCCTGCATGTTCGGTTCCAATTGCCCTCACTTCCTGGACAATGGCTTCCAATCGCTGCGCGAGAACATCACTGGCGGCTTTTTGAAAGACGGTCGGCGGTTGTCCTGGTGAAGCATGCGATGCGTGATCGTTGTGCATGGTAAAAGCCCCCCCCTTACATTTGGCCGAACTCCGCTGATCAATCCATAATTCGGGGAATGATGCGGAGTCGTAACCATCTCACCCTATCATGCGAATACGGTCGGAAGAACAATTTTGCGAGAACGGCGAAGCGGGCGACTTTGCTTGGGGGGCGAATGACAAAAGATCAGCTTGCGCAGAATGATAGCCAGTTAGAGCTTGCCCTTGCTCTTGCGAGGCAAGCTCTTCTGGTTTGCGATGATGGGGGGTTTACCTTTGCTGCAATTCACCTGTGCGTCGCCGTCGAGGCGCTGGAGGCGCTCCAGAATACCTCTGCGAAAGCCTGATAGCGTTGTGTCCATCCACGACCTTATGAGGCGATTGATTTTGACAGAACGAACAAATGAAGGGTCGGCGGCAATGAGCCGGAAGCGATCAGCTACCCGCTCAACTCGCCTCTGATGCCAGCGGATGGCGCTAGATACACTCACTTAAAAACGAGCCGCGGCAGCACGAAACCTCAAACCCTAGTCGATCGCCGCAAGAGGCCGAATACATCAATCTTGGGATCGTCTTACCGACATCGACGCCAGGCTAAATAGTTAGCATAGCCTCTAAGTCAGAAACGCACGGAAAACGGCGTCCTCGCGGATTCAGTTTCTGTGCGCAGCGCTTTAGCGGGTCACCACCTCGCCGGACATCGCGGCCAGTTTGGCTAGCAGGCGGTTCTGTGCGGAGAATGGCACTCCGGCCTCGCGCATCGCAGCCTGCAGGTTCTCGACAAGCGCGTTCATGTCCGCCTTGGTCACGCCCATTTCCGCATGGGCGGCGCGCATATCGCGCCCGGTATAGTCGCACCCCGCACCGAGCAGGTAACAGAACTGCTCGCCCAGCGTGCGCTTAAGCCGCACCGTATCGTGGCTCGCGAAGATCGAAGAAATGCGTGGATCGGCCTCGGATAATTCGACCGTGCGTGCCGCGATCTGGACGATCCCCTCCCGCCCTCCGAAATCCGCGACCAGCCCGGCGCTCCTATAGGGCTCGGCGCCCGCGTTGGAATTGGCTTGCACGTAAGGATCGACCGGCAATTCGCCCGTCGCCGGGTCTCGCTCTTTCACCTCGACCCCGAATTCCGCGTCCCAATCAGTGCCCTCAGCGGGCGCCTGTTGCAGCAACATCAGGCCAGCAGCTACGGCAGCGGTCATCAGCATGGGGGAGACTCCTAGGTCAGAACGCGAGCTGAGCGGAAAGGAATACGCCGCGCTGTTTGGAAATGGTGGCGATCGAGCCAAGGTCTACATAGGCTGCGGCCAGCGTCAGATGGTCGCTGAGGGCAAAGGCGGCAAACACATCCAGCCAGTCGTCATCGCCGAACCCAAGATTGTCGGGCTTGCTGCGATATTCGGCTCCAAATACGGCACGGCGCGAAATCTGGTAGCCCAGTGAACCTTCGAATTGCAGCTTGTAGCCTGCACCCGTTGCCGATCCAAAGCCGAGCAGGCCCAGCTCGTTCGCCTGCGTGTAGCGCAGCGTCGCGTTGACCAGCAGACTGCGGGCGAGGAACAGCTTGGTGGCTGACAGAGTGAAATCGGTGCCGCTTGCATCCGCGGCGCCCAGCGCGCGGACCAGCACACCGTCGCTGCTCCGCTTGTGCTCGAAGCCCACCGCGATCTGCGGCAGCCAGGACTCCCCATAGACAATGTCGCCCGCAATGCGGAGCTTGGCGCCGAAGGTGTCGAGGTTGAAGGTGTAGCCCTCAGCGATCCCCAACAGCGTGCCAATATCGCGCGTGTCGAAATCGGCGTGGGCATAGCTCAGCTCCACCCGATCGCCGATCCCCAACATCACGCCGTACGACCGCCAGCCATAGTCGGAAAGCTCGATCGCAGTGCCGTGAGCCGAAAGACCGATCCCGCCTGCCATCTGCCGCCCACCGATGGTCGCCCAGCGGGCAAGGCCACCGCCCGACGAGCCATCGACTGTAGTAACCCCGTTCGTGAGCAGCAGTTTGCCGCCGGCGAAGACATCTACCCCTACGGTGCGTGGCGGATTGTCGGGCTCAGGCTGATGGGCATGCGCCGACCCCGGCGCGGGTTCGGACGTGGAACCAAGGCCGCTGGTCGGAGCGGCCTCGTCCTGTTCAAGCAGGGCCTCGGTTTCGAGCACCGGCACAAACGCAATCCGTGCCAGCGGAGGCGACGGAGGCGTGGCGATCGGCACAGCGGCGCCAGCGATCAAAATCAGACTGGAGGCGATCGGAATCATCGCGACACACAATAGCGCGACAAGGTAAATTGTGCCTAAACCATTGAGGGAGGGTTTTTTAACAGATCAAAGCTAGGGCTTTCCTGTCATGCGTCGCGCCTTCTTTCCTGCCTTTGTTTTCATGCTTGCTGCCGTGTCCCTGATCTGGGCCGCAGGCGGCATCAGCCCCATCGCCGCAGCGGCCTCGCCCGCAAGTTTGCGTGTACAGATCGTCGATATGAGCGGGGTGCCGGTGCGCGATGCGGTTGTCGAAGTCCACAGCGCTGCGAGAAGGGCCGGTCCCATCCGTTTCCCGTGGAAGATGGGAATGGGCCAGAAGAACCAGCAATTCGTCCCCGGCACACTGATCATCGCCAAGGGCAGCACGGTTGCCTTCCCCAACCTCGATAATGTGCGCCATTCGATCTACTCCTTTTCCAAGCCAGCCCGCTTCGCAATCGAGCTCTATGGTCGCGATCAGACGCGCACACATACTTTCCACACCGTTGGCAGCGTCAAACTGGGCTGCAATATTCACGACGAGATGCGGGGCTATATCCGAGTCACGGACACGCCCTTTGCCGGTAAGACGGATCACAACGGCTATGTCACGCTTACCGGCGTGCCGGGCGGCGCAGCAAGCGTGACGGTGTGGCACCCGATGCTGCGCGAGGTGGGCAACGAGATCAAGTCGCAGCTCAAGGTCAGCGGAGCGGCGCAAACCCACAAGCTCAAGGTGGCGCTGCGTTGAGCCCGGCCAAGGTAGTCCGCACCCCAGCGCGTGCGGTGCTGAGACGCCTTGCCCGCCTGCGCTTTGGTTCGCTGCGGCGGCGCATCGCATTGCTTTATGCCGGTCTGTTTGCGTTGGTATTGGGCGTGGTCGTCTCACTCGCTGCCGAGGGACTGGCGCAATTCGGTGAGGCAAGCGCAGCGCGTGACCTTGCCGCCAACGCCCGGGTGTTCGATGAGATTCTCGCCGCTCGTTCCACGCAAATGGGTGATCAGGCAGCTGTGCTCGCCCATGATTTCGGCTTCCGCGAGGCGGTAGCGACGGGCGAAGAGCCGACCATCGCCAGCGCGCTGCGCAGCCTTGAGGATCGTGTCCGCAGCGACCAGGCCTTCGTGCTTACGCTCGAGGGCGAAGTCCTCGCTGCCGATGCGACCAATCTACCATCGCCCGAAGCATTGTGGAGCCGGCTTGATGCGGGCAAGACGCGGGGGATTATCCGTTCGGAAAAGGGTCTCGCGCTCGCCGCCGCCGCGCCAATCGAAGCGCCTGATTTGATCGGCTGGCTTGTGATTGCCCAGCCGCTCGACCGTGCGGAGCTTGACCGGCTGCTCGAACTCGCTCCGATCGCACTTACGGCGGATGTGGTCGAGGCAGGTCGCCAGCCCCGCTGGCTGATGGATGCGCCGCCTGGCAAAGTTTTCGAACGCGAAGCTGCAGGCGAACGCTTTCTCTATCATACCTCCAATCTTGCTGTTTTGCAGGACGGCATCACTCCGCGTTTGGTGCTTCGCCATGCGCTTGCCGAGTCGCTCGCCGCCTATGCCAGTCTCAAAGGCTGGCTGATTGCACTGGCGCTGGGAGGGGTTGGACTGGTGCTCGGCCTGAGCTGGATGGTCGCGCGCAGCGTCACCGAACCGCTCCAGCAGCTCGATGAAGCAACCCGCCTCATTGGCGAGGGTCGTGTGGTCAGCCTGCCGGTGGAGACCGAGGACGAGATCGGGCGCCTGGCGGGCAGCTTCAACGCAATGGTCGCCGCGATCGAGGAACGCGAGCGTCAGATCATCCATGTCGGCTTGCATGACGGCCTGACAGGCCTGCCAAACCGCAAGCTCTTCACCGAGCAACTCGCGAACATGCTGGCCCGGCGGCGTGCCGGGGAGCGCATGCTGGTTGCCTATGTCGATCTGGATGACTTCAAGATGGTCAATGACACGCTCGGCCACCCGGCGGGCGACGCGCTGCTGCGCACGGTCGCAGATCACCTCCGGGAAGATCTTCCCGATGCGCTGATTGCTCGGCTTGGCGGCGATGAATTCGCCATTCTGATCGACGGGATCGACGAAAAGGCAAGCCTCGGGGTAATCGCCGACGGGCTGCAGCGAAGCTTTGACCGCCCGATGTCCATCGATGGACAGCATGCCGTCTGCAGGGCAAGCATCGGGATCGCAATGGCTCCGGGTGATGGCGAGGACGGCACCACACTCATGAAGAACGCGGATCTCGCGCTCTATTGTGCCAAGCACGAGGGCAAAGGGAACTACCACTTCTTTGAACCCGCGCTCGACGAGGCGGCCCGCCAGCGCCGTCAGTTGGAGCTCGATTTGCGGGCCGCAATCAAGGGCGGCGGCTTCGAGCTCTATTTCCAACCGCTCTACGGCCTCGCCGAGCAGCGCCTGACCGGGTTCGAGGCACTTCTTCGCTGGAATCATCCGGCGCGCGGACGAGTGAATCCGACCGAATTCATTACGCTGGCTGAAGAAACCGGTCTGATCATCCCGATTGGCGAATGGGTGCTGCGCGAGGCATGCCATCAGGCGAGCACCTGGCCCGAGGATGTCTCGGTCGCGGTCAATGTCTCACCCAAGCAGTTCGCCGCAAGCGGGATCGCGGGGACAGTGCTATCGGCCCTCTCTTCCAGCGGCCTTGCCGCACATCGGCTGGAACTGGAAATCACCGAGAGCATCTTTATCGCCGATGTCGATGCGACGCTGGCAACGCTTCATTCTCTGCGCGCGCTGGGGGTGAAGATCGCGCTCGACGATTTCGGGACGGGCTATTCCTCGCTGAGCTTCCTTCGTTCTTTTCCCTTCGACAAGGTGAAGATCGACAAGAGCTTCGTTGAAGGCCTTGGCACCAACAGCAATGGTCATGCCGTGATCCGGGCGATCACTACACTTGCAAGTGCGCTGGGAATTGAAACGCTCGCAGAAGGCGTTGAGGACGTCGCCCAGTTCGATGTCCTGGAGCGTGAAGGGTGCCAGAACATTCAGGGCTACCTGTTCTCCCGCCCTGTCCCCGCCGACGCTGTCGCTGTCCTGCTGCGGGACGGCGCAGGCTATCAGCGAGAGCTGCGTGCCTGAACTTATGGGGACCTGCCCGACGGGTTTCGCCAGCGGATATCTCAAAGATCCCCGCGCCGCAGCCACTACCTGATTGGTACTGCACTCGGGCTTTGGTGATCTACACGCGCTACCATCCCTTCACGTCGTCAGCCGCCTGTGCACTTGCGCCTTTTGCTGCCTTTGTGACGCCATCCAGACGTGATCGTGAGCCGCCAATCTGTTTTCGACCGTCCACCTGAGCTCGCTGTACCTCATCTTGTATGGCGCTTGCGTCGGCCTCGGGCACGGAAGCGTGGTCTCCGCTGCCGCCAATCTGCGCCCGGCCGCGCACTGAACTTTGACCAGAGATCGAAGGACGAGAGACGGGCTGTCCTGCAGGTAGGACCAGGCTATCTTCGATCCCGACCCGAAGTTGCTCGGCGTAGTTTTCGATGAATTTGCCCTGCAGTGCCTGGCCTTCCGGGCTGAGCTGGAAAGCGATGTCGTCGAACCGTGCGGTGCCGTAGAAATCGCGATTGCCTTCGATTTCGGCCAGGCCCCAGTCTCGATAGGCTTGCGTAAGGTTGAGGTTGCCAGCAGCGCTGTCGCCTTCGAAGAACGACGCCTGGTTTTCGAGCCGATTGGCAAGCTCCTCAGCCCGGCGCGCTTCTACGGTATAGCTTTGCGCCTCTGTCAGCGACGCATTCAAGCCGCTCGCAGTGATCGAGACTGACGAGCTAGACGCGGTACTGACGGATCGGATGAAGCCGTCGCGGGTGTTCGACCAATTTCGGCTATCCGACATCTGGGACAGGCTGCCAAAAATCCGCGAACGGTCCTCCGAAGCTATGCCGATGTCACTGTCGGTCCAGGTCCGTGTCCCGCCGCCCTTGCCGCCAATGCTTCCAGAAAGCACTCCGTTCGACAGGCCAGCCTTGGCTCCCGCCTCGCCGCCAATGAACCATGCGGTTGAGATGTCATCGGCCGCCCTGCGCGACAGACCGAACTGACGCTGCAGATTGGTTGATGCCTGATCGACCTCGCTGAAAGCGGTCTGGATGCTGTCCGAGTTCGAGGTGCCGCTGGCGCTCTCGACGGAATTGCCCTTGCTGAACTGCTCCCTGAGCTCGCGGAACCTGCTTACCGCACTGCTTGTCGATTCCGCGGCGACGTTGGCGTAGCTCTCGCTGTTGGCACGCGCCTGCGACGCCATGTTCGAGAGCCTTGAGGTGAATTCCTGCCCCAGCATCGGGGTGAAGGGATAGCTTGAATTCGGCAGCTGATCATAGCTTGCCTCCCCGAAGCTCGTGGTCACCGAGCCGCTGTCGCTGACCGTGCGGGTTTGCGAGGCACCATAGGTGAAGCTCGGCGCCACGGTCCCTTGCGCGAACTGGCGGGTGAGCACGCTCGAATTCTCGAAGCTGGTGTTGCCGAGCGAGACGTTGCCGGTACTTGCCTCTCGTGCAGCCTCTTCCGCCGCGTTCTGGTTCGGATTGAGGTAGCTCGTCGCATGGTGCGAAATCGCCATCGCGCCCTTGGCAGCGC
>OFDC01001056.1_pt1 | contig 16129 bp, 13 predicted proteins | sample 1520941 | NCBI WGS metagenome assembly OFDC01 (sample SAMEA94258168, study PRJEB24077) | hot springs metagenome | biome: Aquatic biome; feature: Water | place: India | collected 2012-12-06 | depth 5 m | reverse complement strand
ACCGACCGGGCCCCGCATCCGACGTGGTCGACGCGTCGGTGGCACCAGGCGCCGACGGCGCCGCCGACGTGCCCGAACTGCCCGACGTGGTCGACGCGGGCGAGTTCGATGCCGGGAGCGTGGCCGACGCGGGGGAGGGCGACGCCGAGTGCCCGCTCTTCGTCGACGTGGCCAGCGACCCGATGAACTGCGGCCGCTGCGGGAACGTGTGCCCCGCGGGGCCGAACGTCGTCGCCAACTGTCGGTCCGGGTCATGTACCACCCTCTGTGCGGTGGGCTTCCTCGGCTGCGACTCCAACGTCGCCAACGGCTGCGAGACCGACATTAACAACGACGCCCGGAACTGCGGGGCGTGCCGCAACGCCTGCCCCTCGAACCAGGTGTGCCGCACGGGCCGATGCGTCAGCAGGTGACGCTGAACTTCCCGAGCTTCACCACGGTCTTCGCCGCAGGCGTCACATCGCTCGCGGGCGCCGTCGTCGTCGCCGAAAGCACCCCAGAGACGCCGAGCACCGCCGCCGCGAGCGCCGTGCGGTAGACGGTCGCGCGCCCCTGCTCATCCTCGGAAGGCCACCGCGAGGGCGGCGTGGTGTCCCCGGGCCCGAGGGCATCGAAGTACGCGAGCACCGCCGTGCGGATTGCCGACCAGTTGCCCGGTGCGGGGTACACCGACCCGGTCGCCACCGCGTTCGCGATGGAGGTGTCGCCGCTCACCGTGAAGGTGGTGTTGACGCCGCCGAACGCGCCCGCGCCCAACGCGAAGAGCTTGTACCCCCCGCGGTAGTTGCCCGTGCCGATGTTGACCAGCACGTTCTTGTTGGCGTTGGCGCTCTGGTCGCCGCTCACCACGAGGGTCGAGCTCGTGGCGCTCACGACGGTCATGCTGCCCGACCACGAGGGCTGGTTGGCCGAGGTGACCTCGATGTCGACGACGACGTCCTCCGCCGACGACTCGGTGATCTGCTCGATGGAGTAGTTCCCCGCGGGCAGCGACGCCGGACGCTTGGGCGAGCCGCCCGTGAGCAGGCTCCCGTCGGTGTCGTAGTAGCCCTCGATGTAGCCGCGCATGAAGGGGAGGAATGCCCCGCCCGCGCGTGAAGCGGCGTTGTCGCTGGGGACGATGCGCGTGTTGGTCACGCTGTCGCCCTGCGCCGGGCCGATGGGGAGCACGGTGAGCGAGCCGGGGGTCGAGGGCGTGCCCGCGCCTGGGAAGCTCCCGGGCGGCGCGAGCAGCGGGTAGACGTAGGCGTCGGAGATCTCCGTCGCGGTGTAGGCGAGCATCCAGTCGCGCCAGTCGGCGCGGTTGCCCGCGGCGGGTCGGTCGCGGAGCTGCAGGATGATCCGCGCGGCCCACTGCGCCACGGTCTCTTCGTCCTCACCCTCCCGGATCACCGAGGCCACGGTGCCGGTGCTGTCGAGCCCGGTGGGCGCAGACACGAAGGTGAGCGAGGCCCCCACGTCGCGCGTGCCCGACGTGCCCTCTTCGGAGGCGGTGATCTCGATGGTGCCCGAGGGGGAGCCGCCGGAAGTGGTCACCGTAGGCGAGTCCACCGCGTACACGGTGCCGTCGTTGAAGACCATCTGCGTGCCCGGCGTGATCGCGTAGGTGCCGGCGACTGACGACGTGACGGTGACGGTGAGGCGCGCGCGGGTGCCCTGGCGCCGGTCGACGGCGTTCACGTACCCGTGGCGGCCGAGGGCCTCTTCGCTCGCCTGGTCGGGGAGGATGTCCCGTTGCACCTGCTCGGCCTGGCCCTCGACGCCCTCGAGCTCGATTGCGAAGGCCCCGGCGTCGAGCCACGCAGGGGAGTTGCGCGCGGTGTAGAGCGCGTAACCGCGCACGGCATACTCCGCCGCCCAGTTCGCGAGGATGGATGCGCGGATCGTCTCGCGCGACCTGCCGGTGAACGCCATGGCTACGCCGAACCCTTCACGCGCCGAAGCGCCTTGAGCTTCACGTCTTCGAACGACACGTCGAAGAGCAAGGTGTCCCGCGCGGGGTAGACCTCGACGGTGACCGCGAGGCCGCGGATCTCACCGCTGTCGACGAAGCGCTTGAGCGCCGCGCGGATCTCGGCTTCGGCGGTCACGCCCGCATCGGTGCGGAGCTTGTCGACGCGGTCCCAGCGCACACCGGCCGTCTCGTCGACGAGGCACTGCCCCTGCGGGGTGTTCAGGATCCCGCGGATCGTTTCGGTGACCGGGGACTCCGCCGTCGCCCAGGTGTTGCGCGTGGGGTCCCAGCGTGTGTCGCCGTCGGGGCCCGTGGCGCGAGAGAGGGCGTAGCTCACGTGATCGCTCCCTGCACAACGACGGGCGCCGCCGGGATGCCCGGACCGAAGTCGTCGGTGTCCGCGGTCACACCGACCACCGCGTTGGTCTGCATCTCGTACACGACAGCGCGCGCGACCGCGTAGCAGAGGGCCTTCACGGCGTCGCTCTGCGCCGCGGTCATCGAGCCCGAGAACCCGTTGCGCGCGTCGCCTGTGAGGTAGTCGAAGATGGTCTTCGCCATTCCCGACGAGCAGTCGGCGGCGCCCGCGTTCAGCGACATGGCTCAGCCCTTCGCGCGGCTCGCGCCGCCCGCGTTGGAGACCACCCCGGCGAGCGTCGCGCTCGCGCCCACCGAGGGCGTGCCGGGGGCGCCGTCGGCGTCGGCCGGGGTGAAGGTGAAGACCACCGGGTAGGGCCCCGCGGTGCCAGAGAGCGTCCCCACGCGGACCGGGTCGGTGACCCGCGCGAGCTTGAGCGAGCCACCGTTGAGGACCACGTCACCCGTGCCGTGGGCGGTGACGTTCACCGCGCCGTTGTTCGCGCTGGTGATGTCGATGCCGCCGTTCGCACGCAGACGGATCACCGTGGTCTGGTTGTTCGCCCCCACGCCGTGCAGGCGCTTCTCGCCGACCTCGACGGCCTGCGCGGGGCGCCCCTTGTCGATGAGGAAGAGGGCCACCAGCTCGTCGCCGCGGCGGATGCACACGGCCTCGGTGGTCTCCGTGATCTCCGGGGAGCTCATCTCGCCGAGGGGGTGCATCACCTCGCAGTCGTCGAAGCGCTCGACCGCAGCGTCGTCGGCGTCGGCATCGTCTTCGCCCACCGCGAGCTGCGCGGTCTGCGCGAGCGTCGAGGAGCTCACGCGCAGCGAGGCCACGCGCGCGAAGGTGAGCACGTCCTCTTCATTCATCGGGCGTCACCACGATGGAGTTCTTCGGCACGAGGGTGAGGCGAGTCTTGGTCCCGCCTGCGCGCGAGCCCTCGAAGACCACGTCGGTGATGAGCATGTCTTCGTCGAGCGGTCGGCCCGCGGCATCGGGCACGAGGTCGTCGCGCACGCGGGCCATGGTGTTCACCGAGTAAAGGCGCATCTGCCCCAACACCACCTGCCCGTGGCCCTGCACCTCGCAGGTGTAGCGGCGGAAGTCCTGCATCCCCTCGGCGATGACGCGCTCGCCTTCGCGGGCCGCGGCTTCGCGCGTGCGGGCGCGGTCGGAGCGGATGTGCCGCGGCTGCGGCTGTAGCGTGTCGAGCACCAGGCCGCGAGTCACCGCCGCGTCGAAAAGGCGGGTGTTCTGCGTGACGATGCGGCTCTTCGAGGAGACTGCGCTGCCGCGCGCGCTCCCGGTGTAGATGGTCACGTCCGAAGGGGTGCTCTGCACGCTCATCTGCTCGGCGCCGCCGAGGATGTTCCCGCTCCCGACGCCGCGCTCCGAGAGGCGGCGCTCGAGCACGTAGAGCGGTTGCTGGTCGTAGTCCGGGGCGTCCACGACCACGCCAACGGTCCCGTCTTCCCGGGGCGCGACCCAGATCATGTACCCGAGCCGCCGCACCATGGTCTGCGCGAGCTGCCAGACCTTCTCGCCGGGGCGCGGGTGCGCCGTGTCGATGGGGAGTCGACGGCGCTGCGTCCCGGCCCCTCGAGCGCCAGGGCGGCGCGCCCCCTGGACCTCCCGGGCCGCTGCCGCCGGCGTCACCCGGAGCGTCAGCCCGAGGGGCGTGAAGATCGCGTCGAGGGCCTCGTCGAGAGGCAGGCCGCGGAGGTTCGCCGTGGGGTCAGCGTCCCAGCTCTCGGCCACACCCCCGAGGTCGCGCCCCGACAGGATCGCAACGCACTCGTCGTGCCCCTGGGCGTGGCGCTCGAAGGTCTCCAACCGCCCGGTGATCTGGGGGTGACCATCGAGTGCCACCGTCACACGGTCGAAGAGGCGCACGCGCTCATGCAGGAGCCGCCAGGTGGTGTTGCGCGCTGTCGAGCGCCAGATGCTGAAGGTCCACGGCTGCGCCGCCCGGAGCATCGAGAGCGACAGCGTGTATCGGTCCCACGCGTCGATCTCCGTCGCGCCGTTGGCCAGCGTGAGCGAGGCGGTGTGCGTGAGCGCCATGGTCAGACCCCGGGCGCGGGCAGCACGACGAGGCGCTTGCCCGCGCGCACGGTCGTCGGATCGCCGAGGCTGTTGGCCGCGCGCAAGAGCTGCACGTAGTCCGCACGGCCGTAGACCGCGAGGGAGACCTCCCAGAGGGCCATCTCCCGCGGCGTGACGTAGAAGCGCTTCTGCAGCGCGCTGGGGACGAGGCGATCCCGCAGGGCGTAGATCGCCGCGCGCAGGGCGAAGCACGCCGTGGCGGCTTCGTGAGCGCTGGCGGTGGCCAGGGCGGGGAGCGCGAGGTTCGCGGTCACCGGCGCGAGCATCCGCTCGATGGACTCGGCGACTTGGGTGTGTGTTCGCACCGCCGCGGAGAGGTACGCGAGCCGTTCGGTCACGACCGATGCCATGGGGGAGTAGCTCGTCGCCTTCGCCGCGACCTTCGTGTCGGCCTCGGTGGCGAGCTGCTCGGTGGAGGCGACGGCGTCTGTGGGCTCGCCCGTCGCGGAGTCGGCCAGCAACAGCGCGACCGAGGCGTCGTGTTCGATCCAGTTGACCGTGAGCCGCACCCCACCGCGGTCGTCAGGCGCCGCGGTCTCGGAGATCTCGCCGATGCCGACGGTGAGGCGCCCGAGCGTGGGGTGCACCAGCGCGCCGATGGGCGCGTCCTGAAAGAGCCGGAGCAGGTCGTAGCGCAGCCCGGGGAAGAGCTGGCCGTAGCGCGCGACGAGGCGGTCGGCGTTCACCAGCGGGATCACGAGCGATCCGCGATAGGCCTTCCACCCGGTGGGCTCGAGGTCGGCGCCGGGGCGGCGATAAGCCGTGTGCTCGACAAGGTCGTTGCCGCCCTGCCAGTCGCACCGCTCGACGGGAAAGATCGTGCCCTCGTAGCTGCACTCGGGGAGGTTGGAGAGGGCGTCGCTCATCGTCGTCCCTGCGCGGTACCCCGAGACCCCGACTGCGCCTGCGCGGCGTCGTGCGGGTCGATGCTCACCCGCAGCGTGCCGCGGGCGAGAGAGTTGTCGAACGCCTGCGACACGGAGGTCGCGAGGCCCTGCCAGAAGTCGCCGCTGAACGCGTTGGTGTAGGCCGGCTGACCACCCGACGGGGTCGTGCGGGCGCGCTGCCCATCGGCAGTCTGCGTGGTCTCGTCGGAGTAGAGCATCCGGTTGAGCAGCGACCCCAGCCCGAGGCCCGCGCCACCCGCAACGACGCCTCCGAGGATCTGCGCTCCGAGCCCAGCGCCCGAACTCGCCGCGTTGACCGCTCCATAGACCCCCTGGACCGCCGTCACTGCCGGGGCGAGGCGAGGCACCAGCGACCGCAGCCCTGCGCCGACGATGCCACCGCCGAGCCCCGTGAGCAGACCGCCGCCCGCGTTCGCCGCCTGAGCCTGCAGCGGGTTCGCCGCGGCCCAGTCGGCGAAGGCCGACGACAGACGCCCCATGGCGCTGGTGTTGTCGGTGAGCGCCGTGACGCCCTTCTCCTGCGCGCGCGTGAGCGCTGAGAGCTCGTCGCCCTCGACCCCGCGCATCATCCCTTCCATGTCGGCGTCGCTGAGCCCGCCGCCCGACATCATCTGCGTGACCATGTCGCCGCCGGAACGTCCGTTTGCGGTGCGCCCTCCGAGGAACGCGATCATGTCGCGCATGTTCTGAAGCAGCGACTGTGCGTTGCCCTGGCCGCTGCCCGCGAGGATGTTCGCCGCGGCCTGAGCGTTGCCGCCGGTGGCCGCAGCGAGTCGCTGTGCGACCACGAGCGGAGAGGTCCCCTCACGCAAGCGCATCGCGTTGCCGGTGCGCGTCGGGTCGCGCTCGAAGAGCGAGTCCTCGCCCTCGTAGAGCCCTCGCAGTGCGGCGGCGCGGGCGCGCCCCTCGGGCGTCGAGGTGTTCACCTGCTGCTGCGCCTGGCGCAGGTTGTTGAGCATCATCTCCTGGCGCCGTGGCGTGTTCAGGAAGTTCTGCAGGCTCGCGAGGGTGTTCGACGTGCGCCCGGCGTTCTGGCCCGTCGACGCGGCGATCTCCTGCACCGCCACCGACTCACGAAAGGCCGTGAGGGCCGTGCGCTGTCGCTCTTCTGCCGAAGCCGTGGCGGGGAGCGCGCCGAGGCGCGAGGCCATGAGGCGCGAGGCCCCAGGGAGGCCCTGCTGAATGATCTGATCGACCTCGACCTGTCCGACCTGCGCCGCGCGCATCGTGTAGCGCAGCGCATCGCGAAGGGAGTTGCCTTCGAGCCCGGCGGCCTGAAGACGCCCGCGAGCTGCGAGCATCTGCCCGGGGTCGACGCCGCCGGCGTTCGCCTCTCGGATCACGCGCAGGGCGTTCTCCATGGCCTGCCCGCGTGTGCCCGTACCCGGATCGAGCGCAGAGCCGCGAGCCTGCCCGGTGGCAAGCGCCGATGCCACGTCGGCATAGCTCATGCCGGTCTCGTCGACGAACGCAGACACGCGACGCTGGGCCGACGCGACGTCGCCGTCTCCCGCGCCCGCGTTGCGGAGCGCGTTCCCCATCTCGCGGTTAGCCACGGCCCGCTGCCGACGAGCGTCCTGAAAGGCACCGTGCGCCCCGGTGGCGAACGCACCCACGGCGCGGCCGCCCGCGACGACGGCACCGGTCGCACGCCCGGCAAGGCGCCCCTGCTCGCGCGCGACGTTCGCCTCGTAGCGGCGCTGGCTGTCGAGGCGCCGCTGCGCATCACGCCGAGCGTGTCGCTCATCGAGACGGTGACCGACAACCGCGGGCTGAATGCCGAGCGGCGGGCCGATGCCATCACGGAGGGCCGCGTCAATCTCAACGCCGCGCTCACCGGTCCCTACCTGCGAGGGTATGTGGATTACGGCCTGAGTGGCACCGCGCACGCCCGCGACGAGGACTACAACGACCTGCGCCATGCCCTGGCGGCCAGCGCCATCGCGCAGGTGGTGCCCAACAAGGGCTACGTCGACGTGCGTGCCTCCATCGATCAGCGCTTGGTGTCGGCATTCGGCACGCAGTCGGTCTCGCCGACGACGCGCGGGGACGACAACCGGGCCGAGACGGCGACCGCCTCCATCGCGCCCTACTGGACCAGTCGCCTCGGCAGCTTCGCCGATCTCGACCTGCGCTACGCGCTGTCGATGACCAGGAGCAAGGGCACCGACCGCGGCGACCAGACCAGCCGCACCGCCACCGTCCGACTCGGCGATGCCAGCCGCCGCATCTCCTGGGGTCTGCTGGCCACGCGGCAGGAGGTCGATTTCGCGCTCGGGCGCGACACCATCATCGACAGTGCCACCGTGCTGGCCGGCTGGATGCCGCACCCGGACTTCGCCTTCACCCTCACCGGCGGACGCGAGCGGACCGACCTGGTGACGCTGGAGCGGCAGAGCTACTCCACCTATGGGGTGCAACTGCGCTGGCGTCCGACCGAGCGCACCTTGGCCCAGGGAAGCTGGCAACACCGGTTCTTCGGTCCGTCGCACCAGTTCAGCCTCTCGCACCGAACCCCCCGCACCGTGTGGTCGCTGTCGTCCTCGCGCGACCTGTCCACCGGCAATGGCGAGGCGCAGGTGCGCATCGGCACCACCTACGACCTGATGTTCCAGCAGTTCGCGAGCGTGGAGCCCGACCCCATTCGCCGCGACCTGCTGGTGCGCAGCTTCCTCACGAGCCGAGGCATCGACCCCAGGCTGGATGTGCAGGTCGGCCTGCTGGTGTCCGCCGTCACGCTGCAACGGGAGGACAGCCTCGCGTTCTCGCTGTTGGGTCGGCACCTCACCGTCACCACCCAGTTCGCGCGCAGCCGCAACAGCAGCCTCAGCCGATTCGACAGCGGCGTCGCCTTGGGCGAGTTGGCGAGCGGGCGGGTGGAGCAGCGGGCGGCCACGACGAACGTCTCCTATCGCCTGTCGCCCCGTTCGGCCGTGGATGCGACCGTCGGCTGGACCCGCAGCACCGGCGAGAGCACCGGCACCGTCCCCGAGGTGCAGGGCACGCGCCTGCGCTCGCTGCAGCTCAACTGGTCCCTGCAGCTGACCCCGCGCAGCGCGGTCTCCCTCGGCGCCCGCCACGCCCGGTTCGACAGTCCCACGTCCCCCTACGAGGAGAACGCGCTGCTGGCCTCGTTCACGCAGCGATTCTGAGCACGATGTACGAAGCGCACTACGGGTTGAACGCCAAACCGTTCCAGCTCAACCCCGATCCCGGTTTCTACTTCGACAGCAAGCAGCACCGTCGCGCCAAGGCCTACCTCGAGTACGGCGTCATGCGCAACGAGGGCTTCATCGTCATCACCGGCGAGATCGGCGCGGGCAAGACCACCATCCTCAGCGGCCTGCTCGCCGGCCTCGACCGCAACGACGTCGTGGTGGGCCAGCTCGTCACCACCCAGCTCGACGCCGAGGACACCCTGCGCATGGTGGGTGCGGCCTTCGGCGTGGCGGTGCAAGGCGCCAGCAAGTCCGAAATCCTCATCCGCCTGGAGGCCTTCCTCACCCAGCAGGCGGCACTCGGCAAGCGCTGCCTGCTGATCGTCGACGAGGCGCAGAACCTCACGCCCCGGGCGGTGGAGGAGCTGCGCATGATCTCCAACTACCAGCTGGGCACCCAGTCGCTGCTGCAGAGCTTCCTCGTCGGCCAGCCCGAGTTCCGCATGATCCTGCAGCGGCGCGAGATGGAGCAGTTTCGCCAGCGCGTGGCCGCCAGCTGCCACCTGGGGCCGCTCGACCTGGAGGACACCCAGGCCTATGTGCTGCACCGCCTGAAGACAGCCGGCGCCACCGATAAGCCGACCTTCGGCGAAGGGGTGTTCGAGGCCCTGCACCAGGCCAGCCTGGGCGTGCCGCGCCGCATCAACATCCTGTGCGACCGCCTGCTGCTGCTGGGCTTCTTGCAGAACCGCACCCACCTGACGACAGCGGACGTCGAGGGCGTGGCGCGCGAGCTGGCGGAGGAGGCGGGCCAGATCGCCTCCACCGGGCCCATGCCGTCGTCGCTGCCCGCGACCGCGCCGGCGCCCGACCCGAGGCCGTTCGGCGACACCGGCGGGCTGGACGCCGAACTGGCCCGCTTCGAGTTGGACGGTCACGCCGCCGATGCCATGGACCGCCAGATCCGCAGCCTCACCGCCGCGCAGCAGTCCGAGCGCCTCATGCGGCTGGAGCGCAGCATGCTGCGCCTGGAGCGCATGAACCTGGAGCTGCTGGTGCTGATGCGCCGCGTCGTGCAGTCGGCCCGCAAGTCCGACGTGGAGGAGGGCTCGCTGTGACTGCCCCCGCCCCCGCCCCGCTGCGCAACGCGCTGACCATCGACGTCGAGGACTATTTCCAGGTCTCGGCGATGGCGCCGTACATCCCGCGCAGCGAGTGGGAGCGGCGCGAATGCCGCGTCGAGGGCAACGTGGACCGCATCCTCGCCCTGCTCGACCGCCACCGCACCCGCGCCACCTTCTTCACCCTCGGCTGGGTGGCCGAGCGCCACCCGCAGGTGGTGCGCCGCATCGTCGCGCAGGGCCACGAGCTGGCCAGCCACGGCCACGGCCACGAGCGCGCCAGCGACCTCGACCGCCCGGCCTTCCTGCAGGACATCACCCGCGCCAAGCGCGTGCTCGAGGACGTGGCCGGGGTGCCGGTGATGGGCTACCGGGCGCCCAGCTTCTCCATCGGCCAGGACAACCTCTGGGCCTTCGACTGCCTGGCGCAGGCCGGCTACCGCTACAGCTCCAGCGTCTACCCGATCCAGCATGACCACTACGGCATGCCCGACGCGCCGCGCTTCGCCCATGCGGTGCGCGAGGGGCTGATCGAGATCCCGCCGACCACGCTGCGGTTCGGGGGGCGCAACCTGCCCTCCAGCGGCGGCGGCTTCTTCCGGCTGCTGCCCTACGCCGTCTCGCGCTGGATGCTGCAGCAGGTCAACCAGGTCGACCGTGCCTCCGCGGTCTTCTACTTCCACCCGTGGGAGGTCGACCCGGGCCAGCCGCGGGTGGCGGGCATCGACGCGAAGACGCGCTTCCGTCACTACCTCAACCTCGACCGCATGGAGCGCCGGCTGGACCGCCTGCTGGGCGATTTCGCCTGGGGCCGCATGGACGAGGTCTTCCTGCACCAGCGGGTGCACTAGGCCCACGGGCAACGCGCCATGGTCCAGGTCCACACGCTCTCCCGTGACGACGCGGCCGCCCAGGCCCGCTGGGACGCCTTCGTCCAGGCCTGCCCCACCGCCACCTTCTTCCATCGCGCAGGATGGCAGCGGGTGATCGAGGACGTGTTCCGTCACCGCACCTACTTCCTCTATGCCGAGCGGGACGGTCGGGTGTGCGGCGTGCTGCCGCTGGCGCAGGTCAAGAGCTGGCTGTTCGGCCATGCGGTGGTGAGCCTGCCCTTCGCGGTGTACGGCGGCGTGGCGGCCGTCGACGAGGACGCGGCCCAGGCGCTGGAGGCCCGTGCCCAGTCGCTGACCAGCGAGCTCAAGGCCCAGCACCTGGAGCTGCGCCACGTGCAGCCGCGCCATGACGACTGGCCGCGGCAGGACCTGTACGTCACCTTCCGCAAGGAAATCCTGCCCGAGGTCGAATCCAACATGCTGGCCATCCCGCGCAAGCAGCGCGCGATGGTGCGCAAGGGCATCAAGCACGGCCTGGTGGCCGAGGTCGACGGCACGGTGGACCGCTTCTTCGCGCTGTATGCGGACAACGTGCACCGGCACGGCACCCCGGCGATGCCGAAGCGCTACTTCGAGGCGCTGCTGCAGGTCTTCGGCCGCGACGCCGAGGTGCTGACGGTGCGCACCCCCGAGGGTGAGCCGGTCAGCAGCGTGCTCAGCTTCTACTTCCGCGACGAAGTGCTGCCCTACTACGCGGGCGATGCCACCTCGGCGCGCGACCTGGCCGCCAACGACTTCAAGTACTGGGAGCTGATGCGGCGCGCTTGCGAGCGTGGCCTGCGCGTCTTCGACTACGGCCGCAGCAAGCAGGGCACCGGCTCCTACTCGTTCAAGAGGAACTGGGGCTTCGAGCCCACGCCGCTGCACTACGAGTACCGCCTGTACAAGCGCGAGTCGGTGCCGCAGAACAACCCCTCCAACGCGAAGTTCAAGCTGCTGATCGAGACCTGGCGGCGCATGCCGTTGGGGCTGGCGAACCGGCTCGGCCCGCTGGTGGTGCGCAGCCTGGGGTGAGGGCATGGCCAAGCTGCTGTACCTCGTGCATCGCATGCCCTACCCGCCGGACAAGGGCGACAAGGTGCGCTCGTACCACCTGCTGAGGCACCTGCTGCAGCGCCATGAGGTGTACCTGGGCACCTTCGTCGACGATCCGCAGGACGAGCAGCACATCGACACCCTGCGCGAGTGGTGTGCGGATGTCCATGTGCAGCGCCTGCAGCCCCTCGCCGCCAAGCTCCGCAGCCTGCCCGCGCTGGCCACCGGCAGCTCGCTGACCGAGCGCTACTACCGCGATGCGGCCCTGGCCGACTGGGTGCGCCGGACAGTGGCGGCGCAGGGCATCCGCACGGCGGTGGTGTTCTCGTCGTCGATGGCGCCGTATGTCGAAAACCTGCCGGGCCTGCGCCTGCTGGTGGATTTCGTGGATGTCGACTCCGCCAAATGGGCCGAGTACGCCCAGGCCCGCCCCTGGCCGATGTCGTGGCTCTACCGCCGCGAGGGCGAGCGCCTGCTCGCGGCGGAGCGCCGCATCGCTGCCCGCGCCGCCCGCGGCTTCTTCGTCACCGAGGCGGAGACACAGCTGTTCACCCGTCTCGCACCCGAATGCGCCGGCAAGGTCGAGCCGGCCTGCAACGGGGTCGATGCCCACTTCTTCTCGCCCGACCCCGCACGCCCGTCGCCCTTTCGACCCGGAGAGCGGCCTGTGGTCTTCACCGGGGCCATGGACTACTGGCCCAACGTCGATGCGGTGAGCTGGTTCGCACGCGAAGTGCTGCCCGTCCTGCGGCGCCACCATCCCGGCCTGCGCCTGCACATCGTCGGCCGCAGCCCCGCGCCCGCCGTCCAGGCCCTGGCCGGGGAGGCGGTGAACGTCACCGGCACGGTGCCCGACGTGCGGCCCTTCCTGCAGCACGCAGCGGTCGTGGTCGCGCCCCTGCGCCTGGCCCGCGGCATCCAGAACAAGGTGCTGGAGGCCATGGCGATGCAGCGCCCCGTGGTCGCCTCGCGCACGTGCGCGGAGCCGATCGGCGCGCCGGCGGACACCCTGCTCGTCGCACAGGGCGTCGAGCAACAGGTGCGGCAGATCGAGCGCCTTCTGGCGGATCCCTCGCAGGCGGCGCGCATCGGCGAACGTGCGCGTCAGGAGGTGCAGGAACGCTTCAGCTGGAGCGCCCACCTGTCGGCCATCGATCGGCATCTCGAGGCGGGCTCACCGCAGGAGCTTGCCGCATGAGCGCCGTCCTGGCCGATCTCGACCTGCCCTCGCCCTGGCGCCGCACGGCGCCGGTGCTGGCGGCCTTGTGCCTGGCCGCCTTGCTGCTGTACCGCGACACCGCCTGGAGCATGGTGGAGATCTGGTCGCGGTCGGAGACGTTCACCCATGCCTTCCTGGTGCCGCCCATCGTCGCATGGCTGATCTGGCGCGACCGCGCCCGCATCCGCGCCTGCGTGCCGAAGCCCGCGCCCTGGGTGTTGCTGCCGATGGCCGGGGCGGCGCTGCTGTGGGTGGCCGGTGAACTGCTGTTCGCCAACGCGCTGTCGCAGTTCGCCTTCACCGCGCTGCTCGTGCTGATCGTGCCGGCGGTGGCCGGGCTCGCCGTGGCGCGGGCGATGGCCTTTCCGCTGTTGTTCGCGTTCTTCGCGGTGCCGGTGGGTGAGTTCATGCTGCCGGTGCTGATGTCCACCACCGCGGACTTCACCGTGGCCGCGCTGCGGCTGACCGGCGTGCCGGTCTACCGCGAAGGCCAGCAGTTCATGATCCCGACGGGCAACTGGTCGGTGGTCGAGGCCTGCAGCGGGGTGCGTTACCTCATCGCCTCGGCCATGGTCGGCACCCTGTTCTCGTACCTCAACTTCCGTGGCCTGCGCCGCCGCCTGCTGTTCGTGGGTTTCGCGCTGGGGCTGCCCATCGTGGCGAACTGGCTGCGCGCCTACCTGATCGTCATGCTCGGCCACCTCTCGGGCAACCGCATCGCAGTGGGGGTGGACCACCTCATTTACGGCTGGGTCTTCTTCGGCGCGGTGATGCTCCTGATGTTCATGCTGGGCGCCCGCTGGGCGGACGCCAACGGCCCCCAGCCCGCACCGTCGCTCGCTGCACGCCCCGTGCCTCCGCTGCCGTCTTTGGGTTGGGGCTGGCCGGCGATCACGGCAGTGCTGCTCGCGCTGCCGCCGCTGGCGCTGTCCACCGCCGCGTCCCCCTCGCCGGCGAGTGTCGACGTCAGGCTGTCCGCCGTGGAAGTGCCGGGGTGGCGAGAGGTGGACGCCGAGCCGGGCTTCCGGCCCGTCTTTGTCGGCGCCGCCGCCACCCGGCTGACCGGCTACGAGCGTGACGGCCGCCGCGTGTCGGTGTACTTCGCCCGCTACCAGCACCAGGACCGCGAACGCAAGCTCGCCAGTTCCGTCAACACCATCGTGACCTCCGAGGACGAACGCTGGGTGGTGACCGACGTCTCCCGGCGGGACGGCGCCATCCCTTGGCAGGAGACCCGCCTGCGCACCCGTCCGGTGTTCGTCCAGGAAGCCTCGCGCGTGGCATGGCGCCTGTACCTTGTGGATGGCGCCTGGGTCGCTTCCGACGCTCAGGCGCGCCTGAGGCTGGCGCTGCAACGCCTGGCTGGCCGGGGTGACGACAGCGCCGCCGTGGTGCTGTGGGCCGAGGACGACGCCACCTTGCAGGGCTTCCTCGCCGATGCGCGTGTCCCGCTGGAGCGACTGCTCACCCCCGCATCACGGCCGTAGCGCAGGGCAGGGCACGGAGCTTCCCCCCACGTGGGTGGGACCTCGCGCGAGTCTTTGAGGCCATGATTGCGCCCTGCAACACATCCGGGCCCACCCGGAGCATTTCCGAGGGACCCCATGTGCGGCATCACCGGTCTGTTCGACACCCGCGGCACCCGCGACTTCGATCGAGCGGTGCTGCACCGCATGAACGAGTCGCAGCTGCACCGCGGGCCGGATGAAGGCAGCCTGCACCTGGAACCCGGCCTCGGGTTCGGCCACCGCCGCCTGTCGATCATCGACGTGGCCACCGGCCAGCAGCCGTTGTTCAACGAAGACCACAGCGTCTGCATCGTCTTCAACGGCGAGATCTACAACTACCAGTCGCTGATCCCCGAGTTGCAGGCGCTGGGCCATGTGTTCCGCACCCGCAGCGACACCGAAGTCATCGTCCATGCCTGGGAGGCCTGGGGCGAGGCCTGCGTGCAGCGCCTGCGCGGCATGTTCGCCTTCGCACTGTGGGACCGCCACCGCCAGACCCTGTTCCTCGCGCGAGATCGCCTGGGCGTCAAGCCCATGCACTACGCCCTGCTGCCGGACGGACAGCTGCTGTTCGGCTCCGAGCTGAAGTCGCTGCTGGCCCATGGCGGGCTCGACCGCGCCATCGATCCCCTCGCGCTGGAGGAGTACTTCGCGCTGGGCTACGTGGCCGAGCCGCGCACGGTGTTCCGGCAGGCCTTCAAGCTCTCGCCCGGGCACACGCTGGCCATCCGACGCGGCCAGCCGCTGCCGGCGCCCAAGCCGTTCTGGGACGTGCGCTTCACCCTGGACCGCGCCATCACCGCACCGGAAGCGTGTGAGGAATTGGTGGCCCGCCTGAAGGAATCGGTGCGGCTGCGCATGATCTCCGAGGTGCCGCTGGGCGCCTTCCTGTCCGGCGGCGTGGACTCCAGTGCCGTGGTGGCCATGATGGCCGGTCAGTCGGACACGCCGGTGCACACCTGCGCCATGGGCTTCGACGACCCGCAGTTCGACGAGACCACCTTCGCGAAGATGGTGGCCGACCGCTACCGCACCGACCACCGGGTGGAGGTGGTGGGCAGCGACGACTTCGACCTCATCGACCACCTTGCCGCGCTCTACGACGAGCCCTATGCCGACAGCTCGGCCATCCCCACCTGGCGGGTGTGCCAGCTGGCGCGCCGGCACGTCACGGTGGCCTTGTCCGGTGATGGCGGGGACGAGACCTTCGGCGGCTACCGGCGCTACCGCCTGCACCTGATGGAAGAGCGCATGCGCGCCGCCCTGCCGGCCTCGGTGCGGCGCCCGCTGTTCGGCCTGCTCGGCCGCGTCTACCCCAAGGCCGACTGGGCGCCACGCGTGCTGCGCGCCAAGACCACCTTCCAGGGCATGGCGCGCGACAGCGTGGAGGCCTACTTCCATTCCATGTCGATCTTCCGCGGCGAGATGCGCGACCGTCTCTTCAGCCCGCGGTTGAAGGCCGAGCTCGGCGGCTATGACGCGCTGCAGGTGTTCGAACGCCACGCGGCCAACGCGCACACCGACGACCCGCTCGCCCTCATCCAGTACCTGGACCTCAAGACCTACCTGGTGGGCGACATCAACACCAAGGTGGACCGCGCCTCGATGGCGCATTCGCTGGAAGTGCGCGAGCCGCTGATGGACCACGAGCTGGTCGAGTGGATGGCGAGCCTGCCGTCGTCGCTGAAGGTGCAGGGCGCCGAGGGCAAGTTCCTGCTCAAGAAGGCGATGGAGCCGCACCTGCCGCACGACGTGCTCTACCGTCCGAAGAAGGGCTTCTCCGTGCCGCTGGCGCGCTGGTTCCGCGGCCCGCTGAAGCAGCGCGTGCGCGAGGCGCTGCTGGGCGAGCGCCTGGCCGACACCGGA
>OFDC01001052.1_pt1 | contig 16154 bp, 15 predicted proteins | sample 1520941 | NCBI WGS metagenome assembly OFDC01 (sample SAMEA94258168, study PRJEB24077) | hot springs metagenome | biome: Aquatic biome; feature: Water | place: India | collected 2012-12-06 | depth 5 m | reverse complement strand
GGCCGCCCGCGATTCTGCTGAACTCACATTCAACACCGCCATACGTTCTTGTAAATCGGCCATTTCTTGCATCACTTTCTCTTGTTGATTGTCGGCGACGGTGGATTGCAACTCAAGCAGTTCTTTCTCGCGGGCGATCAATGCTTTGCGTTCCACATCTGCGTCCAAGACCACTTCCAAGACAGACATGGTAGATGACTTGACTTCTTGCTTCACGTGAAGCACACGGTGATGTCTGAATGCGCATGATGGATTATATTTTAGACTCAAACTTTAAACCGACGCAAGGGCAGGCAGCTTACCTAGGAAAGCCTTCGATATCGAAGTTAGCCATGTGCTTCAAGAGTGTGGTTTTACCCACACCGTTACGACCAATCAAACCATATCGACGACCATACACCAGCTTCAAATCCGCGCCTTCCAACAAGGTTTTACCACCATAGGTGATGCCAAAGTTATGCACGTGGATGTCCTTCTCCCGGTGCCCCGCAGAGAAGTCGGGCAACATCATGGTGGAGATCTCGTTGTTATCTTCTTCACCCACGAATTGAGACTCCAAGTCTTCCAACCATTTGCGTTGTTCACGTTGAGCTTTACGTTCCATTTTCGATGATTGGGCTTCGTTGAACTCCATCACCGTGTTGCGTTTCTTACGAACATTTTCAAACCCCCACAGCGTTTCGACTTGAGCTTGTTCTTCAGCCGACAAGTGTGTCTTCGCTACATCTGACATATTCACTGTACGCTGCAATCTGGCAGGTGATTCGTCATCCTCGTCAACGGTCTCTTTCAGACCGCTGATGTGCGCCAACATCTCTTCACACATTTGCTCCGCCTCTTCCAAAGACGAAGCATAGCCATAGCTTTCAATGAATGGCGCTAACGCGTCCTTAAGACTAGATGCAGTGACCGCATCAGTATCCACCATGGATTGAAAGTAATCCAAAGTATCATCATCGATACTGGGCATGAACTTCTTCAGCTACTGGTTCTCCGACAAGCTGGTGCTGCGCATGTACAACGCGCAGGAGGTCGACGAGCATTCGGCCCCGCAGTTCTACCGCATGGTGCGCGAGCTGGCCGAGCGCGCGCAGCTGCCGATGCCCAAGGTCTACCTCATCGAGGAGAACGCGCCGAACGCCTTCGCCACCGGCCGCAACCCCGACAACGCCGCCGTCGCGGCCACGACCGGCATCCTGCGGGTGCTGAGCGATCGCGAACTGCGTGGGGTGATGGCGCACGAGCTCGCCCACGTGAAGCACCGCGACATTCTCATCTCCACCATCAGCGCCACGATGGCCGGCGCCATCGGCATGCTGGCGAACTTCGCCATGTTCTTCGGTGGCCGGGACAGCGAGGGCCGCCCCGCCAACCCCATCGTCGGCCTGCTGGTGGCCATGCTGGCGCCGATTGCCGCCGGCCTGATCCAGATGGCGATCAGCCGAGCACGCGAGTTCGAGGCCGACCGCGGCGGCGCGGAGATCTGCGGCGACCCGCAGGCATTGGCCTCGGCGCTGCAGAAGATCCACCGCTACGCACAGGGCATCCCCCTGGAGGCGGCCGAGCGCAACCCGGCCACCGCCCAAATGATGATCATGAACCCGCTGTCTGGCGGCGGGCTGCGCGGCCTGTTCTCGACCCATCCCTCGACCGAGGAACGGGTGGAGCGGCTGCTGCAAATGGCAGCGCGCGGCATGCGTTGAGCGAGGGGCGTGCGGGGCAGGCTCAAGGTCCTGCCGCTGCAAGCCGATAAGCAGGCATCCCACCCCGTCACGCCCATGGCCCGCCTGCTGCTGCCGCTGCTGCTGATCACCGCCCCGCTGCTCGCCAGCTGCGACCTGCTGGGCATCCAGCCGGCTTCCGCACTGGCGGCGCAGAAGGAGGCTGAGGGCAAGGCCGTCGGCGGCGCCTGCCGTCATGCCGGCAGGGCGATCGAGGACTGCTACGCGCTGAACCGCAAGGCCGACAAGTCCGCCATCTTCGCCGGCTGGCGCGAGATGAACGACTACATGCGCGAGAACAAGATCGACGAGGTGACGCCGCAGCTCACCGCGCCGCCGGCGGTGGCGCAGAGCCCGCGAGAGCCCGGGGAAGAGGGCGCTGCGGCTGCAGCGCAGAAGACCGGCGAGTCGGCCGCCGGCAAGTCCGCTCGCAAGTCGGCCTCCTGAGCGGCGGTCTGCCCCGCCGTCCCGGCTCCCTCGCTGCTCCCGTCGGTCCCGAGGGGGCGACCTTCCGTCGCGCGTCGGCGCAGCCTGTCGCGCCCCGCTTCCCGCCAGGCGTTGCAGCGTGCATGCTGCGGTCCTTCACCACCGGAGGACCCGAGATGCCTGCTGCCCGTCGCTCCCTGATCACCCTCGCGGCCGCCTGCGGCCTCCTGGCGGCCGCGCCGTCGATCGCACTGGACATCTCCTGGGGCGGCTCGACCCGAGTCACGGGGTCCGGCAAGGTGGCAAGCGAGTCGCGCAGCGTGGGCGAGTTCGACGCGGTCGCCACCCGCGGCTCCATCGACCTGGTGGTGCGCCAAGGCGCCCGCGAGGCGGTGGAGGTGCGGGCGGACGACAACGTCCTGCCGGTCATCGAGACCGTGGTCGAGCAGCGCGGCGGCCAGCGCACCCTCGTCATCGGCGTGAAGAAGGGCCACAGCGTGCAGACCCGCAACGACATGGTGGTCACGGTGGACGTGGTGCGGCTGAGTGCGATCTCGACCTCCGGCTCGGGGGATGTGCGGGTGGAGGCCTTGCGCACGCCATCGCTGAGCCTGTCGCTGTCCGGCTCCTCGGACGCCCGCTTCACCTCCATCGAGGCCGACGAGTTGAAGATCGCGATTTCCGGCAGCGGTGACGTGGCCGCGGCGGGTCGGGCGACCCGGCTGACGGTCAACATCTCGGGCAGCGGCGACGTGCGCCTGGGTGAACTTCAGTCGGACGATGCGTCGGTGAGCATTGCGGGCAGCGGTGACGCCGACCTGCGTGCCGCGAAGCAGCTGAACGTGTCGATCGCCGGCTCCGGCGACGTGCGCTACCAGGGCGATGCCAAGGTGACCAGCCGCATCGCCGGCAGCGGCAGCGTGACGCGCCGCTGAGTCGGTGCGGGGGGCGATCGCCGGCAACGCGCGGGAGGATTCCCCCGTTCCGCTCGCGACCCCACCCCGCGTCCGGGCACAAGCCGGCTGCACTTCTGCACTGCAGCACGGCGCGACAATCCAGCGGATGTCCGAGTTGTCCTCCGCCCGTCCGGCGCCGCTGTGGCGCCACCCCGAATTCGCCCGCGGCGCCCGCGACATGGTGGGCATCTCCATGGGCATCGCGGCCTGGGGTCTGGTGACCGGCGTCGCGATGGTCAAGAGCGGGCTGGGCGTGCCGCTGTCGGTGGCGATGTCGCTGCTGGTGTTCGCCGGCAGCTCGCAGCTGGCTGCGCTGCCGCTCATCGCCTCGGGCGCGCCGATGTGGGTGGTGTGGGCCACCGCGTTCTGCGTCAACCTGCGCTTCGTGATCTTCAGCGCCCAGTGGCGTCCCTACTTCGGCCACCTGCCGCGCGCACGGCGGCTGACGCTCGGCTATTTCACCGCCGACCTGAACTACGTGGTGTTCATGAGGCGGTTCCCGCAGCCACAGCCTTCGCCGGAGAACGTGCCGTACTTCGCCGGGGGCGTGGCGACGAACTGGCTGGCCTGGCAGGTGCCCTCGATGATCGGCATCTTCGCCGCCCATCGCATTCCCACCGAATGGGGCATCGGTTTCGCGGGCACGCTGGCGCTGCTGGGCCTGGTCTATTCGATGCTGTCGGATCGCGCCACCTGGATCGCCGCCGCGGTGGCGGGGTGCGCGGCGGTGGCCGCGTACGCCCTGCCGCTGAAGCTCAACATCCTGGTGGCGATCGCGGCGGCGGTGGCCATCGGGCTGCTGATCGAGAACACGCCCCGCACCCCGGCGCCGGTGGAGGACCGCACATGAGCGCGCTGGAGGCCTTCCTCACCATCGTGGGCATGGCGGTGATCACCCTGGTGACCCGCTCGTTCTTCATGATCCCGGACCGCGAGATCCCCCTGCCGGCGTGGCTCAAGCAGGGGCTGCGCTACGCCCCGCTGGCGGCCCTGGCGGCCATCGTGCTGCCGGAGATCGTGCTCACCCAGGGGCGGCTGATCGACACCTGGCAGGACGCGCGCCTGTACGCCGCCCTCGCGGGCACGGCCTACTTCTTCTGGCGCCGCGCCATCCTCGGCACCATCGTCACCGGCACCGCGGTGATGCTCGTCCTGCGGCTGGGCCTGGGCTGGTGAGGGTGGGGCGCGGCGGTTCTTAGAATCGCCGTGATCTTCGTCGCAACTCGCTCCCCATCATGAACATCCTTCGTTTCTCCGACCTGGTCGCGCAAGGCCGGGTGGCCGGCCAGCGCGTCTTCATCCGCGCCGACCTCAACGTGCCGCAGGACGACAGCGGCCGCATCACCGAGGACACCCGCATCCGGGCCTCGCTGCCCTGCATCCAGATGGCGCTGGGTGCGCGCGCCGCGGTGATGGTCACCTCGCACCTGGGGCGTCCGACCGAGGGCGAGTTCAAGCCGGAGGACTCGCTGGCCCCGGTGGCCGAGCGCCTGGGCGAGCTGCTGGGCCGGCCGGTGAAACTGGTGTCGAACTGGGTCGACGGCGTGGACGTGGAGCCCGGCGACGTGGTGCTGCTGGAGAACTGCCGCCTCAACAAGGGCGAGAAGAAGAACAGCGAGGAGCTGGCCCGCAAGATGGCCGCCCTGTGCGACATCTTCGTGCACGACGCCTTCGGCACCGCGCACCGGGCCGAGGCCTCCACCTACGGCATCGCGCAGTTCGCCAAGGTGGCGTGCGCCGGCCCCCTGCTGGCCGCGGAGATCGACGCCATCTCCCAGGCGCTGGCCAACCCGAAGCGGCCGCTGGTGGCGATCGTGGCGGGCTCGAAGGTCAGCACCAAGCTCACCATCCTGCAGAGCCTGTCGAAGAACGTCGACGGCCTCATCGTCGGCGGGGGCATCGCCAACACCTTCATGCTGGCCGCCGGGTTGAAGGTCGGCAAGTCGCTGGTCGAGGCCGACCTGGTGAACGAGGCCAAGGCGGTGATCGAGGCGATGAAGGCGCGTGGCGCCGCAGTGCCCATCCCCGAGGACGTGGTCGTGGCCAAGGCGTTCAAGGCCGATGCACCGGCGACGGTGAAGGCGGCCAGCGAGGTCGCCGACGACGACATGATCCTGGACATCGGGCCGAAGACGGCCGCGACGCTGGCCGCTCAGCTCAAGGCCGCCGGCACCATCGTGTGGAACGGTCCTGTCGGCGTGTTCGAGTTCGACGCCTTCGCGCACGGCACCGAGACCGTCGCGCGCGCCATCGCCGAGAGCCCGGCGTTCAGCATCGCTGGCGGCGGCGACACGCTGGCGGCGATCGCCAAGTACGGCATCGAGCAGGACGTGGGCTACATCTCCACCGGCGGCGGTGCCTTCCTCGAAGTGCTGGAGGGCAAGACGCTGCCGGCCTTCGAGATCCTGTCGCGACGCGCGGCGGGCTGAAGCGAGACCCTCGCTGGCACCTTCATGCCGAAGCGGCATGGACGGCGCCAGTGGCTTGCATCGAAGACGGGCGCCCTCGGGGGTAACCTCCCTTCCCCCCGGCGAGGATCGGGGTCACCACCGAGGAACGCCCATGCCCCCACCCCTGTCCCCGGCCGAGCAGGCCCTGCGCGACGCCGCGCTCGAATACCACCAGCAACCGACGCGGGGCAAGATCGCGGTCACGCCGATCAAGCCCCTGTCCAACCAGCGCGACCTGTCGCTGGCCTACTCCCCGGGCGTCGCCTACCCCTGCCTCGAGATCGAGCGCGACGAGCGCGCCGCGGCCGAGTACACCTCGCGCGCCAACCTGGTCGGCGTGGTCACCAACGGCACGGCGGTGCTGGGCCTGGGCGACATCGGCCCGCTGGCGGCCAAGCCGGTGATGGAAGGCAAGGGCTGCCTGTTCAAGAAGTTCGCCGGCATCGACGTGTTCGACATCGAGTTGGCCGAGAAGGACCCCGACAAGCTCATCGAGATCATCGCCGCGCTGGAGCCCACCCTGGGCGGCGTGAACCTCGAGGACATCAAGGCGCCGGAGTGCTTCTACATCGAGCGCGCGCTCAAGGAGCGCATGCGCATCCCGGTGTTCCACGACGACCAGCACGGCACCGCCATCATCTCCGGGGCGGCGCTGCTCAACGGCCTGGAACTGGTGGGCAAGGACATCTCGCGGATCAAGCTGGTGGCCTCCGGCGCCGGGGCGGCCGCCATCGCCTGCCTGGACATCATGGTCGGCCTGGGCGTGCGCCGCGAGCACATCTTCGTCGTCGACTCCAAGGGCGTCATCCAGGGCGAGCGCGCCGACGCGCAGGCCGGCACGCTGGATGAATCGAAGCAGCGCTACTGCCAGCGCACGCAGGCCCGCAGCCTGGCCGACGTCATGCACGAGGCCGACGTGTTCCTCGGCTGCTCGACCGCGGGCGTGCTCACGCCGGAGATGGTGGCCACCATGGCCGACCGGCCGCTCATCCTCGCGCTGGCCAACCCCGAGCCGGAGATCCGGCCGGAGCTGGCGCGGCAGGCCAAGCCCGACTGCATCGTCGCCACCGGGCGCTCGGACTATCCGAACCAGGTCAACAACGTCCTGTGCTTCCCTTACATCTTCCGCGGCGCGCTGGACTGCGGCGCCACCCGCATCACCGAGGAGATGAAGCTGGCCTGCGTGCGCGAGATCGCGGCACTGGCCAAGGCGGAGACCAGCGACGAGGTCGCCGCCGCCTACGCGGGCCAGGAACTCAGCTTCGGCCCCGACTACATCATCCCCAAGCCCTTCGACTCCCGCCTGATCCTGCGCATCGCGCCGGCGGTCGCCGAGGCGGCCGCGCGCAGCGGCGTCGCCACCCGCCCCATCGAGGACCTGGAGGCCTACAGGCAGTCGCTGGGCCGCTACGTCTACCAGACGGGCATGGTGATGCGCCCGGTGTTCGCCGCCGCCAAGGCGCATCCGGCCCGCGTGGTCTATGCCGAGGGCGAGGACGAGCGCGTGCTGCGCGCGGTGCAGGTGGTGCGTGACGAGGGGCTCGCGCTGCCCATCCTGGTAGGCCGCCCCGCCGTCATCCGCATGCGCATCGAGCGCGCCGGCCTGCGCATCCAGCCGGGCGTGGACTTCGAACTGGTCGACCCCGAGGACGATCCTCGTTTCCGCGAAGTGTCCGACGCCTACCACCGCCTGATGGGGCGCGAGGGCGTCACGCCCGAGATGGCCAAGGCCCAGGTGCGCCGATCCAACACGCTCATCGCGGCGCTGCTGATGCAACGGGGCGATGCCGACGCGATGTTGTGCGGGCTGGTGGGCCGCTTCGACCATCACCTGGAGCACATCGCCTCGGTGATCGGCCTGGCGCCCGGCGCGCACGGCTTCGCGGCGATGAACGCGCTGCTGCTGCAGTCGCGCACGCTGTTCATCACCGACACCTTCGTCAACGAGGAGCCGAGCGCCGAGGCGCTGGCGCACATCGCCAAGATGGCCGCCGACGAGGTGCAGCGCTTCGGCCTGCCGGCCAAGGTCGCCTTCCTGTCGCACTCGATGTTCGGCGCCTCCCGGCGGGCATCGGCACGGCGCATGCGGCGCGCGGCCGAGCTGTTCCGCGAGCTCGCGCCGGAGATCGAGAGCGACGGCGAGATGCACGGCGATGCCGCGCTGTCGCGGGAGGTGCGCGACCGCTTCCTGCCCGACAGCCGGCTGCACGGCGAGGCCAACCTGCTGGTGCTGCCCAACCTGGACGCCGCCAACATCCTGTTCAACGTGCTCAAGATGACGGGCGGCCACGGGGTGACGGTCGGGCCGATGCTGCTGGGGGCGGCCAAGCCGGCGCACATCCTGACGCCGGCGGCCACCGTGCGCCGGGTGGTCAACATGACGGCGCTGGCAGGCGCGGAAGCTGCTGCCGCCCGCTGAGCGTGCGCGCCGCCCAGGCTGTACCCCGTTGGTAACCGCGGGGTCGGCCTTCCTGAGGCAGCGGCCGCAATAATCGACCGTTCCCCCGTACCGGAGTTACCTTCCATGCCGCGCCAGACCAAGATCGTCGCCACCCTCGGCCCCGCCTCCAGCGACCCCGAGGTGCTCGAGCGGATGATCCGTGCCGGCGTGGACGTGGTGCGCCTGAACTTCTCGCACGGCAAGGCCCAGGACCACATCGACCGCGCCGCGCTGGTGCGCGAGGTCGCGCGCCGGGTGGGCAAGTCGGTGGCCATCATGGCCGACCTGCAGGGTCCGAAGATCCGCGTCGGCAAGTTCGAGGGCGGCAAGATCATGCTCGAGAACGGCCAGCCCTTCGTCCTCGACGCCAGCCTGAAGGAGCTCGGCACGCCCGAGCGCGTCGGCCTGGACTACAAGGAGCTGCCGCGCGACGTGAGGCCCGGCGACACCCTGCTGCTCAACGACGGCCTGCTGGTGCTGACCGTCGAGGCGGTGCGCGGCGAGCAGGTGCACACGGTGGTCAAGCTCGGCGGCGAGCTGTCGAACAACAAGGGCATCAACAAGGCCGGAGGCGGCCTGACCGCGCCGGCGCTCACCGCGAAGGACATGGAGGACATCAAGACCGCGATGAGCTTCCAGTGCGAGTACCTGGCGGTGAGCTTCCCGAAGAACGCCACCGACATGGAGATGGCGCGCCAGCTCGCCAATGTCGCTGGCGAGGCCTGGCGGCACAAGCCGGGCATGATCGCCAAGATCGAGCGCAGCGAGGCCATCCCGGTGCTGGAGCAGATCCTGCGCGCCAGCGACGGCATCATGGTCGCGCGCGGCGACCTCGCGGTGGAGGTCGGCAACGCGGCGGTGCCCGCCTTGCAGAAGCGCATGATCCGCATGGCGCGCGAGCTCGACAAGGTCGTCATCACCGCCACCCAGATGATGGAGTCGATGATCGTGAACCCGGTGCCCACGCGTGCCGAGGTGAGCGACGTGGCCAACGCGGTGCTCGACGGCACCGACGCGGTGATGCTCAGTGCCGAGACGGCGGCGGGCAAGTTCCCGGTCGAGACGGTCGAGGCGATGGCCGCCATCGCGGAGGAGGCCGAGCGTGCCGAGCATGTGACGCTGGACGCGGACTTCACCAACAAGCGTTTCGGCCGCATCGACCAGTCCATCGCCATGGGCGCGCTGTTCACCGCCCACCACCTCGGCTGCAAGGCCATCCTCGCGTTGACCGAATCCGGCTCGACCGCCCTGTGGATGAGCCGTCACCGGGTGCACGTGCCGATCTACGGCCTGACCTCCCAGCCGATCAGCGAGCGACGCATGGCGCTGTACCGCAATGTCACGCCGATGGCGATGCCGCCGTTCGACGACCGCGACCAGGCGCTGGCCGCCGCCGAGCGGCTGCTGGTGGAGCGCGGCGTGCTGCGTCCCGGCGACACCTATGCCATCACCTGCGGCGAGCCCATGGGCTACCCGGGGGGGACCAACATGCTGAAGGTCGCGCGCGTGGGCTGATGTCATGACGGCCCCCGAGCCGGGGTACCGGCTCGCGCCTCTCGCGGAACGCCTCCCACAGCCATCGTTCTATACCGGCCGGTTCGCGGGTCCAGCCCCTGAGGTCACGGGGTGGGAAGTCGCGTCAGGAGCGGACGTCGCGCACCGACTCCACCATCGCGGCCACGCGCGGCGCCATGTTGGTCGGCACCAGGTCCACCTGCGGGTGCTCGCGGCGGAACACCCGGAACAGCTCGTCGGCGAAGCCGTGACCGACGTCGTCGATGCCGTCGAAATCCAGTTCGGCCCGCACGAACTCGGCCAGGCGCGCCCCCACGCGCCTGGCCTGCGCGCGGGATTCCAGCCCGATCCCGTCGGCGGTGATGAGCCGCAACGGGACGGTGGTGCGCTCGAAGCCGTAGCCCTCGCCGTCGCGGCTGGCCGCCTTCATCACCTCGTCGAGCGTGCGCGTCGTCGACAGCGTGATGGCCAGGAACACCGTGGTCCCGGTCTGGGGCAGCGCGCGCGCGCGGTGCCAGGCCTCGCCGGTCCACTGGCGTCGCTGGAAGGCCGCGGCGTTGGCGTGCACGTCGAACACGTCGGCCAGCCGGGCGGTGAAGTACAGGCCGCGCCCGGTGTGGCGATCCGGCACGCTGGTCAGCTTGCCCTTGGCCAGCTCCAGCATGGCCAGCACCGGGTCGTCGATGTCGAAGCGATGGTGGATGGCGTCGAACAGCCCTCGGCCGTCGTCCGACACCAGCAGCTGCACCTGCGTCGGGGTCTGGCGCACCGACACGGTCACACCGGTGCCCTCGCTGTGGTCGATGGCGTTGTTCAGCAGCTCGGTGAAGGCATGCTGCAGCAGGCGCTGCACATGGGGTGGCAGGGCCAGGCAGGGCGCGAAGTGCTGGGACCAGGGTCGGTCCTCGCCCAGGCCAGCCAGCGGGTAGCGTCGCACTACCTCCCGCCAGACACCGGGCCGCCACTGGGGCCGCGCGCTCGACCCCTCGCGGCGCAGCCAGCCCAGCTCGACCAGCCGCCGCAGGTGCTTCATCGCGGTTCCCCTTGTGATGCCGTGATGCGCGGCGAGCTGCTGCGGCAGGTCGCAGGGGTGGGCCACCGCGGCCGGGGTGATCCAGGAGGCGAGGGCGGAGGGCGACAGGCGGGCCATGGCGAGCTCCCGGGCGGCCGAGGATGGATGCCTCGCAGTGTGGGCATTGCCGCCGGTTCCCAAGGACGCGAAAAGCAGGGCGCTTGCGTCGCTGTTCTGCCGCCGCAACCCTGCGGCAACACCGCCGCGCATCGCCGCGCAAGGCCTCGCCGCGAGCCCGAGCCGCCCCAGGACTTGCACGTCGGGACCCGTGGAGGCGGTCAGTAGAATCGGCTCCAGTTACGGCCCGGTTACGAGGTCGATCAAGGGCTTCGACGCGCTTGGAACGACTTGTGCATGCATCGAGGCCGCGCCCCGTCTTCGTCTCTTATTCAGTCTCAAGGAACCGCCATGCCTCTCGTCTCGATGCGCCAACTGCTGGACCATGCCGCCGAAAACGGCTATGGCATCCCGGCCTTCAACGTGAACAACCTGGAGCAGGTGCAGGCCGTGATGACGGCGGCCGCGGAGGTCAATGCGCCGGTCATCCTCCAGGCCAGTGCCGGCGCACGTAAATACGCCGGTGAATCTTTCATCAAGCACCTGATCCAGGCGGCGGTCGAGGCCTATCCGCAGATCCCGCTGGTGATGCACCAGGACCACGGCCAGTCGCCCACCATCTGCCAGCAGGCCATCGGCCTGGGGTTCGGCTCGGTGATGATGGACGGCTCCCTGCGCGAGGACGGCAAGACGCCTGCGAACTTCGACTACAACGTCGACGTCACCCGCCGCGTGGTGGAGATGGCCCACCAGGTCGGCGTCACGGTCGAGGGCGAGCTCGGCTGCCTGGGTTCCCTGGAGACCGGCGAGGCGGGCGAGGAGGACGGCATCGGCGCCGCGGGCAAGCTGGACCATTCCGCGCTGCTGACCGACCCCGAGGAAGCCGCCCAGTTCGTCAAGGCCACGCAGCTCGACGCCCTGGCCATCGCGATCGGCACCAGCCACGGCGCCTACAAGTTCACCCGCAAACCCACCGGCGACATCCTGGCCATCAGCCGCGTCAAGGAAATCCACGCCCGCATCCCCAACACCCACCTGGTGATGCACGGCTCGTCGTCGGTGCCGCAGGAGCTGCTGGCCATCATCAACCAGTACGGCGGCAAGATGAAGGAGACCTACGGTGTGCCGGTCGAGGAGATCCAGGAGGCCATCAAGCACGGCGTGCGCAAGATCAACATCGACACCGACATCCGCCTGGCCATGACCGGCGCGGTGCGCAAGTTCCTGGCCGAGAACCCGGACAAGTTCGACGCCCGCGAATGGCTCAAGCCGGCGCGCGAGGCGGCCTACAAGGTGTGCAAGCAGCGCTACATGGAGTTCGGCTGCGAAGGGCAGGCGGCCAAGATCAAGGCCATTCCCATGGGCGAGATGGCGCAGCGTTACGCGCGCGGCGAGCTGGCCCAGGTCGTCCAGTAAGGCGCTGCCGCCCCCGGTCGCAGGCCCGCCTCACGGCGGGCCTTGTTCATTCTGGCTGCGCCGGACAGGCTCGTACACTTGCGGGCTTCTCCCGACCGCATTGCCCGCTTGCCATGACCGCCGCGCTGCTCCAGTCCTCCCTGCATTCCCTGCCCCTGCTGGCGCGCGGCAAGGTGCGCGACAACTACGCAGTGGGCACCGACCGCATCCTGATGGTGGCCTCGGACCGCTTGTCGGCCTTCGACGTGGTGATGGGCGAGCCCATTCCGGGCAAGGGAGCGCTGCTCACGCAGATGGCGCTGTTCTGGTTCGATCGGCTGCAGGACATCGTGCCCAACCACCTGACCGGCGAGTCGCCCGAGAGCGTGGTCGCGTCCGACGAGGTGCCGCAGGTGCGTGGGCGCTCCATGCTGGTCAAGCGCCTCAAGCCGCTGCCTCTGGAGGCGGTGGTGCGCGGCTACCTGGCGGGCTCCGGCTGGGCGGAGTACCAGGCGACGCAATCGGTGTGCGGCGTCGCGCTGCCGCCGGGGCTCAAGAACGCCTCGAAGCTGCCGCAGCCCATCTTCACGCCGGCCACCAAGGCCGAGGTCGGCGAGCACGACGAGAACGTCTCGTTCGACCACATCGTGCAATTGGTGGGCCGCGAGCTGGCCGAGCAGGTGCGCGAGGTGTCCATCCGGCTGTACCAGGCGGCCGCCGACTTCGCCCTCACCAAGGGCATCATCATCGCCGACACCAAGTTCGAGTTCGGCCTGGACGACCAGGGCAGGCTGACGCTGATGGACGAGGTGCTCACGCCCGATTCCTCGCGCTTCTGGCCGGTGGAGGGCTATCAGGCGGCGTTCGAGGCCGGCCGCAACCCGCCCAGCTACGACAAGCAGTTCGTGCGCGACTGGCTCGAGCAGGCTCAGGTGGGCGGCCAGCCCTGGAACAAGAAGGCGCCGGCGCCCACGCTGCCGGTCGAGGTCATCGAGAAGACCGCGGCCAAGTACCGCGAGGCGCTGGAGCGCCTGACCGGCTGAGCACCCGGGCGGCACCCCTTTCGTGCGGGTCCCGCGCGGCTTCCTGCCGGGGCGCTGGCCTCAGAACAGCGCCATGCTCAGCTTGCGGCGGTACTGGTCCACCACCGGGTCGGAGGGCGCCACCGCGGCCTTGCCCGTCACCTCCAGCGCGCCCTTGGCCTCGGCAGCGGCCGGCTTGGGCTGCGGCTTGGTCATCAGGTCGAGGATGGCCACATACGTCTTGCGGGCCAGTTCGTCGCTCCAGGCCTTGTCGCGCATGACGATCTCCAGCAGCTCGTCCATCGCCTGCGTGAACCGGCCCTGGGCGAAATGGCGCTGCGCCAGCTCGAAGCGGGCGTCGAAGTCGCGCCGGTTGGCGGCGATCGCGGCCTGCAGGGCCGCCTCGTCGCGACCGCCTTGCGAGCGCTCGCAGGCGGTGATCCAGTGGCCCAGCGCGGCGATGCGCGGCTCCAGCGGGGCCTTGCTCGCCACCGGGTCCCAGGCCTGGCGGGCCTGCTCGATGCACCCGTGCTCGAGCAGCAGCTTGACGTAGTCGCAGCGCACGCCGTCGTTGGCCGGGTCGATGGCCAGGGCCTGCTGCAGGCGCTCCAGGGCGCTGTCGGCGTCGCCGCTGGCGGCCAGCTCCGCCGCCTCCTCGCCCTGTTCCTCGGCCTCCAGCTCGGCCTCGCTGGGCACGTGCCGGTCCAGGAACTCGCGGATCTGCGACTCGGGCAGCGCGCCGACGAAGCCGTCGACCGGCTGGCCCTGGTGGAACAGCACGCAGAAGGGGATGCTGCGCACCCCGAAGGCCTGACTCAGCTGGCCGGCGATCTCCGGCTGGTCGTCGCTGTTGAGCTTGGCCAGCTTGAAGCGGCCGGCGTAGGCCACCTCCAGCTTCTCCAGCAGCGGACCCAGCGTGCGGCAGGGGCCGCACCACGGCGCCCAGATGTCCAGCAGCACGGGCTGCTGCAGCGAGGCCTGGATCAGCTCGGTTTCGAAGTTCTGCAGGGTGATGTCGATCATGGCAACGGGCCAGGCAAGGTGGACGAGGAGGGTGAAGGCATGCCGCCTACAATTCAAGGCTTTTCCTGAAGCCCCGGAGCACGCTGTGACGAGCGCCCCTCCCGTGGTCGGCGTGGTGATGGGTTCCAGCAGCGACTGGGAGACCCTGCGTCACGCGACCGAGATTCTCACCGAGTTCGGCATCGCGCACGAAGCCCGCGTGGTCTCCGCGCATCGCATGCCCGACGACATGTTCGCCTATGCCGAAGCGGCAGCCGCCCGCGGGCTCAAGGCCATCATCGCGGGCGCCGGCGGTGCGGCGCACCTGCCCGGCATGCTGGCGGCCAAGACCACCGTGCCGGTGCTGGGCGTGCCGGTGGCCAGCCGGCATCTTCAGGGGGTCGATTCGCTGCACAGCATCGTGCAAATGCCCAAGGGCATCCCGGTGGCCACCTTCGCCATCGGCACCGCGGGGGCCGGCAATGCCGCGCTCTTCGCCATCGCCATGCTGGCCAACCAGGACCCGGCGCTGCGTCAGAAGCTCGACGCCTTCCGGGCCCGCCAGACCGAGGCGGCGCGCGCGATGACGCAGGACCTCGCATGAGCCGGCCGCTGCTTCCCGGCGCCACCCTCGGCGTGATGGGGGGCGGCCAGCTCGGCCGCATGTTCGCCCACGCCGCCCAGTCGCTCGGCTTTCGCGTGGCCGTGCTCGACCCCGACGCCGACAGCCCCACCGGCCAGATCGCGCACCACCACGTCAACGCGGCCTACCTCGACGAGGCGGGCCTGCGGGCACTGGCCGACGTGGCGGCGGCGGTCACCACCGAATTCGAGAACGTGCCCGCCCAGGCCCTCGCCCGGCTGGCCGAACGCCGCCCGGTCGCGCCCCCTGCGGCGGCGGTGTCCGTGTGCCAGGACCGTGCCGCCGAGAAGTCGCAGTTCGTCCGTTGTGGCGTGCCCTGCGCGCCGCACGCGGTGATCGAGACCGAGGCGCAGCTCGCCGCGGTGGGTGATGATCTGCTGCCCGGCATCCTCAAGACCGCCCGCCTCGGCTATGACGGCAAGGGCCAGGTGCGGGTGCGCGACCGCGCAGAGCTGGCGGCGGCCTGGGACCAGCTCAGGCACGTGCCCTGCGTGCTCGAGAAGCTGCTGCCCCTGGTGTGCGAGCTCAGCGTGATCGTCGCGCGCGGCCACGATGGGCAGGTCGTGCACCTGCCGGTGCAGCAGAACCTGCATCGCGACGGCATCCTGGCCGTCACCGAAGTGCCGCCACGCACCGTGGGCGCCGAGCTGCAGGCGCAGGCGGTCGCCTGTGCGGAGCGCATCGCGGCCTCCATGGACTACGTCGGCGTGCTGTGCGTGGAGTTCTTCGTGCTGGCCGACGGCACGCTGGCCGCCAACGAGATGGCGCCGCGCCCGCACAACAGCGGCCATCACAGCATCGACGCCTGCGACGTCTCGCAGTTCGAGCTGCAGGTGCGCACCCTGGCCGGACTGCCGCTGGTGCCGCCGCGACTGCATTCGCCCACCGTCATGCTCAACCTGCTGGGCGACCTCTGGTACGACGACCAGGGCCGCGAGCGCAGCCCCGACTGGGCGGGCGTGCTGGCGCTGCCGGGCGTGCACCTGCACCTGTACGGCAAGGCCGAGCCGCGGCGTGCGCGCAAGATGGGCCACTTGACGGTGACCGCGGCAACCGCCGAGGCGGCACGCGACGTCGCCGGGCGCGCCGCCGCGCTGCTGGGCCTGCCCGCCCTGCAGGCCTCCTGATGCCGGTGCTGTCCGCCGACATGCCCCAGGCGATCGAGACTGCCGCGCGTGCGCTCGCTGCCGGCGACCTCGTCGCCCTGCCGACGGAGACGGTGTACGGCCTTGGTGCGCGGGCCGACGACGATGCCGCGGTCGCGAAGATCTTCCGCGCCAAGGGCCGGCCGTCGGACCATCCCTTGATCGTGCACGTGCCCGATGCCGATGCGGCCACCGCCTTCGCTGCCGACTGGTCGCCGCTGGCGCAGCGGCTGGCGGCGGCCTTCTGGCCCGGCCCGCTGACGCTGATCGTGCCGCGACGTCCCGAACGCGGGGCGGCGGCGGCCGGCGG
>OFDC01001051.1_pt1 | contig 16218 bp, 12 predicted proteins | sample 1520941 | NCBI WGS metagenome assembly OFDC01 (sample SAMEA94258168, study PRJEB24077) | hot springs metagenome | biome: Aquatic biome; feature: Water | place: India | collected 2012-12-06 | depth 5 m | reverse complement strand
CGCGATTGCCGCTCGCCATCCTGCCTGGGCGTGGAGCAACCTCCATGGCTATCTCGATTGGAGCACGAACGATTTCGGCAAGCGTCCGCTGGTCATCACCGATGAGGACGTACTGACCTACGCCGACGTTGCCCGCCAGTCCGTTGCACTTGCTGCCGGTCTGAAGGCGCGGGGCATTGCCAAGGGCGAAAGGGTCGGGCTGATCATGGCCAACGATCCCCTGACTGTCCCGCTGCTGTTCGCGATCTGGCGCGCCGGTGCGATCGCGGTGCCGCTCAATACCCTCTACAGGCCCGACGAGATCAGGTTCGCGCTGGCCGAAGCTGGTTGTGCCCTGCTCATCGCCATGGACAGGTTCGGCTCGCGCAGCTTCGAACAGGAACTCGACGACGGTCTCCCCGGCTGGCAGTCGGGTACGTGCGGCGACCTGCCAGAACTGCGCGGAGGTCTGATCTTCGACCGCGCCGATCCTGCGCGTCTGGTCAGGCAGCTCTCGGGAGCGGTCCCTTCTGACGAAGGCAGCGGGGACATCGCGGCAGACGATACCGCGCTTATCCTGTTCACCTCGGGCACCACCGGCTCTCCGAAAGGTGTCGAGATCACGCACGACAACTTGCTACGGGCGATGTACGCCGGCGCCTATCATCAGGCGTTCGAGGATGGCCGCCGTGCCGTCTTCTCACTCCCCCTCTACCATGGCTTCGGCCTCGTCGTCGGCCTGCTTTCGGGCATGGTCGCGGGCGGCGCGATCATTCCATTGCTACGATTCGATCCGCACCAGATCCTCGATGCCACGCAACGCCATCGCGCCACCTACCTGATGGGCGTGCCCACGATGACCATCGCCCTGCTCGAGCAGGCCAAGCGACAAGCCTACGATCTGTCGTCGCTCAACGCGATCCACAGCGCTGCGGCACCCACGCCGAGCTGGGTGTGGGAGGACATCCAAGCCACTTTCGGCTGCGATGAAATCATCACCAGCTATGGCCAGACCGAAGTCACCGCGACGGTGATCTGTACCGCGCCTGGAGATTCAATCGAGATCGTATCGGAAACGCAGGGTCGCATCGTCGAGGCCGGGGTTGCAGGCATGGCCGATCAGGACGGCCGGATCGCGCAGTTCAAGACGATCGATCCCGAAACCGGGGCAGACCTGCCTTGGGGCACGCCCGGCGAGTTGTGCTGCCGAAGCCCGATGAATAGCAAGGGCTACTTTCGCCGACCCGAGGCGACCGCATCGCTGTTCCTCGACGGAGGCTGGATCAAAATGGGGGACCTCGGCCAGTTCCGTCCGGACGGAAACTTGTTCCTGACCGGGCGCACCAAGGAACTCTACAAGAGCAAGGGCGAGCTTGTCTCGCCCAAGGAACTCGAACAGATCCTCACCGCCAATCCTGCGGTCTCGCAAGCCTTCTTCATCGGCATGCCGGACAACCAGTTCGGCGAATGTGGCTGCGCCTGGGTCGTGCGTGCAGAAGGCAGCGCGATCACCGTAGAGGACGTCATGGCCTACCTTCGCGAACGTATTCCCGCGTTCAAGATGCCGCGCGACGTCTGGTTCACGACCGACGAGGCGCTGCCTAAGACCGGGACGGGCAAGGTGCAGAAGGCAGAACTGCGCAAGATCGCGCTGGAGATCCTCGCCGAACAGAAGACTGTCTGACGATGCGACACCATCCGGCTGCACGAGAACCGAAGGAATGCCCGCAATGACCGAGGCCGAAATCTCCCCTATCGAGGATATCATCCGCGAAGCCGTGGAAGGCCGCCCGTTCATCCTCGTCGATGCCGACGACCGCGAGAACGAAGGTGACATCATCATCCCGGCGCAGTTTGCAACGCCGGCGCAGATCAGCTTCATGGCCTGTCACGCCCGCGGGCTGATCTGCCTTGCCATCACGCAGGAACGCTCGGCAGAGTTGAAACTGAGGCCGATGGCCCCGCGCAACCAGTCCGGTTACGGCACGGCGTTCACCGTGTCGATCGAAGCGAAGGAAGGCGTTACCACCGGAATTTCTGCGCACGACCGGGCGCGAACCATCGCCGTCGCTGTCGATCCCACCAAAGGTTCAGACGACTTGGTCACACCTGGCCACGTGTTCCCACTGACAGCTCGCGATGGCGGAGTGCTGGTCAGGGCAGGGCACACCGAGGCGGCGGTCGACATATCCCGTCTCGCCGGGCTTACGCCCGCCGGCGTGATCTGCGAGATCATGAATGACGACGGCACCATGGCACGCCTGCCGGACCTGAGGGTCTTTGCCGCAAGGCACGGGCTCAAGATCGGTACGATCGCTGATCTTATCGCCTATCGTCGCTCGTCCGAGCAACTGGTCGAGAAAATGGCATCCGCGCCTTTCCAGAGCCACTTCTGCCCCTCTCCCATGACGGTTCATGTCTATCGCAACAAGATCGACGGGGGCGAACACGTTGCTTTGGTCAAGGGTGAGATCCGGCCCGACGAGGACACGCTTGTCCGCGTGCATCAGGTCGATCTCACGACCGACGTACTTGGCTGGAACACCGCGGCGCCCGATTATCTGCGGCGGGCCCTCCGTTTCATCTCGGATCATTCCGGTCCGGGCGCGCTCGTGCTGGTGCGCGATCCGGATCCGGAGTCGATCTCCCGTCGCGTAGCGGGGGGGCGGCGCGAGTACCACGAGAAGAACGCCAACCGCGATTACGGGATCGGCGCGCAGATCCTGATCGACCTCGGCGTTCAGCAGATGACCTTGTTGACATCAAGCAAGGCCAAGCTTGCCGCGCTTCAAGGTTTCGGCCTGACGATCAACGGGCGAACCGAATTGCGCGAGAACCGCCCCGATTCACCGCTTAGGATCCTGCCGGATTTCTGAGCCGGATCTTCAGGCGGCGATTTCTGTGCCGACCCGCACCGGCGCAGCGAATGCGGCAACGATCTGGCCGATGGTGTCTTCCACGGCATCCTCGAAGCGCTCCTCCTGGCTGTCGCTGTCACGGGTGTGGATGACGAGAATGTTGAGGAACATGAAGCACGCCGTGATGAGGCGGCGCTGCGCTGCTGCTTCGCTCAGATAGTCGAGGCACGCGCGTAGCAGGGCCAGCGTCCGCGCCAGCTGAGGGGCGACGTGATCGCCGAACTGCCCGAACTGCTGCGCCTGATAACGCTGCAGATAGGCCGTCAGGAACGCGGCATACGAATGGTCGCCAAACGCGTCGATGAGCTGGATCTGTGGCAGGAAGATCACTTCGACGATTGTGCGCAAGTCGTTCAACTTGCCTTCCGCTTCCGCCTTGGCAAGCATCAGGCCGCGCATCTCTTCCATCTGGTTCATTCGGTAATCGAACACCGCCTGCACCAGCGAATCACGCGAGCCGAAGTGATATTGCACTGCATGGTGATTGCGCTGACCGGCCTGAGAAGCGATTTCCCGCAGGGACGCTCCTTCTATTCCATCACGAGCAAACAGGACCTCAGCCGCCAGGATCAGGGCCACTTTGGGTCCCTGATTCAGGGTTGAACTCGTCGGAGCGGACGGCCGCAAGGCAGGTTTCGTAGGCATTTAAGCCATTTGGGCTAATCCGCCAGTTTCGTCAAGAAACCAGGCATTTCGCATGCGGCCAGAGCACGCCGGCATCAGCTTCGAGATGAATTTTTTGGATTGACGAACCCTGCACCTATGGGCATGTAACCCACATGGCTTAATTTTAAGACACATGGGAGAGATGACATGGCGATGGACACCGGTTTGATTTTTCACCCCTACATGCGTCCCGGTCGCACCGCCCGGCAGACGTTCGAATGGGGCGTTCAGAGTGCGGTCCACTGCGACAAGATCGGCTTCAGCTCGATGATGATCTCGGAGCATGCGTCGCAGATCTGGGAGAACATCCCGAACCCCGAGCTGATCATGGCGGCTGCTGCCCTGCAGACGAACAACATCAAGTTTGCTCCGATGGCGCACATCCTCCCGCACCAGCACCCGGCGAAGCTCGCCATGATGGTCGGCTGGCTCTCGCAGATCCTTGAAGGGCGTTATTTCATGGGCATCGGCGCGGGCGCTTATCCGCTCGCCTCCTATATCCATGGCATCAAGAACGGTCAGGACACCGCGTTCCTCAACGAAATGGTCCGTGAATCGCTGTTCATCATGGAGAAGATCTGGAAGCGCGAACCGTTCTTCTACGAAGGCAAGTTCTGGAGCGCTGGCTTCCCCGAGGAAGAGCCTGCGCAGACCGAGGAAGATGAGCAGCACATGCTCGCGAACTACGCTCCCTACGGCGGAAGCTTCCCCGAATTCGCCGTCACCGGATTCAGCTACAATTCGCCATCGATGAAGCTTGCGGGTGAGCGCAACTTCAAGCCGGTGTCGATCTTTTCTGGTATCGATGCGCTCAAGAAGCACTGGGAAACCTACTCGGAAGCCAACATCAAGGCCGGGTTCACGCCCGACCGTCAGCGCCATGCCGTTTCGCAGACCGTTTTCTGTGCTGACACCGATGCCGAGGCCAAGCGTCTCGTGATGGAAGGGCCGATCGGCTACTGCTTCGAGCGCTACCTGATCCCGATCTGGCGCCGGTTCGGCATGATGGATGGCTTTGCCAAGGATGCGGGTATCGATCCCCTCAAGGCCGACCTCGAATTCCTCGTCGACAACGTGTTCGTGGTCGGATCGCCGGATACCATCGTCGACAAGCTCAACACCCTGTTTGCCAAGTGCGGCGGCTGGGGCACGCTCCAGGTGGAAGCGCACGACTACTACGACGACCCCTCGCCGTGGTTCAACTCGCTCGAGTTGCTCGCGAAGGAAGTGGCGCCGCGCGTCAAGCTGCCTGAAGCGCTCGCTGCAGCCTGAAACCAAAAGTGCTTGGTGCCGGCGCGCTCGCGACCGGCACCAGATTTCCAACGAGAATATAGACGGGAGAAGGGACAATGACCAATTCGCATCATGGCTATGCCGCGATCAAGAACGGGGCGCGCAATCTCCGCGGCGCAAGTCTTGCAGTAATCGCTTCGTGCTTCCTGCTGCCCTCGGTGGCTGCAGCTCAGGCAGAAACCGCCGAGCCGCAGGAAGAAGTAGCCACCCAGGACATCGTCGTCACGGCGCAGCGCCGTGAAGAGCGGCTTTCCAAGGTTCCCGTCGCGGTCGTCGCGTTCGGATCGGAAGCGTTACAGAACCGGAATATTACCAGCGAGCAGGATATCGGAACGCTCGTCCCTGGTCTTCAAGTGAAGAATGGCCAGAACTCCAATCAGCTGAGCTACAGCATGCGCGGCCAGTCACTGGACCCGTTCTCGGGCACCAGCCCTGCGGTCCTGCCTTACCTCAATGAAGCTCCATACAATCCCGGGAACACGGCCACGGCCTTCTTCGATCTGGGGTCGATCCAGGTGCTGAAGGGGCCACAGGGTACCCTTTTCGGGCGTAACGCCACTGGCGGTGCGGTTCTCTACACGACGCCCATGCCTGGAGACAGCTTTGGCGGATACGTGACTGTCCGTGGCGCTTCACGCGACTACGGGCAAATTCAGGCTGCCGTTGACCTGCCCCTTTCTGAAGGCAAGGCTGCCCTGCGCCTCGCATTCGACGCGACGCGCGGCAACGGCTACGTCACGAACATCAACACCGGGAACACGCTGGGCGACAAGAACAGCCGCTCCGGGCGTGCAACGCTGCTGCTCACACCTACCGATACGCTCAAGAATATCACGATCGTCCAGTATGATCGCGTCAAGGGGACCGAAGGCGTCGGCGGCATCTACACGTACAATTCGGCGACGAACCCGCAGTTCGTCAGCGACGGTACAAATCACATACCTGTCAGCGGGCTGACCAACACTCTCGCCGCCATCTATGGCAACAACGATGGTCCAGCTGCTCCTGGCTTCTTCCCGGGCGGCGTTGAAGGGTACACAAGATTCACCCGCGCAAACCCTTATAAGGTCTGGCTTCAGTACGATCTCCCGCACAGTGCCGAGAACGTTTTCGTCTCGAACACGACCGAGCTTGAAATTGGTGCCGACACCAAGCTGAAGAACATCTTCAGCTACATGAATGGCAAGTCTAACACCCCTGGCAACCTCGCGGGCGGCCCGTTCGGCTCGCTTTGGCTGTTCAAGCTGGCCGGGATCAACGCAACCGGCGCACCAGGCGGCCAGACCTTCCGGTCGAAGACGTTCAGCGAAGAACTGCAGATTCAGGGCAGCCTCTTGGACGACCGCCTGAACTACACCGCAGGCGTGTTTTACTCGAACCAGAAGCGCTTCGAGATCATCCCGATCAACATCGGCGCGGACGTGGTCCCGGGCGGCATTGCGGATATCTCCTACGCCTATCGCAACCGTCAGGAATCCAAGGCAGTCTTTGCTCAGGTAAGCTACAAGGTTACCGAAGCGCTTACCGCAACGCTTGGCGGTCGCTATACTTGGGAGAATGTCGGCATCCGGCAGGCACCCGGCAACGTGTTCGGCGTCGATCCCAACTCGCCAGCCGCAGATCAGAGCAGGAAGCTTTCGGCTCCGGCATGGACCGCCAGCCTGCAGTACCAGATCGACCCGAACAACATGGTCTACTTCAACCAGCGCGGCAGCTTCCGTTCGGGCAACCTGAACGGCACGGTGGCGCCGTTCACTGATCCGCTCACCGGACAGCCCGCCAACTTCTTCAAGAACGAGAAGGTTCACGACTTCGAACTGGGCTACAAGTTCAATGGCCGCATCGGGGGTGCCCCCGTTCAGTTCAACGTCGCGGCCTACAAGATCATCGTCAAGGACGCACAACGCGCCCTTTACGCGCTGGTGGGTGGCGCTCCGGCAGGCTTCACAGTGAACGTGCCGCAGGCCGAGACCAAGGGCTTCGAAGTCGACGCCTTCGCCGGTCTGACCTCCTGGCTCGATGTCGGGTTCAACCTGGCCTACACCGATGCGAAGTACACCAAGCGTACCGTACCCATCCCGTTCGTCGGCAGCCTGCAAGTCGATTCCTATCCTGACGCACCGAAATGGGCAGGATCTGCCAACATCGAGGTGAAGTTCCCGGTTCCCGCCGAGATCGGCAAGATCAGCCTGCGCGGCGACTACTACGGCCAGACCGGCTTCTTCTTCTCGAACACCAACGGCACTTCCACGCCCGGAACACACCTCGACGGGTATTGGAATGTCGGCGCAAGGCTGAACTGGAAGGAAATCATGGGAAGCCAGGTGTCCGCAGCAGTCTTCGTCCGCAACCTTACCGACGAGACCTACTACATTTCAGGTTATGCGCTGGGTGCATCCAACGGCGTCAACACGGCATACCCGGGCGAACCCCGCACCATCGGTGCGGAAATCTCGGTCAAGTTCTGAGGTTGCATTCGACGTGGGTCCGGCGCTGCGAATGCCAGCTCCGGACCCACGGATTTCCTTCAATCTGATCTGGCTTGCATGCTCAGCTACCGGTTCGCTGGCGCAGCAGCTGCCACTTTCAGTTCGATTCCGTTGCCTTCTGGATCCTGCAGGTAGACCGACAGGCCAAATCCTTGCGCGCCGAAGCGGGTCTTGGGCTCATCCATTTCCAAGCCGAACTCGCGTAGGTGCTTTCCGAGCGCCTCGGGCTCGATTGCATCGATCTGGAAGCAGACATGGTCGACGTTGCGCCCAGTTCCTTCCGTAGCCGCAACGCCGGACACACCCAGCGGACCATCAATGCTAACGATATCAAGCAAGGCTGATCCGGCCCTAAGGTGATACAGTCCCAACTCAGATCTTTCCCACTGCATAGTGCAGCCAAGAGCCGTTATGTAGAAATCAACTAAACGAGGGGCGTCGACTGCGCGCAAAACAATGTGATCGATCCCTAAAAGCCGAAACGGTATGGTTTTGTCTTTCAACATGTCTCGACCCAATTTTTTATAATGGAAAAGACTGCTGCTGATCCTAGCATGAGGATAAGGCATTAGATACCAAGTTTAGTCTTTGGAAGCGATCTCAGAAAACATTAATGACCGGCGGCATTTGAGGCATCACTCTTTCGCCAGGAACGACTGCTATGAGGGCGGCTCCTGCCCTGATAATGCGATCCACAACAGGGGCAGGTTTCGGCGCAAGCTGTCGTTCCTGGCGACTTATTGAAACGACGCAATGTGCGAAGGGTTTCGGGCGCTTGCGTACGAAAGCCTCCAGTGCAGGAACCCGCGGGCCCCATGCGCTGGTCTATGGGTAAAGCGGCTGTGGGATGGTTCTGGAGGGTATGTGCTTCCGCTGCGGAATTGCACCCGCCGGCGTAATGAGCGTAGTATCGTGCAGCGTCAGACCGCGATCTGCGTCTATTATGAAGGTCGCTGTGCAATGCACCCGCTTCAGTTCCGGGATGCGCACGCGCTGGGTCATCGGCCAGTGCGCTATGAGCATGCCCGTCATGCAGGATGGGCCATGCCGGATCATGGCTTATTCTCCCGGATAGACACTGCTGATTGCGGGGGCGCGCGGGGCTGGCACCAGCGGGCGAAGGCCTCGATGATGGTCATGTGCCCGCCGCAACATGGGCATGGCGGGCGGTGATCTGGCAGCTCGTCGGGTTCGGGTTTCTTGATGGGCGCAACAACGCCCAGCAGCATGCGGGCGAGCGTCATGGCGCTCTTGTGCGTTGAACTGGCGAGCAGGCCATAATGCCGGATGCGATGGAAGCCGCGCGGCAGGACATGGATCAGGAAGCGGCGGATGAACTCGTGCGTCGTAAGCGTCATGACCTGCTGTCGTTCAGCAGCAGCGCGGCGGTAGTCCTTGTAGCGGAACGTCACGCCGGTCTCGTCGAACGCAATGAGGCGGCGGTTCGAGATGGCAACGCGGTGGGTGTAGCGCGAGAGATAAGCCAGCACCGCCTGCGGCCCGGCAAAGGGCGGCTTGGCATAGACCACCCAGCGCTTCTTTCGGATGGGCGAGAGATGGCGCAGAAACGCCTTGCGGGCGGCGAGATGTGCCTGAGCGCTGAAGAAGGACAGCTTGCCGGCGTCGAACAGCGCCAACAGGCGGGTGAGGAACAGCCGGCGGAACAAGGCACCCAGCACACGCACCGGCAGCAGGAACGCAGGGCGCGATGATATCCATCGCGTGCCGTCGAGCGCGATGCCACCGCCAGGTACGATCATGTGCACATGCGGATGATGCGTCAGCGCCGATCCCCACGTGTGCAAGACAGCGGTTATGCCAATCCGCGCGCCAAGGTGCTTGGGATCGGCTGCGATGGTCAGCATCGTATCCGCGGCGGCGCGGAACAGCAGGTCATAGACCACCGCCTTGTTCTGCCATGCGATGTCGACGATCTCGGCGGGCAACGTGAACACAACGTGGAAATAGCCCACTGGCAACAGATCGGCCTCGCGCGCGGCCAGCCAGATGCGCGCGGCGGCGCCCTGACACTTGGGACAGTGCCGGTTGCGGCAGGAGTTGTAGGCTATCCGCCAGTGCCCGCAGTCGTCGCAGGCTTCGACGTGACCGCCCAGCGCGGCGGTGCGGCAGTTCTCGATCGCCGTCATGACCTTGAGCTGGCCGAGGCTGAGATGCCCGGCGTGGGCTGCGCGATAGGCGGGCCCGGCGCTACGGAAGATGTCGGCGACCTCGAGTGAGGCGCGCACGGTTCACCCGGGAGGTGCCCTACCTTCCATCACGGCAACGATCTGGTCGAGCGGGCTGGCCACCGCCCTCATGGTCTTGCTGGAGACCTGGGTATAGATCCCGGTCGTGTTGATGTTCGCGTGGCCGAGCAGGACCTGGATGACGCGGATATCGACACCCTGCTCGAGCAGGTGAGTGGCGAACGAATGCCGCAAGGTGTGCGGGCTTACCCGCTTGTGGATCTCTGCACGCTCGGCCGATTCCTGCACGACGCGATGCAACTGGCGCGCTGAGACCGGATCTGTGCCGGTACGGCCGGGGAATAACCAACCATGTGGCAACATCACTCCCCGCCGTTTGCCTTCGCGCCACCATTGACGGAGCAAGTCCAGCAGATGCGGTGAGAGCATGGCGTTGCGGTCCTTGCGACCTTTGCCCTGCTCGATGCGGATCAGCATCCGGGTGCTGTCGATGTCATCGACCTTGAGGTGGGCGACCTCCGAGACGCGCAGGCCCGCGCCATAGGCCACGCTGAGGGCTGCCTTGTACTTGATGCCTGGCGCCGCCTCAAGCAGCCGCGCCGTCTGCTCGACGCTCAAGACCACCCGCAATTTGGGTGTGAAGCGAACGACGACTAGCCCCAGCGCCATCTCCGGTCTTTTGAGGGTGATGCCGAACAAGAAGCGCAGTGCCGATACAGCTCCATTGATCGATGCAGGACCGACAGCGCGCTCATGCTGGTCAATCTGAAAACGCCGGAGGTCTTCGATCGTGGCAAGATCAGGCGGCTTGCCGAGAAAGCTGGCGAAGCGCCGGACATGGCGAATGTAATCCTTTTGCGTGTGCTCGCCGAACCCACGCATCGTCATGTCCTGCAACATCCGATCACGCAGAGAACTGCTCGAGGTCTGGGAAGTGATGGCATCCATGGTAAGTTCCTTTCCGTTGAAGGAACCCCACGGTCGCGAGGCAACATCGCCGCTCGCAAAGACCGAACTATACTACGCTACGTCACCCCAAGCGACTCTCCCGCGCAGCGGGTTCGTGCAATGGTCGGGACCCGCCTTCAACTCACGTCAGCCGGAACGCCCCAGATCGACGGGGTTTGGGACGAGGAGCTCATTGAAGGTGGGCCCCATAGAACGTCCGCTGCCGACAAAACCAGAATCTCACAGATAGATTCCTGTAAACAGCAAACCTGCATTTTTGGTAGATTCCGTCGGCAAGTTATTTAGCGCTCGCCAAGATCAACGCCGTAATCTGCGGCCAAAGGAGAGGCGCATCATCTTGCGAGGAAGCCGGATCGCGTGCAACAGGGCTGCTGTTCAATGGGGGGAGGTCGGGTTTGGGACTACCACGTGTCCGGTTACTGCAGATCGGCGATCTGCACCTGCCGTCCGCGGCCCGGACTGAGCGGACCGTCGACCAAAAGGATCGGACCTTCTCCGTCGAACTGCGCAACGTAATCTCTCGCCAACCGATCAAGACCGTATTCAAGCGCATTTATCGAATGTGCGAAGCCGGTGAGGTGGATGGTGTCCTTCTGATGGGCGACATGACCGACTTCGGAAAGCTCGATGGCTACAAGGCTGGCGTCGCTTATGTAGCCAATGCGCTTCAGCTCGGCACCGGGCGGCGAAACGCTTCGACCTACTGTGGCATCGTGCCCGGCAACCACGACATCGATCGCAACCTTGCCAAGCAGCCGAGCATGACAGCGAAGTTCAGCCCGCTTAACGCCGCCCTCAGCGCGGCCGGACTTGGGCAGATCCCTGTAGACAAATCAATTGTTGGCCATGTTGGCTCGACAGATGCTGGATGCGCGCTCGTTCTGATGAACAGCTGCTGGGGCTGCGGTGCTGTCGAGTATATCCCGGCAGAGTTTCGCGACAGCGTGGGACCAGCGATTGAAGCTGCGATTGCCAAGGGCGACCCCAAGGTTCTGAGCGCCTATTATGATCGGCAGTTCGACACACCCGCGTTCTCGGACGCAAGCATTTCCGAACTGGTTGAATTCGCCGGCGCGCTGCCGCGTGAGCAGCAACTTGTCGTTGTCGCACACCATAATCTCCTGCCGCAGCGCCTGACCCGGCTTGCGCCCTATACCGAGCTCGTCAACTCGGGGGCGGTCAGATCCTCGCTTATGGAAGCCAAGCGTCCGATCCTCTATCTCCACGGGCATATCCACACAGATCCGGTGGAGGTCCTATCTGTGCCCGGCGGCGATGCCTTGGTTTGCATCTCCGCGCCTGCAGCCGAAACCGGCTTCAATGTCGTTGAGGTTGTCTTCACCCGTTCGGGTAATCCGCTCGTTGGGCACGTGATTCCCTGGAAATTCGATCAATCCGCCGTTCTCCGGGAAGGTGAGCGATTTACGGTGCCGCTGATCGGAAAGCGCCGCAGGTCTCTCGATGGGGGGCTAGCGAAGGTCTACGCCTACCTTCTTGGAATGCGGCAATGCTACTGGTCAGACTTGCTACGAGAATGTGGGCAGCATTTCCAGTCGGACGTCGACGAGCAATTGCAGGAGTGTGTTGAGCTTCTCATGGCGGACCAATCAATCGCGGTGGAAAATTACGAGGCAAAGCCCGACAGCTGGATATTGGAAGCTCGGATATGACCAGCGGCTCGATCAATCCATTTCGCCCGACGAGGTGGGAACACCATACCGATGGCCGACCACTGATCTGGTTCACGGAGGAGGCAGAGGAGCTGTCGGCCGACAAGTCGACCTATATTCACGGTACCCGCGGGACCGGCAAGACAACGCTTCTCAAGGGAATCTGCTGGGAAGACCTCTGCTACAACGAATCGCTGCGAATGCAGCGCAGGCTGGCCGACTTCAAGAACATTGGCATCTATATCCGCTTTCCGGACCACATCTCCGCGTCCATGTCGTTCACCGACTGGGCTGCACTTTTCCCAAAGGTGCAAAATCCAGAGTATGAATTTTATTCCTTCTTCTCGGCGGCAGTCGAGGCAATCTGCATCGAGCGAGTCGCAGACGCGACCCATAATCTGCGTGAGATGGGCGAGATCGAGATCGCGGCAACACAAGAGTTGCAGCTCGTCTCGGATTTCGTAGCCGAGTTCCCGGCTATCGCCAGCTTCGGGCCCCGCCCGCCAATTACCTTCCTCGACCTAGCTCGATGTCTGCGGTTGATGGTCAGCGCGATGAACCGCGCCTGTGGTCGTGGGACCGTGGGGGAACTTGTTGGAGAACTTCCGGATCGCGAGCCATACCGGATGCTCTCCTACTTCGCCGAGCGGGTGAGCGCGGCAATTCGGCTCAAGACAAGTGTCGGGTTGCAGGTCGTCGGGTTCAAATTCTGCCTCGATGATTGCGAGGTCCTGAGTCCCTTGCAACGCAAGAGCCTCAATAGCCTCGTTCGACTCAGCCGCGCGCCATGCTCCTGGGTCGTCAGCTCTGTCGGTGGAGGTCGCGACGACAGCGAGACCTTCATAGAATCGCAGCCGCTTACGGATGCAGACCGCCGCGTCATCTCGCTTGACGGGCGCAACGAGAGTGCGTTCCGGCAGCTTTGCCAATCCGTAGTTAGCCTGCGGCTGATCTTCTCACTTTCGCAGGCCGCACGTCCGGTGCTTGGCCAAGCCGAAATCACTTCCTTCTTCGACCTCCAGCAGCGCCTCGGCCGGTGGGACGTGAATGATATGATGGGGGCGCTCGTTAGCCGGTCAGCGCGGCCAGCCACGGTGCTCCTTCAGAGGGGCGCCGAGCGGCTCCTCGCGCTGTTGAGGGAACAAAAGAAAAAAATTCCTCCGCGGTATGACACCGAGGGAGGCCGGCTGCCTTATTACGAAGCCTACATTCTGATGTTGTGGAGGGGACGCGAAGAAGCGTTCAAAACAACCTTGGAAGCTGGTGACATCGAGAAGCTGGCTAACTTCGTTGACAGCTTCGGCCATCCTGCGTTCGAAGCCTGGTTACGTCGCAAGCAACGAGGCGCCTTTCTGCACTTTGCCACAACCCTTGGCGTTCGGCGGCTTCCACTTGCCGGCGCAAACATCGTCGTCTCGCTGGCCGACGGCTCCATCCGTGATTTCCTCGAGATCATGGGTGAGATCTACGAAGCTTACGTCACTGCCCATAAATGGGATCCGAAGGAGCCGACAAACCTGAGCCGATTTGCGACTAGCCGCACTCCGATCGCCAACTCGATTCAAACGAATGGTATTTACTCTGCGAGTGAAACATATTTCGAAGGTGTGAGCAGGCGATCGGAGATCGATACCGACGTCATATCCCGCCTGCTGGCGGGCCTTGGCGAGTACACTTCGCTGCTCCAGACTAGTTCGAACGATCCGAGGACGCTCAGTACCACCGAGCGCGGTGTCTTTTTCGTAGACTACATTTCCCTGATGGGCGCCGACGGCCTTCCAAACAGTGCAAAATTCGTCAATGCCGCCATCCGTCAGGCAGAGCTCGCCGGCTATTTGCGTCCTGTCGAGATCCGGCGGCACCAGGCACGAAACATCGATGGGCAGTTTCGTTCGGTAGCTTTCCGGCTCCATAGGCGGTTCTCGCCCAAGTTCCGATTCTCGTTCCGCGGCGCCTATGAAGCCGTGGCACTAGACCCAAACGATCTAGCTATCTTGTGCCTTGGGGGTGCTACTGTAACTACCAGGGATTGGGCCGAAAATCTGGTTGCGAAGGTACCTGCATCGAGCACGCAGCTTGATCTACTGAACATCATGGATCCGGATCATGGCTGATGAACTCGCCGTTGGCGACTTCGTGGTCCGTCAGCGAAAGCTGAAGCAGAACGAGACTTTGGGGCGGTCGTATGACCTAGTCATTGCCGGCCTCAGTTGGGAGTCGCGTGGTTCGACCGCCCTCGCTAGCCTGAAGGGCCTCAGTGCGCCGCTGACGTTGTTCAAATTCATGTCGCGCTCGGAAGACGTAGAGGCGGCGAAGATGGCACAGCTGCAGGTGTTTCGTAGGATGCGGGCGGAGCTTGTCGTGAACGAGCTTGGAACCTCAACCGATGCCGAGAAGAATTTCGCGAACATAAAGGCCTGGCTGCAAGATCTCTACGCCAAGGCTGGGCGGCCTTTGTCGATCCTCCTCGACATTACCTGCATCCCGAAGACATACGTCCTCTATCTGATCGGGCTCGGTTTCTCGGATGAACTAATCGCCCGCATGGATTGCGTGTACACACCAGGCAAATACGACCTCGTCTCGGGCGGCTTGGGCGCGCCCCCGGCGCTCACAGGCCCCCGCTCGCTTCTCTCGGAAGGCGAATGGCACTCTCGGCAAATCCCTTATCTGGAAGCAAGCGAGTATATCGCGAACGATGCCGACCTTCTCGTCACGCTCGGTGGCGAACTCGGACTGTCTTTACCTTTCATCGAGCGATTCGAGCCTCGAAGGCTCAGCTTGATCTGCATTGAGGAAACTTCGCCCAATCGTGATGCCCCCATGCTCGGAAGCGAGCGCATGGCGTATGAGGAATTGCTTAGTGAACCGAATGCAATGCAGGTGGACATCAAGCTTTGTGATGCAGTCGGCGTCGCTCGCCATGCCGTCACTTTCATGGGATCGTCCACGGCTCGCGGGACAACGATGATGGCGATCGGTTCCAAGCCGCACGCAATCGGCATCGCACTTACAGCGCTTGCAAACCCACGAGTGGAGGTGGTGTGCCGCACACCAGCGTCCTATCGTGCTGTTGACGTCCAGCCCTCGGGAGACCCCATGTTTTACGAGATCGAGGACAGGTTCGACCCTGTGACCTATCTGGCATCAAGCTGATGTTCTATGGCTGTCGCTGTTCATGAACTGCCCAACGAGACTGCTTGAGAATGGGCAGAGAGCGACAAATGACCAACTGGGTCGCGAACAGGCAGGGGGGCGACCAGATTCCAGAAACAGAAAGCGCGCGCGAAGCGCAGCTCGACTCGAAATGTTTCGACCGCTCAAGGGGCCGGCGTGGATCGGAAACGCAATGCTACGTCGGACCGAAGAAGCTTGTTAGGTGGACTGGCAAGGAATGACGAGATCCCGAGACGAACTGTTAGGTGAACTCCCTTCACGGATTCTCGGCTTGGCGCGAGCGTCACTGATGCAGGCCAACATGCATGCCGGTTTCATGGACCCAGGCAATGAGCATTGGCCGCTGATGTCGGTCCTCAATGCAGCCCATGCGGGCGAACTTTTCATCAAGGCGATCATCGCCACGGAACATCCATTGCTAATATTCAAGGACGTTCCAGGCCTCGATGACAGCGGCTCTGCTGATCTGGATTTCCCGACACTACTGAAGCGGGGGCGGACCCATGACTTTGACAAGTTGCCTCAGGTGCTGTGGGCTACTACCGGGATCCGCATTCCTCACCCAGACTGCTATGAGCGGATGCGGAAGTATCGGAATGCAGTGCAGCACTTCTGCCCGCCGGAAGATGATGACCCGTCGGATCTCGCGCTAGAATTCATCTATAATATCATCGATCCACTGATCCGCGATTGTTTCGGTATTTTTGCTATTGAGCAACACGAAGATCATCTAGTCGGGTATGACTATCTGGTCGGCACGCTCCTAAGATGCGGCATTCGCTTTTCCCTGCCCGACGGTCGCGTCCGTCAATGTGGTGTAGAATTGGGTGTGGCCAGCGGGCTGCATTTT
>OFDC01001050.1_pt1 | contig 16230 bp, 18 predicted proteins | sample 1520941 | NCBI WGS metagenome assembly OFDC01 (sample SAMEA94258168, study PRJEB24077) | hot springs metagenome | biome: Aquatic biome; feature: Water | place: India | collected 2012-12-06 | depth 5 m | reverse complement strand
TTCTGGCACCATCGGAGACGGCGTCCCCGCCGCAGGCCGCCAGCATCAGCGGCGCGAGTGCAGCAAGGCAGAGCGAGAACAGGCGGGTCAGGGTCATCGGTATTCCTCGGGCGTTTGGGAGTGGAAAGGATAGACCCGCACGCGCGCTGCCAGCAAGCATCGCTGCGCCGGGGGGTGTGAACAAGCTGTGGGCGCCTCAGTTCGCCTTGGCGGTGAAGCGGTCGCGCAGCAGGGGGTAGAGCGCCTCCCAGCTGTGGACGTTGGCGAGCAGCTTGCCGTCCATCGCAAAGCTGGGCGTGCTGTTGACGCCGAATTCCTTGCCGTCGGCCTCGTCGTTCTGGAGCAGCTTTTGTGCGGCGGCATCATTGGCGACGCAGGCGTCGAGCTCGGCCTTGGACTGGCCCTTGGCGGCGAGCATTGTGGTCAGCCCGAGCGCGCTCGCGGCGTTCTGGCGCCCGGCCTTGTCGCCGCGCTGCCAGATCGCCTGCTGGGTCTTGGGCGCGGCCTGTGCCTTGCCGAGCCAGTCGGCCTGCGCGAGGATCAGCGTGCGGTGGCGCACCTTGAACTGCGCCGGATCGCCGCAATTGGCGAGCAGCGTCACCGCAAGATCGAGCCCGTTGCGGATCACCGGGCGCACCTCGACCGTGATCTTGCCCGGCCCGAGCAGCACCACATCAAGCGCCGGTTCACCCCGCGCGGCGAAATCGGCGCAGTGCGGGCAGGTGTAGCTGATGAATTCGACCAGCCGCGATTCCGCTTCCGGATTGCCGATCAGGTGGCCGCGTTCGGTGCGCTCGACGCTGTTCTGCCAGTTGCCGGCCTTGGGCTTTGGCCCGAAGCTGCTGTCGGGGCGCGAAAGGTCCTGCGCGGCGGCTACGCCGGTGGCGAACGCCAGAGCGGCGGCGGCAAGAAGGAGGGGCTTGATCATGCGGGGTCGTCTTCCGGTGGGGCAGGGGCTTCGCTGTTCGAGAGGCTGCGCGCGAGCGATTCGAGCACGGTGCGCAGCTCTGGATCGCCGATATCGCGCAAGCTGTCGCCCAATTCCAGCGGGATCGGCTTCAATGATGGCGGGGGCTTGGCGGGGCGGCTGTCGACGGGGGGCGTAACCGCGCCATGGCGCAGCTTGACACGGGCGACCGCGCGGTAACCGAAGAAGCGGTTCACGCGCTCGATGATCTCGGGGATTACCTGCGTGATGAGCGGGGCGTGGGCGGGGATCACCACCAGCTGGAGGATGCCTTCCGCCTTCTCGCCGGGGGGAAAGCGGATCGCCTCGGGGCTGCACACGCGGGCGTGGCGGGGGCCGACGATCTCGGGCCAGCGGGTGACGACCGAGCTTTGCACGAAACCGAAGCGGCGGAAGGCGGTGCGGCCGATCTCGGGCATGAGGTCGCCGATCGCCTTCGCCCCCTGGCCGCGGGGGCGGGTATAAGGCTTTCCTTGTCGGCCTACCGGTTCGCTACGTGAGGCCTTGGGATTTTTGGGTGTGCCGCTTTCCATGGGTCTGTCCGCCATGCCATAGGCCGCGCGTGACTGCCAGCATCTCCCCGACAATCTCCGGCATTCTGCTCGCCTGGTATGACCGCAACGCCCGCGATCTGCCGTGGCGACTGCCGCCGGGCAGTGCGCTGCCGGAGGACCCGGCGTGGCCGTACCGCGTGTGGCTGTCCGAGGTCATGCTCCAGCAGACGACAGTGGCGGCGGTGAAGCCATACTTTGCCAGATTCGTCGAAATCTGGCCGAGGGTCGAGGCGCTTGCTGGCGCGTCTGACGACGATGTCATGGCGGCGTGGGCGGGGCTCGGCTACTACTCGCGCGCCCGCAATCTGCTGAAATGCGCGCGGGCAGTGGCTGCGCGGGGCGGGTTTCCCGATACCGAGGCGGAATTGCGCGCGCTCCCCGGCCTCGGCGACTACACCGCCGCCGCCATCGCCGCGATCGCCTTCGGGCGCCGCGCGGTGGTGGTCGATGCCAATGTCGAGCGGGTGGTCGCGCGGCTCTTCGCCATAACCGAGCCGCTGCCGGGGGCGAGAAAGGCGATCCGCGCGGCCGCCGCCACCATCACGCCAGACGCGCGCGCGGGCGACTTTGCGCAAGCGATGATGGATCTGGGCAGCCACGTCTGCACCACCAGAGCGCCGCGCTGCCTGCTCTGCCCGCTCGCCGACAGCTGCGCCGGTCGCCGCGAGGGCGAGCCCGAGCGCCTGCCGGTCAAGCCGCCGAAGAAGCAGGTGCCCGAACGGCGCGGCACCGCCTTCTGGATCACGCGGGCGCGGGGCACGCAGGTCTGGCTCGTCATTCGCCCGGCGCAAGGCATGCTCGGCGGGATGCGCGCGCTGCCTGATGATGGCTGGAGCGCGCAAGGCGACGGATTGGGCAAGGTGCCGCTGGCGGGCGAATGGCGGAAGCTGGGCGCGGTCCGGCACGGCTTCACCCATGCGAATCTGACGCTCGAGGTGCAGGCGCTCGAAACCCTGTCGCAACCACGCGGGGCGGGGCAGTGGTGGCCGGTAGAGAAAATCGGCGAGGCAGGGCTTGCGACCCTGTTCGCCAAGGCAGCGCGGCTTGCGCTGGCCTCCGCGGATTAGAGGATCCCGCCCCCGAGGCTCAGCCGCACGCCCGCGATCAGCAGCACCACGAGGCAGAAGTTGCGCCCCCCGTCCTTCGAGGACAGAGCGCCCAGCACGATCCCGACCACGATCACCGGCAGGGCAAGCCAGTTGGCCCAGCCGAGCAGCGGAATCTGCGCGGGGATGACGATGACGAGGCTGACAAGGCCGACGAGGTAGGCAAGGGCGTTGAGCATGTGTCTTATATAAATAAGACACCATGTGCTTTCAAGCCGTCTTGCGTGGATTGACGGGGCCCACGCCCTGCCGCAGACAGGCGCGCGAAAAAGCCCTTTGGAGATTCTCCCCGATGCCCTTCGACACCCTTGCCCAGCCCGATGTCTCGCGCCGCTCGCTGCTGCGTTTCAGTGCGATGTTCGCAGGCGGCGCGGCGCTTTCGGGCCTGCCCTTCGGCCGTGCCGCCTTCGCGCATGATGCCGCCGAAAGCTGGCCCAATGTCGCCGCGCTGGCGGACAAATATGTCTCGCAGCGGAAGCTTGCGAACCTGTTCCTGACCTTCGGCTGGGACCAGCAGCCCCACGCCCACACGGTCGGCGGGGGCACGCTGGCGCTCGGCAAGCCGGGGATGGTGGACGAGAACTCGCTCTACCGCATCTATTCGATGTCCAAGCCGATCACCGGCATGGCGACGATGATCCTGATCGACGAAGGCAAGCTGGGCCTCGACCAGCCGGTCCACGAGATCCTGCCGCTTTTCCGCGACATGAAGGTGCTGGTCGATCCCGAAGGCTCGCTTGACGAGACCGTGCCCGCCAACCAGCCGATCACCATCCGCATGCTGCTGACCCACACTGCCGGGCTCGGCTACCAGATCATCAGCAAGGGGCCGCTCCAGAAGGCGTTCAACGAACAGGGGCTGATCGGCGGGCGGGTGAGCCGTTTGCCTATTCCGGGGATCGAGCCGGTCACGCCTGCACCGGGCCTCGCGGTCTGGGCCGACCGCCTTGCCGAACTGCCGCTGATGTATCAGCCGGCGACCAAGTGGAGCTATTCCTGCTCGATCGACCTGCTCGGCCGGGTCATCGAAGTGGTGAGCGGGATGGAGTTCGAAGCCTTCCTCAAGCAGCGCATCTTCGACCCCTGCGGCATGACCAGCACCTGGATGCAGGTTCCCGCCAGCGAGGTACATCGCCTGACCGACAATTACGGCATCGTCGGCGGCACGCCCTTCCCGATCGATCCGGGCGCGGCCTCTGTCTATCTTGATCCGCCCGAAGTGCCGGCGGGCGGCGGGGGCCTCGTGTCGAGCCCGAAGGACTACGATCGCTTCCTCAGGATGCTGCTCGGCTACGGGCGTCTCGACGGCAAGTTCGTGATGAGCGAGGAGGCGGTGCGCGTCGGCACCTCGAACCTGATCCCGGCGAGCGTCGATCTCAAGGGCAGCTGGCTCGAGGGCGAGGGCCACGGCGCAGGCGGGCGCTCCAAGGGTTCGAGCTTCGGCTGGGGCGGGGCGGCAGGCACGCTCGGCGCGGTCGATTTCGATCTCAAGCTGCGCTCGTGCCTGTGGACGCAATACATGCCGTCCGAGGCCTATCCGATCCGCGACGAATTCATGGCCGCGATGGAGAAGGATCTGGCCGCGATGCGCGCGATGAAGAAAGCCGCCTGATGCACGCGCCCGCCGCTCCGCCGGGGATGGCGTTTGCCGGATCGCCGCTCGACCGGGCGGATCACATCCGTGTCGATCCCGAGGCGCTGGCGGGCCTGATGAACTGGCGCGCCAAGGTGCTGCTGCTCGATGGCCTGCTGCCGGGGGTGGACGAACAGGGCGGGCTGGTGTGGGGCAGCCTCGCTGATGTGCCCGAGGATGCCGAGCTGGTGTTCCTCGGGATGATGGAGGGCAAGGCGCATTTCGCCCCTGTGCCGGGGGAAGGCGCGGAAGGGCCTGCCTATGCCATGCCGCGGGCGTGGCAGCTGATGACCCAGCTGTCGCCCCCCGATCTTGCGATCTATGGCGGGGCGCGCAGCCTTGCCGATTGGCATGCGCGCCACCGTTTCTGCGCGCGCTGCGGCTCGGCGACCAAGCTGGTCAAGGGCGGCTGGCAGCGGCACTGCGACGCTTGCGGCGCGGACCATTTCCCGCGCACCGATCCGGTGACGATCATGCTGGTCGAGCACGAGGACAAGCTCCTGCTCGGCCGCCAGCCGCGGTTTCCACCCAAGATGTATTCCGCGCTCGCGGGTTTCGTCGAACCGGGCGAGACCATCGAAGAGGCGGTCGCGCGCGAAATTCACGAGGAGGCGGGGGTGCGGGTGCGCGATGTGCAGTATATCGCCAGCCAGCCCTGGCCTTTCCCCAGCCAGCTGATGATCGGCTGCACGTCGGTCGCCGAGGATCCCGAACTCACCATCGACACCACCGAACTCGAAGACGCGCGCTGGTTCACCCGCGCCGAACTCGAAGCTGCACGCGCGGCGGGGGAGGCGGGGACAGACCTGCTCTACTTCCCGCGCCCCTTCGCGATTGCCCATCACCTCGTGACATGGTGGCTCGACAAATGACTCAGAAACTCACCATCGACATCTATTCCGATGTCATGTGCCCGTGGTGCCTGATCGGCTATGGCCAGCTGATCAAGGCTTTGCAGGAACTCGAAGGCGAGATCGCGGCGGAAATCCGCTGGCGGCCGTTCGAACTGAACCCGCAGATGCCGCCCGAGGGAGAGGAGCAGGAGGCCCATCTCCAGCGCAAATATGGCCGCCCGGCCGAAGAAGGCGCGCGGCTTCGCGGCCAGATGAAGGCGATTGCCGAGGGCGCGGGTGTGTCTTTGTCGTGGGAAGGAGAGGGCGAGGCACCTCCTGCGATGATGTGGAACACCCGCGATTGCCACACGCTGCTCGCTTTCGCGCTCGAACAGGCGGGGCCGGAAGCGCAGACCGCGCTCAAGCTCGCGCTGTTCCGCGCGCACTTCAATCAGCGCAAGCCGCTGGGTGACCGCGACCTGCTGCTCGACATCGCCGCCAGCGTCGGTCTGCACCGGGCGGCAGCGAAAGCCGCACTTGACGACCCCGACCTCGAAGCCCGCGTCCTCGCCGAAGAAGCGCAGGCGTGGGACATGAACATCTCGGGCGTCCCGGCGATGATCGTCGAGAACAAGTTTCTCATTCCCGGCGCGCAGGCCCCTGAGGTGTATGTGAATGCGTTCAGGCGGGTGGCGGAGAAGAGCCGGGTGGCGGCGGGCTGAGTTGACTGGAGCGTAGCTGAGATCTGTGAAAAGCGGCCCCGCCTTGCCACGTCTTGATCGTGAGCCAAGCCGCTGGCCGATCTACTTGCGACGCTTCGTTATTCTTCTCATCCTTGCAGCCTATGCCGTATCGGTTGGCGCTCTTGCTGAGCTTGTCGACTGGCCCGGTGCTTACGGTTTCACCTGCAGTCGCAAGTGCTTGGGCATATCCTTGTTAGAGAGCCCGAGGCTGCTTGCGGGCGGCACTGTTCCCGAAGTGGCTTTGTTCCTTCTCATGTGGCTTGTGCCTCTCGTACTCGCGTTTTTCCTTTCGCCGCGGGTTTGGACTGGACCGGCGCGAAACAGGATCAGACCGATGCGGCCAGACTGACCCCTCCGTGCTCGCGCGGAGGGTCAGGTGATAATCAGGCGGGGTAGATGAGGGCGTGTGCCCCCGCCGCATTACACCAGCCCCAGCCGCTCCAGCTTCATCGCCAGCTTGCCGGGGAGAGCATCGCCGATGTCCTCGCCCTCGGCGACATCCCTGGGGGCTTTCTCGTCGGTGAGGTAGCGCCAGCCCTGATGCGCGCGCTTGGGAATCTGGTGGACGCGGATCAGGCGCGGTTCGAGCACGATGTCCCAGCGTCCGTCCTCGGCCTTCTCGAAGCCGAGGATCGGCGAGCGTGCGACGATCGCATGGTTGATGATCCAGTAGAGCGATCCGCCGACGCATTCCGCGTGGCGCGTCGGGCGGTTGCGGGTGGTGAGCGCGATCGCCTCGCGGTTCTCGTACCAGCTTTCGAGATGCGCGTAGCTCTTCGCCCCGAAGGCGATCTTGGTCAGGTGAAGCGGCATGCTCCGGCTTTCCGGCACCGCAGCGCGGGAGTCAACCGGAGAGGTATTCGTCCAGCGTCAGATGGAGCCGCCGGATGCGCGCTTCCTGATAATTGCCGAGCGTCTGCGCCCCCTTGCGCGAGGCCCTCGCCCCGTCGCGCTGGAGTTTCAGGTTCTCGGTATCCTGATCGAGGATTTCGGCAAGCGCGAAGCCGGGGACGGTGGTGTAGCTGTCCTCCACGCCGAGCCGGATCGGGGTGGCGGGGGCAGGGCGCTCGCCGCTGGCGGGGAGCGGCTGGAGGACGAGGATTTCGTGCAGGCACTCGTCCGGCCCCAGCGGGCGGAATCGGTAGCACAGGCGGATGCCGATGCCGGGGAAGAAGAAGGCATTGGGGAAGAGGAAATACTCGATCGAATCCATCATCTCGCTGGTGGAGACGCCGCTGAGGTCGGTGCCGAAAGCCGCGCCCAGTTCCTCGCGCAGGAGCTTGGCGTGCTGCGCGCGTGCTTTCGCGCCCTCGGGAAGGGAGGCGGGATCGCGCCCGAGCTTGCCGAACAGCGTTGCCTCGCTCACCTCCTGCCGAAGGTGCGGCGAGGGCACGCCGACCGCATGGATGAAGCGCGACACGTACCTTCCGAAAATGTCGTATTGCGCGTTGGCATCGGCCGCCGTGTAGACCGCCTGCGCATGAGTCTCGAGCACGTGCCACGCCTCGAGGAAGGCCTCCATCGCCATCTTCCAGTTGGCGGGCAGCACCTTCTCGGTGTGGAGCGCGACGTAGCGGTCGTGCATCGGCCAGAGCCTGAAATGCTCCGGCATGACTTCGAGCTGCTCCGCCAGCGGCGGGGGATCGGCACCCATATGGATGAAAACGAACCCGCCCCAGGTGTCGCAGGCCACTTCATCGAGGCCAAAATTCTCGTCAGTTAGATGCGGGAAGTCCCAGCGGCAGGGCACCTCCCGAAGCGTGCCGTCGAGGTTCCAGCTCATCCCGTGGAACGGGCAGCGGATATTGGCGCGCCTCACCCCGCGCGAGCCTTCGGCGGCGAATTTCATCCCCCGGTGGGGGCAGGAATTGACGAAGGCGCGGATGCGGCTGTCGGCCCCGCGCACCACCAGCACCGAGTGGTGGCTTACATCATAGACATAGCGGTCGCCCGGATCGGGAATATGCTCCTCGCGACAAGCCCATTGCCAGACATTGGGCCACAGGCGCTCCATCTCGAGGTCGTGAAACGCCGGGTCGCTGTAGCGCGCGAAGGGCAGGTCGGCGTCGCCGAGGAAGGTGTAGCTCTGCTCGCGCATGGCGGCGGGGGGATTGTCCCCGTCCGCATCGAGGATGTCTTGCATCGAGGGCCCCGGGCAGCGGGCATCTCCGGGGGCGAGCGCCGGATCGGATGGGGCGGTGAGATCGGGCTTGCTCATCGCATTGCCTCGCGATGGTATAGCGGATCGGCGGGCTTGCGCTGGCCGAGGATGAAGGGCGCGGCCGCCAGCATCGCGTCGCTCGCCGGATCGTCGCGCAGCCAGTCGACCAGCTCGCTGCGATAGGCGATCTTCCAGACCCCGCCGCGGCGCTCGTAGCGGTCGACGTAGCGGCCTGCGATGAACAGGTCGCGCGGCTCCCCGGCTTCGCCTGTGGTCCGGTGATAGGCCTGATAATAGACCTCCCCGAAGGCCTCGTCCGGCCCGATAAAGTCGATCAGGTGCTGACCGAGCATGTGGTGGTTGCGCGCATGATCCTGCAGTGCCGTCATGCAGAACGCCGCGAAGTCAGCGGAGCCGCCCGAGAAGACCCTGTATTCGCACCGTGCCTCGGGCCAGAACTGCGCTTCGAGCAGCGCCCCGTCCAGCCGGTCGAGCCCGCGCATGTAGAGCGCAGCGAGGTCTTGAATCGCGAAGCGGTCGTCGGCGGTGGGCATCATGCGATACTCAGGCCCCCATCGACGATGAACGGCGCTCCGGTGGCGAATTTGCTCTCGTCGCTCGCGAGGTAGACCACGAGGTGGGCAATATCCTCGACCTCGCCCATGCGCCCGATAGGCTGGGCGACCGAGAACGCCGCGCGGGTGGCTTCGGGATCGGGGGTGCCTTGAATGACGCTCTCGACATTGGGTGTGAGAATCGTGCCCGGCTGCACGCTGTTGACGCGCACCCCGTTCTGCTCGCGCGCGCAGTAGAGCGCGATGCTCTTGGTCAGCCTCACCACCGCTGCCTTGGCGGAGTTGTAGGCGGCAAGATCGGGCGAGACCTTGTTGCCGGCCGCGCTGGAGAAATTGACGATCGACCCGCCGCCCCCCTTGGCCATCAGCGGTATCGCCGCCTTGCAGCCCATGAAGATCGAGTCGACATCGACCGTGTAGCAGCGCTTGAAATCTTCCGGCGAGATGTCGGCAATCGAGCCGAACACGGTGATCGCGGCGTTGTTGACCAGCACATCGAGCCGCCCGTGGGTGGCTTCGACCTCGGCGATCACCTCCTGCCAGCGCCCCCAGTCGGTGACGTCTTGCGGCAAGAAGCCGCAGCCCAGCTCCGCCGCCGTCGCGCGGCCCGCCGCCTCGTCGATATCGGTGATGATGACCGTGGCGCCCTCGGCCAGCAGGGCCTTGGCCGCCGCCTTGCCCAGACCCATCGCGCCGCCTGTCAGCAGCAGCACCTTGCCGCCTACCCGTCCTGCCATCACTCTCTCCCTCTTGTCCTCGGGAGAGAGGGCTATCAGCCGGTCAGACCCATCACCACTGCCAAACCTAAGAAGGCAAAGAAGCCCATCGAATCCGTGATCATCGTCACGAACACGCTGCTGGCGACCGCCGGGTCCTGATCGAGCCGCTCGAAGATCACCGGCACCAGCACGCCGGCAAGGCCCGCAATCGCGATGTTGATGATCATCGCGAGCGCGATCACCACGCCCATCATTGGCGTGAACAGGAAGCCTGCCGCCAGCCCGATCAACACCGCAATCGTGCCGCCATTGAGCAACGCCACCCGGAATTCGCGCCACAGGATGCGGCGGGTGTTCGAGCGCGTCAGCTGGTTGGTCGCAATCGCGCGCACCGCCACGGCCATCGTCTGCGTGCCCGCATTGCCGCCGATGCTGGCGACAATCGGCATCAGCACCGCGAGCGCCACCAGCTGCTCGATCGCCGCGCCGAAGAAGGCGATGATCGAGGAGGCGACCACCGCCGTCCCCAGATTGGCGATCAGCCAGCGCACGCGCGCCGCGTAAGCCTCGCGGATCGGCTCGTTGATGTCGCCGTCACCCGCACCGCTCAAGAGCAGCGCGTCCTCACCCGCCTCTTCGGAGATGATGTGGACGATATCGTCGACCGTCATCTGCCCGACCAGCCGGCCACTGTCATCCACCACCGCGGCCGAGATCAGCGCGTATTTCTGGAACATCAGCGCGGCTTCTTCCTGATCCATGGTAACGGGAATCAGGGTCTGGTCGCGCTTCATCACGTCGGTCAGTTTCACCGAGCGCGGCGTGGTGAGGATCCACGAAAGCGCGCAGGTGCCGACCGGATGATGCCGCTCGTCGATCACGAAGACTTCGAAGAAATCATGCTCGAGATCGCCGTCCTCGCGCAGGTAATCGATGAGATCGCCGACGGTGAGATGCTCGGGCACCGCCACGAAGTGCCGGCTCATCAGGCGCCCGGCGGTCTCCTCGGGATAGGCGAGCGCGCTGGAAACCGCCTCGCGCGTCTCCGGCTCGAGCTCGGCCATGACCGCGCGCTGATCGGCCTCGTCCAGGTCCTCGATCAGCTGCACCGCATCATCGGTGTCGAGCTGTTCGGCGATGGTGGCGACCGCCTGCGCGGGCAGGGCCTCCATCAGGTCTTCGCGCACGTAATCGTTGAGTTCCGCGATCACGTCGCTGGTCATCAGGTCGGTGATCGTGCGGGCGAGCAGCGCGCGCTCGGAACGTTCGAGCAGTTCGATCAGATCGGCGATGTCGGCGGCGTGGAGCGGCTCGACCAGATCATAGACCGCGCCCTTGTCCCCCGCCGCCAGCGCATCGTGGACGGCGCTGACGAAGCTGGGCTTGAGCCGGTTTTCCTCGTCGTGGCGTTCATCATCGACGCGGTCGTCGGGGCGCACCTCGACCTCGCCGGAATCGGCGATCAGCAGATCGTCGTCGATGATGCGCTCGTCGGCCATGGGGGCGGTTTAGGCGGGGAGGGCGCAAAAGCAAGCCGGGGAGGGTGACAGCCGGGGAATGGCTGCTAAAAGCGCGGGCAAATTCATTCAGGAGACACGAAAATGGCCGAAACCCTCACCTTCACCCTCGACACCGGCGACGGCGAGCCCAAGGATGTCGTCATCAAGCTGCGCCCCGACCTGGCCCCCGGCCACGTCGCGCGCATCACCGAACTGGCGAGCGAGGGCTTTTACGACGGCGTCGTGTTCCACCGCGTGATCGCCGGCTTCATGGCGCAGGGCGGCGATCCGACCGGCACCGGCATGGGCGGCAGCGACAAGCCCGACCTCGCCGCCGAGTTCAACGCCGAACCGCATGTCGAAGGCGTGTGTTCGATGGCCCGCGCGCAGAACCCCAACAGCGCCAATTCGCAGTTCTTCATCTGCCTCGACGATGCGCGCTTCCTCGACAAGCAGTACACCGTGTGGGGCCAGGTCACGAGCGGCATGGAACACGTCCACGCGCTGCCCAAGGGCGAACCGCCGCGCAGCCCCGGCAAGATCGTCAAGGCGACCGCCGCCTGAGAATGCGGGCCTAAAGCCCCGGCGAGACGGCGTGGCCTTGCAGGCTCTGCCAGAACAGCGCGAAGCCGATTCCTGCGATGGCCGCATGACCGGCGATCCCGACGAGGATCGGCTCGCGCCGCCAAAGCCCCACGAGGAACAGCAGCGCAACCAGCACTAGCGACAATCCCCCGACGATCAGGAACGCCTCGATCGGCTCGAAACCCATTTCGTACAGGGGCGCGATGGTGATAGCGGCGATAATCAGCACGATCATCGCGAACAGCCACGATTCCGAGCTGACCTGTTTGGGCAGGGTGACGAGGATCATCCACACCAGCCCCGCCGCTGCCCAGCTGACGATCACGGGCACGGTGAAGCAGCGCGCCAGGGCGCCTGCAAAGGGGCTCTCGGGCTTATCGCCGTACATCGGTGAGGGGCCTTGCGCGGCAAACCATGGCGCCTTGTCACAGCAAGGCATGAATATCGCGTGAAAACCGGAGTTTGCACGGCGCAACCGGTGCGCGGAATCATTGATCCCTGCCGCCAGGGCGCCTGACTGTGGCCTCACGATTGAACGCGGCTGCCATCAGCGCTAAATACGGCCCCTCATGAAACCCTCCGCGCGCCTCCAAAGAACCCCGGCTGCCCACCGGGTCAAAAGCATCGGCTGCCCGATGAACCTCTGTGACGGCAAGCGCATCACGTGCTGCGCATAAACTTTCGCCCTCTCATCCTGCTGCTCGGCCTTGCGCTCTCGGCCTGCGCCACGCTCCCCGACATCTCGCAGTCGCGCTCACCCTGCCGGTTTGAGCCGGGCGGGTGGTGTTCCTTCATGCGCGAGGCGGCGGTTGAGGCGTGGCCCTATGCGGTCGCGGCGACCAATGCCTATGCCGAGGACAAGGACATTTTCCGCGATGACGGACCGCTGCTCGAACAGCTCGAGCGCCTGCCGATCGCACCCGAGGATGCCAGGAAGGGCTTCAGCTACGAAGTCTTCGCGCAATACGCCCCCGGCAGCGGCGACAACCCGGGGCGCAAGCCGGTCGCCCGCATCCTCGCCTTTCGCGGCACGGATATTTCCGTTTCGCGCGGGCTGACCGACATTTTCTATGGCACGCTGCGCAGCGACCAGATCGCGCTGGCGCTGCGCTATTTCGATGCCGAGCGCGCGCGGTTCGATGCCGAACTGCCGTGGATCGTCACCGGCCACTCGCTCGGCGGGGCGCTGGCGACCGAGGTGTCGGTGAAATACCCCGAAGTGCGCGCCTATATGTTCAACACCTCGCCCTTCTATGCGGGCGACGGGATGACCAATGACGTCCAGCGGCTGGTGATCAACGAGCGCGGCGAGGTTCTGCGCAGGTTCGCACGCTACGATGTCGACCCGGCGGCCGATGTGTTCACGGTCAATTGCGGGCCGCAGAACGGGCAGTTCACCAAGCACAAGATTCGCCCGCTGGCCAATTGCATCACCTGGATTGCGGCCCATGCAAGTGCGGATGCGCTGGCGGTGGTCAAGGCCAATGCGGTGCCCAAGCCGATGGTCGAGTGCGGGCCGGAGGACAAGCCGCACCCCGGCGTGCTGACTCGCCAGCTGATCCCTTGCGTGCATGTCGGTCGGCGGGACGACCCGAAGTAACACGCGCTCGCCTTGGCAGCGCCGCCGCTTGGCGCTAAAGGCGGCCCCCTCATGAAACCTGCCTCTCCTCCCCAGACCTACCGGGTCAAGAGCTTCGGCTGCCAGATGAACGTCTATGATGGCGAGCGTATGGGCGAGCTGCTGGCGACACGCGGCATCACGCCCGCGCCCGAGGGCGAGGAGGCCGATCTCGTCATCCTCAACACCTGCCACATCCGCGAGAAGGCCGCCGAAAAGGTCTATTCGGACATCGGCCGCTTGGTGAAGGCGGGCGAGGAGGTAGGGAAGGCCCCGCTGATCGCGGTCGCGGGCTGCGTCGCGCAGGCTGAGGGGGAGGAGATCATGGCGCGCGCCCCTGCGGTGAGTATCGTGGTCGGCCCGCAGGCCTATCACCGCCTGCCCGAGATGCTCGACAAGGCGGCGATGGGCGAGCGCGCGACCGATACCGACATGCCCGCCATCGCCAAGTTCGATGCGCTGCCGGCGCGGGCCAAGCGGGGGCCGAGCGCTTTCCTCACCGTGCAGGAGGGCTGCGACAAGTTCTGCACCTATTGCGTGGTGCCCTATACCCGCGGCGCGGAAATCTCGCGGCCGTTCAGCCATCTGGTCGCCGAGGCTCAGAAGCTGGTCGAAGCGGGCGCGAAGGAGATCACGCTGCTCGGCCAGAACGTCAACGCTTGGAGCGGCGAGGATGACAAGGGGCGCCGCGCGGGGCTGGGCGGGCTGATCCGCGTGCTCGCGGGGATCGATGGCCTTGCGCGCATTCGCTACACCACCAGCCACCCCAACGACATGGACGACGACCTCATCGCCGCGCATGGCGAGGTGGCCAAGCTCATGCCCTATCTGCACCTGCCGGTGCAGGCCGGGAGCGACCGCATCCTCAAGGCAATGAACCGCCAGCACACCGCGACCAGTTATCTGCGCCTCATCGAGCGGTTCCGCGCCGTCCGCCCCGACATCGCGCTGTCGGGCGATTTCATCGTCGGTTTCCCCGGCGAGACCGAGGCCGATTTCGAGCACACCCTCAGCATCGTCGATGAAGTCCGTTACGCTGCCTGCTTCAGCTTCAAATATTCCCCGCGCCCCGGCACGCCCGCCGCCACCATGGAGGGCCAGATCGCGCCCGAAGTCGTGGACGAGCGCCTCCAGCGCCTCCAGCAGCGCATCGGCGCGCATCAGTACGCCTTCAATCAGGCGAGTGTGGGCAAGACCTGCCAAGTGCTGATCGAGCGCAAGGGGCGGCACGAAGGCCAGTGGCTCGGCAAGTCGCCGTGGCTCCAGAGCGTGCATTTCGAAGGCGAGCACGCCATCGGCGACCTCGTCGAAGTGGAACTGGCCGAGGCGGGGCCGAATTCGCTACGGGGCCTGGTTCCCGCGCCCGTCTGACCGCTCCGCCGCCACCGCCGCGCGGGCAATGTCGTTGTAGACCCGCCGCGGCTTGGCATTGCGCGAGGCATCGTAGAGTTCGCGCACCAGCGCCTTGTCGTAATCGGTCAGCCCCGCGGGCGGCGCGGCGTCATCGAACAGGGTAAGGATCGTGCGCACCGGCGCGCCCCCCTCGACTGCGCCGGTGCCGAGCAGCGCGCGCATTGTGGCGTAATCGGCCAGCTGTCCGAGCGTGAAGCCGTGCGCCGCCTCGCGCGAAATGAGCACGGCTGCGCCGGTGATCTCGGTGGTGACGATGGGGTCGGTAGCGCTCAACGGGTCCACGAGAGCGGGAACGCTTACGCCACCCTCCAACCATGCTTGCGGATCGCCATTGGGCAAGGGCCTGCCCTCGGGATCGCGCACCACAATCCTGTTCCACGCACGGAACGGCCCCGTCTCGCCCAGCACGCGTTCGCGCTGATAGCCGGTGAGGTGGGCGAGCTGCGGCGATTCCGCACTCAACCAGCGCTCCGGCGCGCCCGCCGCCGGGGCCATGAAGGCGACGCGGACCGTCGGCACGCAGTCGGGCGAGCGATCCGCCCCGACTCCGAGCGCCTCGGCATTCGCGCGAATGCGCCCGGCGATTGTCTCGGCATCTTCGGGTGCGAGGCCGAGCACGGTGACGCACACCGGAAAGAAGAACTTCGCCACCGGTTGGTCGAGGCGCGGTGGGCGGATCACGTCGCGGGTGAATTCGCGCAATTCCCGGTGCCTTTCGGCTTCGGTCGGGGGCGGGCGCACGATGATCTCGGGTGGAGCGCTGGCGCGGCTTTCCTGCGCGGCGGCGCTCGCAGCAATCGACAACACGGCCATGGCGACTACAAACCTGCGCATAAGCTTAGACCTTTCATACGCTTGGCTGCTGCAACCTACCACAGCAGGGCTGCGCATGTGAAGCATCCGTGACTTTCCACCGCCATCTCGCCGCACCCGGCTTGCCAAGGGGCGCGAGGGGCTTAGGCTTGCGACTCAAGGGCAAGGGATCGTCCTTTGGCCCTCAAGCAAAGGACCTTATGGGCCGACGACCCTCCCGTGCCGGACACCCGGCACTCTCACCCGATCCGCGCGGTATTCCGGCACAGCGGCGCGCGCGTGTCGATCTGACCTTCGAGAACCAGGCCCTGCTCGGCCCGCTGTTCGGGCAGTTCGATTCAAATCTGGTGCAGGTCGAAAACCGGCTCGGGGTGTTCATCCACGCGCGCGGGCATCAGGTGGTGATCGAGGGGCCGGAGGATGACGTCGCCCGGGCGCGCGAGACGCTGAAGACCATGTATGACCGCCTCGCGCGCGGCGAGGCGCTTGATAGCGGGGCGATCGAGAGCCTGATCGCGATGTCGGCCGAACCGACCTTGGAAGGCATCATTTCGGGCGATGACGGCGCGCCGCCGATCATGATCCGCACGCGCAAGAAAACCATCGTGCCGCGCTCGGCGACGCAGATCGAATATATGCGCGCGCTGGCCAAGGAAGACATCATCTTCGCCCTCGGCCCGGCGGGCACCGGCAAGACCTATATCGCGGTGGCGCAGGCGGTGAGCCAGCTGATCACCGGAAGCGTGCAGCGCCTGATCCTCTCGCGCCCGGCGGTCGAGGCGGGGGAAAAGCTCGGCTTCCTCCCCGGCGACATGAAGGAAAAGGTCGATCCCTATCTCCGGCCGCTCTACGATGCCTTGAACGACTGCATGCCGCCCGAACAGGTCGAGCGGCGGCTGGCGAACGGCGAGATCGAGATCGCGCCGATCGCCTTCATGCGCGGGCGGACGCTGGCGGACAGCTTCATCATCCTCGACGAGGCGCAGAACACCACGCGCGAGCAGATGAAGA
>OFDC01001049.1_pt1 | contig 16231 bp, 14 predicted proteins | sample 1520941 | NCBI WGS metagenome assembly OFDC01 (sample SAMEA94258168, study PRJEB24077) | hot springs metagenome | biome: Aquatic biome; feature: Water | place: India | collected 2012-12-06 | depth 5 m | reverse complement strand
CGCCGCCCCGCCGCCCGGCCACGGCCCGCACCGCTACATCTTCACCGTCTTCGCCGTGGACGTGGAGCGGCTGGACGTGACCGCCGACGATTCCGGCGCCGTCTTCGGCTTCAACCTGCACTTCCACACCCTGGCCAAGGCCTCGATCACCGCGACCTATGAAAACCTGGGCTGAGCCCGCCCCTCGGCGGTCGCGCCGCAACCTTATGTGATCGCCGATCATTTCCAGCGGGTTGAAGCCTGAGAGGGGCCGCCTATGTTGCAGCGCAACACCCCGCCCTTCTCTCGCCCCAGGATTTTCGCATGGCCGTCACCGGCGCCGTGGCCGACACTGACGTGGCCGTAAAACCCATGGCGAGGGGCCGTGTGGCCCTGGTCCTGATCGCCCTGGCCATGGGCGGTTTCGCCATCGGGGTCACCGAGTTCGCGGCCATGAGCATCCTGCCGGACTTCGCCGCCGGCCTGGGCGTCGACGCCCCGACGGCGGGCCATGTGATCAGCGCCTATGCGGCCGGCGTGGTGGTCGGGGCGCCCATCCTGGCGGTGCTGGGCGCGCGCAGCCCCCGCTGGCTGCTGCTTATCGGCTTCATGGCCCTGTTCGCCGTCGGCAACGGCCTGTCGGCCATGGCGCCCACCTATGAATGGATGCTGGTCTTCCGCTTCCTCAGCGGCGTGCCGCACGGCGCCTATTTCGGCGTGGCGGCCCTGGTCGCCGCCTCCATCGTGCCGCTGCATCTTCGCACCCGCGCCGTCTCGACCATTCTGATGGGGCTGACGGTCGCCACCGTCATCGGCGTCCCCTTCGCCAATCTGGTCAGCCACGCCTTCGGCTGGCGCTGGACCTTCGCCATCGTCAGCGTCCTGGCCGTGATCACCATGGGGTTGGTCGCTCTGTTCGCCCCGCGCGACCCCGCCCATGCCGACGCCAGCCCCTTGCGCGAACTGGGCGCCCTGAAGCGCAGCCAGGTCTGGCTGACGCTCGGCGTCGGCGCGATCGGCTTCGGCGGCATGTTCTGCGTCTACGCCTATCTGGCTTCGACGCTTCAGGCGGTGACCGGCGTGGGGCCGGAAATCCTGCCCTGGGTCTTCGCCGTCTTCGGCGTCGGCATGTTCCTGGGCAATATACTCGGGGCCTGGGCGGCCGACCGGGTCGGCTTTCCTGCGGCGGGCGGCCTGCTGCTGTGGAGCGCCGCCGCCCTGGCCCTCTATCCCTTCGCCGCGCCGCACCTGTGGGCCGTCATGCTCGTGGTCTTCCTGATCGGCGGCGGCGGCGGCCTGGGCTCGGTGCTTCAGACCCGTCTGATGGACGTCGCCGGCGACGCCCAGACCCTGGCGGCGGCCCTGAATCACTCCGCCTTCAACACCGCCAACGCTCTGGGCCCGCTTCTTGGCGGCCTGGCCATCGCCGCCGGCTACGGCTGGACCTCGACCGGCTGGGTCGGCATGGGCCTGTCCCTGGGCGGGTTTGCGATCTTCGTGATCGCCTGGGCGGTCGGGCGGGCGCGCGTTCCGGCCTCAGCCTGAGCGTTTCGTTTCGCCAGCCACTCTGTTATAATGGGTCATGGCTGAAGTGACTAATGACCTCATCTACGAAGTGCTCAAGTCCATGCAGCACGACCTCGGATCCGTGAAAGCAGAGATTCGTGACGTGAAGGGCGAACTCCAAGCCATCCGCACCCACATGACCGGCCTGGGTCAAGACATATCAAACATCTACCAGATCATCGGCCGACATGACGATCGCCTCGGCCGGATCGAGACCCGCCTCGGACTTCTTGAACGGTGGTGACTTAGCAAACGGGCAATTGTTAGTAAGCGCCGTCGGACGGGCTGACGCCCTACTCCAAGGGCTCGTCCTGCTGGCGAAGCGTGGCGATGCGGCCGGCTATTAGGCCTGCGGCTTCCTCGTCCAGTTCATCCCCATACTCGGACATGTGCTGGCGACGGAGCATCCGGGTCCACGCACCATCAGTGCCTCCCCGATCTCGCTCTTCCGCATAGTCGAACCACATCCCGTCGACATCGAGGCTGGCGCTGGCCACGGCGTCGAAGAAGTCCTCACTCGCATCGTCTTCGTCTTCAGGCTGCCAAGGGCCGAACCGTCGCGCATAGTCCTGGTCCGCCGCGCCGAAGAGGGCGTTCGTGAAGGCCTCGTGGTTGCCTGAGTCGAGCCCAAGATCATCGCTGAAGGTCTGCCTGTAGGCCTCCTCAACCAAGGCTGTCAGGTAGATATAGATCGTGGGGTGCTCGCCAGCGGGGTGCCTCGGTCCAACCGCGTCGAAGGTCGTCTTCAGTGTCTCTATCGCATGCGCGATGACCGGCTGGCCGGGGAATACGAGGCCTTCAAACAGGCCGGGCGTGCCTTTTTCATGCTCGGCCTCGCGCTCCTCCCGGACCGGGCTCGGTGCGCTCGACGTTCGGGCAGACGCTTTGAGCAGCCCCCAGATCACCGCTCCGGCCAAAACCCACAGTAGTCCCCATTTCGCCAAGCCGGTGTATTCGTCCATGAGCGCAAGCTACCTGCGTTCGCCCACGGGGCAAGACGGTGCGGCGGCGTCACAGCGCGACCGCCCCCTAGGCGCTAAGCCAGCGCGCGGATCACCTTCTTGGTCTGCTTGCAAACGGAACAGGTCCCCATCTCCTGCCGAAAGTCAGAGGTCGTCGCGAGCGCGCCCGTGACCTGCGCGGGATGCGCGCCGTCGTTCGAAAGCCCTGTGCCGCGCGCGATGCACTTGTTGCAGACGGCCTGCGGCCGCAGCGAGGTGATGTAGTCGTTGATCTTCTGCGGAACCGTCATCACCACCCCCCGTCACCTGTTGAGCACGAAGCGTAGCAGCCGGTGCGCAGATCACGCCAGCGTCAGCGAGGATCACGATAGCCGCGCGTGTGATAGCTGCCGAGACACATGTTGCAGATCGTGCTGCGGTCCGGCTGTAGGGCTTCGGCCAACGCCTTGGCGCCATCGAGGTCTTCACAGGCCAACCAGCGACCAGACTTGGTGTCGCCCTTGCCTCCCTTGCCGCGACCGTCGTTGCAGTTCTTGCACGCGTGTGAGTGCACCTTCGTCTGATGGTGCACCTTGCTCTCGTAGACCCAAAAGGGCGCGCGCACGGGCTGATCAGTCTTCGGCTTCGAGAAGAGAGCCTTGAGGCGCTCGGCCGCTTCCTTCTTCGCCTGCCGCTCCTGACGCCGCCGCTCTGCGGTGAAGCTGTCGGTCAGGTCGAGCAGATGGTCGACCTCCCAAACGCCGTCCGCGATGCCGGCTTCCATAGCCGGGGTCAGGCGCTTGATCCACGGCAGAGGATTGCCGTCCGCGTCTTTGAGAGGCTTGCCCTTCTTGTCGGTCTGGCGCTTCGGAGCCGGCACGACGCAGTAGTTCTGATAGACGAGCGTGAGCGCGAGTTGCCTCTCGTGGTGCTCTGCCGACTTCGAGAAGGCGTTAGTGCGCCGTCCGAACCGACGGTTCTTCATCCGCACGTTCAAGTTCTGACGTTCGACGAAGGCGGTGTGGATGTCAGTCTCGTCGATCTCGCCCGACTGCACGATCCGGTCAGCGCCGACGCACCGCTTGCGCTGGAGCGTTTGGCCGTCCTTACCCTTGGTCTGGTAGCGCTTCTTGTAGACGCCGTGATCGGCATACGACCCGAACACGTCGCCCACGGCGTCGACATAGGATGTCAGACCGTCCGTGATGATCTTCGGCCGCACGACGAACGGGCCGCCCGCGTTCTCGCGCAGAAGCTTGTCGGCCGTCGATTGCATGAACGCCCTCGCGTGAGGGTAGCTGCGGTCGCCGAGGTGGTAGTTGAAGATCAACTTCGACTTGGCGCAGACGGCCAGATAGCCCCAGACCGTCCCGGCCCCCTCGACGGGCGTGGTCATCCTGTCGACGTTCACCTGCTTGGCGCCCACGAACGAATAGAGTTCGTCCGCCTGGATCGTCTCGATCATCAGGCCCTTGGTGCGTTTCATCAGACTGATGGCCATATCGCCCGCGTCAGCGAGCAGTTTGGCGACAGAGTTCTGCTGGACGTCAAAAATGCGCTCGCAGGAGCGGATGGAGACCCCTTCGCAGAGGCTCGCAAGGATTTGGCGGCGCGTGCGCCGATCGAGTTTAGCCATCCAGCCCCGTAGCTGACGGGGCAGGGCCGGCAGTCCTCTGAGTGTCTTGGTTGATCATGGCAGGCTCCAGGTTTCACAGTCGGGTAGCTCCGACACCTGGGGCACTAGCAAAGGCGCAGCTTCAAGTCAAGTAGACACTGCACCAATGGTAGCACTATACTACGTTAACCTTACCTGCACAAGTCCGGCTAGGTTAACAATGGGTTACTACACTAGTATTACCGCACCGCCTAGAAGATTATCGAACGCGACTTTGCGACACCTGCTCGACCTCCCCTTGAAGCATCCACTAAACTCCTAAGTCCGAATCGCGCCGGATCAGTTCGCGCGCTAAGGCTGAATCATGAACGCCGTCGAGATCGAAGAAGCCGTATCCGCCCTGGCCGAGGCGCCGTTTGACGCCGAGGCGTTTCCGTTCGCCTTCTTGGCGGCCTTCGGGAACAAGGAGACCGCGATCAAGCGCCTGCGCGCCGGCGCCACAAACCAGTCCGACCTGCCGGGCGGCGTGCTCCAGCGCAGCAACATCCACATCCTGGTCGCGCCGCAGGGCCGGGTCGCCGAGGCGCTCGCCGCTCTGCGCGACAGCTCACGCACCAAGTCGGGCAAGGCGCGCTACATCCTGGCGACCGACGGCTCGATGCTGGAGGCCGAGGACCTGTCGTCCGGCGAGACGGTCGCCTGCGCCTACGCCGACCTGCCCAACCACTTCGGCTTCTTCCTGCCGTTGGCGGGCATCACCACCGTCCGGCAAATCCGCGAGAGCGCGTTCGACATCCGGGCGACCAGCCGGCTGAACCGGCTTTACGTCGAACTGCTGAAGGACAACCCTGATTGGGGAACGCTTGAGCGGCGCTCGGCCATGAACCATTTCATGGCGCGGCTGATCTTCTGCTTCTTCGCCGAGGACACCGGCATCTTCCCCGGCCAGCGGCGCTTCACCCTGACCATCGACCAGATGAGCGCGCGGGACTCCTCCAACACCCACGAGGTGATCGAGGCTCTGTTCCAGGCCATGAACACCAAGTCCGCCGACCGGGCGGCGGTGGGCATTCCGCGCTGGGCCGACGCCTTTCCCTACGTGAACGGCGGGCTGTTCTCGGGTGGCACGGAGGTCCCGCGCTTCAGCAAGATCGCCCGATCCTACCTGCTGCACATCGGCAACCTGGACTGGCGCCAGATCAACCCGGACATCTTCGGCTCGATGATCCAAGCGGTCGCCGACGACGAGGAGCGCGGGGCCCTCGGCATGCACTACACCAGTGTGCCCAACATCCTGAAGGTGCTGGACCCTCTATTCCTGGATGACCTGAGGGCGCAGCTTGAGGCGGCCGGCGACAACGCGCGCATGCTCTTGAATCTACGCAAGCGCATGTCGCGGATCAGGGTGTTCGACCCTGCTTGCGGATCGGGCAACTTCCTGGTGATTGCCTACAAGCAGATGCGAGCGATCGAGGCGGAGATCAACCGGCGCCGCGCCGAGCCGGACCGCCGGACCGACATCCCGCTCACCAATTTCCGGGGTATTGAACTGCGTGAGTTCCCGGCCGAGATCGCGCGTTTGGCGCTGATTATTGCCGAGTATCAGGCCGACGAACTGCATCGGGGGCAAAAGGAGGCAGTTCGCGACTTCCTCCCTCTAGACAAGGAGAACTGGATAACGTGCGGCAATGCACTCCGTCTCGACTGGGTGAAGCTATGCCCACCTTCCGGCACCCGTGTAAAACTACAGAGTGATGATCTGTTTGGAACGCCACTCGCACAGGCCGAGATCGACTTCGAGAACCAAGGCGGGGAAACCTACATATGCGGAAACCCCCCGTTTAAGGGTGCCCGCAAACAAACAAAGCCGCAGAAGTCCGACATGGAGTTTGTATTCGGAGGCGGCCATGATCACAAAGACTGCGACTACGTTTCCGCCTGGTATCTAAAGGCTTCTGAATACGCCAATTTTGGGCGGACGGATTTCGCCTTCGTGTCGACGAACTCAATCGCGAGGGGAGAGCAGGTTGAGCACATCTGGTCGAGACTGTATGGGAACGGCGATTCCATCAGATTTTGCCACGTCCAGTTCAAATGGCAGAACAACGCGCAAAACAACGCCGGGGTATGGTGCGTAATCATCGGTGTCTCTAGAGATAAGAACCGTCGACGCGAGATTTATGATGGGGACACCGTGCGCTATGTTCCCAGCATCTCACCATACCTGCTGAACGGTTCTGAGGACTATATTAAACAATCCGCACAGCCTCTCTCCGCGCAAATGCCTAAGCTTGTTTCGGGAAACATGGCGCGCGATGGCGGCAACTTGATAATTGGCAACGATGAGAAGCGCGACCTTCTCAAGGCCTATCCCCAAGCCGGAAGTCTAGTTCGGCCGCTCATTGGCACAACCGAGATACGGCAAGGGTCCAGACGGTGGTGCCTTTGGATTGAAGATGATTTTTTGCCAGTAGCGCAGTCAATCCCGCCCGTGCACGAACGGATCGAGCGCACACGGGCCTTTAGGGAAGCTTCGTCAGCGAAAACAACAGTCGGCTATGCACGAACACCGCATCGGTTCGCGCAGCGATGCCAACGCGACGAAATCTCAATCGTCCTACCCAAGAATACGGTCGAAGGGCTTCCCTACCTAACACCTGATCTCGCTCCTAAGGGGACAGTCACAACTGATCTCGCTTTTGTAACGTTCACTCGGGAGTTATGGGTTCTGGCAGTCCTTTCATCCGCAATGCACAGAGTCTGGGCAGAAGCGATTTCGGGCGGCCTGGGGGCAGGCGTTCGATACTCGTCACTAATTACGTATAATGCGTTTCCACTTCCAACCCTGACCACTGCGCAGCGCGAAGAACTCTGTTCGTGCGCAGAAAACATTCTGTTGGCGCGGGAAGCGAACTTCCCGCTCACGATCGCGGACCTTTATGACCCGGAAAAATTGCCGGGCAATCTCCGCGATGCGCATGACAAGAACGACGAAGCACTGGAACGCATCTTTATCGGCCGTCGCTTCCGCAACGACACAGAACGCTTAGAGAAACTGTTCGAACTCTATACGAAGATGGCAACGACCCCGCCTTCGCCGCGCCGAGCGTCGCCGCCGCAGGAAATGACCTAATGGCGGACCGGTCACCTGGATGGGACGCCAAGGCCATCGTCGGTGTCGCACAAGCCTGCTTCGGAGGATTGCAGGGTCTATTTGAGGCCGAAGGGTGGCCCGAGCGGGGGCAGGCGATGCTGCCGGCGGCAGGCCGCCGCGTGGCGGAGACCTACGGCACGGTCGAGGCCTTCATCGCCGCGCACCAGGCGCCTGAAGAGGGGTCGCTCCTGGCCCAGATCACAGCCGACCCGCCGAATGTCTGGCTGACAAGCTTCTACGGGTTCTCGCCGGAAACGTGGGGCTTCCTCGGCTTCTCCAACGACGGACAGCGCAAGCATTTCGTCCGCGAGACGAGACCAGGAGCCCTCGTCGTGATTTATGGTCACAAGACCCGTGCGCCGCAGCACCAGCAGGGCAAGGTCATCGGAGTCCAGCAGGTCACCCATCGCGTGAACCATGCCCAGGCCTTCATGAGCCCGTCAGAGTGGGCGCGGAAGGCGGCCGATCCAGAGCGGGCGGACAAGTGGAATCTGGCCGTCAAGGCTACACGAGCGTGGCGGGTCGCCGAGGAGGCCTATCTGCCCATCGAGGATTTCGCCCCCGAGACCTACTCGACGGCGCGAGCGCAGGCGATCGGCTCGCAAGGCATGCGGCTGACAGGCGCCGAAGCACGGCGCCTGCTCGCCCTGACGCTCATCGAGACCTCCGTCTTCGGCGAGATTCCGGTGACGGCGGCTGTGCCGGCGCCGGGCGCTGAGGTCTTCACCCCCTCGCGCCCTGGACCAGTCTCTCAGTCGGGGTATTTCTGCAAGGAAGCGGAAGGGCCGAAGAGCCTTTACGTGCTCAGGCTTCACGGTGACGAGGCCGCATACCTTGGCCGCCCGGCGGAGGGACGCTGGATCATCAAGGTTGGGATGTCGGGCAGCCCGTCGTCTCGCTGCTCAGCCTTCAACGCCGCACTGCCCGCCGGTGCTTTCAAATGGGAGTTGGTCAGAACCAACCAGTCACTCGGTCTTCCGCTTTTCCCACGATCGGCGGAAGCGATCCGGGCTGAGACCCAGATGAAGGCCTTTTTACACCAGCACGAGACTTCGCTCGGGGGAGAGTTCTTCCTCGTGCGTCCAGAAGCAATCGCTGCGGCCTGGGACGCAGCGACAGGAAACCTAACCGCATGACGACCGCCCGCCCTATCCCATCCGTCTCCCTGACGACGGCCCGCACCGGCGCCTCTACCAAGGCGAACGAGATGGGCATGCGGGTCATGCAGGAGCGCGCCTATGCCCGGCGGGGCGAGCAATACCTGCTGATCAAGTCGCCCCCGGCGTCGGGCAAGTCGCGTGCCTTGATGTTCATCGCCCTGGACAAGCTGCACAACCAGGGCCTCAAGCAGGCGATCATCGTCGTCCCCGAAAAGTCTATCGGCGGCAGCTTCGCCGACGAACCGTTGAGCCAGTTCGGGTTCTGGGCTGACTGGACCGTGAAGCCGCAGTGGAACCTGTGCAACGCCCCGGGCATCGACGAGGCGCGAGTCGCGAAATCCAAGGTGAAGGCGGTCGGGGAGTTCCTGGCCAGCGAAGACCGGGTGCTGGTCTGCACCCACGCCACTTTCCGGTTCGCCGTCGAGGACCTCGGCGTCGAGGCCTTCGACGACCGCCTGATCGCGGTGGACGAGTTCCATCATGTCAGTGCGAACCCAGACAATGTGCTGGGACGCCAGCTTGGCGACCTGATCGCGCGGAACAAGGCGCACATCGTCGCCATGACCGGCTCCTACTTCCGGGGCGACGCGGAAGCGGTCCTGTCGCCCGGCGACGAGGCGAAGTTCGAGACCGTCACCTACACCTACTACGAGCAACTGAACGGCTACGAGCACCTGAAGGCGCTCGACATCGGCTACTTCTTCTATTCGGGCCGCTACCTCGACGCGATCATGAAGGTGCTCGACCCTAGCCGGAAGACGATCGTCCACATCCCCCACGTGGCCTCGCGCGAGAGCACCAAGGACAAGATCAAGGAGGTCGACGAGATCATGGACGCCTTGGGCGACTGGAAGGGGGTCGACCCGGTCACCAGCTTCCACCAGATCGAGATCGAGGGCGGCCGCATCATCAAGGTCGCCGACCTGGTGGAAGACGATCCCGGCAAACGCGAGCGCGTGATCACGGCGCTGAAAAACCCCGCCCACCGCAACGACCGGGACCACGTCGACATCATCCTGGCCCTGGGGATGGCCAAGGAGGGCTTCGACTGGATCTGGTGCGAGCACGCGCTGACGGTCGGTTACCGCAGCAGCCTGACCGAGATCATCCAGATCATCGGGCGGGCCACCCGCGACGCGCCGGGCAAGGAGCGCGCCGCCTTCACCAACCTGATCGCGGAGCCGGACGCCGCCGAATCCGTCGTGGTCGACGCCATCAACGACACCCTGAAGGCCATCGCCGCGAGTCTGCTGATGGAGCAGGTGCTGGCGCCGCGCTTCGAGTTCACGCCGAAGGACACGGGGCCCAAGGAAGGGTTCAACTACGGCGAGGGCGGCTACCAGGAAGGCAAGCGCAACGTCGGCGTCAACGAGGAGACGGGCCAGTTCCACTTCGAGATCAAGGGGCTGGTGACGCCCGAGAGCCCAGAGGCCACGCGCATCTGCCGGGAGGACCTGAACGAGGTCATCACCGCCTTCGTGCAGGACAAGACCGCGCTGGAGCGTGGCCTGTTCGACCGTGAGAACACCGTGCCCGAGGAACTGACCCAGCTTCGCATGGGCAAGATCGTCCGCGACCGTTATCCCGACCTCTCGGAAACAGACCAGGAAGCGATCCGCCAGCATGCGATCGCCGCGCTGAACCTGACCCAGGAGGCCAAGCGGCTGGCCGGTGGCGGCGCCGAGGGCGACCTGAAGGCCAATACCGCCCTGATCGAGGGCGTGCGCCGGATCGCCATGGACGTGCGCGACCTCGACATCGACCTGATCGACCGTATCAACCCGTTCGAGGCCGCCTACGCCGTGCTGGCCAAGTCGATGAGCGAAGGCATGCTGAAGCAGGTGGCGGCGACCATCGCCGCCAAGAAGGTCAGCCTCACGATCGAGGAGGCCCGCGACCTCGCCCGGCGCGCGCTCAAGTTCAAGCACGAGCACGGGCGCCTGCCCGAGATCACCTCTCAGGACCCTTGGGAGAAGCGAATGGCCGAAGGCGTTGCCTTCCTGGCCCGCAGTCGCGCACAAGCAGCCAATGGCTGACCTGGACCACGAAGACGACAAGCTGCTCGCCGAACTCGGTGTCGAGGTCACGGCCAAGAAGGTCGCGACCCGCACGCCGCAGGAAGAGCGTGTCATCGCCGGCTTCGAGGACATCCTGAAATTCCACGCCGAGCACGGCCGGGCGCCGCAGCACGGCGAGGATCGGGACATCTTCGAACGGCTCTACGCCGTGCGTCTTGATCGCCTTCGGGAATTGACCGAGTTCCACCCCCTCCTGGCGGAACTCGACACGCCCGGCTTATTGGCGATGCCCGAGGGCTTGGCCCCGGCCGAGATCGAGAACCTCGACGACGAAGACCTGCTGGCCGAACTCGGCATCGAGGCGGACGCGCCGGCCGAGGAAGACATCACGACCTTGCGCCACGTGAAGCCGCGCCAAGAAATTCGCGCCGCCGAGGAGGTGACGTCACGCCGGCCCTGCGCGGCGTTCGACCAGTTCAAGCCGCTGTTCGAGGCTGTTCGCGCGGACCTCAAGTCAGGCGTCCGCGAGGCTCGCAAGTTCGGCGAGAGCGCCGCCATCCGAAAGGGCGAGTTCTTCATCCTAGGCGGTCAGATCGCCTACGTCGCCGAGGTCCCCGAGGAGTTCACCATCGAGCATGACCACCCGAACGGGCGGCTGCGCGTGATCTTCGACAACGGCACCGAGAGCGAACCCCTGCTGCGGTCGTTCCAGCGCGCCCTCTATAAGGACGAGCAGGTCGGCCGTCGCATCACCGACCCCGCCGTCGGGCCGTTGTTCGGCGGCGTCGCCGAGGACGGCGACCTCGAAAGCGGCACCATCTACGTTCTGCGGAGCCTCTCCGAGCACCCGGTCGTCGCCGAGCGCCGCGATCTGATCCACAAGATCGGGGTGACCGGGGGCGACGTGGGCGCGAGGGTCGCCAACGCGCGGCATGACCCGACCTATCTGCTGGCGGACGTCGAGATCGTCGCCACCTACCGGCTCTACAACATCAACCGCGCGAAACTGGAAGCCGTGTTTCACCGCGTGTTCGGTCGGGCGCGCCTCGATCTGATGATCCCCGATCGCTTTGGACAGGCCGTGCGCCCGCGCGAATGGTTCCTGGTGCCGCTGCACGTCATCAACGAGGTGGTGGAGCGGATCACCAACCAGACGATCACCGACTATGAGTATGATCCGGCGACCGCATCCTTGGTCCAGCACGCGGATGGCGTCAGTCAGTCCTGAGGGTCTTCGGGCATAGCGAGGCGTCGACCGAGATCGCGCATAGCTTTGCGCGACGGGCGCGGAAGCTTTGCCTTCAAGGCCTCCAGTTCCTTCGCCTCGTCCCGCGTCAGCGGCCGATCGTGATCCCCTAGGATTTTGCGGATCGCACGCGCGACGTCAGCGGCGACCGCATCGTCGTCTTCGTCCAAAGGAGGACGGCTCACGAGGGTTCTCGGGTTGGCGACAGCATCTGACTCAAGTCTAGCACGGGCCGATTAGTAGGGCACGTTCGACGCCGCGCGTCGCAGCAGCCCCTGCACAGCGGCCTCCTTGGTGGGCCAGGTGCCGCAGTCGATGCCGTTCAGGGAACCTACGAACTGGAGGCGGTCGCCGGCCGTCACGCGCCGGACGCCGAAAAGGTGACGGCCACGACGGAAGTGGATATAATGGGGGCGGCTGCGCATGGGCGAACTCCGTTGATCACCCCCCAGCGCTGAAGGCCGCCCAGCGCCTTATCAACCGCCCGAAAACATCTACGTCACCACCTCTTGAACCCGCGCACTGACATTTGCCGAAAACGGTGCTAGAGGCCCGCGCCATGAGCGCAGCCGTCATCGTCTTCCCCGGTTCCAACTGCGACCGCGACTGCAAGGTCGCCGTCGAACGCTCCACCGGCGAGGCCGTCCAGATGGTCTGGCACGCCGAGACGGAACTGCCGCAGGGCCTGGACCTGATCGTCATTCCCGGCGGCTTCTCCTACGGCGACTATCTGCGCTGCGGCGCCATGGCGGCCCAGTCGCCGGTGATGCAGGCCGTGAAGAAGGCGGCGGACGACGGCGTCGCCGTGGTCGGCATCTGCAACGGCTTCCAGGTGTTGACCGAGGTCGGGCTGCTGCCCGGCGCCCTGCTGCGCAACGCCGGCCTGAAGTACGTCTGCAAGCCCGTCGAGCTGGACATCGTCAATGGCCAAACCCGGTTCACCGCCGGCTATGGCGAACAGCGTCAGGCGGTGATGACCGTCGGCAACGGCGAGGGCAACTACTTCGCCGACGAGGAGACGCTGGACCGTCTCGAGGGCGAAGGCCAGGTGGTGTTCCGCTACAAGGAAAACCCCAACGGCTCGGCCCGCGACATCGCCGGTATCGTCAACAAGGGCGGCAACGTCTTGGGCCTGATGCCCCACCCGGACCGCGCCTTTGACGCTGATCTGGGCGCGGAAGACGGCGCGGTGCTGTTCCGCAGCATCTTCCAGAGCGCCTGACGCAGGACGTCCCCGCCCATCAGAAAGTGGGCGAGTTGATTGCGTTACAATGTAGCACCCTGAACAACGCAGGCTTAAGGTTCCTCCGCTGTAGGAGGGCAAACATGAGTCTCATCACCACCTTGCGCGGGGGGCTGCTGGCCGCCGCTGCGCTCTGCGCCTTCGGCGCTGTCGCCCACGCCCAGGTCGCGGCTCAAGTCACGCCGATGACCCCCGACATCGACGGCAAGTACGTCCAGACCCAGGTCAACTACGACTACGACAAGCGCGTGGTGATGATCCCGATGCGGGACGGGACCAAGCTCTACACCGTGATCGTGGTCCCCAAGGGCGGCAAGAACCTGCCGATCATGCTGACGCGCACCCCCTACAACGCCGCCGCCCGAGCCTCGCGCGCCGACAGCCCGCGCATGGTGGCCGCCATGCCGCAGGGCGACGAGCCGTTCGTCGCCGACGGCGGCTATATCCGCGTCTTCCAGGACATCCGGGGCAAGTACGGCTCGGAGGGCGAGTATGTAATGACGCGCCCGCTCAAAGGACCGCTGAACAGCTCCGAGGTGGACCACTCCACCGACGCCTACGACACCATCGACTGGCTGGTGAAGAACGTGCCCGAGACCAACGGCAAGGTCGGGATGCTGGGCAGTTCCTACGAAGGCTTCACCGTCGTGATGGCCCTGGTCAATCCGCACCCGGCGCTGAAGGTCGCCGCGCCGATGAGCCCGATGGTTGACGGCTGGATGGGCGACGACTGGTTCCAGTACGGCGCGTTCCGCCAGATCAACTTCGACTATTTCAGCGGCCAGACCGCCGTCCGTGGATCTGGCGCCGGTGTCCAGCGCCAGGGCTATGACGACTATTCCAACTTCCTGCGCGAGGGCTCGGCCGGCGACTACGCCAAGAACCACGGCTTGGACAAGCTGCCCTGGGTGCAGAAGCTGTTCGCCCACCCGGCCTATGACAGCTTCTGGAGCGAACAGGCCCTCGACAAGACCATGGAAAAGACGCCGTTGAAGGTGCCGACCATGTGGATCCAGGGCCTATGGGACCAGGAGGACATCTGGGGCGCGGTTCACTCCTATCCGGCGCTGGAAGCCAAGGACACGGGCAACGACAAGAACTATCTGGTGCTTGGCCCGTGGCGGCACAGCCAGGTCAACTATGACGGCTACAACCTCGGCCCGTTCAAATGGGACGGCGACACCGCCCTGCAGTTCCGCCGCGACGTGATGAAGCCGTTCTTCGACCAGTATCTGAAGGACGGACCCAAGGCCGACACCCCGCCGGTGCTGATCTACGACCCGGGTCAGAACAAATGGAACCGCTACGCCAGCTGGCCGCAGGGCGGGGCCGACGGCGCGGGTTCGGGCAAGATCAGTAAGAACCTCTATCTCGGCGCCAACGGCGGGCTGGGCTTCAGCGCCCCGGCCGGCGGCAAGAGCGCGGCCGCCTACGACGAATACGTCTCCGATCCTGCCAAGCCCGTGCCGTACATCCCGCGTCCGCTGCAGTTTTCCGACCGCAGCCGCTGGACCCCGTGGCTGGTGACCGATCAGCGCTCTGTCGATGGTCGTCCGGACGTGCTGACCTATGTCAGCGAGCCCCTGACCGAACCGCTCAAGATCGCCGGCGTTCCAAAGGTGAACCTGTTCGCCTCGACCAGCGGCACGGACAGCGACTGGGTGGTCAAGCTGATTGACGTCTATCCCGACGAAGTCCCCAGCCAGCCCGAATTGGGCGGCTACCAACTGGCGGTGGGCATGACGATCTTCCGTGGCCGCTATCGCGAGAGCTTCAGCGAGCCCAAGGCCCTGAAGCCGAACATGCCGCTGAAGTACCAGTTCATCCTGCCCACAGCGAACCACACCTTCAAACCCGGTCACCGCGTCATGGTGCAGGTGCAGTCCAGCTGGTTCCCGCTGTACGACCGCAACCCGCAGACCTTCGTGCCGAACATCTTCTTCGCCAAGCCGGGCGACTATGTGAAGGCCACGCAGCGGGTGTTCCATGCGGGCGATACGGCCAGCTTCATCGAGCTGCCGGTCGTGGACGCTAAATAAGCGCAAAAAGGGCCGGCGGTCGAACCGCCGGCCCTTCTTCCGCCAAGCAGAGGCTTATCAGCGGTCGCCGCGTTGGACGTTATCCTGCTGATTAGCTTGACCGCCAGGGTTGCGCCCCTGCTCGGTCTGGCGCTCGCCGCCCTTCTGCTGTTGCTGTTGATCCGGGGCTCGGCGCTGCTGGTCGCCCTGCTGTTGCTGCGGATTGCGATCTTGTTCGGCCATCGGGCTTCTCCTTTAGCTCACCGCGCGCTCTAAGCGCACGGTGAGAGAACGGCTCCGGACTCCCGACGTTCCTCCGGCCAAGTCTTGAAATTTCAAGCTAAGCTTCAGTTTTTACTGACCTTCCCGATAGGCGCACGCGGTTGATCGCAATCACCGCTTCGGCCGCGACGGCGGGTGGCCTCCTGGCACGAAGAGACTTCAAACCAGCCTCGACGCGGCAAATTCTCGCCCATCACGTGCGAGTTAAGGTTAAGCCGCACCGATAGAGGGAGAGTGGTGGAATAGACCCAGCGCCTTCGGCAAACCTCTGAGCCACAAACATAAATTGGGGGGCTGCGGCGGGAGCCTTCCCCGACGCGCAGAGTTAAAACATCATGGCCGATCCCGAAGTTCGGTTTCCCGAAACCTATGTCAGCGGCGTGCCTGTCTGGGCAAAGCGCCGCAAGCGGTCTGGCGTGCACCCGATCGTGAGTGCGTTCGTCCTGCTGCTGGCGCTGTTCGGCGCCGTGGTGATCGGCGCCTCCCTGCGTATGGGGTCGGTCGAAAAGGGCGGCGCAGTCATCGATGGCTGGATCGCGTTCGCTCACAAGCAGTCCACGGCGGTGTTCGGCGACCTGAACGGCGAGCCGACCACGGTCGAGACACCCGACACTGAGGTCGAGACGCCTAAGGCCAAGGTTGAAACCCCGGAGACCAAGACTGAAGCCACGGTCACCCAGTCGGGCCGAAAAGGGGGCAGATATGAGGACCCGACCGAGTCCTCGACGGTGGCGGAATCCTCAGCAGCGCGCTAGAACGCGCGCCCATGAGCACCTCCTCCACGCCCGCTGCAAAGCCCATGGCCGAGATGGCCGCCGAGTTCGGCCTGAAACCCGCCGAATATGACGTTGTCCTGAAGCGTCTGGGTCGCGAGCCCAATCTTGTCGAGCTGGGCGTCTTCTCGGTGATGTGGTCCGAGCACTGCTCGTACAAGTCCTCGAAGAACCAGCTGAAGAAGTTCCCGATCGACGGCCCGCGCGTGATCTGCGGTCCGGGCGAAAACGCCGGC
>OFDC01001048.1_pt1 | contig 16236 bp, 10 predicted proteins | sample 1520941 | NCBI WGS metagenome assembly OFDC01 (sample SAMEA94258168, study PRJEB24077) | hot springs metagenome | biome: Aquatic biome; feature: Water | place: India | collected 2012-12-06 | depth 5 m | reverse complement strand
CCCCGCTTTCGCTGGGCATCGAGACGCTGGGCGGCATCATGACCAAGATGATCGATCGCAACACCACGATCCCGACCAAGAAGAGCCAGGTCTATTCGACTGCCGAGGACAACCAGCAGGCGGTGACGATCCGGGTCTTCCAGGGCGAGCGCGAGATGGCGCAGGACAACAAGCTCCTCGGCCAGTTCGACCTCGTCGGCATTCCGCCCGCACGGCGCGGCGTGCCGCAGATCGAGGTGACGTTCGACATCGACGCCAACGGCATCGTCAACGTTTCGGCGAAGGACAAGGGCACCGGCAAGGAACAGCAGATCCGCATTCAGGCGTCTGGTGGTCTGTCGGATGCGGACATCGACCAGATGGTCCGTGATGCCGAGAAGTTCGCCGAAGAGGACAAGAAGCGTCGTGCCGAGGCGGAAGCCAAGAACAACGCCGAAAGCCTCATCCACGCGACCGAGCGCCAGCTTGAAGACAATGGCGACAAGATCGACGCCTCGCTGAAGGCAGAGATCGAGGCTGCCATCGCCGAGGCCAAGACGGCTGTCGAAAGCGGCAACGCGGACGAGATGACCGCGAAGACGCAGGCGCTGACCGACAAGGCCATGAAGATGGGCCAGGCGATCTACGAGAAGGAGCAGGCTGCTGCGGCTTCTCCGGGTGCCGAGGCTCCGAAAGCCGATGACGACGTGGTCGACGCCGAGTTCTCGGAAGTCGACGACAACAAGTGATGTTGCGATGAAACCGGCCCGCCGCTTGCGTGAATGCGCTGGCGGCGGGTCTTCGCGTTAGGGAAGCGCAATGTCGGCCGAGATCGATTTCTACGAACTGCTCGAAGTTGAGCGGACTGCGGACGAGAAGGTCCTCAAGTCTGCATACCGCAAACTCGCCATGAAGTTCCATCCGGACAAGAATCCGGGCTGTGCCGAGAGCGAGGCCAAGTTCAAGCAGATCAACGAGGCTTATGCCTGCCTGTCCGACCCGCAGAAGCGGGCGGCCTATGACCGCTATGGCCATGCCGCGTTCCAGCAGGGCGGCGGCGGTGGCCAAGGCGGCTTTGGTGGCGGAGACTTCGGCGATATCGGCGATATCTTCGAGACGATCTTCGGCGGCGCGTTCGGTGGCGGTGGCCGTCAGCAGGCGCGGCGTGGCGCGGACTTGCGCTACGACATGGAAATCAGCCTCGAGGATGCATTTCACGGCAAGGAGACCGAGATCGCGGTCGAGGTTTCGCAGAAGTGCGAGCCTTGCAGCGGATCGGGCGCGACGCCGGGCACTTCGGCGCGACGCTGCAACCTTTGCGGCGGGCACGGCAAGGTGCGGGCGCAGCAGGGCTTCTTCATGGTCGAGCGGGCCTGCCCGAACTGCCATGGCCGCGGCGAAGTGATCGAAAGTCCCTGTAAGGCCTGCCGCGGCGAGGGCCGCGTCGATGCCGAGCAGCGGCTTCAGGTCAACATTCCCGCAGGCGTCGACAACGGCACGCGCATCCGCCTTGCCGGCAAGGGCGAGGCAGGTCCCTTCGGAGCGCCTCCGGGCGACCTTTACCTGTTCCTCCACATCCAGCGCCACAAGGTGTTCGAGCGCGAGGGCACGACGCTGCTGACGCGCTGCCCGATCAGCTTCACGACTGCCGCGCTTGGTGGCGAAATCGAGATTCCGGGGCTGGACGGAAAAGTCCACGCCATCGAGATTCCGGCCGGCATCCAGTCGGGCAAGCAGTTGCGCAAGCGCGGCGGCGGCATGCCCGTGCTGCAGGGGCGCGGGATTGGCGATCTGGTGGTGGAAATCCACGTGGAGACGCCGACGAAGCTTTCTTCGCGCCAGAAGGAACTCCTGCGGGAGTTTCAGGCTACCGAGACCGGCGAGGAGTGCCCGCAGTCCAAGGGCTTTTTCGAGCGCATCAAGGATGCCTGGACGGATCTGACGGAGTAAACTTGCTGTACCTCCGCGCAGGCGGGGGTGCAGTTGGTTTATATCGCGGCGCTATTCGAAGGCTGCGACGACTTCGGCGCGCACCCGCTCGACCAGTCCCGGTTCGGCGACCAGTCGGCCCTGTTCCTCTTCCAGTATCGCCAGGAAGGCGTCGCGCTTGAAGGCGGCGATCACTTCGGCGGGGAGCGTTTCCTCTACCGTCGAGCAGATCAGGTCGATCATCCGTTCGGCGCCGTGGAGGCGGCCCCACAGATAGTCGTTCTCGCGATAGGCGCGGCTGAAGAACGCGCCGAAGTTGAAGAATTCGACCCCGCGCAGGCAGGCGAACGTGCCGCCCTTGCGGATGGACGTGGCATCATCGGGTGAAATGCGATCGACCTTGACCGGGTCGAACTCGCCCATTCCTTCGCCCTGCAGCAGGGGGAGGGTGGCGGTGTCGTAGAACGGGAAGCCGAGATAGGCGTGGAGGAAGCGGCGGCGCAGCGGCTTGCCCATCCTCTCAAGCGCCGTCACGAGCATCGAATCGACCTGCAGGTCCAGCCCGACGAGATCGCGCCGCGTGGCGATGGCGTTGAGCACCGCACCGGGATCGACCGTGGCAAGGGCTGCGGTTTCGGCGAAGCCGGGGCCGAGGCCCTCGAACGTCTCTCTACCCTGATAGAGCGCCTGGGCGCGGTAGACAGCATCACGTGCAGCTTCGCGGTCGGCAATGCTGACGCTTTCACCTTCCTCCCAATCGTGTGTCAGCCGTCGGGCCAGCAGCTTGAGGCGGCGGATGCGAAAAGAGAGATCGTGGGTGCGGAAGAAGACGATGGCCTTGTCGGTTGCTCCACCGCGCAGGGCCGAAAGCCGATCAAGGCCGGTACTGGCGAGATGGTCCCACAGCGCAGCCTCGACCTTATCCAGCGAGGCGGCGGCAGGCGCCGCTTCGTGGATCAGCGCCGCAAGATCGGTGACGATCCCAGCCAGCTTGGTCTGGGCATAGCCGTGGAAAGCGTAGCCAGCGCGTTCGGCGGCGGCTTGCTGTGCCTTGTTGCGCCAGGCGGTGAGCCGTCGCTGGTTGGGGTGATCGAAAAACAGGGTTCGCCCGAACAGACCTTCGACGGTCTCCTCGATCTCGGGGCGCAGGGCATCGACGATGGTGCGGAGGCGATGCCGCTGCCGTGATTGCCGTTCGAGCGATTCCAGATTGTCGCGGATCGGCTGTTCGCGCGGGATCGATGAGAGCGAGCCGAATATGGCTGAAAAGAAGCCGATCGTGCGTCCCCCCTTGGGCGCAATGCGCATGTGATCGGGGCTGGGATCGACGTAGACGAAGCGGCGATCGACCTCACGCCGCGCGGGCCTGTCACGAAGGACGCCGATGGCTTGGGCGAAAGGGCGATTGACGAGCACGGCGCCGTCGACCAGCGCCACGCTGTCAAGGTCTCCGCGCTTCCAGTGGCTGGGCATGATCCGCTGGAGAAACTGCGTGCGCCCCGGCCAGGCGGAGCGGCGCTCGGCAACAAGCTGATCGATCTCGTCGATGACAAGGGGCGGGAACGCGCCGGGGAAACTGGCCGTCGATCGCGCCGCAAGGACCAGTTCGGGGCAGGGTGCAAGGTCCCTGTTGCCATGCCTGCTGGTCGATCGGCGGAAGCCTATCGAAAGGCGGTGCTCGCTTTCGACGACAATTTCCGGGCTGTTGAGGCGCAGTTCTTCAAGGTGGCCGTTGAAGTCGGTCGCCGTGACCAGCAGGTCCATGGGGTGACCTTCGGGCAAAAGCGGATCGCCCATGGGGGTGGCTGCCATCGCGTCAAGCGCGTCGGCAATCATCCGCGAAAAGCCGATTCCGCTGAACGGCGGTGCGAACCAGCGCGCGCGGATCAGGCGCGAGACCTTGCGGCGCACTTCGGAGCGCGTCTCTGGCGCGACCGTACTGCTCACGACATTGCCCGGCCGCTTCAGCACGAACCAGACGAGAGGTTGCGCCCAGAACTTGGCGAAGCGGCTCCACGGCTTTGCGTCGGGATCGAGCAGCACGTCGATATCGGCGCGTTCGAGCCACATGGCCGTGAGCGGTTCAAGGCTTTGCCCGGTGGCAATGGCCTGCGCCAGGAACACGCCGTTTATTCCGCCGGCACTGGCCCCGGAGACGATATCGGGCAGAAGACGCAGCCGCAGGTCACGGGTAAGCGCAATCTCTTCGAACAATCTCAGGTAAACCGCCTCGACACCGCCGGGGCTCGCTTCGTCCGGGCAGTGAAAGGCCCGGCTGGCGCGCGTGGCGTGCCAGAGCTCTTTGGTTACTCCATGCATGTACACGGCAAGGCTGATGCCGCCGTAGCAGATGAGGGCGAGACGCAGTTCCTTCTGCCGCATGGTGGCATTCTGGCACGGCAACGTGCTGCGAGCCAGAGGCTTTGGCAGGAAGGTGCAGATGTGGATGAAAGGAACGTCATGTTTGCCTGCGCGTTGGACGGAAAAGTTTCATCAGAAGGGACGAAACCATGGTCGAGCAACGTACGGTCGAAGTGCGTGAACCTGACGGGTCCGCACACACGCACACGACAGTCTATGACGAACGCCCGCGCAGCGGTGGCAGTGGCTGGCTGATTGCCGTTATCCTTTTGATCGCGCTGGTCGTGGGCGGCTATTTCCTCATGCAGATGTCGGACAGCCGCGCGAGCCGCGACAACGCCATCGAGCGTGCCGCCGACAACGTGGGGAGCGCGGCCAAGGACATCGGAGACGCCGCAAAGGACGTTGCCGACGGCAAATAGATCGCCTCCGATAAGCCAAAAATGTAAACTCCGCCGACAGATTGATTTTGTGGGCGGAGTTTTTTCTATTTATATCAGATAGATGTGAAGTCCGGAATATGAGCTTGCCGGTGTCAGAGTAACCGACGCTTTACTCTTTGCGGTTTAAGATTGCCCCATAGGGCCATTCCGTGCCCACGTGGGGTGACGAGTGCCGGGCATATGATCCGCCTGTTCAAGCATTACATACCGCATTCGGTTCTGCTGCTGGGCCTGCTGGACTTTGTCCTGCTGATCGGCGCCGGCGAACTGGGCTGGCAATTGCGCGCGCACCAGATCGGCATCGACCCGGGCATGGTGCCCATGCGGTTGACGCCCTTGCTGCTGTTTGCGGTGCTGGTGCAGACCGCGATGATCGCGGTCGGCGTCTACGGATCGGACGCGCTGCGTTCGATGCGTTATGCCACGGCACGGCTGATGGTGGCGGTAAGCCTCGGGATCATTGCCCTTTCTGTTGTCTACTTCATGCTGCCGGGGCGAACGCTGTGGCGGTCCAACCTGTTCTACGCGATGTTCATTGCCATGGCGTTCCTGGTGCTCATCCGGCTGCTGCTGGGTGGTCTTCTTGGGACATCCGCATTTCGGCGGCGCGTGCTGGTGCTGGGCGCTGGCGCGCGAGCTGACCGCCTGCGCAAGCTGGGCGAGCGGCCCGAGGCAGGTTTTGCCATTGTCGGATACATCGGCATGAGCAGCGCCGCGCCGGTTGTCGAAGAGGCAATCCATCGCGACGCGATCAACAACCTCACGCGCTATGTGGAAAATCTGGGTGTGAGCGAAGTGGTGCTGGCGCTGGAAGAGCGCCGCAACGCGCTGCCGCTGAAGGATCTGCTGCGGATCAAGACCACTGGCGTACACGTCAACGACTTCTCGACGTTCATGGAACGCGAAACGGGGCGTGTGGATCTCGACACGGTCAACCCGAGCTGGCTGATCTTCTCGGACGGGTTTTCATCGGGTCGTGCCTTGTCAAGCGCCGCCAAGCGCATCTTCGACATTACCGCGAGCCTGCTGTTGCTGGTACTTACCCTGCCGGTGATCGTGCTGTTCGCCCTGCTGGTGAAAATCGACAGCAAAGGGCCGGCCTTCTTCCGCCAGCGTCGCGTCGGCCTGTATGGCGAGCCGTTCGATGTGATCAAACTGCGTTCGATGCGCACCGATGCCGAGGTGAACGGGGCGCAGTTCGCGCAGGAGAACGACCCGCGCGTGACCCGGATCGGGCGCTTCATCCGCAAAGTGCGGATCGATGAGCTGCCGCAGACATGGTCGGTGCTGAAAGGCGAGATGAGCTTCGTCGGCCCCCGTCCCGAGCGCCCCGAGTTCGTCTCGGACCTCGAGGAAAAGCTGCCGTATTATGCCGAGCGCCACATGGTGAAGCCCGGCATCACGGGCTGGGCGCAGATCAATTACCCTTATGGGGCATCGATCGAGGATTCGCGGCACAAGCTCGAGTACGACCTGTACTACGCCAAGAACTACACCCCTTTCCTGGACCTGCTGATCCTGCTCCAGACCCTGCGCGTCGTGCTCTGGCACGAGGGTGCACGGTAAGGGGGCGTCGGCATGCAGACTCCCCTGTCATGGATGGGCTTCGGGCAATGGGCCTTTCTCATTGCCGCGTTCTGCTTCCTGATGCTCACGGGCTGGCGCTGGGAGCGTCGGCGTAACGCGCAGGAAGGCCCGGCCCGGGCCGAGCTTGGCGCATTCATCGTCAGTGGTGCCTGGGCGCTCGTGGTCGCCGGGACCGGATACGCGACACTGGTTGCGCAGGTGTTCGAAAGTTTCCGCACTTTCGCCTGGCTCAGCCTCGCGTTCGTGCTGTTCACCCGCGACGGGCGCCATACGAGCGTTGCACCGATCAGACCGGTCATGGCGGCGCTGATCTTCGTCGAGACGCTGCAGTTCATCCTGCTCATGATGAACGTGCGGTATGGTGGCAACGCTGCGGCGCAGGCGATGATCTTCCAGATCTCGATGCTGTTCCGGCTGCTGGTTGCCACGGGCGCGCTGGTGCTGGTGCATAACCTCTACGCCGGGGCCATGGCGCAACAGCGCGTTGCGCTGCGCTGGACCTGCATCGCGATGGCGACAGTCTGGGGGTACGACCTCAACCTCTATACGATCGCCTATCTCGCGCGGGCCTTGCCGGTCGAACTCGAAGCCATGCGCGGCGTGGCGCAGATCGGCGTTGCCTTGCTGCTTGCCATCGGTGCGGTGCGAGGGCGGTCGGCTCTACGGTTCTCACCGTCACGCGCCGTCGCTTTCCAGTCGCTCTCACTTCTGGTGATCGGTGCCTACATGATCGTGATGGTCGGTGCGGCGCAATCGCTGGCGTGGCTTGGCGGCGATGCCGGGCAGCTAGCGCAGCTGGGCTTCGTGTTCGTGACGAGCGTGCTGGTGCTGGCCATTCTCCCGGCGGGACGCCTGCGTGGCTGGATGAAAGTCATGCTCGCCAAGCACTTCTTCCAGCACCGTTACGACTATCGCTCGGAGTGGCTGCGCTTCACCCGCACGATCGGCCGCGGCGGCACGCATGCGCCATCATTGCATGAGCGCGTGGTCCAGGCGGTCGCCGACATCACCGACAGCTCTGCCGGCCTGCTGCTGTGCCAAGGCGAGAATGGCGAGATGGTGCTATCGGCTCGCTGGCAATGGCCGACTGCCGATGTTCCAGCCGAAGCGCTGTCGATCGACCGGGTCGCCTTTTTCGAGAGGCGCGGCTTCATTGTCGATCTCGACGAACTGCGCGCCGGCGTGAACCATCAGGGCGAGGATGCCGCGGTACCGAAATGGCTGGTGGAAGAGCATTCCGCCTGGGCTCTGGTGCCTCTGCTGCACTTTGATCGCCTGGTCGGTCTGGTCGTGCTGGGGCGTCCGCAAGTGGCGCGAAAGCTCGATTGGGAGGATTTCGACCTGCTGCGCGTGGTGGGCATGCAGCTGGCAAGCTACCTTGCCGAGCATGCCGGCCAGTCGGCGCTGCTCGAAGCGAGCCGGTTCGAGGAATTCAACCGTCGCATGGCGTTTGTCATGCACGACATCAAGAACCTTGCCAGCCAGTTGAGCCTGCTTTCGCGCAATGCCGAGAAGCATGCGGAAAACCCGGCATTCCGGGCGGACATGCTGATCACGCTGCGCAATTCCGCCGACAAGCTCAACGCTTTGCTGGCGAGGCTTTCGCGTTATGGCGGCAATGCTGCAGAACGCGTCGAGGACGTTGATGCGAGCGACGTGATCCGCGCCGTGGCCAATCGCTATAACGCTCCCGGGCAGCTGCAGGTCCACGTGACGCACGATGCGCCCTGCCGCGTCTTTGCCAACCGTGAAGTGCTCGAACAGGTGGTTTTGCATCTGGTGCAGAACGCGATCGACGCCAGCGCCGAGGGCATGGCGGTGTTCCTGCAATGCAACGTGGATGGCCTCTACGGTACGATCGAAGTGATCGACACCGGTTGCGGAATGAGTGCCGAGTTTATCCGCAATCGCCTGTTCCGGCCGTTCGTATCGACCAAGCAAGGCGGGTTCGGCATCGGTGCATACGAGGCGCGCGAATTGGTGCGGGCCATGCGCGGCAAGCTTGAGGTTGAAAGCCGCGAAGGGCTGGGCAGCCGCTTTACGGTGCGCCTGCCGCTGGCAGCCGCGCAAGGATTGTTCAGTTCGATTGAGGGGGAAAGCACCCCCCATGGGAAAAAGGTGGCATGATGAGTGATGCAAAGTCCGGACAGCGGCCGGTGCTGCTGATCGTCGAGGACGATCCGGGTCTGCAGGCTCAGCTCAAGTGGGCCTATGAGGATTTCGACGTCGTGATTGCGGGCGACCGGGCCACGGCGCTGACGCTGCTGCGGTCGGAAGAGCCGGCTGTGGTGACGCTCGATCTCGGCCTCCCGCCTGATCCGGATGGAACAACCGAAGGGTTCGCCGTGCTTGACGAGATCATGGCGCTGCGTCCCCAGACCAAGGTCATCGTCGCCAGCGGACACGGGGCGCGGGAATCCGCCCTGAAGGCGATCGAGAAGGGCGCCTACGATTTCTACCAGAAGCCGGTGGACATCGACGCGCTGGGCCTGATCGTGCGACGCGCGCTGCATCTTTCCCAGATCGAAGCGGAAAACCGTGTCCTGGCAACGCGGGCCTCGTCAGACAACAAGGTGCTCGGCCGCATGATCACGGCTGCGCCCGAGATGATCAAGGTCGCGCGCACGATCGAGCGCGTGGCCAACACCAATGTCTCGGTCATGCTGCTGGGTGCCAGCGGTACCGGCAAGGAGCTTCTGGCGCGCGGGCTGCACGATTGTTCAAGCCGGGCACAAGGCGCTTTCGTCGCGATCAATTGCGCGGCCATCCCCGAAAACCTGCTGGAAAGCGAATTGTTCGGGCACGAGAAGGGCGCGTTCACCGGCGCGGTCAAGACGACCGAGGGCAAGATCGAACTGGCGAGCGGTGGCACGCTGTTCCTCGACGAGGTTGGCGACATTCCGCTGCAACTGCAGGTGAAGCTGCTACGCTTCCTGCAGGAGCGGACCATCGAGCGGATCGGCGGGCGGCGCTCGATCGAAGTCGACACGCGCATCGTCTGCGCAACGCACCAGAATCTCGAGGCCATGATTGCCGACGGTCGTTTCCGCGAGGACCTGTTCTATCGCCTTGCCGAAATCGTCGTGCGCATTCCGGGTCTGGCCGAGCGCCCGGGCGATGCGACGCTTCTCGCCAAATCGTTCCTGCTGCGCTTTGCCAAGGAGATGAATCCTTCGGTCAAGGGCTTTGCCCCCGATGCGCTTGCCGCCATCGACGGATGGAACTGGCCGGGCAACGTGCGCGAGCTTGAGAACCGGGTGAAGCGTGCGGTCATCATGGCCGACGGGAAGCTAGTCTCTGCGGCCGACCTTGATCTGCCGACGGGCGAGACGCAGGAAGCTTCGCCCCTTAACCTCAAGACCGCGCGCGAAGTGACCGATCGCAAGGTCATTCGCCATGCCCTTGCGCGAAGCGAGGGCAACATATCCAGTACCGCGCGACTGCTCGGCATAAGCAGGCCCACGCTATATGACCTGCTCAAGCAGTACGATCTCCATAACTAGGTTCACTGCAGCCGCGTTGGTCGCACTGGTCCTTGGCGGACCGGTGCGCGGCGACGTGCCAGCGGACCTCCTCGCCAAGGCGCGCGATGCCATAGCAAAGCGCGATGGCATCGCCGCCGAGGCACCGCTGCGCGCGGCGATGCGGAAGGGCGCGTCTGCGGACGACGTGCGGGCGGAACTTGGCGAAGCACTGCTCCTCCAGGGTGACCGACGCGAGGCGCGCAAGGTGCTTTATGGCGGGGACTTCCGGGCTGACAGCGCTGCGCACGGCTGGCAACTGCGCGGGCGCATCGAGCTTATGGATGGCCGGCTGGCAGCGGCTGGGCAAGCGCTGGACCAATCCTATCGCCTGTCACCGGACAACGCTTCGCTGTGGGTGGACATTGCGCGGCTGCGCTTCAGCGGAGGCGAACAGGCCCAGGCGATCGAGGCTGCAGAGCGTGCGGTAAAGCTGGCCCCGCAAGATCCGCGCGCGCTCGAATTGAGGGGGTTGCTGGTACGCGAACAGTTTGGCCTGCAAGCAGCCCTGCCTTGGTTCGAGGCCGGGCTTCGTGCTGCGCCAAACGACGTCGGGCTGCTGGGCGAGTATGCCGCGACGCTGGGCGACATGGGCCAATACCGGGCAATGCTGGTCGTCTGTCGCAAGCTGGCCAAGGTCGACCCCGGCAATGTCCGCGCGCTCTATCTTCAGGCGGTTCTGGCGGCAAGGGCGGGGCAGACCGATCTGGCCCGCAAGATCCTGCTGCAGACCGGCACTACCTTGCGCGATATGCCGGCAGCAATGCTGCTCAATGGCATTCTCGAATATCGCGCCGGGAACGCCAACCTTGCCGTCGGCCATTTTGACCGGCTGCTGCGCGTGCAGCCCGATAACCTGCAGGCACGCATGCTGCTGGTACGGGCTCTGGAACGCCAGGCACTTCATCAGCAGGCGAGCGAGATTGCGGCAGCCTGGTCGAGGCAGGACTTCGCCCCGCCTTACCTTCTGGCCCTTGCCGCGAATGCCGAGGCGGGACTTGGGGACAAGCTCGCCGCCGCGACACTTCGGCATAGATCAACCGCAGCAGGCCAACGCTCCGCGCTGGTCATTTCTGCCGACCAGCCATTGCCGGTTCTGGCATTGGCCTATGGCGATGCGCCGAACTTCGCTGCGAACGCCGTGCCCTATATCCGCGGACTGATCGCGAGCGGTGATGCTGGTCAGGCCGTGGTAGTGGCGGACCGTTTGCGGCTTGCCAATCCGGGCGCAGCGGAGGCGTGGCTGCTGGCGGGCGACACCCGGCTCATGGCGGGGGACCGCGTCGGAGCGCTTGACCAGTATGGCCGAGCAGCGCTCATTCGCTTCAACCTGCCGACGCTGCAGAGAATAGACTACGCCTTGCGCGCACTGGGGAAGCCCGTGGAGGCAAACGGCGTTCTCGCCCGCTACCTGCGGCAGAACCCCGGCAGTCCTCAGGCATTGAAGCTGCTGTCTGCGGGACGCGCTGCATTGGGCGACACTGTCGGACAGGTGGCGATCGAAGGCTTCCTGCAGCAGCGAGCCTTGCGCAATCCGTCATGAACTCTGTTCTCGACAGGGGAGCGCCATCGCCTTAATCCGAATTCAATCGAACGATTAAATGGGGAGAAGGACATGGCTGGGGCGCTCGAAGGGCTGACGGTACTTGAATTCGCAGGCATCGGCCCCGGGCCGTTCGCCTGCATGATGCTCGCCGACCATGGTGCGCGCGTCATCCGCATCGACCGACCGGCCAAAGGCGACCGGGTTGGTGACGGCGGCAACCGCGATATTCTCAACCGAAATCGCGAACGGATCGAGCTCGATCTCAAGGACCCTGCCGCGATCGCCCGGATCCGCGAACTGGTGAAGGACGCCGATGCGATTGTCGAAGGCTATCGCCCCGGCGTGATGGAGCGGCTTGGTCTGGGGCCGGACGTACTGCTCGCCGACAATCCCAGGCTCGTCTACGGGCGCATGACCGGGTGGGGGCAGGAGGGGCCGATGGCTCCGCTTGCCGGGCATGACATCAATTACATTGCACTGGCCGGTGCCCTTCACAGCTTTGGGCAGGCGGGTGGAAAGCCACAATTCCCGGTCAACCTAGTCGGAGACTTCGGCGGGGGCGGGATGCTCATGGCATTTGGCGTGATGGCGGCGGTGTTCTCGGCGCAGCGGACCGGAAAGGGCCAGGTCGTTGACTGCGCAATGGTGGATGGTGCGGCGATCCTTTCGGCGATGACCTACACCTTCCTTGGGCTTGGGCGCTGGAAGGACGAGCGCGGCGTCAACCTTCTGGATGGCGGTGCGCACTTCTATGACACCTATGAAACCAGCGACGGCAAGTGGATTTCGATCGGTTCGATCGAGCCGCAGTTCTACGCGCTGCTCCTGGAAAAGACCGGTTTGAAGGATGATCCCGCCTTTGCTCCTCAGATGGACCCACGCGTCTGGCCGGACCTGAAGGCGCGGCTGACCACCTTGTTCCTGACCAAGACCCGCGACGAATGGTGCGCGATCATGGACGGCACCGACATCTGCTTTGCGCCGGTGCTGAGCCTGCGCGAGGCGCCAAGGCATCCTCACAACACGGCGCGTGAAACCTTCGTTGAGGACGATGGGATGATCATGCCGGCGCCCGCGCCGCGCTTCGTTGGCACGCCCGCGCCCAAGCCATCGCTGGCCGGGCGCGGCAAGAACTGAGGTTTCAGTCTGCCCGGACGGCGGCGTCGATTTCGCTGTCCGGGTACTTGCGCTTGTGGCGGACCGACCACCACAGCGACAGTCCGATCAGCGCCGCGCCGATCAGGCCGGTGACGGTTTCGGGGATGTGGAACTTTGCCGACAGCAGCATGATCGCGCCAAGCGCGATGATGGCCCAGAACGCGCCATGCTCAAGGTAGCGGTATTCCGAGAGCGTGCCCTTCTTTACCAGCATGATCGTCATCGAACGGACGAACATTGCGCCGATTGACAGGCCAAGGGCGATGATCACCATGTTGTTGGACAGGGCAAATGCGCCAATCACGCCGTCGAAGCTGAATGAAGCGTCAAGCACGTTGAGGTAGAGGAAGCCGCCAAGGCCCGAGCGCACCACCACGCCTGCAGCCTTCTGTGCCTCGTCGCGCATCTCCAGGATCGTCCCCAGCGCTTCGACAGCGATAAAGGTGACCAGGCCAAGCACGCCCGAGACAATGAATGTCAGCGCTTCTGCATCCGACAGCAGCAACGATATGCCGTAGAGGCCAAGCAGCAGCACGGCGATTTCGGCCGCCTTGACGTTGGATACGACGGCCAGCTTTTCCTCGACCCAGCGGATCCAGTGAACTTCCTTTTCGCCGTCGAAGAAGAAGGACAGGCCCACCATTGCCAGGAACGCGCCGCCAAAGCCGGCAATGCCGACATGAGCGCTGCTGACGATCTCTTCGTAGCGCTTGGGATCGTTCAAGGAGAGGTTCAACGCCTCTACCGGCCCCAACCCCGCTGCAATCGCCACGATGGCCAGCGGAAAGACAATGCGCATGCCGAATACGGCAATGATCATGCCCCAGGTCAGGAAGCGCTTCTGCCAGATTTCGTCCATTTCCTCGAGCACGGCCGCATTGACCACCGCGTTGTCGAACGACAGCGAGATTTCGAGAATGGAAAGGACGAACACGATCCAGAGCAGTGACATGGTGCCACTGGCAGTGCCGGTCTGCATCCAGCCGTAGGCAACGGCCAGTGCCAGGCAGACCAGCGTAAAAAGGATCGAACCCTTGTAGAAGCGGAGCAAACGGAATTCCCTTGTTGGCGTGCCGTGCGTGTCGTGGCGCGTTACTTTGGCTGATAGGTCTGTTCAATACCGGGGAACGCACGAGAGCGCACTTCGGCAGCATAAGTGGCGGCAGCGCCGGAAATCGTGTCCGCAATGTTCTCGTAGATCTTCACGAAACGCGGCACACGCTCGAACATGCCGAGCATGTCCTCGGTCACCAGCACCTGCCCGTCGCACTGCGCCGAGGCGCCGATGCCGATGGTGGGGCAGGGCACTGCTTGCGTGATGGCGATGGCGATGGGCTCCACTACCCCCTCGATCACGATGGCAAAGGCGCCGGCATCGGCCAGCGACTGCGCATCGCCGACAATCTTGGCAGCCTCGGCCTCGCTGCGGCCGCGCGCGTTGTAGCCGCCGAGCACGTTCACCGCTTGCGGAGTGAGGCCGACGTGGCCCATCACCGGAATGCCGCGCCGGGTGAGGAAAGCGACGGTTTCGGCCATGGCCTCGCCGCCTTCGAGCTTGACCGCTGCGCAGCCTGTTTCCTTGAGCAGGCGCGAGGCGCTCTCGAATGCCTGCTGCGGCGAGGCTTCGTAGGAGCCGAACGGCATGTCGACCACGACGGCGGCATGGTACGACCCGCGCACCACCGCCGCGCCATGCGCTGCCATCATGTCGAGCGTGACCGGCACGGAGGAGGGCAGGCCATAGATCACCTGGCCCAGCGAATCCCCCACCAGCAGCAGGTCGCAATGCGCGTCGAGCAGCTGCGCCTGCCGCGCGGTATAGGCGGTGAGCATGACGACCGGTTCCTTCGTCACGCCATCCTTCTTGCGCTGGCGGATCGCCGGGATCGTCAGCCGTTTCATCGGTGCGGGCGTAGGGTTCGCGCGGCTGGTGGCGGTGTCGAGCTGGAAGGTCGTGGACATCGTTGCGCATCCTCTGAAGCGGGCAGACGCTTCTACTTGCTTGTCGAAAACCCGCAAGATGGCCCGATATTTGACAACCCTTTGATGCAAGTCTGGGGAAAAATGGCTTGCGCGTTAGGCCGTTCCCGCTAGCGTTACGCGCCATAACCTGGTTTCCGGCGCAACCGTTTTGGTTTCAGGTGCCGGACCAAGGCGGGAGAATTTCATGTTCGGTCGCGTCAAACCGCTCGACGCCATTCTAGCAACTGCTGAAAAGAAATCGTTGCATCGCTCGCTGGGCCCGGTCCAGCTCACCCTGCTCGGCGTCGGCGCTATCATCGGCACCGGCATCTTCGTGCTGACGGCGGCTGCCGCACAGAAGGCCGGGCCGGGCATGATGTGGAGCTTTGTCATCGCCGGCTTCGTCTGCGCGGTTGCGGCGCTCTGCTATTCGGAACTGGCTTCAATGGTGCCTGTTTCCGGCTCAGCCTATACTTACAGCTATGCGGTTGTCGGTGAAATGCTGGCCTGGATGGTCGGATGGGCGCTCATCCTCGAGTATGCCGTTGCGGCCTCTGCCGTGTCAGTCGGCTGGTCCGGATATTTCATGGGGCTTCTCAAGAGTATGACCGGCTTCGAGTTGCCGGCTATGCTGCAGGCCGGGCCGACATGGACCATGAACGGTCTATTGCCCCACGCCGATTTCTCGACCGGGCTCATCAATGTGCCTGCCATTGTCGTGGCATTGCTAGTTACCTGGCTGCTGATGCTTGGCACCAAGGAAAGCGCAACCTTCAACGCCATTCTCGTGGCGATCAAGGTCTCAGCACTCACCATGTTCATAATCCTCACTTTGCCGGTTATCCAGCGTGAGCATTTTGCGCCTTTTGCGCCGAATGGCTGGTTCGGCCCCGCTGGGACGACGGGGATGGGCATTGTCGGCGCCGCTTCGTCGATCTTCTTTGCCTACGTCGGGTTCGATGCGGTTTCCACCGCCGCCGAAGAGACCAAGAATCCGCAGCGCAACGTGCCCATCGGCCTGATTGGCAGTCTTGCGATTTGCACTGTGTTCTATCTGCTGGTTGCCGCAGGTGCGATCGGTGCGATCGGCGCGCAGCCGACCGCGCTCGGCGTTGCTCCGGGTTCTGCCGAGTTCACCCAGCAGTGCGCTGCGATGCTTGCCGCCGGACAGGAACCTCTGGTTTGCTCCAACGAAGCTCTGGCGCATGTCCTGCGTGCGGTAAACTACACTTACGCAGGTGACTTGATCGGTCTCGCTGCGAACCTTGCCCTGCCATCGGTCATCCTGATGATGCTCTATGGTCAGACCCGCATCTTCTTCGTGATGGCGCGTGATGGCTTGCTTCCCGAGAAGCTGGCGACGGTCCACCCGAAGTGGAAGACCCCGCATATCGTGACGGCCATGACCGGCGTGTTCGTTGCCATCGCGGCGGCATTGCTGCCGGTGGGCCAGTTGGCTGACATTTCGAACTCCGGCACGCTGTTCGCGTTCTTCATGGTGGCGATTGCCGTCATGCTGTTGCGTGCGCGTGATCCCAATCGCGTTCGTCCGTTCCGCACTCCTGCGGTCTGGGTTGTCGGACCGATCGCGGCGCTCGGTTGCATTTTCCTCTACTGGAACCTGCCATTCGAAGCAAAGATGGTGCTTCCCGTCTGGGGTGCCATCGGTCTCGTGTTCTACTTTGCCTATGGCTTCCGCAAGAGCCATGTCGGCCGCGGCCTCGTGGAAGTGCATGAGGAAGACGCTGAC